>Ga0247727_10015784_pt1 | contig 12316 bp, 12 predicted proteins | sample WisWelCaveWW1625_FD_202498 | JGI IMG/M metagenome (GOLD analysis project Ga0247727, IMG submission 202498) | Biofilm microbial communities from Wishing Well Cave, Virginia, United States - WW16-25 | ecosystem: Environmental > Aquatic > Deep subsurface > Groundwater > Cave microbial mat | place... | reverse complement strand
GGCTCCACAGCGGCGACGTCGGATACGTGGACGCGGATGGCGATTTCTTCGTCGTGGACCGCGTCAAGGAGCTGATCAAGTACAAGGGGCTGCAGGTGGCGCCGGCCGAGCTCGAGGCCGTGCTCCTGGCGCATCCGGCGGTGGCCGATGCGGCCGTGGTGCCGGTCCCCGACGAGGAGGCCGGCGAGGTGCCGAAGGCGTTCGTCGTGCTCCGGGCCGAGGCCTCGCCCGAGGAGCTGATGGCCTTCGTGGCCGGGCGCGTGGCGCCCTTCAAGCGGATCCGAAAGCTCGAGACGATCGAGCAGATCCCGAAGACGCCCTCGGGCAAGATCCTGCGGCGGCTGCTGGTGGAACGCGAACGGGCCGGGCGCGCTTGACCGGCGAGGCCGCTCAGTAGGCGAGCAGATCCCGTAGCGCCTCGAGCACGCGGCCCTTCGGCGAGTGGAGCGCCTCGAGCGCCTTGGCGAAGGGCACCGGGGTGTCGAGCGCGCCCGTCCGCGCGACCGGCGCGTCGAGCCACTCGAAGGCCTCGCGGCCGACCGTGGCCGCGATCTCGCCGCCGAAGCCCCCGCTGAGCGGCGCCTCGTGGAGCACGAGACAGCGGCCGGTCTTCGCCACCGAGCGCACCACGCGCTCGACGTCCCACGGCATCAGCGAGCGCAGGTCGATCACCTCGATCTCGCGGCCCTCGCGCGCCAGCTCGGCCGCGGCCTCGAGCGCCCACGAAACGCCCACTCCGTACGTGACGACCGTCGCGTTCCGTCCCTCGCGAGCGACGCGGGCCTCGCCGATCGGGATCGAGTAGTGCCCTTCCGGCAGCTTGCCCCGAGCCGAGCGGTAGAGGAGCTTGTGCTCCAGATACAGCACGGGGTTGCCGTCCTCGAGCGCCGCGATCAGCAGCCCTTTGGCATCGTAGGGCGTCGCCGGCGCCACAACTTTCAGGCCGGCCACCGCCGTGAACCACGACTCGACGTTCTGCGAGTGGAACGGGCCCGCGCCGGTCCCCCCGCCGATCGGTGCGCGGATCACCACCGGTACGCGGGCGCCCCAGCGCCAATGGGTCTTCGCCAGGTTGTTGACGATCTGGTTGAAGCCGCAGCTGATGAAGTCGCCGAACTGCATCTCGACCATCGGCACGTGGCCGGTGAGCGCGAGGCCGAGCGCGCAGCCGATCGCCCCCGACTCGATGATCGGCGTGTTGCGCACGCGCGCCTTGCCGAACTCGGAAGCGAAGCCCTCGGTCACCTTGAACACCCCGCCGTACTCGGCGATGTCCTGGCCGAGCAGCACGATCCGCTCGTCGCGCCGCATCGCGGTGCGCAGGCCGTCGCTGATCGCGTCGACGTAGCGCGCCTCGGGCGCCGCGGCCTCGGCTTCGGCCGTGGGCGGCTTCGGCTCGAGCCGGCTCGGCGCGAAGACGTCGGCGAGCTGCTCCTCCGTGGTCGAGCGCGGCTCGCCGGCCGAAAGCGCCTCGTCCGCGAGCCCGTCGATGAGCAGCTTGCACTCCGCGCGGATCCCGGCGAAATCGGTCTCGGCGAGGATCCCTCGCTCGACCAGGAAGGCCTCGTAGCGCCGGACCGGGTCTTTCTTCGCCCATAGCTCAAGGCGCTCCTTCGGCACGTAGTCGATCCCGGACGCCTCTTCGTGGCCGCGCATCCTGTAGGTCTTGAACTCGAGCAGCGTGGGTCCGTCGCCGCGCCGCGCGCGCTCAGCCGCGCGCCGCACCGCGCGGACCACGGCCAGGAGGTCGTTGCCGTCCACCACGAGGCCCGGCATTCCGTAGCCGATGCCGCGGTCGGCGAGGTGGCTGCAGGCATACTGCTCGTGCACGGGAGTCGACAGGCCCCACTGGTTGTTCTCGACGACGAAGATCACGGGGAGCTTCCACACGGCCGCGAGGTTCAGCGCCTCGTGGAAATCGCCCTCGCTCGTCGCGCCGTCTCCCGTGAAGGCTGCCGCGACGCGCCGCTCGCCGCGCAGCTGTGCCGAGAGCGCGAGGCCGCACGCCACCGGCAGCATCGCGCCCAGGTGGCTGATCATCCCCACGATGCCCTTCTCGAGCGTGCCGAAGTGGAAGGTGCGGTCGCGGCCCTTCGTGAAGCCGCCCTCGCGGCCGAAGAGCTGGCGCAGCAAACGGGGCAGCTCGAGGTCGCGCCCGGTGAAGACGCCGAGGTTGCGGTGCATCGGCAGCACGTAGTCGCGGGGCTCGAGCGCCGTCACGACCCCGGTGGCGATCGCCTCCTGGCCGATGCCGGAGAACCACTTGGAGAGCCGGCCCTGGCGCAGCAGGACCAGCATCTTCTCTTCGATCATGCGCGGCAGCAGCAGCGAGCGGTAGAGCTGCCGGAGCTGCTCGGGGGTGAAGCCCTCGACGAGCCCGTCACTCGCGGCCGCCGGGCTCGCCGGTGCGGGATCGCTCATCAACGACCATTCTCGGCACGCGGGCTCGGCGAGGCAAATGGCCTACTGGACTTCGCGTTTCCCAGGGGCAATCGCGACGGACCGCTGCCGCAGCGGGTAGGCTTGGGGCGAGGAGGGACCCGATGAGCGACCCTGGACACGACGAGGCCCACGCCCGCCGCGAGCTGCTGCGACACGCCCTGGCGACCCTCGCCTACCGCGGAGGCAAGGCGGTGCGGGGGGCGCCCGATTCCTTTGGCGCCTTCCACATGTCGGCGACCAGCCGCATGCCCGTGCAGATCCTGGCCCACATCGGGGATCTCCTGGACTGGGCGTTCTCGCTCGCGCGGGGATCCGAGTCGTGGCACGCGTCGCCCCCGCTCGCCTGGCCGGACGAGGTGTCCCGCTTCTACGACGGCCTCGGCCGCCTCGACGCGCAGCTCGTGGCGCACGAGCTCGTGGGCGTCAGCGTCGAGCAGCTCCTGCAGGGCCCGATCGCCGACGCGCTCACCCACGTCGGCCAGCTCGCGCTGCTGCGCCGGCTGGCCGGCTCGCCGGTCCGGGGCGAGAACTACTTGCGAGCCGAGATCGCCGCAGGCCGCGTCGGGCCCGAGCAGTCACGCGCGCTCCGCGAATTCGAATGAGTCCCTAGCGGGCGAGCGCCAGCGCGAGGAAGGCGACGAGCGTGCCCGCCACCGTCGTGCCCGCCGCCCAGGCGCGCGTGCCGCGCAGCGAGGCGAGGCTAGTGGCCATCAGGACAGCGACGAACGGGAGGGCCGCGAGAAGTCGGTTCGCCTGCAGCGGCGTCACGCGCCCCGTGATCAGGGCCATCGCGGCGCCGAACGCGAAGGGCAGCAGAGTCCCCGCGACGAGCAGGCCGCGCGTGCGCGCGGGCAGCCGGGCGGCTCCCCGCAGCATGAGCACCACGAAGAGGGCCAAAAGCGGCAGCACGTAGCGGGCCTGGGAGACCGCGAGGTGGTACTCGAGGCCGACGACGCGGGTGAACGAAGCCCCCGTGCAGCGCACGACCCCCGCCAGCGTCGTCGCGGGCATCCACGGCGGGATGTCGCCGTAGTCGAACGGGGAGCGGGCGAGGCCGAAGACTCCGGCGGCCGCGGTCATCGCGAGCGCGACAAGCGCCGCAAGCAGGGCAACCCCTCGCCGCTCGCGCGAGAGCGCCGCCCAGGCAGGCAGCAGGATGGCGACGGCGGCGAACGCGGCCACGCCGCTCACGGCCAACCCGCCGACCGCCAACCCCAGGGCCGTCGCGTCCACGTTTCGCCCGGAGGCCTCCACTCGCACCACGAGCCAGAGCGCGAGCAGAAGGATCAGGACGAGGGGCGCCTCGGGGGTCGCCTCGCGGCTTGCGAGCGTATAGATCGGCGACAGCGCGATGAGGCCGCCGGCCCAGAACGCCGCCACGGGGCCGGCGAGCTCCGCGGCCACAAGCGCCGCGAGCCCCGTGCCGAGCGCTCCCGCGATGGCCGAAGGCAGCCGGAGGGCCGCCTCGGATGGGCCCTCGCCTGCGCCGAGCCCGGGCAGGCGCATCGACGCGGCCAGGAGAACGCCGAAAACACAAGCCACGGCCACCGGCACCCGCTTCTCCTGGATCCGCGAGCCCACAACGCTCAGAACGCCACGCGCACGCCGCCGTTCGCGACGAATCCGTCGAGGGGCGCCCAGGCGTCCACCGTCCAGCGGCCATCCGCCGCCCGGGCGGGGAGCAGCAACGGGTCGAAGCGCGTCTGGCGGACGTTGCCCAGGTTCTCGAGGTTCAAGAACACGCGCACGGGCCCGAGCCGCTTCTCGGCGAGGGCGCCGACGAGAACGTAGGCCGCGCCTTGGGTGCGGTAGGGGTTCTCGTCCGTCGGCTGGCGGCCGGTGTAGTAGGCCTCGATCCCGATCCGCCCGCGCCGCTCGTCCTCCCAGATCGCGTTGAAGCTCGCCACGTGGCGCGGCGTGAGCGGCACGTCCCGGCGCGCGCCCGGGGCCTCGGGATCCTCCTCGCTCGAGCTCGTGTACGAATGCGTGACGAGCAGCATCAGGCCGCCGCGGCGGTAGCGGGCCAAAAGCTCGGTACCCCATGTATGCACGGCGAGCGCGGCATTGACGGTCGCGAACGCCTGCGGCGCGACGCCCCGGCGTTGGAGTGCGTCCTCGACCCGGGAGCCGAACAGGGTCGCGTTGATCTCAAAGGGTCCGCGCGCGTAGCCCAGGTCGAAGGACGCGCTGCGGGCGCGCTCGGCGACGAGGCCGGACAGCGCCTGCACGCGCGCGAGCCCGCTCTCGTCGTTCTCTTCCAGGAACGGCGTGGGAGCGAAGAAGCCGGTGCCCGCGCTGAGCCGCGCCGTGAGGCCCTGCGCGGGCCGTACCAAAAGCGAGGCGCGGGGACTCAGGAAGCTGCCGTACCGCTCGTGGTGGTCGAAGCGCGCGCTCAGGCCCAGGCCCACCCGCTTGCCGAGGCGCATCTCGTCCTGGGCGAAGAGTCCCGGGGTCAGGTCGTCGTAGTCGAAATGCGAAAAGTCCGGGTTGGCGTAGGCGTCGCTCTGCAGCGCGGCGCCGACGAGCCACGTGTGGGACCGAGCGCTGCCGCCGAGCACCGCCTCGCCGAAGGCGGTCGTGCGCCGGCCCCGCTCAGGGCCCTCCCCGAGCGTCCGGTCCTCGCGCCGGTGGGTGAACGAGCCGCGCACGCTCAGCAGCAGCCCGCGGGCGAAAGCGAATCGCCCCACGAGTCCCGCGTCGCCCTGACGCGAGTCGAGGTCCTGCGTGAAGGGCCGGCCGTCCGGTGCCAAGGCACCCGGCTCCGTGCCACCGGTGCGGTCCTCGGCCATTCCGCCGAGGGTGAAAAAGACCGAATGGCCGGCGCCGTCGTCCCACTGCATGCGGGGACGCAGGATCCCGCGCGCGAAGGAAGGCAGGTCGGACCAGCCGTCCTGGTCCAGGTTCTGTCGCTTTTGGCCATGGAAGCCGCCGAGCAGCGACCCGGCCCAGCTCCCGCGGGGCGGCTCGACCACGAACACCGTCGCGTCGGCCGCCTGCTGCGTGCTCGCGTTGACGAGCCCTTGCCGCTGACGGGCGACCGGCCGCTGCGAGACCAGGTTGACGACCCCGCCAAGCGCCGAGGGTCCGTAGAGAGCCGAGGCCGCGCCCTTGACGATCTCGACCTGCCCGAGGTCGAGCGGCGGGACCTGGAGCAGGCTGAGCGAGCCGCCGTCGACACCGTAGAGGGGCAGGCCGTCGGAGAGCAGGAGCGAATAGCGCCCGCGCAGGCCTTGGATCCGCACGTTCGCGGCGCCCGTGGACGGCGCCGTGGTCTGGACGCGCAGGCCCGTGGTCTCGCCCAGCAGCATCGCGACGCTGCCGGGCGTCATCAGGGCCTTCTCCTCGATCTCCTCCCGGTCGACGACCTCGACCCGCAGCGGCACATCCTGGATGCGGCGATCCGAGTGGCCGGCGGTGACGGTGATCTCGTCCTTTAGCTCGACCGGGCCAGGTTCCGGGTGGTCCTCGACCGGCGGCGCGGCAGGCGGCTCCTGCGAACCGAAGCAAGGCGCCGACGAGGGGAGCAGCGTCAGGGCCAGCGTGAGGCCCAGCGTCAGACCCAGCTCCAAGCCGCCGCGCGCACTCACCGCGCGAGGCTACCACGCGTCTCGCCGCGGGTCCGCCGACCCCTGGGGAACCGGCCATGGCCCGCTTTTCTTGCCCGGATCGCCCGCCTTTCTGGCACAATGGGAGCGGTTGGGCCGGTCGCCGGTGTGCCTGAGGCCCAGGCGGGGCGGAGCGGATGAACGATTCGAGACATCGGCCCGAGCCGTCAGTCCTGTTCGCGCTCGTCCTTCTGCTCGCCGGCGCGGGACGGCTCTCCGCGGCAGACGAGCCGTCCGGGCTCGGCGGGCCGTCCGATCTCCCGCTCCTCGACGTGCTCATTGCCGACGCCGAAGCTGATGTCGCGGGGCTGCGGCTGACGGCTGAGCGCGATCCACGGGCGCTCGGACCACTGTCGATCGGGACGCCGGATGCCGGGCTCTTGCTGAACCCCGTGCCCTTCCCCGAGGGGCCCTTCTGGAAGCTGCGCGAGCCGGGCGAGGCCTGGGCCACCGACGAGACGATCGACTTCATCGTGACCGCGATCGAGGCCGTGGAAGCCCGTTACCCGGGCTCGCCGCGACTCCTGATCGGGGACCTCAGCAACCCCAAGGGCGGCCGGATCGACCGGCACCGCTCGCACCAGGCCGGCCGCGACGCGGACGTCGGCTTCTACTATCGACAGGGCGAGGCCGGGACGTTCCGCGCGGCGCGGCAGAAGGACCTGGACGCTCCCCGCACCTGGGCGCTCGTGCGGGCGCTGGTGGCCGAGACCGACATCGAGCGCATCTTCATCGACCGATCGCTGATCAAGCTGCTCTACGACCAGGCGCTTCTGGAAGGTGAGGACCGCGGCTGGCTGGCCGAGGTCTTCGGCCGCACGAGCGAGAAGGGGATCATTCAACACGTTCGCCGGCACAAGGACCACCTGCACGCGCGCTTCTACAACCGCCGCGCCCAGGAGCACGGGCGCATTGCGTACCCGGTGCTGGTGGAGACTGGCGCGGCTCCGCCGCCGTTCGTTCGGCATCGGGTCCGCCGTGGCGAAACCCTCGGCTCGCTCGCCCGCCGTTACGGCACGAGCGTGACGGCGATCCGCGCGGCGAACGGGCTCAAGAGCACGCGGCTGCGGGCCGGGCGCTCCTACACGATCCCGATCCGCAAGGCCCCGGCGGACAGCGTGCCCCTGGTCGTGCCGCCGCGGCGCCTGCCGCCGGCGTTTTCCGCGCGTGCCCTCGCGGCCGACCGAGCCGCGGGTCAGCGCCCCTTCGGGAACATCATCAGCAGCAGCCCAAGGCCAGCCGCGGCCGCGCTGGCGTAGCGACCCATCTCCCAGCGTCCCGCCGGTTGATTCAGGCCGTCGCTGACGCTCATGCCCGGCGGGAGCGGTGTCGCTTCCGAGAGCCGGCTCGAGCAGTAGAAGAAGCCCACGATGCCCAGCAGCAGGAGGACCCCGCCGAAGTTCCGCATGCGCGGATCTTACCGCGCCCGATCTGGATAGGCGAAGGACTATCATGGACGGATGTCGCCTCTCGAAGCGAGGCGCCGGGCGCGGCATCTCGGCGTTCTCGTGTGCGTGCCCGCGGTCGGCCTGGCGGTCTTCATGGCCCTGTCAGGGCTCGCGGCGAGCCCCGGCCACAATGTCGCGCTGACACTCGCGGTCACTCCGGTCCCGCTCGACGCGGCGGACCCGTCGCGTATGGCCGTGGGCCCGCTGCGCTACATGGGTGGACTGTGGCTGCGGTCGGATGACCCCCGCTTCGGGGGCCTGTCCGACCTGCGGGTGAGCGGCGACGGCAGCCGCCTGTGGGCGGTGTCCGATTGTGGGCACGGCCTCACCGCCCGGCTGAGCTACGACTCGGACGGCCGTCTCGCGGGTATCGGCGACGCGCGCCTCGTCGCGCTGACGGACGCGTCGGGCGGGCCCTTGGCGCATGGCGAGATCGACGCGGAGAGCCTGGTGGCGGCCATCCCGGGCGAGCTGGAGGTGGGCTTCGAGGGCCGCGCTCGTCTCCAGGCCTACGGGCCCGACTTTGCCGGGCCGGCCCGGCCGCTCCCGGCGCCCGAGTCGCTCGAGCAGTGCGGGCGCAACGGCGGGCTCGAGCTGATGGCGGACCTGGGCGCGGGCCGGCGTCTCCTGGCTTGCGAGGCGCGCCGGGGTGCGTCGACCAGCGTTCCGGCCTGGCTCGGGGCGGGCGGGCGCTGGCAGCAGCGCGACTACCCCCTCACGTTCGACGGAGGCTGGGCAGGGGAGCCGTTTCGGCCGACGGGCGCTGCCCGGCTGCCCGACGGCGATCTGCTGATCGTCGAGCGGCGCTTTCCACCGCTCAGCGCGCGTCTCGTCCGAGTGGCCCGGGGCACTCTCGATGGGACCGGTGGCCTCGAGTCCCGCGAGGTGGCGCGCCTCGAATCGCCGCTGACGCTCGACAACATCGAGGGGGTGGAGGCCCTGCGGGACGCCCGCGGCCGCACGCTCCTCTACCTGCTCTCGGACGACAACAACTGCGCGAAGACGGGGAACTCGAAGCGCGCCGGCGTACAGCGCACGCTGCTGCTGCTGTTCGTCCTCGCCGACTGAGGTCGTCAGCCCGCCAGCGCCATCACCGCCGGCTGGGCTCGGCGCACGAGACCGAGACGCTTCATCTTCTCGTGGAGGGTCGTCGGCAGCACGCCCAGCGCCTGCGCCGCCCGTCTTTGGTTGCCCCCGGCCGTGCGCAGGGCCTCCTCGATCAGCCGGCGCTCGTAGGCGTCGACCAGATCCCTGAGCGTCATGCGCGGCCCTCTGGCCTGGAACTGTTCCATCTCGCCCCCCGGAGCCCCCAGCCCTCGCCTTGTCGGAGAAGACGCCCGCGAAGGCCAAAAGGTTTCACGATAAGGTGACCGCGAAAAGCGGGGTAGCATAAGGCCGATGACGACGACGACTCTCGCGAAGCGTGTCCACAACTTCGGGGCCGGCCCGGCCGTCCTGCCGCTCCCCGTCCTCGAGCGGGTTCAGGCGGAGCTTCTGGACTACGCCGGTACCGGGATGTCCGTCCTGGAGATGAGCCACCGTTCGGCGGCCTTCGAAGCCATCATCCAGAAGGCCGAGGCCGATCTGCGCGCGCTCGTCGGGCTGGGGCCGGACCACGCCATGCTCTTTCTTCAGGGCGGCGCGTCGCTGCAGTTCGCGATGGTGCCGCAGAACCTGCGAGCGGCGGGCGCTTCGGCGGACTACCTGATCTCGGGGCACTGGTCGAAGGCCGCACTCAAGGAAGCCGAGAAGGCGGGTCGCACGCGCGTCGCGGCCTCGACCGAGGGCAGCGGGTTCGATCGCGTCCCGGCGCAGGCCGAGCTGGACCTCGACGCGCAGGCCGCGTACCTGCATTTCACTTCGAACAACACGATCTACGGAACCCAGTGGCCGTCGCCGCCCGAGCCGCCGCCCGGGGTGCCGCTCGTGTGCGATGCCTCGTCCGACGCGCTCAGCCGCCCGGTCGATGCCACGCGCTACGGCCTCCTCTACGCGGGCGCGCAGAAGAACCTGGGCCCGGCCGGCGTCACGCTGGTGGTGGTGCGGCGCGACCTCCTGGAGCGCACTCCCGCCGGGTTGCCGGCGATGCTCGACTACCGGCTGATGGCGGAGAACCGCTCGCTCTACAACACGCCGCCCACTTTCGCGATCTACGTCGTGGGCCTGGTGCTTGCGTGGCTCCGCGAGCTCGGCGGGCTTGCGGCGCTGGCCGAGCGCAACGAGGCGAAGGCCGCGCTCCTCTACGACACGATCGATGAGAGCGACGGGTTCTACCGCGGCCACGCGCAGCCCGGCAGCCGTTCGCGAATGAACGTGACGTTCCGGCTCCGAGACGCCGCCGCCGAGAAGGCGTTCCTCGAGCAGGCGCAGGCCGAGGGCCTCGACGGGCTCAAGGGACACCGTTCGATCGGCGGGGTGCGCGCGTCGCTCTACAACGCCTGTCCCCCGGAGTCGGCCGCGGCGCTCGCCGAGTTCATGCGCGAGTTCCGCCGCCGTCGCGGCTGATGCGCCCTTGACCGACTCGCGCCTCGACGAGCTGGGCTTCAGCGCGGCGCACGCGGAGGCGTTCGCGCCCTTTGCCGCAGCGGGCCTCGTCGCCGGGCGCGTGGCGGTGGGGCACACGCGCCAAGTGGGCGTCCTGACCGCTGACGGCGAAGCGATCGCCGAGGTGGCGGGCAGCCTCAAGCACCAGGCCCGCGGCCCGGAAGGGCTGCCGGCGGTGGGGGACTGGGTGGCGTTGCGGCCGCGCGACGGCGAGGGCGGCTTCGTGATCCAGGCGATCCTGCCGCGGCGCACCGCGTTCGTGCGGCGGGCCGCCGGCGCGCGGGCGGTGGCGCAGGTCCTCGCGGCCAACGTCGACACAGTCTTCCTGGTGATGGGACTCGACGGCGACTTCAACTTGCGCCGGATCGAGCGGGCGCTGGTGCTCGCCTGGGCCAGCGGAGCTTCGCCCGTGGTGCTGCTGAACAAGGCCGACCTGGCCGTGAACGTCGAGAGCATGCGTGCCGAGATCGAACGGGTGACGCCGGGCGTTCCGGTGTGCGTCGTCGCCGCTAAGCCCGGCCAGGGGCTCGAGGCGCTGTCGCCCTGGCTCGTGCGCGGGCGCACCGTGGCGCTCCTCGGGTCGTCGGGGGTCGGCAAATCCACGCTCGTGAATCGCCTGCTGGGCCGCGAGAAGCAGGCGACCCGCGAAGTACGCGAGAGCGACCAGCGCGGGCGCCACACCACGACCCACCGCGAGCTGATCGAGCTGCCGGGCGGCGCGCTGCTGATCGATACGCCGGGCCTGCGCGAGCTGCAGCTGTGGTCCGACGGCGCGGGCCTCGAGGCCGTGTTCGAAGACGTGAGCGCGCTCGCCGCCTCCTGCCGCTTCACAAACTGCGGCCACGGCAGCGAGCCCGGGTGCGCGGTGAGCGCCGCGGTCGAGGCTCGGACCCTCGACCCGGCGCGCCTCGCGAGCTACCTGAAGCTGCAGGCCGAGCTGCGGGCGCTCGAGATCCGCGAGGACCCGCTGAAGCGCCGCGTCGAGCGCAGCCGCTGGAAAGCGATCCACAAGTCCCTGCGCCAGCCCAAGCGGGGCTGACCAGCCGCCGCGACGTTCGTGGGATGGTGGCGCTCTTCGACCGCCTCTGCCGCGAAGCAGGCACACGGCTGAGGGGATGATGACCCGACGCGATCAGGGAGGACACGGAGGACAACAAGTCCTCGACGGCCTTTGCTGCCTCCGTGCCCTCCGTGCTCTATTCCCTCTGCGCCCTCGTCGGCTCAGTCGTCGTCGTCACGGTCGCTGCGGACCTGCCCACGGATCTCGCCGCCCGGATGCTTGTTGGTGTGCACGTTGGCGTAGGTCCGGCCGGCGCGAATCGCCGCGATCAGCTCCGAGAGCTCCCCCGCAGCGATACCCTGGCCGCCGACCGCCGGGCCGACCGCGAGCACGTCGGCGGCGGTGAAGGTGCCGCTGAACGTGCCGGAGCCGGGGGTGCAGGCGGGCCTGCCGCCGCCGCCGCAGAAAAAGACGGAGACGCCCCCGTTGACGTCCTTCTGGCCGAAGTGGATGTGCGAGGCCGTCGTCACGGTGCCCTCCAGATCCTCGTAGCTCAGCTCCCAGTCGACGGCGAGGGCATCCCTATGGATCCTGGCCGTGAACTCGCCGCTGCCCGTGCTGGAGACGGCCGGCACCTCGTTGAACCCATGCAGCCGCGCCTTGACCCGGTGACGCTCGTGGTCGGCCCCTACCCACGACCCTGCATAGAGCAGGGACGCGATGGCCAGGCCGGCCACCAGGCTCGTACGAATTCGAAGCTTCCCCATGTCCTCCTCCTCTCGAAAAATACGCTTGCCAGTGCAGGATGACTATTCGTGGTTGCGCTCGCCGTCGTCGTGATCGCTGGCGCCCCTGTGGTGGCTCGCGTATAAGCCGGAGAAGCGGTTCATATGCTCGCCCTGGGGTCGGTGGGTATGAAATGAACGAGCAAGGTCCATGCCATGTGCTCCTATGCGGAATACGGGCCCAGAATCAGCGCGGGCCGAGGCGGTGCGCTTACGTGCAGAGAAACTGCTTACGCGCGTCGAAGGCCGGCCCTTGGACGAGCTGGAGAATCCAATTGACGCCGGCGCCGGCTACGAGGGCGGCCCGTTTACACGACCGCCTGTGGGTCAATGCCTCCCCCTTACCCTCTCGATTGCGCGCTCGCTTCCTGGCCTGGTGATCCGATGGTCCGTCTCCTTTTCGAGCGCTTGCTCGAGGGCGGTCACACACGCGGCCGTGCTGCAGCAGGAGCCCAGCGCATTGGCAGCGAGGAATCGAATATGAGCATCCGG
>Ga0247727_10015783_pt1 | contig 12317 bp, 6 predicted proteins | sample WisWelCaveWW1625_FD_202498 | JGI IMG/M metagenome (GOLD analysis project Ga0247727, IMG submission 202498) | Biofilm microbial communities from Wishing Well Cave, Virginia, United States - WW16-25 | ecosystem: Environmental > Aquatic > Deep subsurface > Groundwater > Cave microbial mat | place... | reverse complement strand
GGATCGAACCCGTTAGATGGAGCTCAAGCCCTCGACTGTCGGCACGAGGCCCGCACACTCCGTGGCGCGGAAACTGTTATAAAATTTTAAGGTTCAGGAGCTTGACTCTTTCCTGATAGGATGCTGAGCGGAGCGAAGAATCTCGGTCTTGGCGATAGAGGAGATTCTTCGCAAGAACGGCTCAGAATGACAATGTACGCGTGTAAAAAAAAACCAGCCCTTTGCAATTACGCATAAGGGCTGGCGATGTGCCGAACAATCAAAGTTGACGTTCTGCAACCGTTCCGCTGTAAGCAGCGGAGAACGCTACGCGCGTTCACTACGCCAGCCCGCACGACGCGGGCGACGCGGCAAACGGATGCGAACTTCGGTCGCAACGAACAAGGTCAACATTGCGGGGTTTATACAATGGATGAGGGGGGATGTCAAATCGAGAGCGTGGTACTTTTGGTGCGCCAATTTGCGTTATAATCTTTTCGATGAACGAACAAACGCGGGCGCGTTACCTCCGCCAAATCATCTTTGCCCCCATTGGCGCGGCGGGGCAAGAAAAATTGCTCGCCGCGCGCGTGCTCATCGTCGGCTGCGGCGCGACGGGCTCGGTGATCGCGTCAACGCTCGCGCGCACAGGCATCGGCTTTTTGAAAATCGCGGATCGCGATTTTGTCGAATTGAATAATTTGCAGCGACAGGTGTTGTACGATGAAGGCGATGTGGCGTCGCGCACACCGAAAGCGGTTGCGGCGGCGCAGAAACTGGGACGAATCAATTCGTCACTACGGATTTTGCCGTGTGTGACGGATGTGAACGCGGAGAATATCGAGGATTTGATTGCAGATGTAGATTTGGTGTTGGATGGGACGGATAATTTTGAAACGCGTTATCTTGTCAACGACGCGTGCGTGAAACACAACAAAGTGTGGATTTACGGTGGCGCAGTCTCAAGTTATGGCGCAACGATGACGATTGTGCCAAACGCGTCCGCGTGTTTTCGCTGTGTCTTTCTCAATGCCCCACCCCCCGGCACATTGCCCACGTGCGACACGGCTGGCGTGATTGCGCCGATTGTGAATGTCATCGGTTCGCTCGTTTCCGCCGAAGCGATCAAATTCATCGTCGGTTCCGGCGAGCTCAATCGCGGGCTCATCAACATTGACTTGTGGGAAAACACATTCGACATGTTTGAGATCACGCGCCGCGCCGATTGTCCGTGCTGTGTGAAACATCAATTCGATTTTCTCGACGACGCGCACGACGGCGCGGCATTTCTCTGCGGGCGCAACGCGATCCAAGTGCGCCCCGCCAAAAAATCCGCGCTCGATTTATCTCAACTCGCCGCGCGTCTCGCCCCGCTCGGACGCGTCACGCAAAACAACTATCTCGTGCAATTCGCGTTCGATAATTTTGACGTGACGATTTTTCCCGACGCGCGCGCGATCATCAAAGGCACGGAAGATGCGAGTGTGGCGCGGAGTGTGTATGCGAAATATGTTGGGGTGTAGGGGCGACGGCTTGTCCTCGCCCGATCCGCGCTGTGTGTACGAAAATATGTGGGGATGTGAAAAAAGAGAGCCGCGTAGTACGCGGCTCTCTAGGTTTTACCCAAAATAAAATTATGGAACTGCTTGCTTATCCCGGCGTGGGAATGACGCCGAGTTGTTGCATCATACCGAGCGCATCAAATTCGTTCCAACGTTCTACGATTTTGCCGTCCACGATGCGGTTAATCGTGATGCCTGTAACCTGAACTTTCTTCCCCGTTGGCGGAATGCCCTGAAACACACCTGTGTGCGTTCCTGTAGCAGTCGTGCGCTCTACCACCCGATCTCCTTCCGCAATCGAGTCTTCGACGGTGACATAAAGATCGGGAAAGCCCGCACGGAACATCTCACCCACTTGTTTAAAGGCATCCGTGTTGAGGGGACCGGGCGCGCCGGGGAAATGAATCACGGCATCCGGTGCGAACAGCGGGAGTATCTCTTCTATTTTCCCCTCGTTGTACAAGTCCCAAAAACGGCGGGCAATGGCTTTATTTTCTTCGACTGACATGGTCTTGTCTCCTTTGATTTACGACTCAAATGACTGGCTAGAGTCACTTGATGGTTGACGGTAGGGTTAACGAACAATGGAGGCATTGACTTATGGGACGTCTCCTTTCTGCTTTGCGTACATTCCACTCACGTTTAGCGCCAAACAAAATCGGAACATCCATATTTCTTGTTTTGATAATACTCGCTTTGGCGCCTTTTTTCCAGACCAATCACTGCTCATTTGTTGCTCAATAATTTTCGACACGCCGCGCTAGAGAGCGCTGGCTACGCATCCCAACTTTGCACACAATGATTTTCGACACGCCGCGCTGAGATTGCTTCGCAAGAGCGGCTCGCAATGACAAATTGTGATGTACTGTGTCAGGTCTGGCGCTACGGTTTCGCCACCACCGCCACCCACTTCCCCCCCTGCACTTGAAACATCGCAAACGCGCTCGTCGTCCGATCTCCGTTCGCGTCAAACGTAATGTCGCCGCTCGCGCCCGCGAAATTTTTTGTCGCGCGCACCGCGTTTGCCAACGCTTGGCGTCCGATGACGAAATTACCGTTCTTGTCCACTTGCCCCACTTGCTTGATCGCGTTCAACAAAATCGCCATCGCGTCGTAGGCGTTCGGCGCAGCGCTCATTTGCGCTTCCGTGCCGCCCGCCGCTGCGAATTTTTTCGCGAACGCTTCGTATGTGGCGTTGCGCGGCGCACGGAACAGCGGTGAATAGACGCCTTCCGCGTCCGCGCCCGCGAGGGCTAAAATCTCGCTGTCAAAAAACGCGTCGGGTCCCAGCAATGCGACCTCTTTCAGCCCCGCCGCGTTTTTCTGTTTCGCAAATTCCGCCCCAATCTCGCCGAACGCGGCAAAATAGACGAACTGCGGTTGGTTGGACGCGAGTTGTTTCAAGAGCGCTGCATAATCACTTTCGCCCGGTTGACGCGCCACATAATCAGTCACCGTCCCGCCGTTTTTCTCGAACGCCGCTTTGAACGCTTGTCCGAGCCCGCGTCCGTAGGTTGTATCGTCATACACGATCGCGCCGCGCGTGAATTTCAAAGTGTTGGCGGCGAATTGTGCGGAATATTCCGCCTGCACGCTGTCTCGAGGATATGTGCGGTTGAACGTTTGCAGACCGCGCGCCGTCAATTCATCCGCCGTTGCCGACGCGGAAATCATGGTCACATGCGCTTTGTCCAGAATCTCTGTTTCCGCAAGACCTGCGTTGGACGCCATCGGACCGATTGCCGCCGCGAAATTCGGATTCGCTACAACCGTTTCCGCGCCTTTCGTCCACGGTACTGAACTGTGATCCTCCACCTCGACAATTTCAATTTTCATGTCAGGCGCGAAATCTTGTACGGCGAGCTGCGCGGCGATTTTCTCGCCCTGCATGAACGGCAAAAAGAACCCACCCATCAACGCGATTTGAATTGCGCCGCCCTTTGGCACGACGACGACGCCCCACGGGTCTGTAATGTCGGTGGCGATTTGTGCGGACTGCGTGGACTGCGCCGCGGCAGGCGTTTCGCCCAAACTCTTGATTTTGCCATTCACGACGAGGGCGCTGTTCGCGCCCTCGCCAATTTTTTCACCGCCGCGGAACACCTTTTGGTCCCACGTTACGTTCTCGCCGTTCGCTTGAAAGTTGCCCGTCTCAAAGGTGATATGGCGGTCCGCTTCGATTGCCAAGCGCGCGCGAATTTTTTCAGGCGTGTCGTGCTTTCCAAAGAGTGGATGGTCCAACACCGCGTCGTCGGCAAAATACGCCAACGCCTCGTCAATTTTTTTCGCATTCCGCGCGGCGATGTATCCTTGCACGACGGCGATGGGGTCAGCATTGGACGCGGACGACGGGGGTTTCGCCGCAAAATCCCGCAACACGATTTTGCCGTCCTTGACCGTAATCATACTCGTCCCCCCACTCCCCAACGGCGAGCCGCCGCGAAACGCTTGCGCCTTAAAGAACGCGGTGTCACCTTGCACTTGTAGATCGGAAATCTTTCCCGTCGTCTTGGTGTCAACCTGTCGTTTGACCCAAACTTGAATTTGCTCCTTGCCCGTGAGCGTCGCGCCCGAAGGCGGCGTATTTTTGAACACGGCATCGTCGGCGATCAGCGCCATCGCCGCGTCGAGATTGCCCGCGTTCAGCGCGGCCTCAAACGCTTGCGCGATGGACGCGGGATCCGTTCCCACGTTCGCAGGCGGCGCGTTCGTCGGCGCAACAGGCACGGTGGTGGGGGCGGGCGCACTGGTTGGCGCAGGCGCAACCGTTGGCGCGGGTGTGGCTGTCGCACAGCCAAGTGTGATGAGCAGCAGCGCGACGAGTGTGAGGGTGAGTAGTAAGGTTTTCATTTTCTGGTCTCCTTGGGTAAATTTGTTTTTTGAGAGAGAGCCGCCTTACCCAAAGCGACTCTCCTCGTCCGTGATTGCCGCGAATTTCTGCAATCACGCCGCCAAGATACATCAAGCGCGTGGATTGAGCGTGTGTTTTGGAAAAATTAAAACAATTCATCAGGTTGCGGCAGTTCCAACGTTGCCCCGCCGCGCACGAACAGTGGAATTTGATACAACGGCGCGTCCACGCTCACCCAACGCTGTCCTGGATACAACTCCCCTGTCCAATAATTGCGCCATTCGCCTGCGGGCAAATAAACGCGCCGCTGCGTTTGCCCCTGCTCGATGACCGGGGCGACCAGCAAATCGTCGCCCAGCATGTATTCGTCGTCGAGCGTGTATGTCGCGTGTTCGGCGGGATAATTCAAAAATAACGGGCGCAGAATCGGAATGCCGCGTGCGTGCGCGACTTGCGCGTATTTGTGCAGATACGGTTTCAGCGCGGTGTGCAGACGGGCGTATGCGCGGAACACGGCGAGTGTTTCCTCATCCGTAAAGACGCCGACAGGATCGCGCTGCGCCCCCAGCATGTCGCGCATGATCGGCGAGAGCGCGCCCAACCGCACCCAACGCAGCCACAACTCTTTTTCGGCTTGCAGCCGCGCGGTTTTCTGTGCCGCCGATTCATTCGCGTCGTGCGCGTGCTCGAAAAATCCGCCAATGTCGGGCCCCCAGTACGTCCAGCCCGAAATGCCACCGTGGATCATCGCGGGAATCACCGCGCCGATGCCGCGCCGTTTGTCCCAACTGCGAACTTGATCGCCCGTAAAGCGTCCCGTCGTGTATGGCTGACTGCCGCGCGCGCCGGAACGCGCAAAGAACACGAAATCGTCGGGCTTGACCGCCTGCGCGGCGTTGTAGCCCGCGCGCAGATAAAGCATCGGATATTGATTGTGCATCACCTCGCCGCGAGTCCCGTCGGCGTACTGCGCGGCGACTGGGGCGGCTTCGCCAAAGTCCTGCATCGCGCCATCAAAGCCCAGTTCCGTCAGCGCGTACTGTTGTTTCGCTTGCCACCATGCCGTCGCGCGCGGATTCGTGAAATCAAGGTACGCGCGCGGTGACAGATCCCACGCTTCAATGTACGGTTTGCCATCAACACGCTCGATTAACAATTTCTGCTGCGCCGCTTCGTCGAACGCGGGCGTGTTCGGATAAACGAACGGGTGGTTATAACCCAAAACCTTCAGGTTTTGCGCGTGCAAATTTTGAATCATTGCTTTGAGATTGGGATACGCGCCGTTGCGAATCGGTCCGTGCACCTGCCAACGCCAGCCCCAATTCGATGCCTCGTCCACCGTGTCATACAACCAGATCGCGTCGAGCGGAACCTGTGCGTCACGCAAACGTTTCACATCGGATTCGACGCGCGCCTGTCCGCCGATCAAATTTTTCCAAACGCCCAACGCCCATGCAGGAACAAGCGGCGGGCGTCCGACAAGTTGGGTATGCCGTTCGAGAATCGTCTGCGGATGCGGTCCCGCGATGAGATACAGCGCGAGGTGAGCGGACTCGACGCGAACGCTGTAATATCCCGCGCGCACTGGCTCAAGATCAAAAGTCGAGCGTTGGTGCGTGTCGAGCAGCAACCCATAGCCGCGACTGGAAAGGAGGAACGGCATGGGCGAATAACTTTTTTCCTGTCCCTGTTCGAGCGCCATGTCCGCCGCCCAGTTTTCGACGACTTGCCCTGCGAGATCGAGACCCGTAAAGCGTTCGCCCAAACCGTAAAAATGTTCGTCCACCCGCGCGGGCATTGTAAATTCAACCGCGCGTGTAGCCGTCGAGGGTGTCACGTCCATTCGCAAAATGCCCGGCGCGATTTCTCTTGCCGCCACGCGGAACGTGGTATCGGCGCGCGTTGTCGCCACTTCCCAACGCGTTTCGCTGTCCGCTTGAATGGTGGCAATCAAGCCCGCGGCGTGGATGCTTGACCCGTCTGTGGTTTGGAACGCGAAAGCCAAGTCCTTCGCCGCGTCCTTGTCAAAAACCCCGCGCCATGTTTGCGGCGCGGCTTGGACGGCGAGAACCGAGAGCGCGGGTTGGGCGGCATTGGGGGCGGCGTTGGCGGTGACTTGTGAGCTGAGCCAGCCGAGCGCAAGCGCCGTTGAAATGACAAAAATTGTGATGCCGAGCCAGCGCAGCCAATTCGTCAGGGAATTACCCGACTGAACGGGAATGAGAGAGAGTGAGTGTGTTCGCAACATTTTTGGATTCCTTTCGGTAGTGTTGCGAACACCGTATCAGACGGGCGTGGATGAAGCGTAGATTCAGCGTAGATTGAGCGTGTGATGGCAGAATTGGAGCAGATTCCTTGAAATTCACCTAAAATAATCGCGCCGCGCGCATGGAAAAGTGCTATATTTTATAAATTCTCCATCGGGCGGGATAACCCCGCCCCTACAAAATTCCGCTTTTGGGTCCCCAATTATGAGCAGGGAATGAACAGAAAATGGTCTGGTGAAATAGGGGCTGTGAGAGTAAAGTAACATCAAATGATTCTGGAAAACACGCTGAATCCACGCGGGCGGGGTATTTTGGGAGCGAACATCATAGACATTCAGTAATGTTTTGGACTGCCAGACCTTCGAGGTTTTGAAATAATGGTGTCGAATGAGGCATCTGCGTCGAAACCTCGAAGGTCTTGATCGACTCGTCCAAAACCTAACCTGAAGAACTATAACGTGAACAGAATGGAGCAAGCAACATGGACGCAAAACGCCTTTTCACAGGACTGACGCTTCTTGGGCTGATGGTCTCTGCCCTCACCGGCGTCGTTTTTGCCGCGCCGGGCGACCTCGATGCCACCTTCGGGACAGGTGGACGCACCACCACGAACTTTGGTTTTGGCGAATTCGATCAACAGATCAACGCCCTCGCGCTGCAAGGCGACGGCAAGCTCGTGGGTGCGGTCTTTATTGGCTTTACGGGATTTGTAGGCGCGTCCGCCGTTGTGCGCTACAACCCGAATGGTTCGCTCGATTCAAGTTTCGGCGGTGACGGGATCGCGCATGTTGCCTCCACCGTGAGCGAAGATCCTCTGGTTGTGGACTCGCTCAACGCGCTTGCCATTCAAGCGGACAACAAAATCGTCGCGGTGGGCGGAGCAAATGGGAATTTTTGGCTGGTACGGCTCAATGCCGATGGTTCGTTCGATGGAACCTTCGGCGCAGGCGGCAAGGTGACGACGAACGCGGGCGCGGGTGATGACGCGCTCTTTGCAATCCAACTCGACGCGGGCGGCAAGCTCGTCGTCGCGGGCGTTTCCAATTCCAAATTCGCGCTCGCGCGCTATGACACGAACGGCGCGCTGGACGCGACGTTTGGCGCGGGCGGCATCGTCACCACTGCTTTCGCGTCCAGCAGCGAAGCGCGCGCGCTCGTGATTCAGCCCGACACCCAAATCGTCGCGGCGGGGAAAGCGGGGAATGATTTCGCGCTGGCGCGCTATGCTGCGAACGGCGCGCTCGATCTCACCTTTGATGCGGATGGCAAAGTGATGACGGACATCAGCACGCGGGAAGATGCGGCGTATGCGCTGGCGCGCGCCAGTGATGGAAAATTGATCGCGGGCGGCTTTGCCCAGAATGGCAGCTTCAATAACGAATTCGCGCTGGCGCGCTACAACACGGATGGCTCACTCGATACCGGCTTTGACGCCGACGGCAAAGTGACTACGCCCATTAACGACGAGAGCGAAATTCACGGCTTGACGCTCAATGGCACAAAAATCATCGCGGCGGGTTCTGCGCTTGTCTCTTTCGCTCGCAATTTCGCGCTCGCGCGCTACAACGCCGATGGTTCGCTCGACAGCGCGTTCGACGGTGACGGGAAAGTCACCACCGATTTTGGCGATGATGATATGGCGAATGGGCTGGTCTTGCAGTCGGACGGCAAGGTGGTGGCAGGCGGTTCGAGGGGCGACGATTTTTTGGGGAGTATCCCGGCATTGGCGCTGGCGCGTTATGATGCAAGCGGCGCGTTGGATCCACTGTTCGACGGTGACGGCAAGGTGACGACGAATGTTGTTCCGAGCGGCGAATTTGCCGCGGGCATCGTCCGTCTGAGCGATGGAAAATATATTGCGGGCGGCACTAGCGATCTGGACTTTGCGCTGGCGCGTTATAGCGCCAACGGCGCCCTCGACACCGCTTTTGGGACGAACGGCACGGTCACGACGAATTTTGGTGTGGGCTTTGGCTCGGATGGGACCGCCGATACTGCAGGGGCGTTGGCGCGGCAGACCGATGGCAAATACGTTCTGGCAGGCGATAGCAGTGGTGACTTGGCCGTGGCGCGCTATCACGTGAACGGCGCGCTGGACACGACATTTGATGGTGACGGACTCAAGAAGACGGAGATCGGCTCTGGCTGCTGCACCAGCACGTTGGATGAGGGCTATGCGATGGTCATCCAGTCCGATGACAAAATTGTGGTGGGTGGGTCAGCGGATGACCTTTTGGAACAAAAGTTTGCGCTCGCGCGCTACACGGCGACCGGCGCGCTCGATGCGTCGTTTGATGGCGACGGCATTGTGACGACGGGCTTTAGCAGTAACCAAGACCAGGTGCGCGCGCTCGCCCTGCAAACCGATCAAAAAATTATTGCGGCTGGATCCACGAAAACGGCAGGTGGGTTCACCGACTTGGCGCTGGCGCGGTACAATACGGATGGTTCGCTCGACGCGTCGTTCGGCGTTGGCGGCAAAATCACAACCGATTTTGAAACGCGCGACGATCAAGCGTTAGCGGTCCTGCTTACGAGTAATGGAAAAATTCTCGTCGGGGGGTACGCAAACCCAACGGCGGGCGCGCGAAAAATGGCACTGGCGCGTTACAACGCGGATGGTTCGCTCGACGCGTCGTTTGGCAGCGGCGGCAAAGTGACGACGACCTTTAGCGGCGGCAACAGCGAGGCGCGCGCGCTCGTGATGTTGAGTGATGGCACAATCATAGCGGCGGGACGCGCGGGTTTTGATTTCGCGCTCGCCGCGTACCAAGCGGATGGCGCGCCGCTGACAGCGTTTGGAAGCGGGGGGCGAGTGACGACGGATTTTGGCGGATTTGCGGATGCGGCAAATGCGCTCCTCGCGCAAAGTGACGGTTCGTTGGTCGCCGCGGGAGAGGCGGAGCTCGAGGGCAATGTGGATTTTGCGCTGGCGCGTTATGAGGGACCCGCAGTTGCGCCGACGGCAACGCCCTGCCCCACTTGTCCCACGCCTACGCCAACCAACACGCCCACCAACACCTCGACGCGCACGCCGACCAATTCGCCGACTATTTCACCAACCCCAACAAACACACAGACGCCAACCGTTTCGCCGACGCCGACGAACACGCGCACGCCGACCCCTTCCCCCACGCCATCCCCGACACCGCCCGGAGGACTCGTGAACCTTGCGGCAGCGAGTCGGGGCGGCAAAATTAAAGCGGTCAGCTCCAACTTTGGCGGGAATTATGATGTGAGCAAAATGATTGACGAGCTTCTTACTACGGGCTGGTCCACTGCGGCGGGCGCGAATACGAATCAGCATTTCATTGTCGAATTGGCGAATGGCGGAACGTACGCGATTGATCGGATGCGTCTGAATCCGTACACCCGCAGCGGCGCGGGCTTTGCGAACGACAGCATCAAAGATTTCCAACTTCGCGCTTCGACGACGGACACGGCACTGGCGAGTTTCACCACGATTCTCAACGCGACCGCCGCCCAGTCCGACACGCTCCAAGAATTTACCTTTACGACGACGAACGCGCGCTATGTGATGTTGTTCGTGATCAACAATTACGGCGGTCAATACATCGAGGCGACGGAACTTTTGGTCTTTGGAACGAATCAAACGCCCGTGCCGAATCTCGCGCTGGCGGCGAACGGGGGGCGGATTCTGAGCGTTTCGTCAAATTATGGCGGCGGCTATGACATTACCCAAATGATTGACGGGCGCATGGATCGCGGTTGGTCCACCTTGAGCGGCGCGAACGCGAATCAAAATTTCGTGGTGGAACTGTCAAACGGCGGCACGTACAACATCAATCGCATTCGGCTGAATCCGTACACCCGCAGCGGCGGGGGCTTTGCAAACGACACCATCAAAGATTTCCAACTGCGCGTTTCGACGACGGACAACCAATCCCGCGAGTTTCACGGCGGTTGCCGAGTCCCACAATTACACCACCGTCTTGAACGCGACCGCGCTGCAGCAAGACACGCTGCAAGAATTTACCTTTACCGCGGCGAACGCGCGCTATGTCATGTTCTTCATAGTCAACAATTACGGCGGCAATTTCATCGAAGCGACGGAATTGGAAGTGTACGCCGCGCAAGCGCAGGGCCCTACGGCGGCGACACTTGTCTCGTTCTCTGCCGCCGCGCTCGACGAAACGCGCGTGACCGTGCAGTGGGAAACAGGGTCCGAGTTGGACACGCTGGGCTTTTACCTGTGGCGCAGTGGACAGCGCGACGACGGCTACGCGCAACTCAATTCCGAAATGATCCCCGCGCAGAATCCTGGCGGCATTCAAGGCAACGCCTACCAACTGGACGATACGAGTGTGAGCGTGGGACAAACGTATTACTATAAATTGCAAATCGCACATGCGGACAATTCAACCGAGTGGAGCGACGCCGTCCGCGTCCAAGTACCCGATGCGAACGGGTGCGCGGCGGTGCCCCCACGCGCGAAACTGGAAACACCCCAAGACAACACTACCCTCAAAAAGCCGAGCGTGCGATTGGACTGGGGGGAAACGTCTTGCGCGACGCGTTACGAGTTGGTGGTGCGGCGTGATGACAAGAAAGGCGCACGCGTCGAAACGCAAGACGGGCTCACGGTCTCCGAACATGCGCTGAAATTGAAACGCGGGCGCGCCTATTTCTGGCGCGTGCGCGCGTGCAATGCGGCGGGCTGCGGCAAGTGGAGCCAGTGGCGGCAATTTCAAATTCGCGCAAAATCGTAAAGCGGAAACGCGGGCAACTTGTCTTGCCCGCGTTTCTTTTCCAAATCTATAGACACCCCCCGCGGTTTGTGCTATTCTTTTGGCGTCTCCCTTTCCAGACCTATGCACCCCGACTCGCCATGCTCGAGCTCCGTTTCCTCGGACAGTTCGATGTGCGGCTGAATGACCAGCCCGTTTCCATCCCCGCGCGCCCCGCGCAATCCCTCCTCGCCTATCTCGCCCTCACGGCAGGTACGATGCACCGCCGCGAAAAACTCGCGGGTCAATTTTGGCTTGACGCCACCGAATCGAACGCGCGCAGTTATTTGCGTCACGAGCTCTGGCGCATCCGCAAAGCATTGACCAAAGCGGGCGCAGACCCTGATGGCTTCCTCATCGCTGACGATATCGCCATCGGTTTTGAACCGCAAGGCGATTACTGGCTCGATGCGCGCGAAATTCAATCCCCGTCGGGCGGGCAATCCCCATTGGGCGGGATGACCCCGCCCCTACAAAATCTCCAATCTCTAATCTCCAGTCTCTCGTTGTATCGCGGTGAACTCTTGCCCGGCTTGTACGACGATTGGGTGACGCTGGAACGCGAACGCGTGCAGGTTGTGTTTGAAAGCAAGATGACACGATTGTTGGACGCACTGCGAACGGAGGAACGCTGGGCGGACATTATCGAATGGGGCGAACGCTGGATTGCGCTGGGGCATACGCCCGAAGAAGCGTACCGCGCGGTGATGCAAGCGCACGCGGCATTGGGCAATCGCGCGCAAGCGGCAGCAGTCTATCAACGCGCGGTGGAACAACTGGAACGCGATCTCAACGTCGAACCGTCACCCGAAACGCAAGCGTTGTATCAACAAGTACTAGCAGTCTGTCGGAGAGGAATCACTGACTGAGTTCCCGCCGACAAAACAGAACGAATCCACCTTAAAAACTT
>Ga0247727_10015782_pt1 | contig 12319 bp, 11 predicted proteins | sample WisWelCaveWW1625_FD_202498 | JGI IMG/M metagenome (GOLD analysis project Ga0247727, IMG submission 202498) | Biofilm microbial communities from Wishing Well Cave, Virginia, United States - WW16-25 | ecosystem: Environmental > Aquatic > Deep subsurface > Groundwater > Cave microbial mat | place... | reverse complement strand
GGACCTGGACCGGCTGCGCGCGGCGTTCTCGCCGCGCACCCGGGCGATCATCCTGTGCACGCCCAACAACCCGACGGGACGCGTGCTGTCGCGCGCGGAGCTCGAGGCGATCGCCGAGCTGTGCCAGCGCCACGACGCGTACGCCGTGACCGACGAGATCTACGAGCACATCTACTACGCGGGGGAGCACGTCCCGATCGCGACCCTGCCGGGGATGCGGCAGCGCACGGTGACCATCAGCGGCGCGTCGAAAACGTTCAGCATCACCGGCTGGCGCATCGGCACGATCGTGGCGCCCCCCGAGCTGACCGACGCGATCCGCAAGGTGCACGACTTCCTGACGGTCGGCGCGCCCGCGCCGCTCCAGGAGGCTGTGGCGGTGGGGCTGGAGACGCTGGGCCGCGACTACTACCAGGGGCTCGCCGCCGACTATCGCCGGCGCCGCGATCTCCTGTGCGGCGCCCTGGTCGACGCCGGCTTCCGCTGCACGCCGCCCGCTGGGGCGTACTACGTGATGGCCGATTTCTCGGCACTCAGCGAGCTGCCCGATGACCGGTTCGCCGAGTGGCTGACCGTCGAGCACGGCGTGGCACCGGTGCCGGGGTCGAGCTTCTACTCGCGGCCGGAGCTGGGGCGCACCCAGGTGCGGTTCGCGTTCTGCAAGACGGAGGAGATGCTGAAGGAGGCGGGGGAGCGCCTGCAAAGCGTCCGGTGAATCTTCTCCGTCCGCCCCCGTCTTCCTCCGTCGTCAGGCCTACGCGGCCTTCGGCTTCCCGAAGCGGAAGTAGCCCCAGGCCAGCGTGAAGAACCCGTTGATCGCGACGGCCGACCATCCCACCCCGCTCATCACGCCTGCGCTGGTCCCCTGGAACGCCAGGACCAGGTTGACGACGCTGAACACGAAGAAGGCGAGCGTGAGCGCCCGTTGCGCCGTCGCATCGGCGACGTCTTTCGCCAGCCAGAGAATCAACCCGAGCCCGCCGAGGCTCGCCCCGAAGAATCGCGTCATGAGCTGCTCGCCGGGACCCGCCGAGATCCCGTAGGTCGTGAGCAGCTTGACCGGGACGAGCAGCGCGGCGAGAGCGTAGGCGAGCGCCACGACGGCGCCGAGGATGAAGAGGTTGCGGAGCTTCATGACGGCCTCCCTGAAGGAATCCGCCACTAAGAGACACGCGGCCGTGTCATCTCGCAAGCCCGGCGTTGGTAACCAAGCGTTGACGTTGCGTTGACCCGCGGACGGTAGGTTAGACCGAGTTTGTCGTTCCCGCGGTTCGGCGGAGGACGCTACATTTGTGGCAGTGGAAACGGCCCGCAAGGTCAGCTACGAGGAGTTCCTCGACTTCGAAGGCGAGGACGAGACCGTCCGGTACGAGTGGGTGGACGGGGAGCTCGTCATGACGCCGGCGCCGGACAACCCCCACCAGCTGGTCGCCGGTCGGCTGGGCTACGAGCTCCACAGGTTAGGCGACGAGCCGGGCCACGGCCTGAGCCTGCCGCAGATGACATTGCGCGTCAGCGCCACCCGGGCCCGGATCCCGGACTTGGCGTTCATCGGCCGGGCGAAGCTTCCCCTGCCCGCCAAGGGGAGAGACCTGCCCGTGGTCCCGGACCTCGTTGTCGAGATTCTCTCCCCATCGACCGCGGCGACCGATTTACGCGACAAGCGGGACGACTACCGCGCCGCCGGGGTACCGGCGTATTGGATCGTGGACCCCGATGCGCGCAGCGTGACGGCCTGGGACTTCACTGCCCAGCCGCCGACCGCTGTGGAGTACCGCGGCCGGTTGCCGTGGGTGTTTGGCGGCCAACGGCTGGGGGAGATCGGTCTCCCAGCGCTGTTCGCCACGGAGGGGTGGCTGCGCTAAGGAGCGCACTCGCCCCGGCAGCCGCATCCTTCAGAGCGCTCCGGGCGGCGCTTCAGCGCCGGGGCGAGCCTAGACGAGACCCGGCGCCTACGGGCGCGGTAGCGGGACGAAGAGCTTGTGCACTCCCTCCGTTGCCTCGGGACGTCGGACGGGCTCGCCAGGACCGCGCGCCGCCGGGGCAAATGGTGCGATGTCTACCCTCGTCAGGTCGACATCAGCCGCAGCGACCGAGCTTGCAATGCTTCTGCGTGCGAGGACATCCTCCTCGGCGGCGGCTGCGTTCGCCAGCAGCCCCGCCAGATCTTCACCAGCCACGACCGCCATCCACACGTCGGCCTTCCCCCGTGGCGCGAGCGTGATCGGTCCGACCGCATGAATGACCTTGTTGTCCTCGGGACCGATGGTTTGCCGAACTACGGCACCGCTCAGTGCATCCAATTGGTCCGAGAGTGATTGCGGCTCGTTCGATCTGTTGAAGAATAGCGTACCTGAAACGGGCACGTCACTGAGCAGCAGTGTCCCGACGAAAGTTCCCTGGTCATTCGGGTTCGTGCTGGTCATGTACATCAGGCGACCGCCGAGGTCGGTGGCGCCGACGTCGTCGAGGGCGTCGTTGTCCACATCCCAATCGCCGAAGAACCCTACATGGAGGGTCCGGGCCGAGCGGCCCAGGTTCCTCAGTGAGAACCGGAACAGGACGTAGTCGGCCGGTGGACGGCCGTCGAACGAGCGCTGGATGACGCGCAGGCCGACGCGTTCCGGCGACGGCGCGTCGGTGTAGCTCCACGTCACCTTCTTGCCGCGGGAGCCGTCGTCCGCGAAGCTCAGCTCTCCGTCGAGCCCAAGATCGACGCACGCCGCGCCGCAATCGAGACCGTAGTTGCCGATGTCAACGCCGCTGAGCACGACGTTTGGTGCGATCCCGATCAGCAGGCCCCCGCAGAAGAGGTGTTCGGTTGGCACGGGTGCGTATGGCGGGTCTCCTGACGGAGAGACGGGAAACTGAACGCCAAAGCCGGGCCCGAGATCCCCAGGCAGGGGGGGACTGCAGCCGGGGGCGAGGGGGCCCAGGCCCCCGATCTGTGCCGGACCCGGGGTGAGCACGAGGCGCGTGAGGTCATGTGTGAACGGGACCGCGCCCCCTGTCTCCAGTGTGCAGTTGATCGCGCTGACTTCCGTTGGAAAGAGAAAGCTGCCGCTCGGAGGGGCTTGCAGCCGCCGGGTCCCCAGCAGGGCACAACCTGCGGCAGCGGTATATCGCACACCGCCTTGGACGAGCATCGGCGAACGCGCAGGCAACGCGTCGTCCCACGCCCCGTCCGGACCGCTGACCCCGATGGCGGCCGCGATTGGTTGAGGAAAATCGTACGACAATGTTATGTCCACGCCAGCAACGGGCGAACCGTCGAGCGTGGCCAACCCGCCCATCGGGATGCCGTTCTGCACCTGAATGTTTTGCACGATATCGCCGCCGTTCACCACCACATCCCCCGGCTCCAGGTACCGAAACGGGAGCATACCGATGCCTGGGTCGTTCGGCATGCCCGCCTGCACCCGGTATGTCCCCGGGTCGACGGTGAGCAAATAACTGATCGGATTACTGTTCGGCGGAGCCGGACAGGCGACGAACTGCGTAGGGCCAATCAGCGGCGGATTGACAGGATCAAGGGTTCGAACCCGCACGCTCGACCCTGCCGGTATGAAGTTGCAGATGCTCGAGCCGTCGGGGCCGAGGACGGTGCCGGAGATGGAGTGATTGCCGCCGTGGGAGAACAGGGGCGGCACCGGGGTGGGAGCCTGCGGCTCGTCGGCGCAGGCCGCGAGGCCCAAGGCGACAGCGAAGAGCCAACCGTGGCAGCGACGGTAAAAGGTTCGGGTATGCCAAGCCATACGTTCCTCCCTGCCAGTGCGCCGGCCTCTATCCGCTCCTGCTAGCTCACGATCCGAACCGCATCGCTGCCCTCAAGATCTGTCCCACCCACGGTCTCGCCCTTGAGGATCCCCTGGGTGTCGCCGATCTGGAACCCCGTCAGGCGGGTCGTGAAGTGGCACACGAGATCCAGTCGACCGTCCGCATTCACGTCCTTGAGGGTCGTGCCGCAGAAGGCGAGCGAGGCTTCGTCGCCCGTAGGGCCGAACGTCAGGGAGCTGCGATCGACTTCGGCGGGAGCGTTGAAGTCGGCGGTGCTCAGAATCGCCACCGGGATCGTGCCCTTGCTCCCGAGCTTAATCGTGTTCGGGTTGCTGCCTGGCTTGATGTCGATGGAGACGGGTACGACTGTCGGGGTCAGCCTGACATAGTCATAATCCGCGTACGACCCCGCCGGGACAAACCAGCTCAGTCCTGCGATGACTACGCGCTGGTCGAGGCCGTCGAGCCCAATCCCCATATCCCGGCTGAATGCGGTGTTCCAACCGGCCCCGTCGTAGCTCCACATCGCCGTCAAGACGCTACCCGCCCGCTCTAGCCGGAAGTAGTACTGGTCTCCGGCCGGGTTCGGCGCGACGACCTCGAATTCCAGAACGGAGCCGGGAGCGTAGAAGTCGGCCAAGCTCGGCCCGAGCTTCTTCTGAAGAATCACCCGGACCGGAGCGCTTTCAGGTGTTCCGAACGGGAATGGACCGTCACGGTGCCGGTCGAACCTCACAGCAATCGTGTTCGCCCCGCCATCGCCGAAATAGACCCGAATGTCCAACAGCCTCCCGTTGGCGAAGGGCATGAAGTAGCTGGCCCGGGCCTCCAGGAGCCACTGCTCTCCTCCAAACGCTCTGTGAAGCTCAAGTCCTGCATCGTGATTGCAGCAGCTGTGGAAGCTGAACGTCGTTTGATAGTTGTTCAGATACCCGTCGTAATGCGTCATGGGGTTCAGGGTGTACCGCAGGTGCCCCGGGTTGGCCGTGAGCGAGAAGTCGTTCGCTGGTAGTCCGAACCCGTGTGCCCGCGGAACGGGCCCCGCGTAGGTCCGGACTTCCCAGGCCGGGTCGAGAGTGGCTGAAGAGAACTCCTCCGCGAACCCTGCAGAAATCACCAGGGCCGGCAACGGAGGAGTGAATTCGGTCGGGCCTGACGACGTGGGCACCGTGCCCAGTTCGCAGCCGAGCGCCAGCAGCAGCGCGAGCGACAAGAGACCTGCACGGTTCGAGTGACGCATTCCGTGCCTCCCTCCAGATCTAACAGCGACAGACCTCGCGGCCGGCGGGCCGATGACTCGCCCTACGACTGCCCGCCAAGAGCTAGTTCACGTGCGTCATAGCCCCTTCACTATCAAACGGACGGCTACGCCTCTCTTGCGGCGGCGCGGCCTTGAGCCCGGGGGCGGCGCCGCTCCTTTTCGAGCCCGCTAAAACCGCCGCCAATCCCGTATCCACCCGCTCGTGGCGAGCGTCTGCACCGCGCCAGTCGCGGGGCGTTGCCGTACGAGAGCTCTCCGGCGAACAGGGTCTGCGTTTCCATCTTATAGAAGCCGTTGAAGACGTGGTCGGGCCGGAGCTGGAGCGCGTAGTTGTTCACGTCGACGTCCGCGGTCGGCACCACGACCACGTGGTCGAAGAGCGGCTTCGGCCCCTGTGTCTGCTCGGCGCTGGTCGGCACGCGGTCGCTGGTGCAGGCGAAGAGTGCCAGCGACGCCATCGCGATGAGCGTGATCGTGAGGCGCATAACCCCTCCGGTCCGGTTGGACCACCACTTCGACACACGACGTCTTTGTGGGATTGAACGGCCGGGACTCGACGTTTTGCGTAGCGTGCGGTCTTCAAGACAACGAAGGGCGCGCCCATTGACGCGCCCCTCGTCAGGACTCGATGCGGTACGCTGTTACGGCTTCATGGCCGGCTCGGCCCCCACGCCGGCGAATGCTCCGTGTCGTTGTGGCTCGTGAGCCGCACCTCGCGCGTGCCGTCGGGATTGATGGCGTAGATGTCGGTGTTATTGCTTCGCGTGGCGTAGAACACGATCCGGGTCCCGTCCAGCGACCAGTCGGGCTTCGTTGCACCTGCGGTGGTGACCTGAGTGACCCCTGTGCCATCGGCGTTCATGACGTGGATCTCGTCGCGGCCCGTGTGATCTCGAGCGAAGGCGATTCGGCTCCCGTTCGGCGACCACGCAGGTACGTTGGAGGCGCTCGCGGCGGTGGTCAGCTGCACCACCCCTGTCCCGTCAGCATTCATCACGAGGATCTGGGAGGTCCCGCTGATGCCGCGCGAGAAGGCGATCTTCGCCCCGTCCGGCGACCAGTCGGGATACCCCTCCGTCGCAGGGTCCGTAGTCAGCCGCACAACGTTGCCGCCGTTCGCGTCCATGACGTAGATGTCCCAGTTCCCGGACGGATCCTCCCTGTGGAACGCAATGCGGGATCCGTCTGGCGACCAGGCCGGAGCCTCGGCCCTCAGGTTGGTCGTCAGCTGCACGATGCCTGAGCCGTCGTCGTTCATCACGCAGATCTCGACGGCGCACGCGAAGACGATCTTCGAGCCGTCGGGCGACCACGCCGGCGTGTAATCCTGGACGCTCGCGCGGTTGGTGAGATTGACGACGTTGGCGCCGGTGGCATCCATCCGGAAGATCTCCATGTTGAACGCCGGTAGCACCCGCACGAACACGATGCGCCCGGGTGGCGCCAGCGGATCGGGCGGGGGCGGCGGCGGCTTCGGCCCCTTCGGCCGCACCCGGAACAGCTCCGTCCCGATCCCCTTCTTCCCCCGGCTCGTCGTCACCAGCACGTCATATAGCACGGTGTCGGCGTCGAGCGCGATCGTGATGTTCGCCACCAGCTGCTTCGAGGTGACGTAGCGGGTCGAGTTCGTCCGCACCTTGGACGACGGCACCCCGGCGATCGCCCACTCGGCCGTCGAGCCGCGGTCGAACCCGGAGCCGGCAACGACCACGTCGAGGGTGGTGTCCTGCGGCGCGTCGCTGGGCTTGGTGGAGGACACGGTGGGACCGCCGCCCCCTCCGCCGGCGGCCGCAGTTATCCCGGGGACGGTCGGCGAACGGTCGGTGCAATTCATCAACGAGAGGACCACCAAGACCGAAAGCCCACCGCTCACGAAACGGGGCAGACCGCGCAGACAGACCATGACGACCCCCTATGGCAGACCCGAAGAAGACCCAGCACCAGATGGAACGGACTCCCCGCTCCGGTCTTGCGTTTCGCCGACGAAGGTCCCCGACCCGCTGAGTGAATAGGCCGCCCAGTAGTACGGAGCAGCGTAGCGCGGACGCGACAGCAGCTCGCGCTGGGCCCCCGCCAGCGCCTTCGCCGGCTCGACCGACCGTAGCTGCCGGTAGAACGCCTCGGCGAACACCGCCGCCCCTTCGTCCTCCACTCGCCAGAGCGTGGCGACGACGTTACGCGCTCCCGCGTACAGAAACGCCTGAGCCAGAGTGGTGTAGTCCTCGCCGCGCGCGAACCCCGTCCCCCACGCCGCACCGAGCCCGGTCTCGCAGCCGGATAGGAAGACCAACGGACTCGCGAGCGACAGGCCGAGCACCTCGTGGACCTCGAGGCGTCCATCGGCCAGCTCGATGCGGGAGAACATCGGATGCGCGGGGCTCATCACGCCGTGGCCGGCGATGTGCACGACCTGCGCGGTCTCGAGCGCGCGCCGCACTCGTGCCTCGGTGGCACGCCCGCCGACCACCGATCGGGCGCGGGTGACCGCGCGGCTCACTCCGGCCGCCTCGTCGCGGCTCGCCGGCAGCGACGCCGGATCCGGGGCGAAAACGGCCACGCGCATGTCGCCGCCGGCGTCACCGGTGCCGCGCCGCAACACCGGAAGGGCGGCGGCCGAGGGGAGGTAGCCCAGGCTGTAACGCTCCACGAGGTAGCGCCCGTCCGCCGAATCACGTAGCGCGGCGAACGGCAGATACGCCAGCCCTCCGTGAGCCACGACGATCAGGCGGCGCGCCCCCCGAAACGCTCCGGCGCGTTCGGCCGGCGCGACCAAGAGGTCGTGGAGCGCGTCGAGCACGGGCTCCGCCGCGAGCGGGCCAGGACGGCCAACCAGGTCTCGAGCGAGCCGCACACGACCTTCGATGTGCTCGCGATCGATGGGGGTTTCGAACAGACGGACGCCGTCGGACGCGACGGTGAAGATGAACACGCGGTCCGCGGTGACCAGATACTCGAGCAGCACTTCTCCCGGCAGCAGGGCCAACCGCACGTCGTGGACCGAGACCCGCCCCCCGCCCAACAGCGCGGCGCCTCCAAGCTCCGCGTTCCGCACTTGCAACGCTTCGTATTCTCCGCGCGATCTCCCAAGCCGCGCATAGAGCCCTCGGACCAGCTCCCGCCCCGCCGAATCCGGCTCGTCCGCGAGCTCCGCCTCCCGCTCGTCGATCTCGGCCACGAGGCCATCGATCTCCCGCAGCAGCCGCTCGCCGTCCCGCAGCGCCTCCAGGGTGGTATCGCGGTCGGATGTCGCCGCTTGCGTGAGCTGCTCCACGAGCGCGCGCCCGCGCGCCGCGTCGCTCACCACGAACGCCTCTTCCACTCGGCCGAGCCGCGCCAGGACCGCGACCAGATCGGCATACGGTTCGAACTTGTCGGACAAATACGCCGTGCGCAGCGCGCCCGAGCCGTAGCCACCGCGCACCCGCTCGACGGCGGCGATCGCCCAGCGGCCCGCCGCCACGGCCTGCTCCAATTGTCCCAGGCGGGAGTGCGCACGCGCCCGCAAAGTGTGGGCAACCCATTCGCTGCCGTAGCCGCCGCGCGTCAGGTCCGGCGCGGCGGCCTCGAGCGCGTGGAGCACGCGCCGTGAATCCCGCCGGCGATCTGCGATCCGCGCGTCGGTCAGGGCGACGTCTACTCTGGCGGTCCGAACGTCGAGCGCCGCGGCGAGCCGGCGCGCCGCCGATAGAAAGGCTTTGGCTTCGTCGGGGCGATCCGTCCGATCGGCGACGTCGGCGAGGAGCAGCAGGTCCGCCATCTCCTCGAAGCGGTCTTTCACGCGCCGATGTATGGCGAGTGCCTGCTCGCCGTAGCGGTGCGCTAGGTCGAGGTCGCCAAGCGCTGCGTGAATGTCGGCCTCGCTGCGGAGGTCGGCGCCGGTCTCGACCTCGAGCCCAAGCTCCGAGTTGATCCGCTTGGCGTCGGCGTAGAGGCTCAGCGCGCGCCGCGTGTCTCCCGCCTCCTGGTAGATCCGAGCCAGTGCCTCCAGGTCGCTTGCCTCCTCCTGGCGCAGGCCGGCGCGGCGCGCGAGCGTGAGCGCACTGTCCAGCGCCGCGAGCGCGAGTCGCGGCTCTCCCAACGCCGCGTAGGCGGTGCCAAGCTGGCCGAGGGCGTTCTGCTCCTGCACGGCGATTCCGGCGGCGCGGTACAGGGCCCGGGCTTGCTGGAGCAGCGGGATCGCGGCATCGGGATTCCCGACCAGCACCTCGAGGGATCCGAGATTGGTGAGGACGTTTGCCTCGATTCGAGGGTCTCCCAGGGCGCGGGCCGCTTCCCGAGCGGCGAAAAAGCGGGGCCGCGCCTCGGAGAACTCGCCCAGGGCCACATGGAGCAGGGGGATGTTGGCGGCGGCCACCACGACGGCCTTGCGGTCACCAACCTGCCGGCCAGTCTCGTACGCATGGGTGAAGTGGCCGAGTGCGTCGGTCAATCTCGACTCGTGCCAGGCGAGCAGTCCGAGGGCGTTGTAGGACTTAGCGATCTCGCGCGTGAGGCCGAGGCGCTGCTTCAGCGCCAGCGCCTCCTCGCCGAACCGGTGGGCCTCAGGGAAGTCGCCTTGTTTCCAGGCGGCGATCCCGAACCATGTGAGGAGTCGGGCGATTCCCACCGAATCTCGCTCAGCACGCGATTGCTCCAAGGCAGGTCCCCACAGCGCCCGGGCGCTGTCGTACTCCGCGCGCAGGTATAGGCTTTCGCCCACCGTGAGCACTCGGTCGAGCGACGACAAATTCTGTCGGGCGGTTCGCGCCGGCAGATCGCTCGATCCGGTGCAGCCGATCGCGAGCAGCGCCGCTAGAGGGAAGCGGGGGCCCGGTTTCACGGCGCGGTCCGAAAACTCCGCACGCCGCTGGTCGCCGAACGCCCATCGGGCAGCAATGCGTCCACGTACCAGAAGTAGGACCGGCCCCCCGCGAGCGAGACCGTCGGCGGGAGCGCCAGGGCGGTATCACTCGTGCTACCCGTCCACACGACGCCACCCGTGGCATCGGTAACGGTCACGCGATAGGAGGCTTCTTCCCGGAGCGGTCTCCAGACGAAAGTGGTGCCGCCACGGGGGACCACCGCGTCCTCCACCGGCGCTGCTACCGCGACCACGGTCGCCCCGGGCTCGTCCCCGCCCCCGCGCGTCACGGGCTCGCCGGGCGGCGTGGCGACCGGGCGTACCAGCAGCAGCAGAGCCACGCCTGCCGCGGCCGCGGCCGGAAGGGCGATCATCCAGCGCCGCTGCCGACGCCCCCGCACCACCCGCGCCACCTGCACCAGCTCCGCCCGGCACTCGTCGCACTCGGCGAGATGGCTCTCGACTCGCTGTCGCTCCGGCGGCGGGAGGACCCGATCGAGGTACCCGGCGAGGTCCCCGGCGGTGAGGTGCGTCATCTGCCGGCTCGGTCGTACGATGCTGGTGGCCATTCGCCCCTATGAAACGGCCCGCCGACGCGAAGTTGCGAGCAGCGGCTCACGAGCCGGCCCCGCGCACGCCGCGGTCTTCGAGCCCCCGCCGCAGCGCCGCCAGCACCACGGTCAGCCGCCGGTACACGTGGAACGGCGTGGGGAATCCCATGACGTCGCCGATTTCCCGCGCCGTCAGGTCGTCTTCGAATCGCAGCTTGAGCAGCAACCGGTCCCGCACCCCGAGCGCGTCCAGCGCCGCCGCCATTGCCTCAGCGCGCTCCCGCGCGAGCAAATCGGTTTCGGGATTCGCCGAATCGGTCCCGAGCTCGGCGAGATCCAGCTCTTCGGCGAGGAGATCGGTCAACCGGCGCCGGACTAGGCGCGCGTCGCGTGCGCCAGTCCGGTCGCCGCGCACCCGGCCGTAGCGGTGACGCTGGAAATCGACGCACAGCCGCCGTGCCACCACGACGAGCCATGTAGTGAACTTGGAGCGGCCGTCGGCGGCATAGGCACGAAGGCGGTGAAAATCGTCCTTCTGGAGATGCTCGAGCAGGTAGGCGTAGGCGTCCATCGCGGTGTCATAGTCGTGACCCAGCGAACGGGTCGTGTGCAGCAACAGCCGACTATGCGCCGCCAGAAACGCCGCCCAAGCCGCCTCGCGCGCAGCCGCACCGGCGGAGTCGAGGAGGCCGGACAGCTCCGGAGGGAGCCTGTCTGCCATGGGTGGGGCCGCCTAGGGCGAGGATATCGTAACGTTGGGGGGATGGGACGGTAAGAGGAGACGCCCTGCGGGCGGTCCAAGCTCCTCCGCCGTCCTCCGTTACGGCACCATCTCGAACCCCGCCACCGCGAAGTCCTTGTCCAGCGTGAGCGCGGTGCGGACGCCCTCCTGGCGCATCAGCTCGAAGCTCACGGCGTCGCACAGGCTGAACCGCTGGTCGCGGAAAGATCGGAGCCAGCGGTCGATGGCCCGAGCCTCGAGGTCCCGGTCCACGAAGACTACCTCCTGGACGGGATCCGAATGCACCCGATCAAGAAACCGGAGACCTTCACCTGGCCCCTTGGCCTTGCTCCAGAGCGCGTGGGTTTCGGCGACCACGAGATTCGTGGTCACCAAGGGGCCTCCACCGTCGGCGAGCCGGACGTACGCTTCCAGCGCTTCCCGATGTTGCGGCTCGCGGCTGCTCAGCGCGGCCAGCCATCCCGAGCTGTCGACGAAGACCGCGGGTCTCACTTGTCGTGCAGGTCGCGATAGATCTCGGCGAGGTAGTCATCATGGCGCCGCGCAATATCAGGCGGCCAGCCCTCTCCCTTCGACTCGAGAATCAACTCGACCAGGGGGCTGCGGACCGTGCCACTCTCGACCGCATATTGCCGCAACGCTCGCCGCAGCACTTCCGCTCGCGACACGCCGGTCGCCTGCGCCACCCGATCGAGCAAGGCGCGCTCGTCGGCCGCGAGGTACACCTGCAACGGCTCCCGAACGCGGGCAGCGCCCTTCGGCTTCTTCGTCTTCTTCTTCATTGCTACTCCAGGTCTTGGCAGCGCCCCGGCAGGGACTCGCTCCTGCGCCGCGCTGTTGCCATCGCTATCAGTTAATTAACTTGTGGAGTATAGTTAATTAACACGCTGGCTCAAGTGCCCGAGCCTCTGCTTTCCACCCCTCCCCCCTCCCCCATGCCCCGTTCCCCGGCTAGCGCAAACACAATCCGACCCAGCACACCGTCCCAGAACCGCAACCGCCGCTGCTCGCGCCAAGCCGTGCGCCGCGCGCCAAGCTCCCGCGCCACCAGCGCGGCCACGACCGCCGTCGCGCCGCAGGCGCCGAACAGGGTGAACACGCCGAGGATCGCCGGATACCGGACGAAGAACGCGAGGGCCCCCGCGACC
>Ga0247727_10015781_pt1 | contig 12320 bp, 9 predicted proteins | sample WisWelCaveWW1625_FD_202498 | JGI IMG/M metagenome (GOLD analysis project Ga0247727, IMG submission 202498) | Biofilm microbial communities from Wishing Well Cave, Virginia, United States - WW16-25 | ecosystem: Environmental > Aquatic > Deep subsurface > Groundwater > Cave microbial mat | place... | reverse complement strand
CCCCAGAGGGTACGCCTCCGGTGTTTGCTCCGCCTGCGGCCTAGTTGCGAAGCCTTTTTGAGCAGCCTCCGAAGAAAACACCCGGAAAGGTCTCTGACTTCGTTCTCAGTCGTTTGCCCACCTCAACGTACCGCACATGGGAAAAGAGCTGTTCCGACAGCTCGGGGTTGGGCGGGTGAGAAAGTTACGCCTTGGCGTTCAAACTCCCTGCGGCTTTGCCAGAGAACCTTTTTGAGCAACCTAAAGAGGAGGCTCATGACGTAATCCCACTTGCTCAACCTGTTCCCTCTTTCTCCACCTCCTACACTTCATATTGTCGCTTTCGTATCCAACCGTGGGGCAAGCGTTAGGGAGTCCGCTTCCCGCCGTTGAATAATTCTTTGCTCCATCCACCGATAGAGCACTGGCAACACCACGAGGGTCAAGGCCGTTGACGAAAACAGCCCTCCGATCACCACCGTGGCAAGCGGCCGTTGTATTTCGGAACCGGGCCCGGTGGCGAGCAGCAGGGGAATGAGCGCCATCATCGCGACGACCGCCGTCATCAGCACAGGGCGCAACCGCAGGACCATGCCGGTCAGCACCGCCTCGTCCAACGGCATCCCCTGTTCCCGGAGCTGGTTAATATAGGCGATCTTCACTACCCCGTTGAGCACCGCGACACCGAACAAAGCAATAAAGCCGACGGAGGCAGGAACGGAGAGATAGAGCCCGCCGAACAACAGCGCCAGCAGGCCGCCGACCATCGCAAACGGAATCGCGAGCAGGATCAGTGCGGCTTGTCTGAGGTTTCCGAACGTAAAAAAGAGGAGCAGGAAAATGAGCCCAATGACCAGAGGCACGACAACGGCCAGACGTGCCATGGCCTTCTGTTGGTTTTCGAACTGTCCGCCCCAGGTCACATAGTAACCGGACGGGAGCTGTACCTGACGGGCAACTGCCGTCTGTGCCTCTTCGACCGCGCCGACCAGGTCGCGCCCGACCACATTGGCCTCGATGACGATCCGGCGGCTCGCATGCTCACGGCTGATCTGCGCCGGTCCTTCCACAATACGAATGTCGGCCAGTTCCCGAAGCGGAATGCGTGAACCGTCCGGAGCGTTCACCCAGAGCGCCGCAATCGTCTCCACATCGGCGCGCCGATCATCTGGAAATCGCACCATAATCGGGAACCGCCACTGTCCCTCAAAGACTTCCCCAGCGGCAATCCCGCCACCAACGGCTTCAATCACCTCCGTAATCTCGGCCACGTTGATCCCATGACGCGCGATCTTGGTACGGTCGATGTCGAGCTTCAGATAGTAGAGGCCCGAGACCTGCTCGACCCGGAGATCGGACATGCCGCGCACCTGCCGTAGCACCCGGCCAATCTCGTCCGCTTTCACCCGCAACGTCTCAAGGTCATCGCCGAACAATTTGACCGCGACCTGGGACCGGACCCCCGACACCAATTCATCGACGCGCATGGCGATCGGCTGGGACAACCCGAACGCGATGCCGGGCACTTGCGCCAGCCGTCGACGGGTCTGCTCTTCAATGTCGGCTTTGGACTTGGCTTGCCACTCGGATTCTGGCTTGAGCAAGACGTACATATCGCTGAGTTCCATCCCCATCGGATCGGTACCCAATTCGTTGGCTCCCGTGCGGGATACCACGGAGCGCACAGCCGGTATCTCCAGCAACAACTGTTCGACTTGCCCTGAAATTTTCAGCGATTCGGTCAGACTGATGCTCGGGAGCCGCATCATATTCACCACGATCGTCCCTTCGTCCATGATGGGGACGAATTCCCGACCGATAAACGGGACCAAAGCCGCCCCGCCGATGAGTAAGCCGACTGCCGCGAGAACGACCAGACCGGTTCTGCGGAGGGCCCCCTCCAACATCTGTCGATACAGCCGCCGACCCCGCTCCAACAGGTGCCCGCCCTCCTTTGTGACACGAGGCTTCATGAGCACCGCCGCCAGCACCGGAACCACCGTCATCGAGAGCACTAAGGAACTCAGGAGGGCGATCACCACCGTCAGGGCCAGCGGAATGAACATCTTGCCTTCCATTCCTTGCAGAGCCAGGAGCGGGACAAAGGTCAATGCAATGATCAACTCTCCGAAGAGGCTCGGCTTCCGCACTTCCAGCACGGCGCGTAAGACGACCGGCAACCGGTCAGCGATCACGAGGGTTCGACCCTTGGTCTGCTCGCTCAGATGGCGCTCGACATTCTCAACCTGCACGATGGCCGCATCGACGATCATCCCCAACGAGATGGCCAAGCCGCCCAGGGACATCAGATTCGCCGACAGGCCGACTTGCTGCATGATCAGGAATGTGGCCAGGGTGGCCAGCGGCAATGTCAGGGCGACGACAAGGGCCCCGCGGAGATTCCGGAGAAAAAGATACAGCACGAGGATCACGACTGCGACGCCCTCCAGCAACGCTCGTTCGACTGTTGCGAGCGCCCGAGCCACCAGTTCGATGCGGTCATAGAAGGGGACGATCTTCACGCCAGCCGGCAACACCCGGTTGATCAGCTCGACCTTATCTTTCACCGCTGAGACAACCTTCCGGCTATTACCACCGCGCAACATGACGGCAATGCCTTGGAGCACCTCGCCCTGCCCGTCACGCGTCACGCCCCCCAACCGGATCGCACTCCCTTGGCGAACCTGGGCGACATCCCGGAGATAGATCGGTGTGCCCTTGTGCGCCTCCACCACGATTCGCTCCAAGTCCGCCGCGGAGCGAGCAAGCCCCTGTCCATAGACGACGAGCTTGTCTCCACCCCTCTCGATATAACCGCCTCCGGCATTCTGATTGTTCCCTGCGACGGCAGCGTGTACTTGGCGCAACGTGAGCCCAAAACTAGTCAATCGATTCGGATCGACGAGCACTTCATACTGCTTCGCCAGACCACCTAACGTGTCGACATCCGCGAGGCCTGGGACGGCACGTAGCATCGGGCGGATGACCCAGTCTTGGAGGGTCCGCAACTCCATCAGGGTCTGCGTCGAGCCCTCGACGAGATACATAAACACTTCGCTGAGACCCGTACTGACCGGTCCGAGCACGGGCTCGGCGCTTTGTGGAAGCCGGGATCGCGCCAGGAGCATCCGTTCCAAGACGAGTTGCCGGGCGAAGTAGATATCCACCTTGTCCTCAAAGACCACTGTAATCACCGAGAGCCCGAACCGCGACACCGATCGCAATTCCGTTTTGCCAGGCAGGTTCGTCAATTCGATCTCCAGGGGAAAGGTCACGAGGCGTTCCATTTCCGGAGGAGCCAAGGACGGCGCCCGGGTGATGACTTGAACCTGGACCGGAGTGACGTCGGGAAAGGCATCAATCGGCAGATGGCGGAACGCCGCCACGCCGCTCACGATGAGCCCGAGCACGACCAGCAGTACGATGAGCCGTTGTGCGAGCGCGGTGCGGATCAGCCGTTCGATCATAGCGGGCCTCCCGTCGGCATCTGCTCGCGGAGCAACTCTGACTTCAGGGCATAACTGCCTTGCGTCACCACTTCGTCCCCTGCAGCCAGCCCAACTACAACCTGGATGTATTCGCTTGAAGCCTGACCAATGGTGACCTCACGGGATTCGAACCGACGCGGTCCCCGCACCACGAAGACGACCGTCCGGCTGCCGACCTGTTGCACCGCTGTGCGCGGCACGCTCAAGACGGATTGCTCGTCCGTTACCAAGGTAACCTCGGCGAACATCTCGGGCCGCAACCGGCCCTCAGGGTTGGGCACATCCGCACGCGCCGTCACGGTCCGCGTCGTGGGATCGATCACCGCTCCCACATAGGTAATGGCGCCGTGAAACATCGTGTCCGGATAAGCCGACACCCGCAGCTCGATGGTGAGCCCGGTCTTCAGCCGACCGGCCTGTTGTTCCGGGAAATCGGCGCGCACCCAGACGGTCGAGAGATCTGCCACCGTAAACAGCATCTTATTGGGGTCGATGACTTCGCCGATCGTCGCATTCCGCTCGATCACTTCACCGGTAAAGGGGGCTCGGAGGGAGACTCGCGCGACCTCCGCATGAGGTAATGTCTTGGCGGCCAGCCGCTGGATCTCCCGCTCCGTCATGCCGAGTAAATGCAGCTTTTCTTCCGCTTCGTGCAGATCGGCTCGCGCGTTCTCGTAGTCGGCCTCACGCCGCTGATGTTCACCCGCGCCGATTGCGCCGCGATCCAGCAGCGCTTGGGCCCGTTCGAGCGCCTTTTCCGTCACGCTCAGCGTGGTCCTCGCTTTGCGATAGTCCAACTGGGCTTCTCCAAAGGCAGCGCTATCAAGCAGGAGAAGCCGGTCGCCTTCCTTGACTCGGTCGCCAAGATCGGCGTACACGGCCACGATATGGCCGGAGACTCGCGCACTGAGGTGTGCTAATCGATTCTCGTTGGCCAAAATCTTCCCCGCCTGGGCCTTGAGAACCGTCCGGATCGGACGGAGAGCCACGCGTTCCGTCTGAAGGTGGGCAAGGGTCGTGCTCCCTTCCGGCAATTCGAGGATACCGGGCTCAGCGGACGCCGTGACCGCCGGCTTCGGCGCATCTTCTTGCTTCGACTCACAAGACATAGGAACGAGGGCGACCAATAGGAGCAGGGCGATCCGCAGAGCAATCACTGACCTAGGCATCACGAAGCGAGCGTTCATGGCAACCCTCCCACAGCCCGCTCCAGCCGGGCCAGCGCGATGGAATGATCGGCTCGCGCTTGGGCATATTCGAGCAAGGTCTGACGGTAGACGCGCTGCGCATCGATGACTTCGAGCAGGCTGGTCGCTCCATGGCGAAAACTGAACTGGGCGATATCGAGTGCTTCTTTGGCCTGATGCAGAAGTCCTTGCTCAAAGACCTGCATCTGTCCTTGCGCGGTCCGCACCTCCTGAAAATGCTGCGTGATGGTCTGCTCCAGTTCCTGCTGAAATCGATCTCGCTCCGCTTGCGCCCGTCGATGCGTTCCCATCGCCGTACCGATTTCTCCCTGTCGGCGATACCAAATGGGCAGCGGCACACTCAATCCTGCCGTGACGGACTCATCACCGGCCTCCCGATGATACTGGCCGATCACCGCCACGTTCGGCATGCGCGATGCGCGTTCCTGTTCGATCGTGAATTCGGCTTGCTCGACCACTTTCTGTTGTCGGCGAAGTGCGGGCTGTCGGTCGAGTGCCTGATCCATCAGTACACGTAGCTCCAGTCCCGACCTCACTGTTTCAAACTCCCCCTGGATGGCAAAGGATTCTCCGAGGGCCTTGCCTGTCACCGTATTCAGTTTGGCGCGGGCCACGAGCAACGCATTGTCTGCCCGCGCCAAATCCTTTTTGGATTTCTGGAGTTCGACGGTCGCCTTGACCAACTCGAATTTCGGCGCTTCCCGTGTGCTGACACGCGCACTCACCAATTTCACGAGGTCTTCGAGCGTCTTCAGGTTCTCCTTCGCGAGCTGTGCTTCTTGTTGCGCGAAGAGCAAGTAGAAAAAGGCCCCTTTCACATCGGCCATGACCATCACTTTTGTTTCTTCCATGCCGGCAAAAGCGCCCGCTACGCCCGCGTCAGCGGCGCGTTCCCTGGCTGCGCGTTTGCCCAGCCACTCCAGCGGCTGTTCCACGGTGATCGTCCGCTCCGTGATGCGCGCGCCGGTGCTGGGGTCGCGAATGGCGCCGCGGCCGGCCGAACCCGTGATAGTGGGGTTCAGGTAGGCGCCAGCCGTGATCCGTTGACTCTGGCTCTGTTCAAGGACTGCTTCCGCACCGCTCATTACTGGGTTGTGTTGGAACGCAAGTTGTACGACTTGGTTGAGTGTGTATTCGGACGAGCTGAGTTCGGTTGCGTAGCCTGCCGGAAAAGGCGTGGCCACGATCACCAATCCAAGCAAGACGGCGATCTTACAGATGAGTACAGGTTTCATACTGGGCCTCCCCCATCGGCGCCCATGGCGATTCGCCTCCGTCACAATAAGAGACGAGCATGTCGGGCCGACAAAATAGATCGAAGCGTTACGAGATGTGAAAAGACGCTATTAAACGAGAGGGGGAGCGCGGGAGGAAAGACTGGTCGTGAGGAGAAGATTCGTCAGTGAAGGACTGGGTTGCGGCTGCCAAACGGCATGAGGCCTCGCCGGCGGGGGCGCGTGGAAGGAATGTGCGGCCACGTCCAGCGCGGTGCCTTTGCCGACTTGCGGCACGGCAGAAGACGCGAGAACCAAATCGATTTCAAGGTGCTCCGCCCCATGGGGAGGATACGCAATCAGATGAAGCGGACAGCGGGATTCGTCGTCTGCAACCGAGGCATGGTCATAGACCGAGAACTCACAGGTCAGATCCTGGGAAAAAACAGTGTGGACAGTGCCACCGTGAACATGCCTCGGATCCCCATGGCGATGGTCGGCTTCGGGATGGATATGGATCAATGGCGCGGCGAACATCCATAAGGATGCCCATATGAAGACCGCCACCCGATACCATGCTACGTTGCCACGCATCAGTCGCATTGTGAAATCAGCTTAGCACGGTAGTGGGTCAGTTTGAAAGTTTCCTCTTGTTTAGCCATCGGCGAAGCGCGACGAGCGACCAGATAGCTTCTACTCCCCCGAAGGGCCATGCCCCTTGCAGAAAACCGTAGACCGAACCCAGCACGCACGAGATGGCGAACCCAAAGATGAACCACGCGCTGCGATCTTCGAGCGCGTAACATACCAACATTGCGGTGACTGAAAACAAACCAAATGCGGTAAGAGCGTCCATATTAGTCGGCTAACCCCGCGATTTCCTCCAAGCTCCATACATGATCGGCTATTCCAGCCTCCATCGCCGGGGTTACGCGAAGCGTGAGGTGTTATACCTGACCGCTTAAGCATGGACAATGGCTAGCTTCCGGCAATTGTGCCAAAAACTATTTCAAACTGACCCACTACCCCGGATTCCCATATCAACCTTCACTATTTAGGATCAAAACCATGCCCGCACGCCCACCGCAAATCGGATCTGACTCGGGTTGCCCCCATCTTGGCGCACGAGTGTAGCGGTCTCGCCGAAGCTTCTGTCGAGGGAGATGCCGACATAGGGGGCAAACTCGCGCCGGATTTCGTAACGCAGCCGCACCCCGAATTCGAGGTTGTTGAGGCCCGCGCCGGTCGTGAACTCCTCGACTCGTTGTATGGCAGCGTTGCTCTCGAAGCGGGTCTGGAGGATCAGTTGTTGCGTCAGCAACATGTCCTTCGTCAACGACAGACGGGCAGACACCGCGCCGTTCTGATCAATGAACAGAGCCGACTCGAATTCGTAGTTGTACGGGACAAGTCCTTCGATTCCGATCACGCCGAGCCCACGGGTCACGTTGCGTCCACGGAATGTTTGAGTCTCGACGCGTGGGCCGATCTGAAAATCGTAATATTTCTGGATGAACCGCCCATACAGAAGCTGAAAGTCCACATCGTAGTCCGCTTTGAAGGCGGTGTCGCGCTGTCCTTCGCTTTTGAACCAGAGTCGGTTGTAATCCCCGCCATACCAGCCCTCGATGTCCCACCGGTAGTCGTCATGCCCTTGACTCCCACCTGTTCTCGGACGGTATTCGAGGACGTCGACGAGCGTGAAGAGACGGTGCTCCTGATCGTTGACGGGAGCAGGCCAGTTACGTCGTGGAGATAAATTAGCTAGCGTGCCTTCTTGCATGGTGGAAGGATTGACGGTCACAGAGGCCTTGGAAGCGGGAGAGCTGGCTGGGGCTTTGGCGCTTGAGGCCGAATCTGTCACCGTTGACTTCATTGGAGTCATGGGGGACTCGATCGAAGGTTGCGCGGCGACGACCGTCACGGCAATGCCGTCGCCCAACAGGAAGGCCAAGGCAGCTGTAAGGAGACTTGCGGAGAATCTCGCAGGAGAGCATGTTCCGTTCATTATTCCGACACCTCGACGACCCGGAACATTCCGGCTTCCATGTGGAGGAGCAGGTGGCAATGAAACGCCCAGCGTCCCGGCGCGTCCGCAGTGATGGCGACAGACAGCCGTTCGGCCGGCTTCACGATGACCGTGTGCTTCCTCGGAAGATAGGCACCGGCGCCGTTTTCCAGGTGCATCCACATGCCGTGCAAATGGAGCGGATGTTCCATCATCGTGTCGTTCACGAAGGTCAAGCGCACCCGCTCGCCATAGCGAAAGCGAATCGGGTCTTTGGCTTCCGAATACTTCTTGCCGTCGAACGACCATATGTATCGGTTCATGTGGCCTGTGAGATGGAGTTCAATCTCGCGCTCCGGCTCCCGCTGGTCCGCGTAGGGCGCAAGACTTTTCAAATCGGTGTAGAGCAGTACTCGACGCTCACTGTCTTCCAATCCTCTCCCTGGTTCTCCCAACCGGCTCTGCGAATACTCGGCCACCATTTGATTGCCGGGGCCATGATCGTCGGGGCCATGCTTGACCGGTTCGGCGCCGGGAATCTCCGAGCGGCGTGGGTCGCCTGCATGCATGCCCGACATCTCATGCATGCCTTGCATGGGCGGCATTCCCGGATCGTGTTGCATATGCTCCATGGGTGGAGCGTCGTCAGACGGTCTCATGTGGGACATGTCGCCGGAGGACTCCTTGCCGGGCATTGTCATGCCGCCGTTGGGGTCCTTCGTGCCTCCCATGTCCATGCCCTCCATACTCATGCCCATGTCCTCCATCGTGCGGAGCGGTCGGGGCCGGCTTTGAGGGATCGCCGCAGTCATGCCCGGGCGTGGCGCGAGCGTGCCGCGCGCATAGCCGCTACGGTCCATCGTCTCGGCAAAGATGGTATATGCGCGATCCTCGACAGGTTCGACGATCACATCGTAGGTCTCCGCCACTCCCATGCGAAGCTCATCCACCACGACAGGCTGGATATTCTGCCCATCGGCTTGCACGACGGTCATCGTGAGACCCGGGATGCGTACGTCGTAGAAGGTCATACCGGCCGCGTTGATAAATCGCAGACGCACCCGGTCGCCCGGACGAAACAGCCCTGTCCAGTTGCCGGCAGGAGAGAGGCCGTTCATCAGATAGGTGAAGGTGTAGCCGGTAACGTCCGCAAAGTCCGTGGGGTCCATCCGCATCTGGTCCCACATCAAGTAGTTCTGTATCGCCGGCCAGAAGCCCATGCTCCCCACATCGGTAAAGAAATCACCCACCGCGCGCTTTTGAAAGTTATAATAGCCCCCTTGTTTCTTGAGATTGGAGAGCAGCGCTTCGGGTGATTCGAAGCTCCAATCCGAGAACATGACCACATAATCACGCTCATAGCGAAACGGCTCCGGCTCTTGTGGATCAATGATCATCGGCGCGTACATCCCCAAGAGCTCTTGGCCGCCCGAATGGCTATGAAACCAGTAGGTGCCGCTCTGCTTGACCGGAAAGCGATAGGTAAAGGTTGCGCCTGGCTCGATCCCCCCGAAGCTCACACCTGGTACGCCGTCCATCTCAGGCCGCAGGAGCAATCCATGCCAGTGAATTGACGTCGTCTCTTCCAACTGATTGGTGACGCGCAGCGTCGCCTGTTGACCTTCTTTCAGACGAATCACGGGACCCGGGATCGTCCCATTGATCGTGATGGATCTCCCAGTTCGGCCGTCAAGACGGAACAACTGCTCGCAGATGGTCAGATCAATGACGTCTCCGCTTAGCGGCGTCTGTGAACCGGGATTGACGATGGTGTTCGTCACGGCGTAGGCAGGCACGAGTCGTTCCACCGTCGCCAGTATGCCCAGCGCTGAAACGCGCTTAAGCAGCATACGTCTCGAAATATGCTCTACGTTCATTGTGTCCTTATCTCATCCGGCCTCGCCACAAGGCATACAGTACCGGAATGACTACTAACGTTAAGAGGGTTGATGACACCATACCGCCGATCATCGGTGCAGCAATCCGTTTCATCACGTCGGCGCCCGTGCCGGTGGTCCACATAATGGGGAGCAATCCGCCCATAATCGCGGCGACCGTCATCATCTTCGGACGCACGCGCTGGACTGCGCCTTCCATAATGGCTTCTCGTAGGTCTTGTGTCGTCGTCATGCGACCTTCGCGCGCGCAGCGCCTGAACGGTCGCTCGGGGCCGTATCGGTAGCCTCAGCGCCCTGCAAAGGCTTGTCGCAATGGGACCTGCCCGGCACTCGATAGGCGCACAATCCGAGCGCACACATGATGAGACAGGGAACGACACTTAAGACGAAGGACCCAAGGGCGAGCGCCACCAATCAATGTCATCGGAACACGACGCCCGCGACGGCGAGGACAGTCAGCACTACGACCCATCCCGCCGACTCAACATTACGTGGCGAACCCTATCCATGACTTCACGGGACTGTCATGAATATTTTGGAGGTGTTGCCATCCGCGGCAAACTCATGGATCGCGACCGGCTGAGATCTGTTCCCAGGCATGCCGGGCACGTTAGCCGGCATACCCGGAATGGAAATGCCGACAATCTTCGGTCGCTCCGCCAGGAGCTTGCGGATCGCATCAACCGGCACGTGGCCGATCACGACATAGTCACCGATGAATGAGGTATGACAGCCTTCCAGAGCGTCGGGCACGCCGGCCTTTTGGTCGATCGAGTGCAGATCGCGTACCGGTTTGACCTCCACCTTGAAACCCTGCTCTTCGAGATATTTCGCATAGTCCTCGCAGCAAGTGCATTGCAGATTCTTGTAGAGCGTGACAATCGTCGGCGCAGCGACAACCTGGGTGGACAGGAGCGCCGTCAGGAGCGCCGCCAGCAGCGCGGTGCTGCGTCGAAACTTGAGCATTGTGTTGCGCATGTCGATTCTCCTTGCACGATGTGGTAAATCGTCAGTTGACACTGATCACAGCCATCATGCCGCTCTCGGGCTTCAGCGTTTCTCAAGAATCCTTCTCTTCTGAAACCGGAACTCTTCTTCCGTGATGACGCCGGTGTCTTTAAGCTCCTTCAATTTAATGAGTTCGGTATAGAGATCGACGGGCTCCTTTGTGCGAACGTCCTGTTTCACTATCTGATCGCTTTCCAGGCGACCAGTTGGCGTTTGTGGGCTGCCAACGTCGCCGGTTGTCCCGTAGGACTCGACCCGCCCATCTATGAGCCGTACAACATAGGGGCGCATAATTCCGTTAAGTGTCTGATTATCTGTGTCACACACAGAGTAGCTGAGATACTGCGTGTTACCGTGTGTGCTGACGCTGACCGGAGCGCCCATGACGGCTACGACTTCTTGCTTGGACATGCCATAGTGCACCCCGCTAGTCCGTCCTGCATTCGCAAAACAGCCGGACAAGAGAACGCTGACAATTCCTATCCCAATCAAGAATTTCATGGCTCCCTCCATAGTTATGAATTGTTGTTCCGCCCAACTCGTGTGTGGTTCAATGGTCGTGATCTCCCACATATTGGAGAGAGTGTCCTCACGCCGACTACTGATTCAACATGTCCGCTATCCTGTTCACTGCGCTTCATGGGTTTTGCCTCTCGGAAACGCTGGCACCTTCCTGCTCTTGCAGAGAAAGATTGGTACCGGTGAGTAGGGACGGAGTCCCAGTGAGCCTAGACCAACCACGCCAGAGGGCATAGAGCACGGGGATCACCAGAAGTGTCAGGATCGTTGAACTCACCATGCCGCCGATCATCGGTGCGGCGATCCGTTTCATCACGTCGGCGCCGGTACCGGTGGTCCACATAATGGGGAGCAAGCCACCCATAATCGCGGCGACCGTCATCATCTTGGGCCGTACCCGCTGGACTGCGCCTTCCAGAATGGCCTCTCGTAGGTCTTGTGTCGTCGTCATGCGACCTTCGCGCACTCGCCGCTCATAGGCCTCGTCGAGATAGACGAGCATCACCACCCCTGTCTCCGCCGCCACGCCGGCCAGGGCGATGATGCCCACCCACACCGCCACGCTCAAGTTGTAGCCCAGATAGTCGAGATACCAGATAGCCCCGATTGCGGCGAAGGGAACGGACAGGAGCACGATGAGGGATTTCGCCAGCGAACCGAAGTTGAGATAAAGCAGCAAGAGGATGATCCCAATGGTGACAGGGACGACCAGTTTCAACCGTTCTTCGGCCCGCACCAGATGCTCGTATTGACCGGCCCAGACCAGTCGATATCCTGCAGGCAGTACGACTCGGTCTCGCACCGCGCGTTGGGCATCTTGGACATAGCCGCGCAGGTCGCGACCGTTGACCGCGACCGAGACCAAACCGGCCAGCGCTCCCGCCTCATCCGCGATCGACGGCGGTCCCTGCGTGATGACGAGATCGGCAATTTGTCCGAGCGGAATCTGCGCACCGCTTGGCGTGGGGATCAGCACCCTCTTGAGCCGGTCTGGGTCA
>Ga0247727_10015780_pt1 | contig 12321 bp, 9 predicted proteins | sample WisWelCaveWW1625_FD_202498 | JGI IMG/M metagenome (GOLD analysis project Ga0247727, IMG submission 202498) | Biofilm microbial communities from Wishing Well Cave, Virginia, United States - WW16-25 | ecosystem: Environmental > Aquatic > Deep subsurface > Groundwater > Cave microbial mat | place... | reverse complement strand
CGGCGAGGTGCACGACGGTGCCGCGACGATGGACTGGATGGTCCAGGAACAGGAGCGCGGCATCACGATCACTTCGGCCGCGACCACCTGCTTCTGGCGCGACCACCGCATCAACATCATCGACACCCCCGGCCACGTCGACTTCACGATCGAAGTCGAGCGCTCGCTGCGCGTGCTCGACGGTGCCTGTGCGGTGTTCTGCGCGGTCGGCGGCGTCGAGCCGCAATCGGAAACGGTATGGCGCCAGGCCGACCGTTACCGCGTGCCGCGCATCGCGTTCGTCAACAAAATGGACCGCGTCGGCGCCGATTTCGACCACGTCGTCTCGCAGATCCAAGACCGCCTGAAAGCTCCCGCCGTCCCGATCCAGCTCCCCATTGGCAAAGAAGAAAACTTCACCGGTTCCATCGACCTGGTCCGCATGAAGGCGGTCAGCGCGAGCGAAGGCGACATGGGCTGGACCGTGACCGTGGACGAGATTCCCGCCGACCTGGTGGATTCGGCGAAGGCCGCGCGCGACGTGCTCATCGAAGCAGCCGCAGATGCCGACGAGACCGTGCTCGAGAAGTTCCTCGGCGGCGAGGAGATCGGCGAGGAAGAGCTTCGTGGCGCGATTCGCAAGGGCACGATCGCGATGAAGCTGGTGCCGGTGCTGTGCGGCACCGCGTTCAAGAACAAGGGCGTGCAACCGCTGCTCGACGCGGTGGTCGACTACCTGCCTTCGCCGAACGACGTTCCTCCGATTGTCGGCCTCGACCCGGACGACAAGACCACCGCAGTGGCGCGCCCGGCCACCGACGAGGCTCCGTTTGCGGCGCTGGCATTCAAGATCATGACCGATCCGTTTGTCGGTACGCTGACTTTCATGCGCGTGTATTCGGGGCACGCCAGTGTCGGCGACCAGGTCTTCAACGTCACGCGCGACAAGAAAGAGCGCATCGGTCGCCTTCTCAAGATGCACGCGAACAATCGCGAGGACGTCGAGGAAGTCTACGCCGGAGACATCGTGGCTGCGGTCGGAATGAAGAATGCGACCACGGGCGACACCATCTGCGACCCCAAGGATCCGGTGCTGCTCGAGAGCATGACCTTCCCCGAGCCGGTGATCTCGGTCGCGATCGAGCCCAAGACCAAGACCGACCAGGAGAAGGTTTCCGTCGCGCTCGGCAAGATCGTGCACGAGGATCCTTCGTTCCGCGTGCGCCAGGACGAAGAGACCGGGCAGACCATCATCTCCGGAATGGGAGAGCTGCACCTGGAAATCATCGTCGACCGCCTGCTGCGCGAGTTCAAAGTCGATGCGAACGTCGGCAAGCCGCAGGTCGCGTACCGCGAGACCGCGCGCAAGACCGTCAACCACAAGCTGCGCTACGCGAAGCAGTCGGGCGGCCGCGGCCAGTTCGCCGAAGTCGCCATCGAGCTGTCTCCGCTGGAGGCCGGCAAGGGCTTCGAGTTCGTCGACTCGATCAAGGGCGGGACGATTCCGCGCGAGTACATTCCTGCGGTCCAGAAGGGACTCAACGATGCGCTGACCGCGGGGCCGCTGGCCGGCTATCCGGTCATCGATTGTCGCGTGAAACTCTACGACGGCTCCTACCACGAGGTCGATTCGTCGGAGATGGCGTTCAAGATCTGCGCGTCGATGGCCTTCAAGGAAGCGCTGCGCAAGGCGAATCCGGTGCTGCTCGAGCCGATCATGGCCGTCGAGGTCGTGGTTCCCGACGAATACATGGGCGACGTGATCGGCGACCTCAACAGCCGTCGCGGTCGCATCCAGAGCATGACGGCGCGCGGTGGCGCGCAGGTCGTCGCGGCACACGTGCCGCTCGCGAACATGTTCGGTTACGCAACCGAAGTGCGGTCGCGCACGCAGGGACGTGCAACCTACACGATGCAGTTCGACCACTACGATCCAGTGCCGTCGTCGGTATCCGAGGAGCTGACCGCTCGCGCCGGCGCGGCCTGAGCGATTCGGCAAGAGTGAGAGCGCGAGCCCGAACGGTCCGATAGGAACCAAAGGAGCAGCCGTATGGCCAAGGAAACATTCAAGCGCACCAAGCCCCACGTCAACGTGGGGACGATCGGCCACGTCGATCACGGCAAGACGACGCTGACGGCAGCGATCACCCTGGTGCAGAGCAAGAAGGGCCTGGCCAGCCAGGTCAACTTCGAGGACATCGACAAGGCTCCCGAGGAGCGCGAGCGCGGCATCACGATCGCCACCGCGCACGTCGAGTACGAGACCGCCAAGCGCCACTACGCGCACGTGGACTGCCCTGGCCACGCCGACTACGTGAAGAACATGATCACCGGCGCGGCGCAGATGGACGGCGCGATCCTGGTGGTGTCGGCCGCCGACGGCCCGATGCCGCAGACCCGGGAGCACATCCTTTTGGCCCGCCAGGTGGGCGTTCCGCGCATCGTGGTGTTCCTGAACAAGGCCGACATGGTCGACGACGAGGAGCTGCTGGAGCTGGTCGAGCTGGAAGTTCGCGAGCTGCTGTCCAAGTACGAGTTTCCCGGCGAGGAGATCCCGGTCATCAAGGGCTCGGCCCTTCAGGCGCTTAGCAACCCGACCGATGCCGACAAGATCAAGTGCATCGACGAGCTGATGGCGGCCATCGACAACTACATTCCGCAGCCGTTGCGCGAGGTGGACAAGCCGTTCCTGATGCCTGTGGAAGACGTGTTCTCGATCTCGGGCCGCGGCACGGTTGCCACCGGCCGTATCGAGCGGGGCCGCATCAAGGTCGGCGAGGAAATCGAGATCGTCGGCATCAAGCCGACGGTCAAGACGACGATCACGGGCGTGGAGATGTTCCGCAAGCTGCTGGACGAGGGCGAGGCTGGCGACAACGTCGGCTGCCTCTTGCGCGGCACCAAGCGCGAAGAGATCGAGCGCGGCCAGGTTCTGTCCAAGCCGGGCTCGATCACGCCGCACACCAGGTTCACGGCCGAGGCCTACGTGCTGACCAAGGAGGAAGGCGGGCGTCACACGCCGTTCTTCAACGGCTACCGTCCGCAGTTCTACTTCCGCACCACCGACGTGACGGGGGTGTGCACGCTGCCCGAGGGCACCGAGATGGTGATGCCGGGCGACACGGTGCAGCTGCAGGTGAACCTGATTACGCCGATCGCGATGGACGACGGCCTGCGCTTCGCCATCCGCGAGGGCGGCCGCACCGTCGGCGCCGGCGTCGTCAGCAAGATCACCGAGTGAGCGCGCGAGCGCGAACATGAAATGGAAATGAGCCGCGACTTTGTGAGCGGCGAACATCCAAGCGCTACTTAGAAGCGAAGAAGCGAACGAGAGAGAAAAGCCATGCGCGACCAGATCGTACTCGCCTGCGAGACCTGCAAACGGAAGAACTACCGCGCGAGCCGCAACAAGAAGCTCTCGACGGAAAAGCTTTCGCGTAAGAAATTCTGTCCCGCGTGCCGCGTTCACACGCTGCACAAGGAAGGAAAGGTCTGAGGCAATCCGGACGGCGGAAGAGAGCGGGGGTCAGTAGCTCCAACTGGTAGAGCGTCGGACTCCAAATCCGAATGTTGCAGGTTCGAGTCCTGCCTGACCCGCCAGTTCAGACCGTAGGTGCTCGTAGATGAAGAAACGCGGAGCAGAACCAGCAGTGAGTAACGAAACGCCGAGTGCGCCGAAATCGGGAGGCCCGGGCGAGTGGATCGGCCAGGCCCGCACCTTCGCCGACGAAGCGCAGGCCGAGCTGAAGCGCGTGTACTGGCCGTCGCGCAAGGAGACCGTTGCGTTCACCTGGGTCGTGGTCATCGTCGTGGCGTTCGTGTCGCTGTACCTGGGAGCGGTCGACTACCTGATCTCCCTCGTCATGCGCCTGGTGTTTTGAGGACAAGGAAGCATGGGCGACAAGAACTGGTACGTCGTGCACACGTACTCCGGGTACGAGCAGAGCGTGCGACGGCAGCTCGAAGAGCGCATTCGTGCGTTCGGCCAGGAGAACCTCTTCGGCGAGACCCTGGTTCCCTCCGAGCAGGTCGTCGAGCTGGTCAAGGGAAAGAAGCGTACCGCGACGCGCAACCTGTATCCGGGCTACGTGCTCGTGCAGATGGAGCTGACCAACGACACCTGGCACACGGTGACGAACACTCCGAAAGTCACCGGCTTCGTCGGCGGGTCGACCAATCCTCCTCCGGTTCCGGACGAAGAGGTCAAGCGCATCGCCGTTCAGCTTCAGGAAGGATCCGCGCGCCCGAAGGCCAAGGTGGCCTTCGAAGTCGGCGAGCCGGTCAAAGTCATCGACGGACCGTTCGCGGACTTCAGCGGCATCGTCGAGGAAGTGCGTGCCGACAAGGGCACGCTCAAGGTCGCAATCACCATCTTCGGACGCTCGACGTCGGTGGAGATGGAGCTCGTACAAGTCGAGAAGATGTAGGCAAAGGTCATGGCGAAGAAAGTCGTCGATCAGGTCAAGCTTCAGATCCCTGCCGGCAAGGCCAACCCGAGCCCGCCGGTCGGTCCCGCGCTCGGTCAGCGCGGCGTGAACATCATGGAGTTCTGCAAGGCGTTCAACGCCGCCACCCAGAGCGTGGGTGACGTGCTGATCCCGGTGGTGATCACCGTCTACTCGGATCGCTCCTTCACCTTCGTGACCAAGACGCCGCCCGCTTCGACCCTGTTGCTGAAGGCGGCCGGGCTCGAAAAGGGCTCCGCGATTCCGAACAAGAACAAGGTCGGGAAAGTTTCCGCCGCGCAGGTGCGGCAGATCGCGGAGCAGAAGCTCCCCGATCTCAACGCCAACGACGTGCAGGCCGCCATCCGCATCATCGAGGGAACCGCGCGAAGCATGGGCATTACGGTCGAGGGCTGAGTGAGCGCACCAGCGCGAACGGAGAAATGGGAAGGGCGCAAGCCCGTTCCGGAGCGATAGGAACATGGGAAGAGGCAAGCGATACACAAAGGCCGCCAGTGCGGTCGATCGTTCGAAGTTCCTCACGCTGGACGAAGCGATGGCGATCGTCGCCAGGGGCTCCGGCGCGAAGTTCGACGAGACCGTCGAGCTGGCGCTCAGGCTCGGCGTGGATCCGCGGCACGCAGACCAGAACGTGCGCGGCACGGTCTCGCTGCCCCACGGCACCGGCAGGACGGTGCGCGTGGCGGTTTTCGCCAAGGGCGACAAGGCCAAGGAGGCCGAGGAGGCCGGCGCGGACTTCGTCGGCGCCGACGAGCTCGTCAACAAGATCAAGGACGAGAACTGGACCGACTTCGACCGCGCGGTGGCGACGCCCGACATGATGGGAGCCGTCGGCCGCATCGGAAAGATCCTCGGACCCCGTGGCCTGATGCCGAACCCGAAAATCGGCACGGTGACGATGGACGTCGCGCGCGTGGTGCGTGAGCTCAAGGCCGGACAGGTCGAGTTCCGCGTCGAGAAGGCGGGCATCATCCAGGTAGGCGTCGGCAAGGTTTCGTTCGGAGCGGCCAAGCTGCTCGACAATGCTCGCACCGTGATCGCCAGCGTCGTGCGCGCCAAGCCGTCGACGGCGAAGGGACAGTACATCCGCACCGCTTTCGTTTCGTCGACGATGGGTCCGGGAGTCCCGATCGACACCGGTGACCTCAAGGTCGCGAGCTCGACCTGACGGTCGTCGTCAGAGGTTGAAGGTCATGAACAAGGCAGAGAAAGAAGTCGTCATCGGATCGCTGGCCGAGAAGTTCGGCCAGGCGCCCCTGGTGGCCGTATCGCAGTACCGGGGCCTGACCGTTGCGAAGATGACGGATCTTCGCATTCAGCTTCGCGCCGCGGAGGGCGAGCTGCTGGTCGCGAAGAACACGCTGACCTGGCGCGCGGTGATGGACACGCCGAACAAGGTCATCGAGCCGCTGCTGTCGGGCCCGAATGTATTCGCGTTCGGCTACGGCGACCCGGTGGCGTTCGCGAAGATCATCGATACCTACGCCGGCAAGAACGACGCGTTCGAAGTCAAGGGCGCGGTCATGGACGGCGTACTGCTCGACAAGAAGCAGCTCGCCAAGCTTGCGACGATGCCCGGTCGCGACGAGCTGCGCGCCAAGCTGCTCGCACTGATGATGACACCGGCGACGATGCTCGTGCGGGTGCTGTCGGCTCCGGCGCAGCAGCTCGCGCAGGTGCTCGATGCCAGGCGTCGCAGCCTGGAAGAAGGCGCCGCAGGCTGATCGCGGCCCGAGGACGAGAAATGCCCCCTCCGAGGGGGCGAAGACGGATGGAACGGGAACAAAAAGCGGCGGCTCACGAAGTGAGTCGCGTGAGGTAGGAGAAAAGCAATGTCTCTCAACGTGGAAGAAAGACAGACCATCATCGAGAAGTTGTCGGCGGCGACGGTCCTCGAGATCGCCGAGCTGGTCAAGGAGCTCGAAGACAAGTGGGGCGTCAGCGCAGCAGCTCCCGTGGCGGTGGCCGCGGCGGCAGGCGGCGCCGCTCCGGCCGCAGCGGCCGAAGCGAAGGACGAGTTCGACGTCATTCTGGTGGCTGCCGGCGAGAAGAAGATCCAGGTCATCAAGGTCGTGCGCGAGCTGACCGGACTGGGCCTCAAGGAAGCGAAGGACCTCGTCGAGGCTGCGCCGAAGGCCGTCAAGGAAGCGGTCAACAAGGCGGACTCCGAGGCGATGAAGGCCAAGCTCGAGGCAGAAGGCGCCACCGTCGAAGTGAAGTAACGGCGGCGGGATTTCGGCGCGTGAATCCTGTGCCGCCGTCTCACGCCTGGTTCCGTTTCGGCGCAGCAGGCGGGGAGAGACATTGGCGCGCGGGTGGGCGGTTCTTCAACAGAGTCCGGAGAGGTCGTAATGGCGCGAGTGACACAGAACTTCAGGCTGCGGCGGAATTTCGGGAAGCTTCGTAAGGTACTGGATGTTCCCAATCTGATCGACATCCAACGGCGATCCTATCTCGCGTTCCTGCAGGCCGATGCTGCGCCCGACGGGCGCAACAGTGTCGGGCTGCAGGGCGTCTTCAAGTCGGTGTTTCCGATCAAGGACTTCACCGGCACCGCCCAGCTCGATTTCGTCAGCTACGTGATCGGATCTCCGAAGTACGACGTTGCCGAGTGCCACCAGCGCGGCATGACGTACTCGGCTCCGCTCAAGGTGACCGTCCAGCTGGTCACCTGGGACGTCGATCCCGAGACCAGTGCGAAGACCCTGAAGGACATCAAGGAGCAGGAAGTCTACTTCGGTGAGATCCCGCTCATGACCGAGAACGGCACCTTCATGGTGAACGGCACCGAGCGTGTGATCGTCTCGCAGCTCCACCGCTCGCCCGGAGTGTTCTTCGATCATGACAAGGGACGCACCAGCGCCGGCGGAAGGCTGCTGTTCAACGCTCGTGTGATCCCCTACCGTGGCTCCTGGCTCGACTTCGAGTTCGACGCCAAGGATATCCTTTACGTGCGCATCGATCGCCGCCGCAAGTTCCCGGCGACGGTGCTTCTGCGCGCGCTCGGGATGAACACCGAGGAACTGTTGAACTTCTTCTATCCGGTGGACGTGATCCGGATCGAGGGCCGCAAGGCCTGGAAGAAGTTCCAGCGCGAGACTCTCGATGGGCAGAAGGCCGCGCGCGACATCCGGCACCCGCAGACCGACGAGGTTCTGGTGCGCGAGGGACGCAAGTTCACGCGCAAGGCACTGCGCGACATGGAAGAGGCCGGCCTCGAGGAGATCCCGATCTCCTTCGACGAGGTGATCGGCGGCATTCCGGCGCACGACATCGTCGATCCGAACTCCGGCGAGGTGCTGGTCGAGTGCAACGGCATGATCAAGGCCGAGGCCTTCGACCTGATGCGAGAGCGTGGCATCGACGACTTCCGGCTCGTCTACATCGACGAGCTCAATCGCGGACCGTCGCTGCGCAACACTCTGCTGCTCGACAAGATCGAGAGGACCGAGGACGCGATCGTCGACATCTACCGCCGGCTTCGCCCGGGAGATCCGCCGACGCTCGATACCGCGACCAGCTTCTTCAACGACCTGTTCTTCAACTCGGACAAGTACGACCTGTCGGCCGTCGGGCGGCTGAAGCTGAACCACAAGCTCGCCATCGACGTGCCACTCGAGCAGGGAACGCTGCGGCGCGAAGACATCCTTCTGGTGGTGAACTACCTGATCCTGCTGAAGAACGGCAACGGCTCGATCGACGACATCGACCACCTCGGCAACCGCCGCGTGCGCACCGTCGGCGAGCTCGTCGAGAACCAGTACCGCATCGGCCTCTTGCGCATGGAGCGCGCGATCCGCGAGCGCATGAGCCTGCAGGATCTCGAGACGCTGATGCCGCAGGAGCTGATCAACTACAAGCCGGTCAGCGCGGTGATCAAGGAGTTCTTCGGCAGCTCGCAGCTCAGCCAGTTCATGGACCAGACCAACCCGCTCTCCGAGGTGACGCACAAGCGCCGCCTGTCCGCCCTCGGACCAGGCGGCCTGACGCGCGAGCGCGCCGGCTTCGACGTGCGCGACGTGCACCCGACGCACTACGGGCGGGTGTGCCCGATCGAGACGCCGGAAGGTCCGAACATCGGCCTGATTTCTTCTCTTTCGACGTTCGCTCGCATCAACGACTACGGCTTCGTCGAGACGCCGTATCGTCGTGTGGCCGGCGGGCAGGTCAGCGACAACGTCGACTACCTGACCGCGCTGGCCGAGGAAGAACAGGTCATCGCGCAGGCCAATGCGCCGATCAGTCCACAGGCCCGCTTCACGAGTGACCTCGTCGCCGCGCGCCGCAAGGGCATCTCGCCGCAGGGCGAACAGACGATGGACTCGACGATGGTCGGCCCCGACCAGGTCACGATGATGGACGTGTCGCCGACGCAGCTGGTCAGCGTCGCGGCCGCACTGATCCCGTTCCTCGAGCACGACGACGCCAATCGCGCGCTGATGGGCTCGAACATGCAGCGCCAGGCCGTTCCGCTGCTGCGTACCGATGCGCCGCTGGTCGGAACCGGCATGGAGGCGATCGTCGCGCGCGACTCGGGAGTGACCTGCGTGGCGCGACGGCCCGGCGCGGTCGAGAGTGTCGACTCCGAGCGCATCGTCGTGAAAGCCGACAAGGCGGAAGGTCCCGACGACCCCGGCGTCGACATCTACAACCTGACCAAGTACCAGCGCTCGAACCAGAACACCTGCATCAACCAGAAGCCGATCGTTCTGGAAGGCGACCGCGTGACCATTGGCGACGTGATCGCCGACGGACCGTCGACCGAATGCGGCGAGCTCGCGCTGGGCCGCAACGTCGTCGTCGCGTTCATGCCGTGGAACGGTTACAACTTCGAAGACTCGATCCTCGTTTCCGAGAGGCTCGCGAAGGAAGACTACTTCACCTCGGTGCACATCGAGGAGTTCGAGTGCGTCGCCCGTGACACCAAGCTCGGACCCGAGGAGATCACCCGCGACATCCCCAACGTCGGCGAGGAGGCGCTGCGCGACCTCGACGAGGCCGGCATCATCCGCATCGGCGCCGAAGTGGGCCCCGGCGACATCCTGGTCGGCAAGATCACGCCGAAGGGCGAGACGCAGCTGTCTCCGGAAGAGAAGCTGTTGCGCGCGATCTTCGGCGAGAAGGCCGGCGAAGTGCGTGACACCTCGCTGCGCATGCCCCCGGGTACCGAAGGCACGGTGATCGATGCCCGCGTGTTCTCGCGCAAGGGCGTCAGCAAGGACGAGCGCGCCACCCGCATCGAGGAAGAGCAGCGTCGCAAGCTCGACAAGGATCGTGCCGACGAACTGCGCATCATCCGCACCAGCGCGGTCGGCCAGATCCTCGGCCTGCTCGGCGAGCGCCTGACGCAGACGCGCATTACCGACGACACCCGCCACGTGCTGCTGGCCAAGGACTCGGTTGTCAGCCGCGAAGTGCTCGACGAGCTGCCTCCGCAGTACTGGGGTGAGATCAACGTAGGCGACCCGAAGGTCGAAGAAGAACTGATTCGCATCGTCGATGCGATGAAGTCGAAGAGCAACGCGATCAACACGCAGTTCGATGCGAAGATCGAGCGGCTCTCGGCCGGCGACGAGCTCGCGCCCGGCGTCATCAAGATGGTCAAGGTCTTCGTGGCGATCAAGCGCCGCCTTCAGGTCGGCGACAAGATGGCCGGACGCCACGGCAACAAGGGCGTCGTAAGCAAGATCGTTCCCGAGGAAGACATGCCTTTCCTCGAAGACGGCACGCCGGTGGAGATCTGCCTGAACCCGCTCGGCGTTCCGTCGCGAATGAACGTCGGCCAGATCCTCGAGACCCATCTCGGGTGGGCGGCCAAGTGCCTCGGCCGCAACATGTGGGACCTCGCCGAACGCGGCGACCTCGACGGTGTGCGCGCGCTGGTTCGTCGCTCGTACAAGGGCGACGGGATCGATGCGTTCGCCGACGGGCTCGACGATCGCGACCTTCGCATCCTCGCCGACAAGGCCCGGCGCGGCGTGCACGTTGCCACGCCGGTCTTCGACGGCGCCAGCGAGGACGAGATCTTCGAGATGGTCTCGCTCAGCGGGCTGTCGATCACCGGGCAGGAGCAGCTGCGCGACGGCAAGAGCGGCGAGCGCTTCGACATGCCGGTCACGGTCGGTGTGATGTACATGCTGAAGCTCCATCACCTCGTCGACGACAAGATCCACGCGCGCTCGACTGGTCCATACTCGCTGGTCACGCAGCAGCCGCTGGGCGGCAAGGCCCAGTTCGGTGGCCAGCGTCTCGGGGAGATGGAAGTCTGGGCGCTGGAAGCCTACGGCGCGGCCTACACGCTGCAGGAAATGCTCACGGTCAAGTCCGACGACGTGGCAGGACGCACGCGCATGTACGAGTCCATCGTCAAGAGCGAGAACACGCTCGAGCCGGGGCTTCCCGAATCCTTCAACGTTATGGTCAAGGAACTGCAATCGCTCTGCCTCGACGTCACGCTCGTCGAGAAAGAGGAGGAAGCGGCCTGATGGAAAATTTGCTCACGCAGCTCTTCGACAAGCCCAAGGACCCGCGCTGCTACACCGCGATCCGGATCGGTATCGCGTCGCCCGAGACGATCCGCTCCTGGTCGCACGGCGAGGTGAAGAAGCCGGAGACGATCAACTACAGGACGTTCAAGCCGGAGCGCGACGGCCTGTTCTGCGCGAAGATCTTCGGTCCGACCAAGGACTACGAGTGCAACTGCGGCAAGTACAAGCGCATGCGGCACCGTGGCGTGGTGTGCGAGAAGTGCGGCGTCGAAGTCATCCAGAGCAAGGTGCGTCGTGAGCGCATGGGCCACATCGAACTGGCCACGCCGATCGCGCACATCTGGTTCGTCAAGAGCCTGCCGAGCCGCATCGGCACACTGGTCGACCTGACGCTGAAGCAGCTCGAGAAAGTCCTCTACTACGAGAGCTACATCGTCATCGATCCGCTCGACACGACGCTGGAGGCCAACCAGCTGCTGTCGGAAATGGAATACCGCACCCGCGTCGCCGAATTCGGCCCCGGCAGCTTCGAAGCCGGCATGGGCGCCGAAGCGGTGCGCAAGGTGCTCGCCAACCTCGACATCGAGGACGTCGCCGACGAGCTGCGCGTCAACCTGTCGGAGACTTCGAGCGAGGCCAAGCGCAAGAAGATCATCAAGCGCCTGAAGGTCGCCGAGGCCTTCCGCACATCCGGCTCGCACCCGGAGTGGATGGTGCTGCAGGTGATTCCGGTCATCCCGCCGGACCTGCGTCCGCTCGTCCCCCTGGACGGCGGCCGTTTCGCGACCTCCGACCTGAACGACCTCTACCGCCGCGTGATCAACCGGAACAACCGCCTGAAGCGGCTGATCGAGCTCAATGCGCCCGACATCATCGTGCGCAACGAGAAGCGCATGCTGCAGGAAGCAGTGGACGCGCTGTTCGACAACGGCCGCCGCGGCCGTCCGATCACGGGCGCGAACAAGCGTCCGCTGAAGTCGCTGTCCGACATGCTCAAGGGCAAGACCGGACGCTTCCGCCAGAACCTGCTCGGAAAGCGCGTCGACTACTCGGGCCGCTCGGTGATCGTCGTCGGTCCCGAGCTTCGCCTGCACCAGTGCGGTCTTCCGAAGAAGATGGCGCTCGAGCTCTTCAAGCCGTTTATCTACGGCAAGCTCGAGGAGCGCGGACTGGTCACGACCATCAAGAGCGCGAAGAAAATGGTCGAGACCGAGCGCCCGGAAGTCTGGGACATCCTGGACGAAGTGATCCGCGAGCACCCGGTGATGCTGAACCGCGCACCGACGCTGCACCGCCTCGGCATCCAGGCCTTCGAGCCGGTGCTGATCGAAGGCAAGGCGATCCAGCTTCATCCGCTGGTCTGCGCGGCCTTCAACGCCGACTTCGAC
>Ga0247727_10015779_pt1 | contig 12322 bp, 8 predicted proteins | sample WisWelCaveWW1625_FD_202498 | JGI IMG/M metagenome (GOLD analysis project Ga0247727, IMG submission 202498) | Biofilm microbial communities from Wishing Well Cave, Virginia, United States - WW16-25 | ecosystem: Environmental > Aquatic > Deep subsurface > Groundwater > Cave microbial mat | place... | reverse complement strand
ACGACCAGGTCGGCAACAGAGTGGCGCAAGCATCCCTGCTTGCGGTTTACAATCTCCCCAGCGCCGTTTCCACCGGCACCTACAACGCCGCCAACCACCAACTCACGTTCGGTTCGTATTCGATGCTTTATGATCTCACCGGCAACGTGACGAATATCATCACGGGTACGACCACGAACAATCTGCTCTGGAGTGCGCGCAAACAACTCAAGCCGACCCTCGTCAACCTGCTCGATTACTTCTGCGGCCCCGCCGGTCGCAAGTTCAAAGCCGCCGCCTGAGGGGAGGAGTGATGGAGCAGGGGAGTGGTGGAGTGAGGTCGCCCCTTTTCCCGCAACCCAATCATGCTTGTCATTCCGAGCTGGCGAGGAATCGCCCTGCGGTGCGAGGGTTTCCGACCCCTGCTGTGCGAGGGTTTCCCGACCCCGCACGTCAAACGACCGCAGGTCTCCAGAACCCTCAACTGACGGGAGACCTTCGGTCGGCAAATGGTGCGGGGTCGGGAAACCCTCGCACAGCAACAAAGCGGCCGTTGTTCAACACTCCATGACCTATTCCCAGACCATTGATTATCTCTTTGGCATCCGGCTTTTCGGCCAGAAACTCGGGTTGGAGACGATGCGCGAGTTGTTGCGGCGACTGGGCGAACCGCAATGCGGACTGAAATTCATCCACATTGCCGGCACCAACGGCAAGGGCAGCGTAGCCGCCATGTGTCACTCGGTGCTGGTCGCCGCGGGATACCGGGCGGGCCTGTACACCTCGCCCCACTTGGTTTCCTTTTGCGAGCGCTTCCAGATCAACCAGCAGCCAATCGCTCCCGCAGACGTCGTCCGCCTGGTCGAGCAAATCCGTCCGCATCTGGAAGTGGTAGGAGCGGCGTCCCCGCCGCGACCGGCTGAGTTCCGCCCGCCGACGTTCTTCGAAGTTGTGACCGCGCTGGCGCTGGAGCACTTCCGCCAGCAGCGAGTCGAGGTCGCCGTTTGGGAAACCGGCTTGGGCGGCCGCCTGGACGCCACCAACGTGGTCACGCCGTTGGTGTCGGTCATCACCAGCATCAGCCTCGAGCACACCCAGTATCTGGGCAACTCGTTGACGGAAATCGCGCGGGAGAAATGTGGCATCATCAAGCCGGGCGTACCGGTGGTCAGCGCGCCGCAGGCCGCCGAGGTGCTGGCGGTCATCCGGCAAACCTGCGCCGAACGCAATTGCCCGCTCACGGTTGTCCAGCCGCCGTGGCCGGGCTACGAGATTCCGCTGATCGGCGCGCACCAGCGGATCAATTGCGCCATCGCCGTGGCGGCCCTGCGCGCGTCGGGCCTGCGGCTCACCAACGAGCAGTTGCCAGAGGGACTGAAGCGCACGCAATGGCCGGGCCGCTTCCAGGTCATTGGCAACGTGGTCGTGGACGGCGCGCACAACCCCGCGGCGGCGGAGCTGCTGGCGGCGACGTTGCGCGAGCGCTATGCCGGCCAGCCGTTGCTGCTGATCATCGGCGTGCTGAAAGACAAAGATTATCCCGGCATGTGCCGCCTCCTCGCCCCGCTGGCCGCGCGGGTGATCTGCGTCCCCGTCCGCAGCGAGCGCGCCTGCGACCCGCGCGAACTGGCGAAGCAGTTCCCGAACGCCACGGTCTGCGAGCGGGTCGCAGCCGCGATGGCCATGCGTCGCGCCGGTGAAACGGCGGTCGTAACCGGCTCGCTGTTCCTCGTCGGCGAAGCGCTGCGCGAGTTGGGCGTGTTGCCGGCGGAAACGGAGCGGGAGTTGACCTTGCAGTAGCGTTCGTTCCGCCCGCAAGACGGGGATGATCAGGGCACTGCCGAACCCGGTAAGCGCGGAATCCCGCTGCCCCGTCTGTACTGAGCCACCTCGTAGCGGTGCCTTCATTTGGCCAGTCATATGACGGGGCTTTGCAACCGCGCAAAAAACTTTTTCTGTTTTTCTGTTTTGGATGTTGACACCGCACGGAGCAGCCGATTACAAGTTGCATCGTCGGGAGAACGTCAAGGCGGTCCAAGACGCGGTGAGTAAGATAACAGGTGAGACTGATAAACATCAGGTCCACGGGGACCGAAGCGCGAGTTGCGAAGAGCAATAGCGTCTCTCTCTCTCTGTATTCCCATACACATTAGCCGAGTTGGCCGGCGGCAAAGTGGGTCAGGCATCTCGCCTGACCTTTTTCGTTTTCGGAGGTGAATGGCCATGAATTTGTACCGATGGCTGTTTCCTTCTTGGCGGCGCTTTGTCCGATTTACGATTGGTGGGCTGCTGGCGGTGGGCTTGATTTACTGGTCGCGGGCGTGGTGGCTGCCGTTGGTCGCGCAGTGGCAGTATTGGCATCTGATAGCCCAGCGCGAGCGCGCGGGCACAGCGACCGGGCCAGCCTGGCGCAATCATCCGCTCAGCTTCGAACTGCCGGCGCTGCCGATGAAGTTGCTGGAGGATGGGCAGTGGGCCACCGAATCGGTGAAAGCCTCGTTGCAGACGTTGCGCCGCGCGTATCCGCAGGAGGCTGCCGAACTCGATTATTATCTGGCGGGTTGGGAGTTTTGGAGCGGCGATGCGTATGCGGCCCGCGAGGAATGCCAACGCTTGGGTAAACCGATCGATCCGGTTTTGTTCGCGTTGCGGGTGAACGATCGGGCGGCGCTGCCGCGATTGGCCAACGATCCGGCGGTCAGTGCCGCCAGCCGGGCGCGGGCGTGGGAGGAGTTGGCCCGCCGGGCGCAGCGCGAGGGCCGAACGAAAGAGGCGGCGGCAGCCTATCTGGAAATTCTGGAGCACGCGATCACATCCCCGCAGTCGCCAGGAACCGTGAATGTGGCCTGGGAGGCGGTGCGGGTGCGGTTGGGGCAGCAGATCAGCGTCGCCGAGTATCGCGCCGCTTTGCGGCGAATGGCGCAGCGCACCAATGAGCAGGTGTGGCTGGAGCAGATCATGTTCGAGCTGGGCAAGCTGAAGCTGTTGGCCGACGAGGCCGGAGAAAAGGAGGCGAAGAATGCAAAAAGTTAGTCCCCATGGTGATCAATTCTCGGCGGGGTTGTGGCGAGTAGGTCGAGCCTCTCCGAGGCCGACCCCGCCGCAGCGGGCCGCGCTCGGAGAGCGCTGGCCTACTTGGAGCGGGCTTGCGTTGTGGATTTTGTTGCCGGCTCTCGCGCAGGCACAGTCAGCGGGGCCGGTGGTGGGGTTCCAGAAGCTTCAGCTTGCGCCCGGGCAACACGAATTGGATCGGCGGTTGGCGGCGTTTGCGCTGGACACCGGCGCGGTCTCCGGCGTGGCGAACGGGCGTTTGCTGTGCGCGACCGGCCGCTGGGAAACCAACCGCTGGGCCAATCACCAGCTCTTGATGACCAGCGGAGCGGGCGCGGGATTGTTCTACACCGTCCACAGCAACACCGACAACCAGATGCAGGTCGCGCCGGATCCGTTGACCGATCAGGTTGTTCTGGTAGGCGCCCGCTTCGAGCTTCTGCCCAACCTGGAGGACGATTTCGGCGCCCAACTGGCCGCCGGCGATGGCGTGGGGGTGGTGAACGCAGCGTCCAACGGACACTCCAACGTGTGGAAAGATGCCGAGGGCACGTGGCGCGACAGCGCTGGTAATCCCGCGACGTTGCCGCTGCTGCCGGGCCAGCGGCATCGGGTGGCGCCGGGCGAAGCTCGCGAGGTGGTGATCTCAGGACGCGTGCTGTGGCAGTCGAAAGATGAAAACGATGCTCCGTAATGCGGTTCGTACTGCAACGAACGTTGTCGCCGCGGCGCTCTGTCGCCGCGCACCGCCCCGCACGCCGGCAGAGCGGCGTGGCTACACCTGCACGAGACGTTGGTGGGTGCCGACGCTCGGCGCGGGCCTGCTTGTATTCGCACAGGGCCAAGTGCCGGTCGTGCCGCCGACGGAGGAGATTCCCACCCGGCTCGAACAGCGCGCCGGCGGCGCCGTGGCGGTGCGGTTTCAGGGTCAGCCTGGTGCAATATATCAGATTTATTACTCGGATAGCCTGGCCGACACGCCGGAGCAGATGGCGTGGGCGCTGGCCGCCGCTGACGTGGTGGCCGCGGATGATTGGACGGAATGGGTGGATGTGGGAGGCGCGGGACGCGCACACCCGGCAGCGGTGGCCGAACGCTATTATCAGGTGGTGTTGCAGGCGCGGCCGGCCCCGGCGCCCGGTCGCGACAGGAATGTCGCTCCCACCACCGCCCCCGGCGAAACGACGACACCGACAGCGGGTGAGGAGATCGACATCGCCGGCAATGCCCGGTTGGCGCGGTTGAAGGAGGCGTACGATTCGGGACAGTTGATCGGGGCGCTGGCCACGAGCAATTACACCGCAGTGGTGAATGTGCTGCGCGAGCACGGGGTCAGTGAAGCCACGCTCGGTTTGCTGACGGCACGACTGGGCCAGCCCACCGCGCGGGTGGCGTTGCCGGACGAATTCTTCCGGGCCGTGGTCTGTCATGGGGAGCGATCGCAGGAGCGCGAGGCGGTGGCGGCAACGCTGGGGTATCAGCGGACGTTTTGGATGTCGAGCGAGGCGGGGCCGCCGGCGTGGGCGGGCGGGCGGCTCGGGGCGTTCACGATCAACATCCGCGAGCCGAATGCGATTCAGTATTTCAAGTGGTTCGATGCGCACGCGGAGCAGTTGACGGGGGTGGTGTTGAATTGGGGGTTGGTGATGAATGAGGTCCTCAAGGATGGCTACGGGGATGTCAATACGCTGCTGAGTGGATTGCACAAGCTGGTCAAGGCCCGCCAACCCGACGCGTTTGTCTGGGCGATTGTGGTGCAGTTGCCGGACGGCAGCGACACGCGGTTTCTGCGGGCGTTGGATTTCCAACCCGACGGCCTGCTGGTGGGCAATCTGGATTCGTTCCGCTCGCCGTTTGAGCGAACCCTGGCCCGGCTGCCGCCGCTGGTGCGACCGGCGACGCCGTTGGTGGCGTTCGATTTCCACGGGTACTGGCCGCAGGTGTACGAGGCCAACCCGGTGGAGTTCGGTCGCTTAACCGGGCCGCAGTTGCCGCGGTTGGAGAAACGGCTCCAGGCGATCGGCTATCGTGGTCTGGTCTGCAACTACTACCTCTTGGAAAAAATCCACCAGAGCCAACAATGAATCTGACATCTCACGTGCAGACTGGCACCGGTTGTAGCCGCGCTTCGATGAAGCGCGGGCTGTCCATTACCGGGAGGCTACGGCGCTTTACAAAAGCGCCACTACAACGTGGATTTCGCCCCACCCGGTTCTGCCGGTGCTTGTGCTGGGTGTTGGTGGTCGCGTTGACCTGGCAATCGGTGGCGTGGGGCTGGAGCATGCTGCCGCCGGATGACCCTGACCCGGGTTGTGGTGGTGGCGGGGAAGAAGGCGGCTGTCCTGATTCCAGTGGCGGATCGTGCCCGGAAACCGGCGGGAGCGGGCCCGGCAGCACAGTCAAACCGGGCAAGGCGGCGGTGTATGCGCGCGGCGCGGTCGAACGGGATTTGCGGCCCCTGCCGGTGCCGGGCGGACGCCGGGCTGTGGCGCTGAAGTTCCAACGCGCACAGTACAGCAATGATGATTACAACGGCCCGCTGGGACGCGGGGCGACGCACACGTACAATGTCATCTTGAAGGACAACACGAGTTCCGTATTCATCAAGCAGGCCAATGGGAAGGAACTCATTTTTACCAACCAAGCCGGTGTCTATTCTCCAGTCGGAGAGAACTTCACGGAGCTCACGAAGGTCAGCGGCAACTTTGTGTGGGAGCTGCCGCATGGCAGCAGATACACGTTCGACGCCGCCAACAGTCACCGACTTCAAACTATCAGCGTGCCCACAGGCCAGACCCAGTTCCTCTACTACGCGACGGGCAACCTGCTCACCAACGTCACCGACAGCACCGGACGCAGTCTCTCCCTCACCAACGATGCCAATGGTCGCATTGTTCGCCTGATCGACCCGCTGTCGCGCACCAACAACTATGCTTACGACGCCAGCGGCAATCTCACCAACGTCACAGATGCCCTCGGCACAAAAATCTCCTACGTCTATACCGATTACGCGGGCTTTGCCCTGTTGAGCCGAGAAACCAACGCTCGCAATAAGACTCACAGCTACGCCTACAACGCCGGTGGCGAGGTTGTCGGTGAGACCAACGCCATCGGCAAGATTCAGACGTACGTGATCGACCCGGTCGCTCACACCACGATTCTTACCAACTGGGCGGGGACAGCGGAGACATTCTATTACAACGAGGATGGGGCGGTCACCGCTCGTGTCGACGCCGCTGGCACCCGGCAGTTCTGGCTGGACGACCATAACCGCGCCACCAACATCGTCGACCGGCTTGGCAACAGCACAAAGCTCTCTTACGCCACCAGCGGTTGCGGTTGTCCCTCGGATGGAAGCCTCGGCCGCCGAATTGATGCTTTTTGTCGGACGAACAGTTGGACGTACGAGACCACTTTCAATCGGCCGCTGACGTTCACCAACGCTGCCGGCGGCGTGACTCTCTGGAGCTACGACGCCAACGGCAACGTCACGACGAATACCGACGCTGCCGGTAAAGCGACGATCTTCGGGTACGACGCCAGCGGAAACCGGACCAGTGTCATCGATCCGAACACGCACACGACCACGTTCGCGTATGACACCTACGGTAATCGCACCAACGTCGTCGATGCGCTGAGCAAGACGAACTTCTTTGCCTTCGACATCGTCGGTCGGCTGACGAGCCGGACCGACCCGCTTGGGCGGACTGAAAACATGACGTATGATGCGCGGGATCGTCTGACGCGCCGGATCAATGCCGCCGCCGAAACCAACATCTGGGTCTATGATGGCAACGGCAATGCCACTTCGTGGACTAACGCACTGGGGTTTGCGACTACCTATGCGTACGATGACCTCGACCGGCTCACGTCCGTGACGCTGCCGGCGGGCGGTGGAGCGTTTATGACCTATGCCTACAATGCGCTGGGCAACCGCACCAACGTCACCGATGCCCTCGGCAACAAAACCGGCTTCGGCTATGACGCGCTGAGCAGACTGACGGCGGTCACCAACGCGCTCACCAAGGTCTGGACGTTCACCGTCGATGTCGAAGGCCGCCGCACCCGCACCGTCGATCCCAACACGCACACCAACGTCTTCGTCTATGACGCCGTGGGGCAGGTCACCAAATGGACCAACGCGCTCGGCAACACGGCCTCGTTTGACTACGACAAGCTGGGCAATCTGACGACCGTCACCGACCCGCGCGCCAACGCATTGAACTTCTCCTATGATGCGGTGAGCCGGCTGACGAACATCAATTACGCCGCCAGCGACAACGAAAAGTTTCTGTACGATGCCGCCGGCAACCTCACCAACTACATCAACCGCGCTGGCCAAGTGGTGAAGCTCGAATACGACTCCGCCAACCGCCTCACCAACAAGACCTACGTCGGTGCGAGCGACGTCATCGGCTTCACCTACGATTCCGCCGGCCAGTTGACTGGGGTCGTCTGGACCGCAGGCGCCAATATCACCAATTCCGCACTGAGCTTCCTCTACGACAGCGCGGGGCGTCTGACCAATGAAGTGCAGATAGTCACCAACGCCACCGCGCTGTCGGTCGGTTACGAATACCACGCCGATGGCCGGCGCAAGAAGCTCACGTACCCCAATGCCACGTGGATCACCTATGAGTACAACACGAACGGTTGGTTGACGGCCATCAAAGACGGCGGTACGAATAGCATTGTGACCTACGAGTACGATGCCGCGGGCCGGCGCACGAAGCGGACGTTGGAGAACTCGACCTTCACGGTCTATGACTACGACAACGCGAATCAGTTAACGAACATCTGGCACCGCCAAATCGCGGGAGCGACCAACACCCTCAGCCAATTCCAGTACGGCTACGACAATGCCGGCAATCGCAGTTGGGTGAAACGCTCCCATCAGTCCGACAAGGGCGACGTCTACTCCTACGATGCCGCCGATCAATTGACCGGCGTGAAGTACAACGCCAGTTCGCCAGACTCCTCCCCCTCCGGTTGGGACCGGGAAGTCCTGTACGATTTCGACACCGCCGGCAACCGCACCAACCTCACCGAGCGCGGCGTGGTGACCAATACTCTGACCTACCCGGTCAACAGCCTCAACCAGTACACCCGTGCGCAACTGGGCGCGGGCGGCTCGTCTGCTTGGTGGGAGTTGAATGAGGGGTCCGGCACAACCGCAGCAGATAGCAGCGGCAACGGCTACTCGGGGACACTCAAGAACGGCCCGACTTGGGTCAGCGGCGTATCCAGTAACGGCCTCTCAATTGACGGAAATAACGACTACGTCACGATGGGCGATGTGGACGCCCTGGAAGGATTGTCCAACTTCACTTTTACGGCGTGGGTTCGGATGCGATCATTCGCGCTAACGGACCGCGAGATCCTGCAGAAGGACGCTGTACTGGCGTTTGAGTTCAACCCGACGCACACGACTCCCCGTCAACTCGGACTAAACGTAGGTAGTGGAACTGGTTGGCAAGGGCCGGTGACAAGCCAGACCCTCTTTGATTCAAACGTCTGGAGTCATGCCGCTGTAACCTACACTAATGGCATTGTACGCTTCTATGTTGACGGGCGACAGGTAGACAATATTAGTCAAACATATACGATGGGAAACAACGGAAAACCTCTCGAGCTTTCTGATCGACAGCGGACGCCCAATGGCGATTTCGACCAAGTCCGTATGTACAACAAAGCTCTGAGCGGCCCAGAGATCATGACTCTGACTCAGGCCCGCGAGTTCAGCTATGATGCCAAGGGCAATCTCAGTAGCGACCGGGTCTGGGGCTACGAATACGACTACGAGAACCGTCTCACCGTGGCCACCAATGGCGCGTTGCGGATTGATTACAAATATGACCCGCTCGGTCGCCTCACCGAGCGGCGGACTTCCGGCAGTGCCGTGACCACAAATCGTCTCTACTACGCCGGCTGGCAACTGATTGCCGAGTACAACGGCGCGGGAACGCTACAGTCGAAGTACGTGTACGGTCCCGGAATCGACGAGCCGGTGAGAATGACGCGCAGCACAACAAAGTATTACTATCATCCGGACGGTCTCGGCAGCGTGTCCGAGGTGACGACGAATGGCGGCTACAAGATCGAGAGCTACACCTATGACGTCTATGGAGCGCCCACGATCTACAACGCGTCCGGTTCCGTCATAGGCACTTCGGCACTCAGCAATCGGTTACTTTTCACCGGCCGCGACCGCGACCCCGACACCACCCTCTACAACTACCGCTACCGCTGGTACTCCCCAAGCCTCGGCAGATTCGTGCAGGTGGATCCGATCAAGATCGCTGGGGGTGACGTGAATCTTTACCGATATGTGCGGAATAGGCCGACTACCCTTAGGGACTACTTTGGGCTGGCAGATCCTGGAACTGACATTACCGACCCGGAAGCAATGACAGAGGCTTGTGAGACCGCTTTGGGGGCCCCTCCGGGACTCGGTCCGTTCCTCGACAATGTGCCGGGATGGAACCCAATCGGAGGTTCCGACGCTGCTGGGACATTTTTCGACTGGGTTACGGGCACGGGCCTAGTCACCGGCATCGAAGACTTCTTCATCCAGATCGGTGTCTTTCTCGTTCAGATTCCCGGTGTATTCAACCCGGATGATTGGGGCTGGCCGACCTTCACTTGGCCGTCGCCTTCGTTCCCAACCCCCTCTCTGCCAGAAGGTCCACTGCCTGGTGTGCCAAAACTATCCTCCTTCTCCTGATGCTGGCATTCCGCCTCCATTCCAGTTGCCTGGTGTACCGTATCTCATTCCTCCCGAAGACATGATATTGATATGCCCGGACGGGAGTTGCCCGCCGTGCGATGAGGAGACGTGTAATGATCCATGACGCTGCGAATGAGCAAGGGGAGGTATGACGACGCAGAAAGGTTGACCCTTTCGAGCGGTGGACTGGTGAATCCGAACTCGATCAGGAAATGACCTACAAGAGCATAGTACTGGTCTTGAGTGTTGTTTGCGTTGTTTGGCTTTCTTTTCTTGGACTCCCGGGCGACCACAGGCGTTCTGCCATGACAATGTGGACTCGGGGGCGAGCCTATGCGCTTGCTCGCAGACCAGACAAGGCCGCGGACGAGCTTGTGAGGGCGGTTGCCACCAGCACGGCAAACCAAAGAGCGATCCATGATCTTGCCGGGGTGTATTTGCAACTTGGGCAGTTCGAAGCGGTAATATCGCTATGGAAGAAAATGGGTTATCCTAAGAATGACATCCATCTCCTGCTCCATGTCGGGAATGCACACCTGAAGCTTGGAAAAGCAGACGAAGCATTTTCCATTTACCATCTATTGGTTGAGCACATCACAAGAGCCAAGGGGGTCTGGTTGAACCTAGGTCTGGCCGCTGAATCTCAGAAACGGTTTGCGACGGCTGCTTGCGCCTACAGGCAAGCGGCCGAAATTGGCGTGACATACGCCCGCGCTTGGGAGAGACTTGCTAGAGTTGAGTTTCGTCGTGGCAACAAGCGCTATGCAGAGTTAGCGATTGAACAGGCTCTTCGGATCAAACCAAATGATCCAATGCTTCTCGGTCTCAATGGGAAAATTATTGCCCTAGCGGGAGGAAACCCCACTGAGGCCGAAGCGAGTGTACGTAGGGGTTTGGCTTTTCAGCCACGAAACCCGTTTCTATACGAAAACCTTGGTGATACACTAGTCCTTACTAAAGGCGACAAGAAGCAGGTAATCGAGGCGTACAGCCGCGCTATAGAACTTCTCAGTACGATGGATTCTTCAAACGCGCTGCATAGGATACAGGACAAGTTGCTTACTGCGTCCGCCTCGTCTCTTACGAATGATTCGCCTGTCGACGTTGAGCAAGCCTCACCCGAGGACTGAGCCTTGCAGATAACAGCCAAGCGCGAATCTCTGGCACCGAAAGACACACAATGGAAGGCGGTCGATGTCGTGTGTCTATCTTTGTTGAGCTTGATGATCTATCTGCTTTTCAGGGCAGTTTCGAAAAGCGAAGGGTGGGCGAGAGTGCTTTCTGAGTTTGCTTTCGTGACCGCTTTTCTGCTGTACGGGCGCGGACTGAAAGGAATGTCGGCAGACCAGCTTGGTTTGAAAGTATCTCTGCGGCATTGGACCTGGACTGTCATCCTTATCCCAATTGCAACGGTAGGGTATCTGTTGGTGCTGTGCTTGGTACACGAATCCTATGCGAAACTGCTTTCTCTGAGGGTCCGAACTCTAACGATATGTTGGGCGAGTTGGGCATACCTAGATAAGGCCGAGGCTCTCAGATGGCTCTGTCATGCCACACTGATAAACGTCTGCGAGGAGTTATTGTTTCGGGGAGCGCTTCTCGGCTGTTTGCTACACTCGTTTCCGAGGTTCAGTGCGATTTGGATACAGGCGTGTCTGTTCGGATCGGCGCACTACATTGTGTGGGGACGTGATGCCGTTATGCCAGCTTGTTTTTTCGGCTTGGTCACCGGCTGGATGATGGTGCGGCTTCGCTCCTTGATCCCTTGTATAGCTGTACATATTGCGCTGTCTTGGATTCTCATTCTATGGTTCTGGGGACCACGGCGATGACGAGGGTTAGATATCATCAAACCACCGATTCATGAGGGAAGGGGGTCAGTCAGCGCTTGACTCTTGACGGAATGGAATGAAAGCACGCAAACACGTTCGCTCTTTCAACCCGGCGTTCACGGTCGTTGAATTGCTGGGTCGTCAGCCGAAGTCCGTTGAATTGCGACGAAGGCAAGTGAGATCGAGTTTTACGGTGATCGGAAGTCAGGAAGTGCAGGGGAAGTGCAGGGTCACATCTGATTTTTCGACATTTGAGATTGGACGACACAAACCCGTCGCCATGAAACAGCAACTCGATTCGATCGTGCGCGACTACACCTACAATGCCGAGGGCAACCTCAGCAGCGATCGGGCGTGGGGGTATCAGTACGACTCCGAGAATCGGCTGACAGTCGCGACCAACGGCGCCGTGCGCCTCGATTACAAGTACGATGCCTTCGGTCGCCTCACTGAGCGCCGCACCAGTGGGCAAAGCGAGACGACCAACCGTTTTTACTACGCCGGCTGGCAGTTAATCGCTGAGTACAACGGGGCCGGTACCCTGTTAGCCACTTATGGGCACCTCCGGTAACTCAGCAAAAAATGACGGAGAAGAACGAAACCAGTCGCCTTGGAAAAAGGTGCTGATAGAATTTGCCGCATGAAGACCTATCAAGCCTCCCAAACTCCCGGTTTCTTTGACGTGGAACGGCGCGTCCAATGGCTCCGGGCCAAGGCGCACCCGTTGCGCCGC
>Ga0247727_10015778_pt1 | contig 12324 bp, 12 predicted proteins | sample WisWelCaveWW1625_FD_202498 | JGI IMG/M metagenome (GOLD analysis project Ga0247727, IMG submission 202498) | Biofilm microbial communities from Wishing Well Cave, Virginia, United States - WW16-25 | ecosystem: Environmental > Aquatic > Deep subsurface > Groundwater > Cave microbial mat | place... | reverse complement strand
GGCGCGGGCGTATGGACCGGAAGCACAAAGCTCACGGTCAAGTGGTCAAAGATATCTACGTCTATCCACTGGTGCGTGATGCCCGGCAACGGCTACGCGGAGATCTCACGCGGTAAACAAATACTCGCGTAGTTCGTAGTATATGTTGTTAAAGTTATAATCGACGAGGCTGTATCCAGCGAACACGGTTGAGAACCTACCAGCCAGCTGTCGGATTCTGCTGTACATTTCACTTCTCTTTTTCGTCGAGGAGTAGTAGTCCTTCGCGGTCAGAACCATCGGTGCGTTTGGGTCGTTGCGAACGCTGAGGCATCCATGTGGCTTGAAGAGGGGGATTTGGTCTGGTCGCGGCGAGTAGCCGGTCAGTTCGGCGTCGGTGCGGAGTGGAACGCAAGAATAGGCGGTGATACCGCGGGTGGCCGCGACCTCGAAGCCGGTTTCGACGGCGCGGTTGTAGTTTGTTGTGATGATCGCTTTCCAGGGAAACAAGGTGAGCAGCAGATGGCCTATAGTGGGCCGCAGGTCATGCAATCTGCGATAGGTAAACTCGTCCAGTGCGCGGCGATGTTGGGGTAGGTAAGCCTCAAGGTATTCGCTAGCCTCTTGAAGGGTCGCGGTGAAGTTAGCAGGGTCTTCCCCAAGTTCCTCCACCATCGCCTGCGATAGCCCGGCTCCCGTCAAACCACCGCCCCCAGGGGATTCACATGCTATGGACGATCCGGAGCCTAGGAAAAGGATACAGTTACCTTGCCGAACTTCGTCAACGATTTCCGCGATCACACTTGTCATTCAAGACCTCTTCCTTGTTCAGTCCCATTGCGAGTCGGAGTACGGCTAAGGACTTGTGCATGAGCTGCGGCGCGGCCAACCGAGGATGAAGCTCGCCAGGCCGAAGCCAGGCCGCGCCGGCAGCTTCATGCCCTTGTTTAGATTGCCCGGTCACTTGCCCGACTCAGTGCACGCAGCGGATACGAATTCGATAGCGTAGCCAATACCTATCCCGGTATTGGCATTGGCCTCGAGTACTCTCTGGATGAGAATCATTCCCTGCGCCATAAGGGCGCTAAAGCCGCCGAAGTTAATGCCCATGATCTCCACGCTGCCGCGGCCCACAATCCGTTGGCAGTGGTCTTGAACTTCCTGGGCTGCCCTGCCAAGCCCCTCGAGGTCTTCGGCACCCAGGAACCGGCGTTGGGTCACGAGGCCAATAACGGTTCCGTCCCGGGCATCGATTATCGGCCCGCCGGAATTACCTCCATTCACGGAACCATCGATGTAGAAGACCTCGTCTGTGACTAAGCCTGCTACGACTGCGCGCTGTACAAGAAGGTGAGCAATTCCATGGGGGAAGCCGGCGAAGAGCACTTCTAGGCCCCGAACCACAGGCCTCAGGATCTTCGGCTTGAGCGCGGTTCGGCCTGCTGGAACGGGACCCGAGACCTTGAGTACGGCAAAGTCATGCTTGTCCGCTGAAGAGGACGCCACAAGCTTGAGGTTAAGAACATCTCCGCCCTCCGTAACTCCCTTGATCGCATTTACGCTCTGGTTGGCGCCGGCGATGACGTGGTAGTTGGTGATTACGGTGTCGAGATTCTGAAAGTGGAAGCCGCTTCCGCGACTCGACCCGTGCTCAATACGAAGGGTGGCGCTCCGGGCAATTTCGAAGCTTGACATGACCCTCCCCGGTGAATCTAACGGCTCCGGCGCTCAGCCGCGAGCGGCGCCAGGAAACACCTCGATCTGCCACGACCCGCCCGCGCCGCTCGGCGTTGCACAGACGCTCACCGAGCCCGAACCCGACGCCTGACCGCGCGGAGCCGCTGGGCTTTCGCCCCGCTTGCCCACGCTGCCAGTCGACTGCAACTGTCGAGATGGCCCCGGCAACGACGAGCCGAATCCCCTCGATCGGTGACCCGCGCCGCGCCTTCAGCCTACTACAACTGCCTGCATGGGCTTGCAAAGCTTCCAGAATCTGCGACAGGGACGCAACCATACAACACCAAGAGTCTACCAAAGGCTCGACCGCGGCGGATGTGAGGTGTTAACCAGCAGTGAGCAGTTTCGTTTCTGCGTCCGTCTCGAAGTGGCTCTCCGAGAAGGTCGGGTTGAAAGCGCTCACACGTCCGGATCCCAGATGTCAGCCAGCTCCAGGACAAAACCGGCCACCGGGCCTTCCCCCTGCAACCGATCCGGGGCAACCATCTGTTCCGGCTCGCGACCTTGCCGGTAGAGGTAGGCCGTTCGCTGATCCGCGTCCGGCAACCAGGCCAGTTCCACGCCGTTATCGATCCACTCACGCATCTTGCGCTGCACATCGGGCAGGCGGTCCGAGGGCGAGGTCAGCTCCACGACGAAATCCGGACAAAGTCGGGGGAACTTGCGTTTCTGCTCTCTGGTCAACCCGGCCAGCCGGGCATTGCTTACCCAGGAAGCGTCGGGGGAACGCGCGGCTCCATTCGGCAGGATGTACTCTGTGTTGGAATCGAACGCCTTCCCACGCCCGTCCCTCTTGGCCCAGGCATGTAATTGCGTGGACAGATCGTTGTTCCGATAGCCGGTCTCCAGACCTGTCGGCGGCATGATGATGATCTCCCCTTCCGCGCTCCGCTCGATGCGGAACGCCGGATACAAGCCACAGAAATCGAAGAACTCGTCGTCCGACATCGGAGGGGGATGAAGAATGACCGGGGCCTGCTGCTCGACGTTGTCGATGATGAGCTGCATACCTATCGCCAGCTTAGCCGATCGCCGCCCACCGCCGCCATGGGGCGGCCGCGCCGAAGTCAGCGGAGGTTCTCAGCCATCCACTGATTGATCACCCGATCCTGCGTTGCCTGGGGCAGGCGGTTGTAGTCCCACGGCTCCTCGAGCGCGAGCTTGCCCGCGGCGCCGTAGAGCGCATAGACCTTTCTGGCCTGCTCGACGGCCGCGCGGACATCGGCCGGCGTCGCGTCACGGTCCAACTGGGGCTGCACAACCAGCACGGGACGCGGGGCGACGGAGCCGAGTAATTCCTGAAAGTCGTAGGGAATTCTCGCTTCGTGGCCGAGGAAGAAGCCCAGGCGCGGAATCAGGTGATGCTGATGGCTGTAGCGCGCCACGCCGCCGGTGCCGCGAGCGGCCACGTCAGGCCGCATCGGAGTGAATCCGCTGATCGAGACCAGGCCTTTGACGCGCGCGTCCAGCGCGGCCGTGTAGATCCCCAGCGTCGCGCCGATCGAGTAGCCGAACACGTAGATGCGCTGCGGATCCACATTGCCGTGGGTTTCCAGGTAGTCGATGGCCGCGCGCGTATCGTCGATCATCTGGCCAAACGGCGACCAGTGCGGGAACCGGTCCTGGTAGCGCTTCATCTCGAAGATGCGCCGGCCGAACCCGATCTGGTCGAATGCGAACACCGCGTAGCCGGCCTTGACCAGCCCCAGGATGGGATTGAGGTCGGAGCGATAGCCCCACCAGTAGCCCGTCGGGTATCCATAGCCGTGCAGCCAGATGACCGCGGGCAGCCTGGCATTCTGCGGTGCGGAGGCCGGATAAAAGAAGTCGCCGCTCAACCGCTGGCCGAAGCGGACGCCGAGCTGCGTCGCCGCCAGCTCGCTCTCGGGCTTCCGCCACCCGTAGGAGCCGCCCGACCGCAGCACCGCGGCGGTCAGATCATCGGCGGCCGGCGGTGGTTGTGGGCGAGCGGCGCCGCCCGGCGCCCTGAAGTTGGCGGGAAGCGGAGCGTTGGGGACCCTGGGCGGACGCTCGCCGAGCATCCATTCGACGGCCTTGCGGATTTCCGCGACCTTGTTTTCCCAATCCGCCACCGAGCGAATCGCGCCGCCCCGGGAATCGGTAAGAAGGTCGCCGAGCCCGCGCTCCGGGTACGTGTTCCCCTTCACGGCTTCGCCGCTGCGCGCCCGCCAGCGATCGAAGTCGTAATCGTAGAGCAGGTTATTTACCCAGACTTTGTCGGAGCGGCCGAACTGCATGTCGAACCAGTCCAGGTACTCTTCGATGTCGGTCAGCGGGATTCCGTGACCCCCGGGCCTCCAGCGCACGCCCAGGCGCTCGGGATGCCCCGCCAGCTTGTAAGCTTTCAGCGCGGAAAAGTACACCTGCTCCTCGGCCCAAGCGTCGGACACCAGGTCGTTAATTCCGAATGAGATCAGGCAGGAGCGCGGCGCCATCAGGGCCACCAGCAGGTTGCCGTCCACCGGCAGACGATCTTCGCGGCCGCTGAAGAATCGCAGGCGCGGATGGAACCAGGTGGGGAAACTGCGCGTGGTGCTTTCAATGCCCTCGCCCTGGCTGCGCTCTCCCCGCAGCCGGTAAGGCAGCGCTCCGCCCACACCGGTGCTGGAGGCAATCACGGCGGTGATGCGCTCGTCGAACGCGGCCGCGATGAGAGCCTGCTTGCCGTCGCGCGAGTGCCCCGTCAGTCCGACATGGCGCATGTCGGCTTCCGAGACACTGGCCAGGTAGTCGAGCGCAATCGAGGCGGCCCAGGCGCGGCGCGGAAGCAGCGCAAAATCATGCTCCGGGTAGAGGCTCGCCAGCGGGCCGGCGTCGTCCTGAAAATCGCTGCCCGCGTACAGCAGGCACAGGTATCCGCGGCGCACCGCCAACTGCGCCCAGGTGCGAGCGCCCGGCCCCATGAACACCGGAAACGGTCCCTTGCCGTCGGGGATGAACAGTTCCACGCGCAGCGTGCCCTTGCTTTCCGGACCAAACTCGAGGCGGACGCGCCGGATGCGGCTTCCCTCGGCGCGCGTTTCCTCGAGCGGCACCACGCGGTCGATTTTCGGGCGGGGCGGAAATGTTCCCAGCGCGTACTTCTGGAACAGTTCCCTGATCTCGATCTTGCGGGCGCTCCAGTCCTGCGGCGTGCGCACGGGCCTGCCGTTCAGGAAACGCAAGGGGTCGGGAAGGTCGTTCCCCCGAGGCAGAGCGTCGAAGTCCGGCGGCAGCTAGCCCGTCTTTCGCAGCCATTCCCGAAACGAGGGGACCTCGGGCAGAGTCTTCAAAAGGTTCTCCAGATACTGGCGGCGCTCTTCGGGAGTCAGCGGCCATGCTGGATGAATGAAGACCGCGAGCGCGGCGGCCAGGCAGAAGGCGGATCGTCGAATCATGATGTTTCCACGGTACCCTGAACCGGCGTCGGTCGAAGGTCAAGAGTTACCGGCCAGTGGCAGAAGTCACCGAATGCCCGAAAACGACAGGCCGGGAGGCCTGTTCCACAACCGGCTTCAGGCCCACAACTCGTCGACCGGGCCGTACTGGTCGCGATCGGCGAACGGGACGTACTCGAAGCCGCGCCCGAGCGGGTCGTCGCGGCGGATGGTGGTCCAGTCGATCCCCAACGCCGAGTAGATGGTGGCCTCGATGTCCTCGGCGCGGATGTCGCGGTTGCGGGACCAGCCGGGCTCGAGCGTGGCCGAGCCGGCCTGGTTGGTGGAACCGATGACGCGCGCGCCGCGCACCCTGGCGCCGGCCACCAGCGCCGCCTGCTGCAACAGGTGGTCGCGCCCGCGCAGGGCGTTCAGCGCGCCCGTGGTGCGGCCGAACTCGCCCATGGCGACGATCAGGGTCTCCTCGAGCAGGCCGTCGTTTTTCAGGTCGGCGATCAGCGTACCCAGGCCGCTGTCGAACTGCCGGCCGAGCAGGAGGTGCCCGGCGTTGGGCGTGTAGATGTTCTCGTGCTGGTCCCAGTTGCCCTGGGTGATCTGGATGAAGCGCACGCCGATGTTGGCGCGCAGCATGTTGCGCGCGGCGATGCAGGCGTTGCCGAACCCGCTGCTCCCGTAGCGGCTGCGCTCGTTCTGGTCGAACAGGAACACGCGGTCGACCTCGCTGTTGTAGATCAGCCGGCGCGCGGCCAGGTTGTAGGAGGCGGTCTGCAACGGCGCCGCCCCCAGCTCCGGCGTCTCGCGCAGCTCGCGGTCCATCTCGAGCAGCAGGCCGTAGCGGCGGTCGAACCGCTCGGCCCCGTCGCGATGCGTGGTGTTGCCCAGACCGCTGCCGTTCGGCGTAATAAAGAACGGCGCGTTGTCCGGCGGCAGGAATCCGGGCCCGATGCCGCTGCCGACGTTCAGCGAGACGAACGCCGGAAGCACCGGGTTGGGATGCCGGCCCCCGAGCTCGATCGACGCCACCGAGCCGATGTGCGGCGCGATGCGCGACGACGCCGCGATCGGGTTCCGGCCGATCTGCACCCACGCCTGGGCCAGCCCGTGCACCGCCGCCCAGGAGCGCACCGAGCGCAGCAGCGCGAGCGAATCCATCTGGTCGGCGAGCTTGGGCATCAGCCCGCGCGGCCAGCGAATCTCGCCGATCGAAGTCGGCGCCAGATCCGCCGGCGTCCAGGCGCCTTCCTTCAGGTCGAACGTGTCGATCTGGCTCGGTCCGCCGAGCATCAGGACGAAGATGCAGTTCTTGGCCGTCCCGCGCGGGGTGACCGCGGCGGATGCCACCTTCTCGGTCGCCAGCGTCGGCAGCAGGAAGTAGCCGCCCACGGCCGAGGCCGCGTGGCGGAAAAACATTCTCCGACCCAGTTGTGGACGCCGCCAGAACTGCGTGCCGGCGGTGCCGCTCCAGTCGAATCCGAATCGGTCTTTCATAGCCACGTCAATAATTGAACAGGAAATCCACCTTGTTGAACAGCACCCACGCCAGGTCTTCGACGTAGGCGGTGCGCGCGGCGCCGGACTTCTCCAGGAACCGCAGCGACACACCGCGCTCGGCCTCCGACGGCCGCCGCGAAAGGATCCGCAGGAACAGCTCCTCGACCACCGTCTCGTTTTCCGGCATGGCGGCGATCGCCCGCAGCGGCGCCGAGGCGGTCACCTTCACCCGGCTGAGCACGAAGTTGTCATTCATCAGGTTGAGCTGCTGGAGGATCGAGCCGTCCTGGAGCCGCGGCTGCGTGTCGCGATTCCCGCGCAGGAACGGGAGCATGAAGCCCACCGCCGCGCCGTTGCTGCGCGGCTCGACCGGTTCCGGCATCTTGATCGCCCACGACGTGGTCTCCAGGCCGCGGATGGTGTAGTTGGTCGCGACGCCGGTGGCCTTGACGATGGCGTCGTGCACTTCTTCGCCTTCCAGGCGCCGCGGGTAGTGGCGCGCGAACAGCGGCAGGTAGTCGATCTTCCACTCGCCGTCGTAGCGCGAGCTGAGCTGGTAAGCCGAGGACTGCACCAGCAGCCGCACGAATTCCCGCAGGTTGTAGCCGTCTTCGCGAAACTGGTGAGCCAGCCGCTCGAGCAGCTCCGGGTGCGTGGCCTGCATCTTCCAAGGCTCCGGCGGCGGGTTGGCCGGATCCAACCGCGCCGGATCCAGGCTGTCGATCGGCTCCACCAGCGCCATTCCGAACAGCTCCTTCCACAGGCGGTTGGCGAAGTTGCGCGCGAACATCGGGTCATCGACCATGTAGCTGGCGAACCAGGAACGCCAGTTTCCATCGCCCGGAGTTGCCCCGCTGAACTGCCACACCGGCGTCAGCGAGCGGACCTGGCCCACCGGCTCGCGGTTGGGCCGGTTACCGGACACCGTGTTCATGTCGTAGGCGCCCGTGGGCGCCTCGGTCACGTCGTAGCTGTTGTAGAAGAACTCGCTGGCGGCCACGCGGGGCTTGATCATGCGGGCGCGCGAGAAGAAGGCCGCCATCCGCTGCGCCTCCAGCCGCGTCGAGGTCGCCCCCCACAGGCTCACCTGGTCCAGCCGCCCACGCCCGCCGTGGCACAACAGGCAGTCGTAGTGCGACAGGCCGAGGAAAGTGGTGGCCGCGCGGTTCAGCATGTTGTCGTAGGTGTCCTGGATGGGCCCCATCGGCGTGATGCCGTTCAGCGGGAAGTTGGCGCCGCCTTCCTCCTTGCGGTAGCTGTTGCCGATGGCCGAGACGGCTTCGTAGGCGAGGTCCTTCAGCGATTTCTCCTGGCCGATCGCCAGCCGCATCCAGTCGTAGTAGGCGTTGCGGCCGTCGTACTGGCGGTCGAAGTTGGAAGGAAAGGTGACGTTCTGGAGCAGGTCGCCGAGCCACATGGTCCAGCGGTCGACGAACTGCGGCGCATACAGCAGCCGGTCGATCACCTCGTTGCGCTTGGAGGGAGAGTCGTTGACGAGGAACTCGCGGATCTCGGCCGGCTCCGGCGGGTGACCCGTCAGGTCGAAGTGGATGCGTCGAAAAAATTCCTCGTCGGCGGCCGGACGCGCGCTCGGCACGTTCAACCGCTCCAGCTTGCCGAAGATCTCCTCGTCGATGAAGTTGCGCCGGGGAATCTCTCCGGCCGCGACGGCCCGCGCGTCGGCGGCGCGCCCGGCCCAGCCGCGCGCCAGGCGGGTCTGCTCGAACAGTTCGCGGCGGATGCGCGCCTCCCGGCCCAGGTATTCATCGGGATCCACACGAAAGGTACAGTTGCTTTGGGCGACCAGCGCCGGCGCCAGCAGAAAGGCGCCGCCGGCCACACCCATCCCCAAGCGACTCAACATGGTTCGAGGTTATGTTAACGGATCGCGAGGCGGCTTTGCAACAGCCACAGCAGCGCCGCCACGGCGAGGATGGCCCCGCGTGGAAGCGCCACCGCTTGTTCGCTCGCCAGGTCGAGCTCCGCTCGGGCGGTGTGCGGCGCGCGCAGGCGCGCCAGCGACCAGACGATGTGCGCCACGTTGCCCAGCGACCTCCGCAGTCGTCCCTTCCACAGCAGCACCACCAGGGCGGCGATGCCTCCCAGCAGAGCGTCGAGAACAAAAATAACGAGGAAATCGCGCGGCCCGACGATGGCTCCCACCGCCGCCCGCAGCTTCACATCCCCGCCGCCGAGCCCGCGCAGCGCGTAAAAAGGCAGCGAGATCCCCAGCGCCGCCGCCAGGCCCAGCGCGGCCGACTTCAGCCCACCCAGGCCGGCCTGCCAGCCGTTGATCGCGATCCCCGCCAGCAGCGCCGGCGCCGTCAGCCAGTTCGGGATGCGCCGCACGCGCAGGTCCCACGCGCCGGCAAGAATCACCAGCACCGCCAGCAGCGCGCGCAACGCCGTCGCCGCGTCCATAGACCGGCTCTTACCGCTGCGCCGAAGGCCTGCCGCCGGTCATTTCGACGCCCAGTCGTGCCAGGAGCCGATGTAGTTCTTCACCTTGGGGTAGCCGAGCTCGTCCAGGGCGGCCCAGACCAGCGCGGATCGGGCGCCGCGGTGGCAGTAGGTGATGATCTGCTTGTCCGGCGTGATGCCCTTCTGTATCAGCAGCACGCCGAGCTCCTCCGGGCTCGCCGGGCCCGTGCGCTCGGAGTTCAGGAATGCAGTCCACTCCACCCAAACCGCGCCGGGGATGGCTCCCTGGCGCGCGCAGTCGGCCGAGCCGGACTTGCCCTCAAACTCGTCGCTGGTGCGAACATCCAGGATGACGGTTTCCCGGTCTTTGCCGAGAGCCGCCACCTCGCGGGCTGTCGCCATCCATTTCTTCTGCGGACGCAGCTTGTAGAGGGTGGGGGCGCGCGGCGGGGCGGGATCCGTACTCACGGTTTGCCGCGCCTGGCGCCAGGCCTCCAGTCCGCCTCCCAGCAGGCCGACCTTGGGCTGGCCGGCGTAGTAGAGCATCCAGAAAGCGCGAGCGGCGCGTATGCCCAGGCGTTCCTCATACACGACAATGCGGTCCTTGGGTCCGAGGCCGAGGCGCCCCAAGGTCTCGATCAGCCACTGGTGGAATTTTTGCTCGCCTTCCGGAGAAGAGTCCACCAGGTGGTCGTAGAGGTTCACGGAAACAGCGCCGGGAATGTGGCCTTTGGCGTACTCGGCTTCCGGGCGTGTGTCGAGGACGACCAGGCTGGGATCGCTTTTCTCTTTGAGCAGCCAATCGACTGTCACGGTCTGGGCGACCGCGGAAGTGACGAATAAGAACAACAGCGCCTGGCGGGTCATCAGGAGTATGATCGCACGGCGCAGCCTGCTGGGGACACATCGGACACCGGCTCGCAAGCCCCGCACCATTTGGCACAGGTCGTGAAGGCTTGTCAGTTTGTGTTTTGTCTCAGGCTTCGCGAATTGGCGAGTCCGGATCAAACGCGCGCTGGATTGCCAGACTGGCCTGCCGCATCCGCGCCGCTGAAAGTGGGCGCGGCAAACGCTCCCCGAGAAGGGATTTCTTTAGCGTGGTAATGAAGTGGCCCTTCAGCCAGGATGGCCCCGGCAAGCCCGTCTCTCCGGGCTCAAATCGCAAGGTCGTGGGACCGTCCGCACCTTGGCTGCCGAAAGGAACGATCAATACGGAATCAACCCGTTCGCTGACATTGCGGGAGTCAAGCGACACCACCAAAACCCAATGGCGCACCGGCGGGTTCCCCACCATCGCGGTCCAGATCTCGCCGCGCCGAGGAAGGGCGCTAGGGCTGGTCAAAGTCCATCCCCTGGGATTCGGCGCTCAGCGCGTCTTCGAGATCATTCTCTTCCGCGGCAGCCTTGGGGGTCAGGCCTCTGAAATAAGCGGCCGTCTGGCGCTCCAGGGTAGCCCGGCTGTCCACTCTTCGAGCGATTTCCACGGCCTTGTCCACTGCTTCTCCAACGCTTTCGGCCCTGCCCGCCTTTACCATGCGGTGCAGGTAATCGTAACTGTTCGCGCCGATCGTAGTCGACAGCTTCTTGCGTGGCGGCACATCCCCTATTTTAGGAGATAAATCATCCTCTTCGCAAAGGCTGTATGGTCTGATTCAGTTTCTTGCGTGGTGCTTGCTTGAGCACTCACTGGTTTTGTTCAGGTTTACATTTAGACCAGGCTTCTGGTCAGGTCTCGTGCTACAATTGAAACCAGGGCATGATAAAAGTCAACATTCAGGAGGCCAAGACCCACCTCTCGCGTTATATTGATCGGGTCGAACACGGTGACGTGATCATCGTCTGCCGGCACAATCAGCCAGTGGCCGAACTCCGAGCTATTGAGACTTCACCGGTGCGTCCGGCCCGCGTTGCCGGATTGTTAAAGGACCGGGTACATTGGGAGCCCGATGCCTTCACCGCAATGACCGCTGAGGAGCTTGCCGGGTTTGACGGTCCACCGGTCCTTCCTCAATCGGGTCAGGCGTGAAGCTGCTGCTCGATACGTGCGCTTTCCTTTGGTTCCAGTCGGATTCGCCCCACCTCTCCCCGACTGCGCGCGCCCAGATTCTGGCGCCCACAAACGAGGTTTACCTCAGCGTCGTGTCAGTCTGGGAGATTGCCCGCAAGTACGCTCAGGGAAGAATCTCGTTGCCATCGCATCCCTCGACCCTGATCCCGGCAGTTCGCAGGGACTCGGGAATCGCGAGCCTTTCACTCACGGAATCCGACGCCCTCGCGGCCGAGAAGCTCCAACTGTTCCACAAAGATCCCTTCGATCGCATGCTGATCGCTCAGGCGCTCATGGGCGGACTTGTGATCGTCACGTCAGACCGCGCCTTCGACCCCTATCCCGTGCGCGTGATCTGGTAGAGACGCGCCGGCCTGACTTTTCGTCCGGCCCCACGTCCAACCTAAGATGAGAAGACGGCGTCTCCAGATTCTGGCCCCACTGGGTTGGACCTTTCTTTGGTCTCTGGTTGTAATTTTCGTGGTGTTGGCGGAGGCGTTTTGGTTCGCGCGGCCAGCGGTCGCGCGGTCCGCTTGCATCGGTGAGCCAAGCTGTCACAGCTTGGGGCGTCATGAGGCTGGTGGAGGAGGGCAGGCTTGGGTTGGATGAACCTGTGATGCGCCACCTCAAGCGATGGCGGTTTCCGGGAAGCGAAGCGTATCGAGACAAGGTGACAGTCAGACATCTGCTGAGCCATACGGCCGGGTTAGACGACGGCTTGGGGTATGGCGGGTTCTTGTCGGGCGAAGCGATACAGACGCTGGAGGAATCTCTTAGCTTGACGAAAGATTCGACCGCGGGTCAGCCGCGTGGTGTCAGAGTGGCAAGAGAGCCGGGAAAGTACATGTCGTATTCGGGCGGTGGCTACACCATCTTGCAGCTCTTAATCGAGGAGGTTACCAACCGGCCGTTTGCGGACTTCATGAAAGAGACGGTTTGCAGCCGCTGGGGATGACGAAGGCGAGTTTTGATTTGGAGGCGATCGCTTCCGAGGGCCGCTCGCAAGATCTAGCCGCCGGTTATGATGGGGAGCTGAAACTCCACCCTACCCGCCGCTACACGGCTACGGCCGCGGTTTCGCTCTACGCCACGCCTCAGGACGTGGCTCAGTTTGCCCGGGCCTACGCCCGGGACAATCCGGTGCTCAGGCAAGAGACGCTGAAGCAGATGATGATGCCCCAGCCGGGGACTTCCGGAAGTTGGGGCTTGGGTCAGACTCTCTTCGTTGCGAATGATGCCGGTGGCCATGTG
>Ga0247727_10015777_pt1 | contig 12324 bp, 12 predicted proteins | sample WisWelCaveWW1625_FD_202498 | JGI IMG/M metagenome (GOLD analysis project Ga0247727, IMG submission 202498) | Biofilm microbial communities from Wishing Well Cave, Virginia, United States - WW16-25 | ecosystem: Environmental > Aquatic > Deep subsurface > Groundwater > Cave microbial mat | place... | reverse complement strand
GCAGGTGGAGGGGGTTGCATAATTGCGCTCACGGACAAATCAAGCCTTGACCAAACTCTTGCTAATTTAAAGAACTTTGGGGAGTGTTTTGCTGTTAAAATAGACTATAGGGGTCTTTTAGATACTTAATAGCTACAAAATTCGACCTAAAATGAGTTCGAGTCCATATGGAATGAGTCCGAAGGGACTAGGGTACCATCATGGTCTAATTTTGGACCCAGTTTTCTTACTAGGAATTAAGAATTTTCAGGGTTTTATTTTGTAACATCTCCTTTCACTCTATTAATCAGACTTTTGACTTCTTTTTCAGAAAACTGCTCTACTTTGTTTTGTATATAGGAATTGATGTCATTCAAATTCTTTACCACAACATATCCATAATTAGGATCACTAGGGATACTTCCTTGTATGGATAACAAGACACTTGTAACTGGAGGGTCTTTTGGCATAAACCACGAGGATTTGAGTTTAATCCATAACACTCTACCAGCTCGGTCTACTTGTTCATGAGGACGAAGACCATAATGATTCTTGTAATATTTTGCACTCCAATTTTTTACCTCAATTACTACTACTCCTCTTTTTGATACAACAACAAAATCCATCTGTGCAGACTTAAGATCTCTTTTTCTTCTATACGTAATGTATTTTCCTAGATCCTTGTTTACACCACAAAAAATATGATAGTCATCACTAAGTTCTGAGAGTTTTTCTAACGCTAAAATTTCACCTTTTGCACCAGCATGCTCTACACCGTCTATTTTATCTTCAATTTTGTTTATCTGTCGTTTTTTTCGCCATCTTGAAAACTTGTTTCCGAGTCCTTTGTCTTCGATGGAATCAAATTCCTCTTTCATCTCCGTATGGACTTTATCAATATCATCAAGAGATTTTACTTCTTTTGGAAGTTTCTTTAAGAATTCTTTTGCTGCTTCTGAAATTCCATAGATTATAGCCACAGTAATGAATCTCAAACCTTAAATGAAAGTTTTTCCAAGAATCGAATCCACCAAGACTCGGCCCATTTTTGGTTTAGTTGTAGACCCAGTTTGTACTTTAAAGCAATAAAAATAGACACAATAAAATTAATGTAATCTTATTCTTGGTTTTTGATTTGCCCACTCTATTATGAAATGTTTTGCCTTGTCAATCTGAGAAAGGGCATGCTGTTTTGATGGTTTGGAATATCCAACATTAAAGTTATTAGAATCAAAATTCGATTTGTCAAAGGTACCTGGATAAAGTGCACGATATCCTTCCATATCACCATGTGCAACCTTGTTTCTCCGAATAACAAATTCTATATTGATATTTTTATCAAAGACTTCATCGGCATTCAAGAGCAAATCAGTTGGCAATCCGTTTTCGTGTGCATATTTCAAATTTTGCCAGTTTAGATCTATCCATTCATACGGTTGTGCTCGCCTGTAACTTTCTAGCCTCATATCATGATTTAAGACACATTCTACTGAAATGGATGCAAATAATACACTAGGATCGTAGAGACCCACCGCCAAACAGTCAATCGCACAAAACCATGATGATGTTATGCCAATATCAGATATACGTTCTGGAATCGGAATATTCTTTTTTATGTCATCTTGAATCATTAAAAGAAGTGTTTCTTTGATTTCTTTGCAATTATCAACTATATTGCTGTAATTATATGGTGAATATGGCATAGTTGCATCTATTGTCTGTACTTTCGTAACGTCATATGGAATGACTTTAATCTCTATCACATTAGCAGTTTCAATCATTGACATACTAGAGAGCAATTATACTAATTAGGATGTAACATATGCCATTATAGAAAATGAATATTTTTATTAAAAATAATATAATTTTAATGAAAAAGTGAACAAAGGTCTTCTAAAAATTGTTATAAAAGTTCTCTGTACTGGTCTTGTTGGTAGACGCAAAAGCTCACAGTAAGAGACTGGACAGAAATCTTAGTGTTTTATCTATGGCGACGTTGGTTCCAATCATAGGACTATTTTGGATAGATTATGAAATTCCAGATTTTGAACCTATTACTTGGATTACTTTGATTATTGGATCTGCTTTTGGGTTAGCTATTACCATTATCGTCAGCTCAAAATCACAGATGGTTTTAAATCTATTGGAAAAATCTGAAAGAGAGAAAAAGAATTTTGCAAAATTAACCTTGAAAAATAATTATAACCAATTAAGAAAGATTGTAGAAAGCTATTTTGAGACAGTGAGTTCATCCACTGCAACAATTAAAGATAGACGATTAGCACTAAAAGCAATTATGCCAGCATTAAATACGTTTATGAATATATGTGAAACATGTCTTCCTAATATTGGGGATCTTATAACAACTACGGAATTAAAACAAGTTAACAGGAGATTTGTTATTTTACATAAATTATTAATGATATTAGAGTATGGTTCTGACGAACAATTTAATTCAAGTATACAAAACTTAGATAATTATACTAAGGAAACTAACGAAGTTTTAGAAAAAATTTGAGATCTCTTCTTGATGGTTGAAACTCACATTCTTCACCCAAATTCTGGCGCCTGCCGGATGAACATATTTTTTTGGTGCAGAAAATTTCTCAATAACGTCTATCTCCCACACGTTTGATATGTAATTATCATCAAGTATATTGGTTTCACTTTTGTGTTTTAAGATATTTTTTATAAGAGCATCTTTGTTTGCTTCCCAATAATCGGTTATCATGATTTTTCCTAGTGCGTACCCAGAACTTAAAAGTAGTATGTCCTTTTTTATTTTCTCCTTTGGTGGAGCTCTGCTTCTCAATTCCCATTCTTTCTTGCCTTCAATTATCCAATGCCCGAAGGGTTGCTTTACAATAAATCCATCCATTATGACCATCTTCTGATATGTTTTTCCCTTTCTAACTCTTCAGATCTGGTTTTAAGCTGACTAGCGTCGATTTTTTGTAGTGTTTTGTTAAAATGTGAGAATAGCGGTTCACTAGAGTTATAGACTTGGGATAGTTTCTTGAATCCTAAGAACATATCCAACGCATGTTTTGTCATGACGGGGTATAAGCTGTTAATTGAGTCAAATTTTTGTTTTTCTATATCATTCCTCGAATTATCAGGATTAATTATTGAAGCCCAAAAATCAATAGCATCAATTGAGATACGATAAGAATTTTTGTTACTATTTTTCAGTTTATTAGACTTAACCAAGAACGGGTTATCTTCATACATACTCTCAATATTTTCCCCTTCACAAATAGCATAACACGATAGTATCCTTACAAGACATGAATTACACAAACCACACATCTTACTTAATCCTTGATAATGTGAACACGACCAAGTATCGTTAATCAAACTCTTACTACCGCTGAAGAGTATAACTTCTGATTTGGTGGATGTTTTGAATGGCATATTGATTTTCACTTTTGAATTTGTCACTTTGTTGAAGATAATTGTCCAATCCTCAAGCATGTTAGGATCTGTTGTCCTTGTTGGTTCAGCTACAGGTGAGACATTTAGATTGATCATAAATGGTCCATTTTCAGGTATTACTATCTCTTCAATCTTTAATTGAGAAGCAATACACAAAACGTTAGTAAGAAAAATTAATCCTCTTGTTTTCAAGTATGCTGGATTCAGTACCTTATTATCTCCTCTTGTCGTAACAAATTTTAAATTATTACAAGATAAGAAATATTTTTGATATAGTTTTTTGGCTTTTCCAAAAGGATTGTCATGTGTGATAGTATGATGTAAAATACCACTTTTCTTTTTTGATGCATTTTGTAACGCAAAAGAAGAGCTGTCTAAGCCACCTGAAAATAGGCATATGAAATCAAATTTTGTTTGATTAAACTGTGTTTGAGTGTATGGTATCAGGCCATTATCCTTGCGAAAATTAATACCAACTTGACTGTCTAATAATGAAGAAAGAGCATCTTCCATCTCAGTGCCTATTTTATTATATTCAACGGGATCAGTGACCCAAACAGGCATAACGCTTCCTGTGTAACCATATGTTTGTTCACCAAGCTGAATCGTATATGCTAATCTTTGAAATTCGACTAACTTAGAATCTAATACAACAGTCCCATTTGTAAAAACATATTTGTTTTGTGGATTCTTTATGTCACTTTTTTGATAGCTTTTCGGCATCTTTTTCCATACCATTCTGAATGTTCCCCATTAATCTAGTAATCAAATCAGGATTCTCGCTCAGAGATTCCATTGTTGTGATGTTATGTTTTTTTAATTCTTTCACAGCTTTTTTAACTGCTTTTTCAACAATGGGTTTACTTTTTTTCAGAAGAATGTCCCGTGAACTTCTTGTTAATTCGTTCTCTATTTCAGGAATTGCGTGGGGAATAAACTGTTCAATTACACTGTAGAAAAGATTTCTAAAAAAATTTTCTAGAATTACAGTATCAGTATTTTTCATGTTTATTTCAAAGAAGATAAAGTTGTGTTAATACTAGATTTGAGAATAGTTCTGCCTTGTTTAGTTACATCAAAGTTTAGTTTTCGTATGACTTTTGTTGTCGCATTACTACTAATTTTTGAGATATCTTTTGAGATCTCCTTTTCTTTGAAACTCTTGTATGCTGCTGCGCCAGACAATGCAGCTGCGGCTAAGAATCCTTTTCCAGCGTCCTTCAATCCAGCACCTAACGCGATTTTAGCAGCACGGTCGTAATTCTTGTCACGAATTGATTTTTTCGTGTTATCAATCATTTTTCTTGAATGCCGTGTACCACCACTACTCTTTTTCGGTAAATTTCTTCTAGATGGTTGATTTCCCATTAGAACACCTTAACTCTTAAATGATAAAAAATGAATTTAATGTTATTCATGCAAAATTACGTTTATTGATCATGTTAAAAAGATTACCAATTCTTTGAAATCAACATATCTAAATTGTACATAAAATAATTGTAAAAATTGAAAAATGAAGTAAATTAACTAAGTACGTTTTATCTAGCCAAGAAGATCTGCTTTAAAGCACCCATTTATGACAAATATATAATTGACTTCAAAAATAAAAACTGAAGGCGAAATTGATTTTGAAGTACGAGACCAATTATTAGCAAAAGGCTGGAAATCTGATCAGATCCGATACCAGCATCAAATTGCACCTGGTCGCATCTACAAAAGTGGAGATAGTTACATAACAGGTGATCCAGTAAAACCAGACTTCATTCTTGATTACAAGCCCAATATTGAAGGCACTGAAGCTAGACCCATTGCAATAGTAGAGGACAAAAATGTACCAGATGTAGAAGTTGCCGCTGGAATTCAGCAGGCAATAAATTATGCTGACATAATGAATCTAAAATTTGCATACTCAACAAATGGATCAAAAATAGTGGAATATGATTTCGTTACTGGTAAGCAAAAAGAAATTTCAGAATTTCCTACTCCTCAAGAACTTTGGAAACGATCTCAAGGAAAGAATCCATTCAAAGAAGAAGATCTTCCGATGATCTTTCAACCATACAACAGAGAAGTACGAAACTCAGATTTGAGTATAAGAAGGCCAAGATATTATCAAGTAGCAGCAATTGAGGCAGTAATTGATGCTATTGCAAGAAAACAAAAACGCATTCTTGTCACCATGGCAACAGGTACAGGAAAAACTTTTGTTGCAATGCAGACAGCCTGGAAACTTTGGAAACCAAAGAAGGTAAAACCAAGAATTCTGTATCTGGTTGATAGAACATTCTTACAGGATCAAGCTGAAGATCTTTTTCAAAAACCATTCAAGAGAGCAATTTCACATATTAAAGAAAAAGGAACTAATGCGGTTGTGAAAAGTAAAGACATTTACTTTTCATTATATCAGGGAATTAGTGACAGAAAAACTGCAGAAGGAGTATACAAAAAATTTAGCCCAGATTTTTTTGACTATGTAATCATAGATGAATGTCATAGAGGGAGTGCAAGAGATGATGGTAACTGGAGAGCAATTCTAGACTATTTCAAATCTGCTACACACATAGGTATGACTGCCACACCAAAAACAAAGGACAATGCCAATACGTACAGATACTTCAAGCGTCCTGTTTACACATACACATTAAGGCAGGGAATAGAGGATGGCTTTCTCTCACCTTATTCGGTAATTAGAGTTACAAGTGACGTTGATGTGGCGGGTTGGAGACCTAAACCAGGTCAAAAAGACAAATTCGGAAATCCAATAGAAGATAAGCTATATGAACTTCCTCAATTTGATAGAAAAATAACGTTAGAACCAAGAATTCAGTTCGTAGCTGCACATTTGGTAAAACATTTGAAAAATACCAATGAGTATGATAAGACGGTAGTGTTCTGCCAAGATCAGCAACATGCATTGGACATGGCTACCGCCATTAACAATCTTAAACCAGTCAATCATCCTCGTTATTGTGTTAGAATTGTAGCTGAAGAAAGAGAAAACCTAAGAAAACAGCTAAAGGAACAATTCTCTGATCCGGAATCTAGATTTCCTGTAGTAGTTACTACTTCAAAACTTCTTTCAACTGGAATAGATATTCCCACTTTGAAAAATATTGTAATTGATAAGACTATCAAAGACGCGGTAGAATTCAAACAGACAGTTGGTCGTGGAACAAGAACTAATTTGACTGACAAACCATTTCAGCTGAAATACTGGTTTACAGTAATTGATCATAGAGGAGCTTCAAAGCATTTTGAAGATCCAAATTTTGATGGATTACCAGATGAACTGCAAATTGAAAAATGGGAAAAAGGTCAAACAAAAATCAAAAAGAAAGTGATCAGAAAACCACCTGGTACTGATCTAACTAGGCCTCGCCGAAAACAACAAAGACCTGTTGCTACAGGATTTGAAGTTGTTGAAGAAGGAAAGAGATACTACAAGTTGGACGCTGATGGAAATAGACTTTCTCTATACCAGTATGATGACTATACTAGAGAAAATGTAAGGAGATTATATCCAGACAAGATGGAACTATACCGTCTGTTAAGGGAGCCTGAAAAACGCAAGCATTTCCTAGAAGAACTTTCTAAGGTAGGAATAGATCTTAAGGAATTACAAGAAATCACGAACAACGCTGACAAGGACCCCTTCGAAGTACTCGTTCATGTTGCTTATGGAGACACAGTCGTTCCAAGAAGGGATAAGATAAACAAGATTAGAAACCAGAAGCAGTTGTTTACAAAGTACAAAGAAAAGGCAAGGAAAGTCTTAAACTTGATTCTAGATCTATATGCAGAACAAGGTTATACAGAGTTAGACAAGCCAAAAGAGATACTCGAACTGCCTCAAGTAAAAAAAATTGGCAGTGTTAAAGAAATCATTAATGATTTTGGAAGTTATGATGAATATGCTAAAGCAGTTGAATCTTTGATTCAGGCAATCTACGAGAGGCAATAAATCATGAGTTCTAATGGTATCGATGGAATAATCAAGACATGTAGAGACATAATGCGAAAAGACAAAGGCATGAATACTGATGCTCAACGTCTTCCGCAATTGTTGTGGATGTTGTTTCTGAAATGCTTTGATGATTTAGAAAGTCAACGAGAGTTATTAGGAAATTATGAACCTATAATCAAAGCACCATACAGATGGCGTGACTGGTCAGACGAAGAAAAAGGTCCAAGAGGAGATCAGTTAATTGAATTCGTAGAAAATAGTTTGTTCAAATATTTACGTGGTTTGCAAGGAAAAGGCGAAAAGGATCAGCGAGATGTTATTGCAGATATTTTTAGAGAACAAGAAAATCACATGACTGATGGTTATGGCATGAAAGAGATGATCAATCAGATAAACAAATTAGACTTTACTTCATCAGAACAATTCCATCTGATTGGTTCAGTTTATGAAAAAATGCTTCTTGCCATGAGGGATGATTCTGCAGGCGCTTTTGGAGAATTTTACACTCCAAGACCAGTCATTAAATTCATGGTAAAAATGATTAATCCATCATTAAGAAAACGAGAAACTATCCTTGATCCTGCATGTGGTACAGGAGGATTTCTAGTAGAATCTTATCTATACCTAGAAGAACAAGTCAAAGGAACTGAAGATAACGAATTTTTACAAAAAAATTGTCTTTTTGGTATAGAACCAAGGCCAGATCCGTTTCTATTTGGAATAATGAATTTATTATTACACGGAATAGAAGAACCAAATATTGTACGTACAAATACGTTAGAGGTTCCGATACGTGACATCCAGGAAAATTCTAAAACTGATATAATTATGACCAATCCACCATTTGGGGGAGAGGAAGCAGAGAGCATAAAGAGAAAATTTCCTGCCGAATTTCAAACTAAAGACACAGCGTTAGGTTTTCTACTTCATTGTATGGCTAGATTGAAAGATGGCGGGAGATGTGCAGTTATCTTACCTAATGGCCCTTTATTTCAGACAGGAATTGCTTCCAGGATTAAAGAAAAACTCCTTACCGAATGTAACCTTCACACTATAATCAGGATGTCAGAAACTGTATTTGCACCTTATACGAGTATTGCAACTAACATTTTGTTTTTTGATAAATCTGGACCAACAAAAGAGATCTGGTACTATAAAATGAGGTTGAGAGAAGGATTAAAGGCGTACAACAAAACAACCCCGATTACTTTTGAAGATTTTTCTGCAGTTGTTAAATGGTGGAATGATAGAGAAGAAAATGAAAATGCTTGGAAAGTCAGATTAGAAGACATTAGAGATTATAATTTAGACATCAAAAATCCAAATAATGTGGAAGAATCTCTTAACCTATCTCCTCATGAACTCATAGATACAATTCTAAAAGACGAGGAGAAAACAGTGCAAATGTTGAAAGAAGTAAAAGAACTGATTCAAAAAGAAATTCCGAAATGAACAGTATAAGCATTCCAAAAGGATGGAAGATTGAAAAACTAGAGAGGGTATGTAAAAGCATTAGAAGCGGTGGAACTCCCCCTCGAGAAAACGCAGAGTATTTTGGTGGTAATATTCCTTGGGTGAAAATGACAGATTTAAAAACAGATTACATTTTTGATACTGAAGAGAAATTAACTGCGGAGGGAGTAAAGAGAAGTTCCGCAAAAATATTTCCTAAAGATACTGTTCTCATAGCGATGTACACGCATGATATGGGTAAAACAGCTATTCTCAGTGTCGACGCTGCTACGAATCAGGCAATTTGCGGTTTGGAATGCAACGAAAATCTTATTCCACGATTTCTTTATTATTTTTTGAAGAAACAACAAGATGAAATTAGAAAATTAGCTAGTGGTGGGGCACAACCAAACATAAACCAAGGAAAGGTAAAAAATCTGGAAATTCCTATCCCCCCTATTGAGACGCAGGAAAAAATTGTTCAAAAACTTGATTATATCTTAGACCAAATTGAAGAAAAGAAAAAAGAAATTTTAGAATTACAGAAAAAACAATTATTAACTAGATTAACTGAGGCCATGAAATATTCTGTGTTAAAAGCAGCCACTGATGGTAGATTTTCTAATAACAAGTGGCATAGTTACAGACGAAGTAAGATCGGTTCTATAGCAACAGTTACTTCTGGTGGAACACCAGATAGACAAAATTCATCCTATTGGGGAGGAAACATTCCATGGGTAAAATCTGGAGAACTATTAGATGGTGACATATACGAAACTGAGGAATGCATCACAAAGGAAGGACTCAAAAATAGCAGTGCAAAATTGTTTCCTGTTGAGACCGTTTTAGTAGCATTATATGGTCAAGGGTTAACTAGAGGAAGAACTGGTAGACTGATGCGTGAAGCAAGCACAAATCAGGCGTGTTGTGCAATATTGCCCACGGCATCACTAGATTCACGTTACTTACAGCTCTGGTTAAGAAGTATCTATAGAGAAATGCGTAGACAAACCCGCACTGGACCCCAACCTAATTGGAATGCCTCTATGATCAAAAACATAGAGATCGTTATTCCACCGTTGGGAGAACAACGAAACATCGTGAATGAGGTAAGCAATAAGATCAGCAGAATAGAATTAATTCAATCTACACTAAGCTCACTCAAGAAATCCCAAGAACAGATTGAAACTTATTTAGAATCAGTTCGTGCTGAAATTTTAAATGTAGCATTTTCAGGAAAATTAGTAGATTAAATGCTTTAATTTTTTGACCTAGGAATAGTCAATGAAGTTTTAGTAGAAATATAATGCTTCTTTGCACTATCTAATGGATTTGTATACAATATAATGTCAGTTTGTTTAGTTTTTAGATTAGTTTTAGATTGAATCTTTGATTAATCTAGAATCTAAGCGATTATACTTCTAAACTACCTCTAAGTCTTTAGATTTTCGCAAAATCTAAGAAATCATCTACGCATGGATAATATCAAAATCTACGCATAATCTAACCAAATCTAAGCTTTTCAAAAAATCTATTCGTAGATAAAATCTAACACTAGGTGTTAATTCTATGGCTACTAGCTTTTTGGTATCTAAGGATATCAAGATGATAGTTTTACTCAAAAATAGCAAGATAGCTATGCGTAGATTAGGTTCAAAACTACACATAACTATACTAAAACTAGCATTTTTAGGAAAAACTATTCGTAGTCAAAAACTAACACGAGCTAAACTCCATTAGCACTAGAGGTCAAGACCTCAAAGTATGCCAAGTTTGATAAAATTACTAAAAATGGTAATTGAGTTACGAATGGATTGTATTGAAAATTATGAATAAAACTATGAAAATTAGTACTTTTGGAAAAAGTTATTCGTAATCAAAAATTATAATCAATTTGAAGCCTATTTTTACATATTATGGCTAACCCAATAAGCTTACGAATAATATTATAACAAATATTGTAAAATTGCAAACTGAATTTGTGAGTAGCCTTTTTGTTTGTACGTGGATTATATGCAAATTTGTGCGTAAATTACCATAATTTGTGATTTTCAAAAAAAATGTTCACAAACAAAATTTGTGCATAAACGAATTTTACGCACAAAAAATTTACGCATAAACATATAGCAGAATTTGCAATTTGCAAATATAGCCACAATACCCCCTTATCGAACATCATTTGTTCGATAATAGGCACAAAATGTCAAAGATGGGTAGTTAGAATTATGCTCGGTAGTTTTTCATCCATTGATATTGTGGTGGATTTCCCGTAGCTGCAAGTATTTTTCGTATGCGGTTTTCAGATTTACTTACATACTTTGTTACAATTCTAACTGTTTCTTTTTCTTGGGAAGAAATTTTCTTTTCCAATCTTTCTATCTCATTTTTTTTCCTTGCAGCGTCATCAATAGTAAGATCGTCTATGGCTTTCTTAAATTCTTCAAAGCATTGCTCTTTTGTAGGCACAAGATAGACGCCATCAAGGCCATTCTTATGACCCATTAGTTTTTCTGCCACGTTCGAATTGACGCTATTATTTAGCTTTAGAATAGTGTTAAACCTCTTTCTGAAACCATGATCTGCCTGTTTGTCATATCGTTTGCCTGTCTTTTTCCTGTCAATAGAGTCTGAAACTAGTCTGCGTATGATTCCTTTAGCTCCATACAATGAAAGCGGTTCAGCAGGAAGCGATCCTAGCTGGTATGTACTTCTAAACACCGGAGAATCAGCAGTAAGATTTTCTCCATCCCTTCTTCGTTCCTCTACATAATCATTTAATGCTATACTTGATTCTGGTGTTAGAAATCCCCAATATTCTTCATTTGTTCCTTCATAAAACAAAACTCCTTTGGAGCCGTTAGGCATTTCTACTAGGTGTTTTAGCTTCAGATTTTCGAAAACCCCAATTCTTGCCCCAGTGGATGCCATGAATAAGAGTAGGGCTCTGGTTCGTCTCTTTTTTGCGATGCATAACATCTGTTGAATATCTTCGGTTGTGTATGCAGCCGATCCTGTCTTTTTAACTACTGCAGGATACATCTTACGAAGTTTTTTGAATTTGTACTCCTTGTCGTTTACTATAAGAAAGAGTTCAATTGGGGCAAGCATTGGGGCGATAGAATTTGGTGAAACTCTTTTTTTGAGATAAAAGAGGTAATCTTCAAGCAAAATTTGTAGTCGATCATCTGATAACTTCAGGAGATCATCATAATCCTTGATTTTAGCCCATTTGAGGAATCTATCTAGATTATACTTATAGAGCCGTTCGGTCTCTTTAGATTTGATGCTGTTTACAAACAAAAGCATGCATCTTTTCATGTAGTATATTTGGCTTTGGTGTATTTAATGTCGTTTTGTGTAACTTTTCGATACTTTTTAAACCGACTGGCTTACTGTAAAAAATTATGATTTTGATAAAGCTTGGAGGTTCTATAGTAACGAATAAGCAAAGACCGCTTACTCCAAACCTTTCAGCTGTAAATAAGATTGCTTCT
>Ga0247727_10015776_pt1 | contig 12325 bp, 10 predicted proteins | sample WisWelCaveWW1625_FD_202498 | JGI IMG/M metagenome (GOLD analysis project Ga0247727, IMG submission 202498) | Biofilm microbial communities from Wishing Well Cave, Virginia, United States - WW16-25 | ecosystem: Environmental > Aquatic > Deep subsurface > Groundwater > Cave microbial mat | place... | reverse complement strand
CGTGACGCTCTCGTCGTCCGGCGGCTTCCACCTCGTGGACAGGGAGACCGGCCGCGATCTCTGGAAGCGGATGCACGTTGGCCCGATCCATGTGGTGCTCCAGTTCAAATCAGGAGCGCCCTCCTCACGCTTCCGTGTCCAGGTGGCCTCGCTCAGTGACGAGGGGCGCGCTCGGGAGCTGAGGGATCGGATCGAGCGGGAGACCGGGGAGGTCGCGCTCGTCACATTCGACAGGGACCGCAGGGTCTATCGCGTGCGGGCGGGGGCGGCCTCCACGCGCGAAGGGGTCCGTGCGGCGGAGGAGAAGCTCAGGACGATGGGGTTCGCCGAGACATGGATCGTCGAAGAGGCGGTCGGCGGAGGGCGCGGGCTTCGTCTCCGCCTCGTGGACGAGGAGTACGAAGACCTCGTCATCGAGTCGCGGAGGCTTCTCGCAGTCCCTGCCTCCTCGAGCGGTTCCCTCGAAGTCGAGGGGAAGCCCTACCGCGGCGCGATCGAGGTCCTCGTGCCGGGCGACGCGCGCCTTCGCGCCGTGAACGTGCTCAACCTCGAGGATTACCTCAGGGGCGTCGTCCCGCTCGAGCTCGGCCCCACAGTCTACCCGGAGATCGAGGCGCTCAAAGCCCAGGCGATCGCCGCGCGGACCTACGCGCACGCGAACAGGGGCCAATTCTCCTCGGAGGGGTACGATCTCTGCGACACGCCGCGATGCCAGGTCTACGGCGGGCTCGGCGGAGAGCACCCTCTCAGCGATACCGCCGTCTCGGAGACGCGCGGGCTCGTTCTCATGAGCGCCGGCGAGCCGGTCAACGCCCTTTACACGGCGACCTGCGGCGGACACACGGAGGACGTCCTGAACGTCTTCCGGCAGGAAGACCTGCCCTACCTCCGCGGGGTCCCCTGTTACGCGGAGGAGGCCGTCCTCGCGGCATGGAGAAGGACGATCACCGGGGCGGCGCCGCCGCCGGCCGTCGCGGACCCTTCCGGAGCGCCCCTGGGTGAAGGTCCGTCCCTGCTCGTTCTCCTTGGCGTCGCCCGTCCCGCGAGAATGACCGGCGAGGAGATGTCGGCGATCCCCGGCCATTCCGAGATCGAGGAGTCCGTGGGGCGGGCGCTGGCGCTCGCGGGGAAAAAGCCGCCCAACCGGGAGATGCCGTCTCAGAGTTATCCCTCGGTCGCGAGCTTCGCTTCGTACATGATCGGCGCTCTGGGGTGGGAGGAGAGGGTTTCGTTGCTCCTCGAGGAACGGGATCTCCTGCCAATCCTCGGGGGGGGACTCTTCCCGGCCGGTGTTACCGACGGTCGCCCGGAGGCGGCATACCTGATAAAGGAGGGAATCCTGCCGCCCCGCTTAGGGCCCGGCGACGATTTCCTCGCGCCGGTGACGCGCTCGCTGCTCTTCCGGGTCCTATTCAGGATCCTGATCCGCTACGAAGCTCTCGGGCTCGAGAAGGCGATCTACCGCGCCGCGCGGGGAGACGCCTTGATCCTCGTTCCCGAAGCCAAGGAGCTGACCGGGCTGGCGGGCGCTGTCGAGGTGAGGCCTGCGCCGGGCGTCATCCTCTCCCGCGAGGATGCGGGGGAGGCCGCCCTGGTGGGGCATCTCACGCTGATGCCCGGCGACAGGATCTCCTACCTCATGGGCGAGGACGGCCGGGCGAAGTTCATTCGCCTCGCGGCGAACGTCAAAGGCGCATCCGACGACCGCTTCACGCCCGTCTACCAGTGGGAGATGCGCTACACGCGCGAGGAGCTGGAGGAGAAGATCTCCGAGAGGGCTTCGATCGGGAGCCTCGTGGACGTGAATCCGATGGAACGGGGGGTCTCGGGCCGCGTCAGCGTGCTGAGCGTCACAGGCGCCCAGGGACGCTACACGTTCAAGGGGTTCGGCATCCGTTCCCTGCTCGGCCTTCGGGAGAATCTCTTCGTCGTCGACAGGCAGCGCGGGCATGGAGGGCGCGTCGAGGCCTTCATCTTCTCAGGCAAGGGATGGGGCCACGGCGTGGGGCTGTGCCAGGTGGGCGCTTTCGGCATGGCCCTGCGCGGAGCGCGCTACGACGAGATCCTCAAGCACTACTACACGGGTGTCGAGATTCTCCCCATGGCGCGGTGAACGGCGCGTCCCCCCCCTCCCGGCTCCTTGAGCTTCAACGGGCCCCCTCACCATGCTCACGCCGGATCCGGTCGATGAAGCCGGCCTCGTAGCGCTTCATGCGGAAGATCGTGGCCCGGTGGCCCCTGAGATCCTGATGCGGGGTGACGAACTCCCATACGACGTCGCCGTCACGGGTCACCTCGAAGGCTTGGCCGCTGTTCGAGTTGGTGATGAGCGTGTTTCCGTTCGGGAGCCTCTGGTTTCCCCCGCGGCTGGCCGTGTAGAAATCGGTCGGGTTCGGCGCATGGTATTCCCATTCGATCTCGCCGGTGAGAGGGTTCAGCTCGATGGATCTCGACCAACCGCGCCCCAGCCCGTTGTCGAAGATGAGGATGTTGCCCCCATCCAGCACGGTCGCGTCGTGGGGCCCGAGGATCTCGCCTCGACCCCAGCTCCATACCAGGCGCCGCTCGTCCCAGTTGAAGATCGCCACCACGTCCTGGTTCCGGCTCGCCAGGAGGATGTTGCTCAGCGAGTAGATCGGGCTTTTGGCCGCCAGATCGGGGCGGCGCATCCACTCCACGGAGTTGACATGCAGCATGTCGAACTCCCGATGCATGTCCTCGGTCTTCATGCCGGACTTGAGCAGCTCGAAGCCGGCTTGCGGCGCGGAAAGCATGTCATAGAGGGAGAGGCTGCCGACCACCGTTCCGTCCGGCTCCAGCAACGTGAGGAAGTTGTCGCGGATGTCCATGCCTGCGTGGAAGCTTCTCTCCCGCCTGTAGCCCATCGTCAGGGTGAGCAGACGGCCGCCCGGCGTCACCTCGACGTCGTGGTGGGCGTGGATCGGGCTCTTCCAGACCACCTGCCCGTCCCAGTCGAGCCTCATCAGGTAGCGGCTCTCGAGGTGCTCTTCTCCGAACCGGTTGGGGTCCACGTCGGTCATCCCCGTGACCAGAAGGTCTCCGCCGTCCATCAGCTCGAAGCTCTCCCAAATCTCGCACGGCTCGTGGCTCCACGTCCTGAGCACGCGGCCGTGCCGATCCATCAGCTCCGCGGTGCACTTGTACTGGACGATGTAGATGTTGTAGCCGGGGTAGGAGCGTTCCTCATCGATCGAGATCAGCCCTCCCTCGCCTTTGCCCGGTTTCTCCTCCGAAAAGGCGATGTAGGGGAGCGACCGCAGCTTGTCCAGATCGGGCGCGCTCGCATCGCCCCCGGGCGGGGGCGGATCGGCGGCGCCGCCCGAGCAGGCGGCCAGGGCCAGCAGGGCGCACAGAGAGGCTGCGAGAGTTCTCGGCTTTGAGAGCATCTACGGGCGCAAGAGGCCCGAGGAGGAGCCCGGCGCGCGGCGCCCGTCCCCCGGCCGGTAGATCTCCACCTCGAGGGCGACCCTCCGGTCTCCCTGCCGGCGGCTGCGCACCGCGACGCGCTGGCCGGCCGCGAGAGAGGCGAGGGGGAGCTTCGCGCCTTCGCCGGCCTCGGTGATCGAGGTCTCGTCCGTCACGTGGAACAGCGTCAACTCCTTGCCGTCCGCCGTGAGGCTGCGCAGCGTGAACGTGCGATCCTCACGGTTGACGCCGAGGATCTCCCCGCGCTGCCGCGAGGGCTTTTCGCCGAGGGGATCCGGCGCGGAACGGGCGAATTCCTGGCCCGAGAGAAGCGCCAGGACGAGGAGCGATGCGGCCCGGGCTCTCCCGCCGCTCCGGTTGACGCCTGGAATGGCCGAAACTACCATAGACCTCGCTCTTGACCGAGGCGTCCCTGCCGGGCAATGCCACACTTCATCCCGCGAAAAGGAAGGCCATGACGGTTGGCACCTTCAAAGGGCGGATCACTCCCCTCAATCTGACCGAAATCCTCAAGTTCCTCAAGGAGTCCGGAAAGAGCGGCCTCCTCAAGGCCGAGAGCGACGGTTCCTGGCGGAGCCTGTACGTGCGCCGCGGGCGGATCATCGCCGGGGAGTCGTCGTTGAACGAGGAGTCCCTCATCGAGCTTCTGAGGGAAGTTGGCATGCTCACCCCCGAGCAAGTCTCCGTTTCGGGCACGCTTACGAAGGGCGGCATCAGGCCGGGACGGGCGCTCGTCGAGCAGGGGGCCGTGAAACCGTCCGACCTGTGGCAGTGGACCGAGCATCGAGTGAGGACCCTCGTGCGCGGGATGCTCGGCTGGTCGTCCGGCAGCTTCGCCTTCGAGGAAGGCGCGCTTCCGCCGGTCGACTGGATGCTCGTGGATCTGGACATTCTCGATGCGATCCTCTCGGCCCTTCGCGAGATGGAGGAGGGAGACCTCCTGAAGCCGAGGCTCCCCGAATCAGAGGCGGTCTTCGAGCACTTCACGTACTCCGACGGAGGCGAGGCGCCACCGCTCCTGGCTCATGAGAAGTACGTGCTCGCCCTGGTGAACGGCCGCCGCACGGTCAGCGAGATCGCCCGGATGAGCGAGTTGGGAGAGGCGGCCACGAGGAACATACTCTGCCTCATGTTCCTGGTGGGGTGCGTCCGTCATCGCCGCGACGAGACGGTCGAGGGCGCGCCCGTTCCGAGCGACGGCACGAGCAAGGACGTGAAGGCCGTCATCAAGGCCTACAACGAGATGTTCGCCTTCGTCTACGGCTACATGATGAAGGAGGTGGGGCCGATCGCCGAGCATGTCCTGGACAAGTACCTTCGAGAGGTCCGGGAGGCCAACGAGTCGCTTCTCGGCAAGATCTCACTCACCAAGGAGGGGACGCTCAACGAGGACTCCCTGCTCAAAAACCTTCAAACGGTCCATGGAAAGAACCGGCTGGATACGCTGGTCAAGGGGTTGAACGAGTTCCTCTACTCCGGCCAGCTCGCGGTCAAGCGGACGCTTGGAGCCGATCACGAGGCCGTCGTCATCCGGCGCCTGAATGAGATCCGCAAGAGCCCCGCGTCGCTCGGCTGAGCCCTCGCCCGCCCCGCCGCCCGAGGATCCTGCCCGGACCGCCCTCGCCCTTCGGGAGAGGTACGCGGGGACGGCCGTCATAGGGCTCGCCGTTCTCATGTACCTGTGCGGAAAAGCGCTGGCGACGTGGTGGAGTGGCTGAGCCGGGCGTCCGGATCATCGTCATCGTCGGCCCCACGGCCACGGGAAAGTCTTCGCTGGCCGCGCATCTCGCTGCACGTCTCGGCGGGGAGATCATCGGCTTCGACTCGATGCAGGTCTATCGCGGGCTCGACGCCGGGACCGCGAAGCCGCCGGCGAGCGTCATGCGGGAGATCCCGCACCACCTCATCGACATCGCGGATCCTGGCGTCGACTTCTCGGCCGGGGATTTCGCCCGGCTTGCGGGCACGGCGATCGGGGAGATCGCGGCCAGGGGAAGAAGTCCGATCCTCGCCGGAGGGACGGGCCTCTACCTTCGCGCTCTCATGCGAGGTCTCGCCGAGATGCCCCGCCGCAACGCGCGCCTCCGCTCGGCGCTCGCCTCCATGCTGCGGACGCGCGGCGAAGGGCATCTCCACCGAATGCTCGTCTTGCTCGATCCCGGCAGGGCGCGGGAGCTCTCGCCGCGCGACACCCAGCGGGTCGTCAGGGCGCTCGAGGTCGCCTACGAGACGGGCAGGCCGCAGTCGGCATGGGTCGCCGGGCAGCCCTTCGGCCCGGACAGGTATCCGGCCTGCAAGGTCGGCTTGACGATGCCGTGGCCCCTCCTGACGGCGAGAATCGAGGCGAGGGTCGAGAGGATGTTCGCCTCGGGGCTCGTCGAGGAGGCGGCGAGCCTGCTGCGCGCAGGCGTCCCGCGCTCGGCGAACTGCTTCAAAGCTCTGGGCTACCGCGAGATTCTGCCCTACCTTTCGGGATCCGCTGGCCTGGTCGCCACGAAAACGCTGGTCAAGGCCAACACGCGGCGCTACGCTAGGCGCCAACTCACATGGTTCAGGCGCGAGCCGGGAGTGGTATGGTTCGAGCTGGGGGAACGCCCCGAAGAGTGTTATCCACGGATCGAAGCGGAGATCGCGCGGCAGGAGAGCGCCAGGGAGTCCTCAGATGGAAACCGTCACGCCGAGTGACGACAGTTCACTGAACATCCAGAACGACTACTTCAACAAGGCCCGCAAGAACCACACACGGGTCACCGTGGTTCTCACCAACGGCCAGCGAATCTCCGGCTTGATCCGGTCCTTCGACAAGTTCACCCTGATTCTCGATACGCGCCACGGCGATCAGATGATCTTCAAGCACGCCATCTCCACGGTCGCCCCTTCAGGGCCGGGAGACCGCGAACGCGAGCATCGCCCCCTCCGTCCCGGGCAGGCCGAGAGGCGTCCCGCCCCCGCCGGTCCCGGACGTCCTCCGCAGCCCGCCGGCCCGCCACGCGGGGGGGCCGATGTGGGGACCCCACGCGATACTGCGGAGAAGCCGGCTCAGGGGGAGATGAGGCAGAGGGCGGCGGCGGCCCCGTCCGGAAAGTCGTTCGGCAACTTCATGGACCTGAGCTCCGTGGCGAAGTCGCCGGGGGCGGCGCAGCCCGAGAAGACCGGGGCGGGGGCTGGGGACCTCACAGACTCGGGGGGCGCGGGCGCGAAGGAGGGCCCGGCTCCCCTGGCATCCGCCCCGCCCGATCCTCCCTCCGAGGGGCCCTCCGGGACGTAACCCGGTGAAGCCGCGCATCATCCGCATCCTCCGCGCCGGGGTGAGCCTGTCAGCTCTGCTCCAGGTGGTGATCTTCGCATCGGCAGGACGGGGGCTCCTGGCCGAGATGGAGATCGAACCCTACGTCGTCAGGCGCGAGACCGGGTACTTCGACTGGTCGCGCGCCACGGCCGCGGCGTGGGGAGAGGTCACGGTCTTGAAATCCCGCGCCCAGGCCGTCACCGAAGCACAGCTCCGGGAGCAGGCTGCGTACGTTGCGAAGCAGAGGCTCCGGGCTCTCCTCGGCGAGCTCCCCGTGGACGCGGACAGTCGGCTCGAGGATCGGCCCGACCTCCTCGCCAAGGCTCTCGAGTTTGTGGCGCAAGGCTACGTCCTGGACGAGCGCGAGGGCCGCATGAACCTCCATGAGGTGCTCTGGGCGATCCCGCTCCGAGGGCCCGAGGGTCTGCAGCTCTCACTTCTGGGCTTGCTCCATCCGGGTTCGGTGCCGGCCGGCGCCTTCGAGGCGCCGCCTCCGAATCCCGTGAGAAGGGAATCGTCCGATCCCACAACCATCGTGATCGACGCGACCGGCGCGCAAGCCGGCCCTGTCCTCTTCCCGAGAATCCTCGACGAGGGCGGCTCCGTGATCGCTTCCACGACCACCGCGGACCCTGCCTGTGTCGCCCGGCGCGGGTTCGTCTCCTATGCCTGGGAGATGCCCTCGGCGCCGGCGGATCTCCGGGCAGAGGGAAGCCCGCCGAGGACCGCGGTCAGGCTGGGAGAGAATCCCCTCAGGGTCAAGGCCGGCAGCGCCTCCGGCTCGCTCGGCGGAGACATCGTCCTGCCAGGGCAGGAAGTCGCGCGGCTGCGCGCCACTCCGGGAGCGGCGGATCTCATGCGAGGGTGCGCGATCGTGATCCTCCTGGATCCTCCTCCCTCCGATCTCGCGGCCCCTCCGCGTGCGCCGGCCGGCAAGGGGCAGCCGCCTCAGAAATCGAAGGTCCCCATCGAGGCGCCGGCCGCCCCCGGAGGCCGGTAGGGCCATCGCTGCCAACGGGAGGTGTTCAAGCGGGCGGCGCCATCCGCTCGAAGATCGTCAACGAGGCCGTCTCCCCCCAGATCTCCGGCAATGGCGCGACGAACCTCTTCACCTCCCTGTAGCGGCCCTTGAAGTAGGCCGCGTGCTGTGGGGTTTCGAAGAGGGGTCCTCCGTGGAGATGGCGGTTTTTCTCCACCTCCAGCGTGCGCAGGACGATGTAGTCGGGGGCGAGGTCGCGGAGGACGCGGTGAAAAGCCTCCGCGTTGCTCCAGCTCGACCGCCTGATCTCGACGACCGCCGGGCTGATCAGCCCGGCCAGATCGATGACCCGCCGCTTCGCGAAAAAACCCTGGTATCCGATGGCCTCCATGGCGACGCTCGCCCCCGGCGGCGTCTTCGCTGCGAGCCACTCGCCGATGGCGCGCCGCGTGGCGTCTTCGTTGACTTGGTAGTCACGCTGGCGCCCGGCCATCGCCAGGGATCCCCTCCCGAGGAGGAGGAAGTAGAGGAGAAGGAAAAGGGTGGCGGCTCCCCGCCGAAGCTGGGTCCATCTCCACACGCGTCCTTCCCACCGCGCCAGGCGCCGGCCGAGATTCCAGAGACCGATCCCCCCTGCGAGGAGGCCGGCATAGGCGGCCGGCGCCAGATACCAGTCGAAGTAGAGGGGAGCCCTGCCCGCGTAGAGCGCGAGGCAGTAGAGGAGAGGGAACACGATGAGGAGCCAGGTGAGCTTGTCTCTCCCCGCGCCCATCGCGGCAGCGGCGACGAAGAGGATCCCCGCGGCCCACCCGGCCGGCGAGGAGGCGCCGAGGAACGGAGCGGCCCACGCCGCGAACGCTTCCAGGTGCAGGGCGCCGCCGGGATCGAAGGCTGGGCCAATCTCCAACTTGGCGATCACCGAATGCGGAATCGGGCTGCCGAAATAGAGGAAGGCTAAGCCCGCCCACGGGAGGAGCAGGGCGCCCGCCACGGCGAGGTTCCTGATCAGGGCGGGCCGATCTTCGAGGAAGATGATGACGAAGATCGCCGCGGCCCAGAGCAGGCCGTCGATCCGCGTCAGCACGAGGAGGGCCGCGGCGGCGGCCGCGCCGGTCCATCGGCGCCCCGCGGCCGCGTGGAGCGACCATGCCATGAAGAGCAGGACCAGAGGCGTCTCCATCCCCGAGGTGGCCATCCACGCGATCTCGGGATGGAAGCAGAGGGCGGCCACGACGAAGAGCCGCAGCCCGGGGGGATGGCCGAGGCGGCCGAGCGCGGCGCCCGTCAGAAGGGCGGCACCTGCGGCCGCGGCGATCATGAGGATCGAGGAGATGAGGGGAATCCGCCCGGGCCCGAACAGGGCTCCGAGAGCGCCGAGCGCGAGGGTGAGGAGGGGCGTCGTGGTTCCCATCACCCTCTCCCCGGCGTTGAAGACGAATCCTTCCCCTGAAGCGAGGTTCGATGCATACCGGTAGGTGATGAGGGCGTCTTCGAGCTGGATTCCGGTGTAGAGCCTGAAGGCGACCCAGAAGGCAACTCCCGCGAGGAGAACCGCGGCGGTTGCAGGCGATAGCCGAGCCTCGACACTGCTGGGAGTCGCCCTCGTAGGGGAGACCCTCAATCGGCTTCCTTCTCCTTGAAGACGCGCTCGAAGAGCTCGATGGAGGCGGGAGCGTGCCCCGCGTAGTGGTTGTTGAAGTAGCCGAAGACCCTCGTTGCGCGCCCGAGCAGCTTTTTGACGACGGGCACCCAGGCGCGCATCTCGCGCGTCCGATCGATGATGGCCTTCTCCCAGGTCTTGGTCTGCTCCTCGATCTTGTACCGGTCCCCGAGCCAGCGGACGTAGCAGAAGGGAGCTGTGACGGGGTCGGCGTCTTCCAGATACTCCCCGGCCCGCGGCATCCAGGGATGATCAATCAGCGCGAGCGCGATGCCGTATTTGCGAAGGAGATCCATCAGGGGCGGCTTCAGCCAGGTCTTGTTCCTGATCTCCACCGCGAACATGTGATCCGAGGGGAGCAGGGGGAGCATGCGCTCGAGGCGCGGAAGGAACGTCTCCAGGGTCGTCCCGGATCCCTTCTTGTAGTAAGGAAACTGGAAAAGGAGCGGGCCGAGGCGATCCTCCAGAAGATCCATCACTTCGACGAAGGCCTTGATCTCGCGGTCGCAGTCCTCGAGCCCTTTCTCGTGCGTAATCGCTTGAGGCACCTTGGCGGCGAGGAGGAAGCCCTCGGGCAAAAGACGCCTCCACCTCTCCGTCATGGAAACAGAAGGCGCCCGGTAAAAGGTCGCGTCCACCTCGACGGTCCGGAACCGGCTGGCGTAATGTGCGAGATAGTCGGAGGGGGCCATCCCGGCGGGGTAGAAGACGCCATCCCAGTCCTTGCTCGACCAGGAGGAAGTGCCGAGCAGGAGGCGATCGGGAAGCGAGCCGGCGCTTCCCGTCGAAGCTGCCTTCCCTCCCTCGTCGGCGCCTGACATGCCGGGGAGTCTACCCGAGCGCCGAGGTCGCGGACCAGCGTCCTGATTGCCAGCGGAGGAGGCTCCCGTTAAGATGCCGGCCCGCGCACCCGCCGCCTCCGCCCCGGCGCCGGGTCCGGGACATGCAGGAGGATGACCATCATGACGAAGAGATGTACGACCCTGCTGGCGCTCGTCCTCGGGATCTCGCTCCTCCCGCAGCCGGCCCGCGCCGCCGAGTCCTCGGCGACCAACGACCAGATGACGACCTATTACATGGGCCTCATCTACCGAGGGGAGAAGTGGACCCCTGAGCGGACGCCAGAAGTGATGGAGCTGCAAAAGCAGCACCTGGCGAACATCGAGCGGCTCGCCGGAACGGGCGAGCTCCTCCTGGCGGGCCCCATGCTCGACGACGGAGAGCTTCGCGGGATCTTCGTCTTCCAGGTGGAGAGCCTGGAGAGGGCTCGGGAGCTCGTCGAGACCGATCCCGCCGTGAAGTCCGGCCGTCTCAAGGTCGAGCTCCATCCCTGGTACGCGGTCAAGGGAATCACGTATCCGAAGCCCTCGGAGACGAAGTAGCCGGGCCGGCGCGCCGGCCGTCACGAGAAGCCCTCGATGCCGATCATCAACAAAGCGGTGGCGCCGATCGCCCTCCTCCTGTTCGCCTGCGCCCCCGCCGGCGCCGGCGGCAACGCCAAGGAACATGCCGTCCTGGAGGTTGAAAAAGTCTCTCCCGATATGATCAGACTCAGCGAGGAGATCTGGCGCCTTGCCGAGACGGCTCTGCGCGAGGAGCGATCGAGCCGCCTGCTGTCCGACTACGCGGAGGCGAAGGGCTTCAGTGTCTCGCGAGGTGCGGCCGGGATGCCGACGGCCTTCACGGCGACGTTCGGATCGGGCAGGCCCATCGTCGGCATCATGGGAGAGTTTGATGCGCTCCCCGGCCTCTCGCAGAAAGCGCAGCCTTCCAAGGAGGATCTGGCGTCCGGCGCCGCGGGGCACGGCTGCGGCCACAACCTCTTCGGGCCGGCGAGCCTCGGCGCGGCCGTCGCCGTGAAGGAGCTCATCGAGCGGGGAGAGCTCCGCGGCACGGTCGTCTTCTTCGGAACGCCCGCCGAGGAGGCGGTCGGCGGCAAGATCTACATGGTGCGCGACGGGCTCTTCAAAGGGCTCGACGCCGCGATCGCCTGGCATCCGGACACCGAGATCTCAGCGGAGACCGACAGCAGCCAGGCGATGGTGGATTTGAGGGTCGAGTTCAAGGGGAAGGCGGCGCACGCGGCCTACGATCCCTGGAACGCCCGGAGCGCGCTCGACGGCCTGGAGCTCTTCACCCACGCGCTCAACCTGATGCGGGAGCACGTGAAGCCCACGGTCAGGATGCACTACGTCGTCCTCGACGGCGGGAGGGTCCCCAACGTCGTCCCCGACTCCGCCAGGCTCTGGTGCTGGCTGCGTGACTCGAAGCGGGACGGCGTGGAAGAGCTGCTGGCGCGCGTCCGGAAGATCGCGGAGGGCGCCGGCCTGGCCGCGGGCGTCGAGGTGAGCACGTTCATCCAGAGCGGCTCTCCCGAGCTGCTGCCCAACATGGCGGGCTCCCGCGTACTCCATAAAAACCTGGAGTGGCTCGGGCCGTTGAGCTACAGCGAGGCGGAGATCGACTTCGCCAGGAAGCTCCAGGCGGCGGCGGGCGTGGCCGAGACCGGGATGGACGGCGAGGTCAAGCCGTTCGACGAGAGCCCCGGGGATCCGGAGGGAGGGTCCACCGACGTGGCGGACGTGAGCTGGAACGTCCCCACGATCCACCTCACGGTCGCCACGGCGCCCCGGGGGATCCCGTGGCACTCATGGGCCGTCGTCGCCGCTTCGGGGTCGCCCATCGGCCGGAGGGGGATGATCTACGCCGCCAAGGCGATGGCGGCTACGACGGCGGATTTTTTCGAGGGGCCGGAGATCCTGAATGCGATGCAGAAGGAATTCAAGGAGGCGACGGGCGGACGGCTCTACGAGGCCTGGGTGCCCGACGGCCCTCCCCCCATCCCGACGAAGTGACCCCCGCCCCGGCTCAGCGCCCCAGCCACCGCGGCAGGGTCGTCGTGAGGGCCGGCACGTACGTGATCAGGATGACCCCCACCAGGAGCACGAGC
>Ga0247727_10015775_pt1 | contig 12325 bp, 9 predicted proteins | sample WisWelCaveWW1625_FD_202498 | JGI IMG/M metagenome (GOLD analysis project Ga0247727, IMG submission 202498) | Biofilm microbial communities from Wishing Well Cave, Virginia, United States - WW16-25 | ecosystem: Environmental > Aquatic > Deep subsurface > Groundwater > Cave microbial mat | place... | reverse complement strand
CCGGCCTGGGTCGCCGGCACCGCCTCCATCGCCGACGTCATCTGGTCGCGCTCCGGGTTCAGGTTCAACACCCGGTCATCGCGCACGATCCGCTCCAGCGCCTGATGGTGAATCTCCGCCTGCAGCTGGTATCCGAACGGCTTCTCGGTGACGTTCCGCACCCCCTGCATCGAGCGCAGATCCGCCGCCAGCGCTTCCACCGACTCCCCCGGCACCAGCGTGATCACCGCCCGCACGAACGGATCGCTCGCCCGCCGCTTCATGACCTCCGGCCGCCCGCCATAGGTCGGGGAGATCTTCATCGCCGGCAGGTAGGGCGCCGTCCGGTCGACCGCCGCAAGGCTCCGCAGCGCCTGCATCCGGTTGGCTTCGACCTTCACCAGCAGGGTCCTATTCGGCAGCACCGACAGGATGGTCGCGTTGCCGGCCACCGAGCGCAGCGCGGCGTCCAGGCCGCCCGCCTCCACCGTCGCCTGGCTCAAACGGACGTAGTTCAGGCCCGGGCGCAGCTGCCCCTTCGGCCCCCTCGACGCCTCGTTCTGCCCCCACCGCAGCCCCGGCTTCAGGCTCTGGATGAACGGATCGCCGTCCAGGTCCCACGCCACGTCGCCGATCGGCGAGCGCAGCATCTCCTTCGCCAGATCGCCGGACACACGATTCGCCCTGAAGGCCCCGCCGAACGGCGAGTTCTCAGGCAGCGGCATGTAGCCCGCCGGCAGGGGCATGCTCGCCACCCGCCGCGCCTCCTCCGCCAGGTACCGCTGTTCCATCTCGTTCTCTTCCGTCGGGTTCAGCATGTAGGGCCGGCTGGCCCAGACAAGCATCGCCGGAGCGGCCAGAAGCAGGGTCAGGCCGAAGGCAGCCAGAATACGGGTGCGCTTCGTCCCAGGCGCGAAGAGTGCGTTCATGCGTGTCCTCCTCGTTCGGCAGGAACTTGGTTTCGTTGGGTGCAAGTCAATCTGTTTCCCGATAAAATCGGAACCTCTTCGAGATGAAGGAGTTCCGTCCAATTACGGCGAATCCGACACGTTCCCGAGCAACCCCTGACACAGCGGATCGGCGAGTCCGGCGATGATGGACCGCCTTGCCGTGCAGCCATATACGGTCAAGGCTTTGGGCTGTCAAGAAAAACTTGTTATCGAAAATCAGTCGCCTCGACAATTCGTGTCTTCGTTGACAGGAGGTTCGAAAGGGCTCTAGAATGCGATGCTTTGGGGCCGTCCGGCGGGTCTCCGACGGCCCTCGTCGAGGTGGAGGACGGGCGCTATGAAAAATGCCGGAACCGCATTCTCCGGTCACCATGAAAAATCGGCCGCAGTCCTGGCGCTGACCCGCTCCGGGTCCCTCGCGATCGGTGTCGCCACCTTCTCACTGCTCACCTGGTGGGGCGCCCGCCTTGCCGTCCCTCTCCCGGGGACCCCCGTCCCTGGCACATTGCAGACCCTCCCCGTGCTCATGGCCGGCCTGTTCCTCGGCCCCGGCCCGGGATGCCTCAGCCAGGCCATCTACCTCGCTCTCGGCCTCGGCGGTCTGCCGGTATTCGCGCTGCCGGGGGCGGGGCCGGCTTACCTTATTGGGCCGACGGGCGGATACCTGATCGGCTTCGTGGCCACGCCGTGGGTCGTCGGCCTCGCCGCCGGGAGACGCGGTGGCGCCGGCACCGGGCGGCGGCTGGGAGCGCTCCTCGTCGGCTTGTTCGTGCTGCATGCCTGCGGCTTCGCCGGGCTGCTCCCTTATGTTTCCGGGAATGCGGGCGCGGCGCTGCGCGCCGGGTTTCTCCCGTTTGCGCTCTTCGACCTCGCCAAGGTCGTCGGGGCGCTCGCCCTGCACGCCGGCTGGCTGGCCCTGGGGCGGAGGATTGATTCGGGATGGAGGAGCGGCTCCCGGTCCTGAGGAAGATCCTGGCCGGCATCGGCCGGTCAGTCGTCGCCTTCTCCGGCGGCGTCGACAGCACTTTCCTGCTACGCGTGGCGCACGACGTCCTGGGGGAGGACGTGACGGCCGTGACCGCGGTCTCCCCCTCCCTTCCGGCCACGGAGCGCGAGCAAGCCGTGGCCCTCGCCCGCCTCATCGGCGCGCGACACCTGCTTGTCCCGACGAGCGAGATGCTCGATCCGGGCTACCGGGCCAACGACGGAAGGCGCTGTTATTTCTGCAAGCGGGAGCTGTTCCGGGCGCTGCTGGACCTTGCCCCGGCCGACGGCAGGGTCCTCCTGTACGGCGCCATCACCGACGATCTCGGCGACGATCGGCCCGGCATGCGCGCCGCCGCGGAGGCGGGGGCGCGGGCGCCACTGCTCGAAGCGGGGCTCAGCAAGGCGCTGGTGCGCCAATTGTCACGGCAGCTCGGGCTGCCAACCTGGGACAAGCCGGCGATGGCCTGCCTGGCCTCGCGCATCCCGGTAGGGACCCCGGTCACCGCGGATGCCCTGAGCCGCGTCGAGGCGGCCGAGGAGGCCGTGCGCTCTCTCGGCTACCGCCAGGTCCGGGTCCGCCACCACGGCGAGGGCGCGCACGTCGAGCTCGACTCCGGCGACGTCGCGCGGGCGCTCCGGGCTCCCGATCGCGAGCGGATCATCGGCGCCGTTCTCGGCGCCGGCTTCGAGCGCGTCGTGATCGATCCCGAAGGCTACCAGCCCGGCGGCAGGAGGCGGAACAACCATGCCGACACGCCCTGAGACCGGACCGGAGGAGCCCGGCCGAAGGCCCCCCGTGGACCAGCCCGCGCTGCTGCTCTCGCTGCTCGAGATCGCCGCCGCCACCGCCGGCGCCGAGGACCTCGACCGCCTTCTGGAGACGATCGCCCGCGAGCTGGGCCGGCTGTTCCCGGTCGACGCGGCGTCCATCGCCTTCACCGAGGACGGCATCGTCGCCGTGACCGAGGTGCTGCAGCGGGAGGGCGCATCGCGGCGCGACAGCGACCGGCTGCCGCACGACGAATCGCACCACATGGGGTGGGTCGCGACGCGGGATCGCCCGATCTGGCGCAACGACATCGGCGCCGAGCTCCGCTTCAGGGAAAGCCTGCCGCGCGCCGGGATGCGCTCCGACATGGCCATCCCCCTGCGATCCCGTGGCCGGGTCATGGGCGCATTCCGCGTCGCCTGCCGGCGACCGCATGCCTACGATCCGGAGGACTTCGAGGTCCTGAAGCGCCTCGCCGATCTGGTCGCCGTGGCGGTGGAGAACCAGCGGCTGCTCCTGGCCACGCGCCGCATGGCGGAGGTCGACGGGCTCACGGGGATCAGCAACCGCCGCCACTTCCAGGAGTCCCTCGCGCGCGAGGCCGGCCGGGCGCGCGGCACCGGCAAGCCGCTGGCGATCATCATGATCGACGTGGATCATTTCAAGCGGATCAACGACACCCGGGGCCATCTCGCCGGTGACGCGGTCCTGCGCCACGTGGCGCAGACCGTGGCCCGTCTGCTGCGACGTTCGGATCTCCTGGCGAGGTATGGCGGGGAGGAGTTCGCGGCCCTGCTGGCAGGGGCGGATCGGAAGTCGGCGGCCGTGGTGGCGGACAACCTGCGCGCCGCCATCGAGAACGCCCCCCTGGAGTCGCCGGTTTCCACTCCTCCGCTGCGCGCCACGATCAGCCTGGGCGTGGCTTCGCTACCCGAGAACGGCGAGCACGAGGCCGTGGTTCTCGAAGCGGCCGACCGGGCCCTCTACATCGCCAAGCGGGAGGGTCGCAACCGGGTGGCCGTGGCGGCACCGGCGAGGCCGTAAAGCACCGTCGGTTCGGACCCTCCCCCCACGGCACGGGGCCCGCCTTCAGGATTCGGGGAAGAGCCCGTTCTGGCCGCGCGATGGCCGCAGCCGGAGATGGTCCAGCGCCCGGCGGGTGATCCGCCGCCCGCGGGGGGTCCGGTCGAGAAACCCGATCTGCATCAGGTACGGCTCGTAGATTTCCTCGATCGTGTCCGGCTCCTCCCCGAGAGCCGCGGCGATGGTGTTCACACCCACGGGCCCGCCGTCGAACTTCTCCTGGATCGTGAGCAGGATCTTCCGATCGAGCCGGTCCAGGCCGTAGGGATCCACCTCCAGACGCTCGAGGTAGTGGTCGGCGACCTCGCCGGTAATCCGTCCGTCGGCCTCCACCTGCACGAAGTCACGCACGCGGCGGAGCAGCCGGTTGGCGATGCGCGGCGTGCCGCGCGCCCGGCGGGCGATCGCGGCGGCTCCCCCGTCGTCGATGGCAATCCCCAGGATGCGCGACGAACGCTGCACGATGCGGACCAGGTCTTCCGCGGGGTAGAAATCAAGGTGGTGAACGATGCCGAAGCGGTCCCGGAGCGGGCCCGTGATCAGGCCCAGGCGCGTGGTCGCCCCGACCAGCGTGAAGCGCGGCAGGTCGATCTTGACCGTCCTGGCGCCTGGTCCCTGGCCAATCACGATGTCGATGCGGAAATCCTCCATGGCCTGGTAAAGAATCTCCTCAAGAGCCGGGTGCAGGCGGTGAATCTCGTCGATGAACAGGATACCGACGCCCTCGAGGCTGGTGAGGATGGCGGCCAGGTCGCCCGCGCGCTCGATGGCGGGGCCGGAGGTGGAGCGGATGGTCGCGGCCATCTCGGTGGCCAGGATGTGGGCGATGGTCGTCTTGCCGAGGCCCGGGGGGCCGTAGAGCAGGACGTGGTCCAGGGCCTCGCCGCGCTGGCGCGCGGCACGAACGTAGACCCTCAGGTTGGCTTTCATCCGCTCCTGGCCGACGTACTCGTCCAGGCTGCGGGGACGAAGCGCCGGATCCTCGGCGCGATCCTCGACGGCCTCGACCGGATCGAGCAGGCGATCCGGGAGCCCGGTTGTAGCCGGACCTTCGGGGCGCGGGAGCGCTTTGCACTCCGGCCGGTCCGGGCCTCTCCTGCGCGGCCTTCCCGTCTCCTCTTCCAAGCGCGCCACCTTCCCTCCGGGGCCGTGCCGATCCCGGGCACGGCTGATTCCCGGTCTTATCGCCGGAGACTGCGCAGGGCGCCCTTGAGCAGCCCCTCGAATACGGGAGGGGGGCTCGCCCCGGGGATGGCGGCCAGGAGCGCGTCGTCGGCCGCCTCCGTCGCGATGCGCGCATTGTAGCCGAGGTTCACGAGAGCCGAGATCAGGTCGTCACGCAACGTCGATCTTGCCGCGCCCGGAGCGCTTCCCGCGACCCCGTCCCCCGCCGGCGCCAGGGACGCCACGCGGTCGGCCACCTCGAGGGCGATTCGCTCCGCCGTCTTCCGTCCCACGCCCGGCACCTGGGAGAGCCGCTTCAGGTCCCGCCGGCGCAGCGCATCCACCAGATCGTCCGCCCCCAGCCCCGACAGCAGGGCGATCGCGGTCTTCGGCCCGACACCATTGACGCCGACAAGACGCACGAACAGCTCCTTCTCCAGCGGCGTGCCGAAGCCGAAGAGAGCCAGGGTATCCTCGCGGACGTGCGTATGGACGTAGAGGTCGGCCCCGCCCCCGATCTCGCCCAGCGCCCTGTAGGTCGGCAGCGGGACGGTCACTTCGTAGCCGACACCGGCCACGTCCACGATTGCATGGCCGGGCCGCTTGTCGAGCAGCGTCCCGCGCAGCCGGGCGATCAAGCGCTCACCGGTAGGCCGTCCCGGGGACGGCGCCGCCGCGCTCGATCTCCTGCTGCAGCCGCAAGGCGTCCGCCTGCTGTGGCGCCAGCGCGAGCGAACGGCCGAGCACCTCGAGCGCCTCCTCCTGCCGCCCGTTGACGTGCAGGGCGTAGGCGAGAGCGTTGTAGAGCTGCGGCGCCCTCTGGCCGAGTTCCTCCGCCGCCGCCAGCTGGGCCCGCGCCGCCTCCAGGCTGCGCTCCATTCCGAGGGCGACGATCAGGTTGGCGCGCGATTCGATGTTCCGCGGCTCTTTCTCGATGGCGCTGGCCAGGACGGCGACCGCCTCGGTGGGCCGGCCCTCCTGCAGATAAAGCCCCCCCAGGTTCGCCATGGCGCCGATCAGGTCGGGGGCGACCTCGAGCGTCTGCCGGAACTCCATCTCGGCGGCGCGGAGCTGACCACCGCGCTTCAGGACGAGGCCGAGCCAGTTGTGGAACATGCCCGATTGCGGCTCCGTCTGGAGCCCCCGCCGCAACAGCGGCTCCAGCTCCGCCGCCCTGCCCTCGGCGTCGTGGAGGGCGAACAGCTCCTGCATCGCCGGCACGCACGCCGGGTCGATCGCGAGCGCCTGCTTCAGGGCGCGTTCCGCGTCGCGCGGCCTGCCGGCGGCGGCGTACACCAGGCCCAGGGCGGTGTACCGTCCCTCCTGCCAGTGAGTGCCCTCCCCCTTCAATCCCTCGAGGTAGGCGATGCCGTCGGCCGGCCGGCCCAGCCGGACGAACAGCTCCGCCATCTTCGTCAGCCGGCCGGCGGCATAGACGGCGTCCGTATGGACCAGGCCCCGCAGGATCTCCAGGGCCCGCTCCGGCTGGCCTTTCATCTCGTAAAGACCTGCCAGGCCGATGAGGGCGGGCGGCGCGGACCGATCGATGGCGAGCGCCTTGAGGAACTCCGCTTCCGCCAGATCGAACTGCCGCTTCCCGAGGTGCACGGTCGCGAGGTTCGTGTGGTACAGCAGCATCGGGACCCCGCCGGAGGGCGAGCCCGCCGGTGACCCCGGCGGGCCGGTCGGGACATTGCCGGGAGCGGGCGCTCCGTGGGCGGCGATCGGGGCGTCGTCCCCGGTGGCCGGTCCGGCTCCCGGTTCCGGTCCGCCGATGTAGCCGAGCGAGCGCAGCTGCTCGACGATCTCCTCCTCGCCCCCGCCGACGGCCGGCGCCACGGCTCGGCGCTTCTCCGCCGCGTCTTCGCCTTCCCCCGCCACTCCCAGGCCCTCGAACGACGGGACGTACGCCACGGCATGCGCCGACAGGAAGCCAGGCGCCACGACCTTCTCGAGGACTTTCCCCGACATGTCCTCGGCGACCGGGAGCCCGAGAAGGTAGAGAAGCGTCGGCGCGATGTCATACAGCGTCACGGGTGGCGCCTGTCCGCTTCCGATCCCCGGCCCCCGGGCGATGAAGATGCCGGTGATGTCGTGCCACAGCCCCGGCTTCCCCTCGATGAACGGCTTGACGTCGTCAGGTCGCCCCTCGCCGCTCGAGAAGCCGTGGTCCGAAAGCACGATGGTCGTGGCGCGCGGCAGGCGGGCAACGATCTCCCCCACGATGCCGTCCTGATAGCGATAGAACTCGGAGACGGCGCCGCGGAACCTCGCGTAATCGGCCTCCGGGCAGAGATCGGCCCGGGGCGGGGAGCAGTGGGCGAAGCGATGGTTCACCTCGTCGATGCCCTGGAAGTAGATGGCGAACAGCCGGGGATCCGGACCGTCTCCTTGGAGCATGTCGAGGGCGATGCGCCTGTAAGTCTCGGTCGCGGCGAGAACACGCACGAAGACGTTGATCGACTCCTCCCGCTCCGTCAGCCGCGCCCCGGAGGCGGCCGCAGCGCGGGCGGTGCGAAACTCCGACTCGTTGATCTTGAGGAAGCGGGCGACCTGCCGGTGGGTGATCTGCTCCTGCCGCACCCTCAGCGACTCGACAGCCGCGCCGTACGCGGGCGGATGGACCGCACCCGCACGCGCCTCTGCCGTCGACAGGTTGAAGGTCGAGTAGGCCACGCGGTCGGAGACCATGCGCCCCCTGATCGGCTCGGCCGGCCAGGTGGCCCACCAGGCGACGACGTCGACCGGCAGGCCGGCCTCGCTCAGGATGTTCCAGAAGGCGCGGACCCGGCGGAAGGTCGAGTTGATCGGCACCCTCCGGCCAGTTCCCGGATCGAGCACCAGGAAGTCGTTGATGCCGTGGCGATCGGGCGACTTGCCTGTGGCGACCGTGGTCCACAGGAGCGGCGACAGGCTCGGGACGGCGGAACGCAGCCGCGCCCAGACGCCCTCGCGCCTCAGCCGCGCCAGGTGGGGCACCTCCCCCGCCGCGATCATCGGATCGAGCACGTCCCAGTCGGCGCCATCCAGGCCTATGAGAAGCAGGTGAACGCCGGTTTCGGCGCGACGGCTATAGATCGACTCGCGCTCGAAGGACGCCCGCACTTCGGGCGACACCCGGGGCTCGCCGATCCGGATCTCGAGCCCGGGCCCGAGGCCATCCCCGAGAGTCTCGCGCAGGCGTGTCTCCAGAACTGGACGGGCCGCCCCGGAGGCCAGGTCGTAGGTGCCGGTGCCTGAGGCCTGCTGCTTCAACCTCTCGCTCAGGATGGCGGCCAGTGCGCCGCGCGCCCCCTCGCCACCACCCGCCTGGCTGAGGTGGAGCAGCTCCTGCGGCGCCGGGCGGGCGGTCGCCGTAAACGGCAGCTCGACGTCCGTTCCCTCGCGGGAAGCCGCGTCCACCGAGCCCTGCACGGTGACCACGCCACCCGGAAAACGCTCGATCCTCTGCAGGAAGGGAATGCGCCATGCGATCCCCGGCCGCAGCAGGGCGGGCGTGCCTCCGCCGCGCCAGGATCGGATGACGGTGACGCCGGCCGGCACGCGCACCACCAGAAGGGCCAGGATCGCCGCGGCTCCGATCGCTCCCACGAGCAGAAGCGGGCGCGCCCGCCCCGCGCCGCGCTCAGGCTTGGGCGACGACACGGCGTGAGAGGGCCGGGTGGGCATGGGCGTGACAGATGGCGACGGCGAGGGCATCGGAGGCGTCGAGGGCCAGTGACGCACCGTGGAGAGCCAGCAGGACGCGCACCATGCGGCGCACCTGGTCCTTGTCAGCGGCGCCGTATCCGGTCACCGCCTTCTTGACGACCCGGGCCGGGTACTCGTGGACCGGGATCCCGGCGCGAAGCAGCGGGAGAAGCGCGGCGCCGCGCACATGTCCGAGTTTGAGAGCGACGCGAAAGTTCCGGGCCACGAACACATCTTCGGCCGCCACGGCGTCCGGCCGAGACCTCTCCGCGAGTTGCTCCAGGGCCTGGGCGATATAGGGCAGGCGCTCCAGGAAAGGAAGCCCGCGTGGCGGGGACAGCGTGCCGTAGGCCACGGCATGAAGGCGGCCCGGGCGGCTCTCGACCAGGCCGTAGCCGGTCAAGCTCGACCCCGGGTCAAGGCCGAGGATGAGCATCACTCAGGAGGCTGCCCGCTCCTCGTCGATCTCCGACTCATCGATGTCGAAGTTGGCCCAGACGTTCTGAACGTCGTCGTGCTCCTCGAGCCCTTCCATCATTGAGAGCAGCTGCTGGGCCTTCTTCCCCTCGAGCTTGACGGTGTTCTTCGGGATCATCGAAACCTCGGCCGAAACGATCTCGATGCCCTTCCCGGCGATCGCCTCCCGCACCTGCTCCAGGCGTTCGGGGGGCGACAGGATCTCCCAGTTGGCGCCGTCATCCCGAACATCCTCGCCCCCCGCCTCCAGGACGACTTCCAGCAGAGGATCTTCCGCCGCTCTGGCCTTGGAAACGACGATATAGCCCTTCTTTTCAAACATCCAGGAAACGCAGTTGCTCTCCCCGAGGTTGCCGCCGTACTTGGCGAACAGGTGCCGGATCTCGGGGAGGGTCCGGTTGCGATTGTCGGTCAGCGCGTTGACGTAGACCGCCACGCCGCCGGGACCGTACCCCTCGTAAGAGAGCTCCTCGTAGCTGACCCCGGGCAGCTCTCCGGTGCCCTTCTTGATCGCCTTGTCGATGTTGTCTTTCGGCATGTTGGCCGCCTTCGCTGCGGCCAGGACGGTGCGCAGGCGGGGGTTGCCGTTGGGATCGCCGCCGCCGCACCGCGCGGCGACCGTGATCTCCTTGATGATCTTGGTGAAGACGCGGCCGCGCTTGGCGTCGGCGGCCGCTTTCTTGTGCTTAATGGTGTGCCACTTCGAATGACCCGACATCGATTCCTCGCTTGGGGCCGGCCGTCATTCTAGCATGACGACCGAACGCCAAGAAGCCCGCGGCGAACCGCGGGCTTCTCATTTTGATCCCGGCGATATCCTACTCTTCCACGCCGTTGCCAGCGCAGTACCATCGGCGCTGGAGGGCTTAACTTCCGTGTTCGGAATGGGAACGGGTGTGACCCCTCCGCTATGGTCGCCGGGAAACTCGAATTTTCAAGACGGGTGAGAACCTATCACAAGCCGATCAGAATGTAAACTTGAATCCGACCCCGAGGGAAAACCCGCCCAGCTTGATCTCGCCGCCCTGGATCACGTGCGTGTCGGTCGTGTCATCCACCGGAGTCTGCGTGACACCCTGGAGGTTGGGCGGCCTCGGACATCCCTCGTTCTCTGCGTTCGGAGTCGTCGGATCGCCCAGCGAAAGGCTGCAGCCCCCCGGCCAGACATACTGGGGAAGCGCGGAAATGTCTCCGGGTGCGCAGAGCGGGTTCGAGCCGGCGTCCGGGAGCGAACAGACATCGACCCCCCAGAGCAGGAAGCGGTCGGCGTACCGGTTGTTGTTCCTATCCTCGGAGTCGAGCACCACCCCTGCCGGATCGGCCTCGGCCCACGGGCACGTCGGACAGTCGATGGTCTCGACGGCATCGGCTTCCGTCCACTTGCCGGTAGGCTGGTTCGGATTCGGTCCCACCGGATAGAAATAGAGTCTCCCCATCCCTTCGCCCTGAAGCTTATCAAGAGTCCCGTTGCCGTTCCTGTCTTCGGTGGCGAGGAGACCATCGTTGGCGCAGGTCGCGCCTCCCCCATGCTGGCAGCCCGTGAACCCGACGTCTTCCCAATAGTTGGGGGCCGAAAGGCCGCCGACCTGTAACGACTGCAGTCGTCCCGGGAAAAAGGCCGACAAGCGCACCTGGTGCTCTCCGTCAGTGGTGATGTCGATCGCCGTCTCGCTCCAGACATAACGCGCGTCGACGTACATCGACATGTGTTCATTGAAGAAGTAGTCGATGCCGCCCACGGCGTGGTACTCGAACCCGTCGCTCACTTCTGCCTGGAGGGGCGCCGGATTGAACCCCGGCGGCGCCGCCACCTTGGTGGTCTGGCCCGTGTCGACCTCGCCTCCGAAGGCGCTCGTCACATTCAGAGACGAAATGGTGCTGGAGCGTTCGTTGAACTCCTGGCCTGTCTCGATGTCCGTGAAAATGTAGCCGACACCGAGACCGAGATACGGATCGAGCGGGCTCTCAGGCCGGAAGCGGACGAGGGCGCTCAACTGCACCGGGATTTCCGTGAAGTCACCCACCGAGACAAAGATGTTGGAATTGGTGGAGGATCCCGCTCCGGCGGCCCCGGGGAACGAGAAGCACTGTCCGTTGCCGGTCGGCCCACAGACCTGGCTGGTGGTCCCGGCGACCGGGGTGCCATTACCGATGAACTTCGAGCGATCGGTGAGGTAATACTCGATGTTCCCGACCGCCGTCTTCATGTATCCAGCCGCCACCTCGAGAGCCAGCCAGCGCGTAAGGCCGTAGCTCGCACTGAAATCCCACTTGAAGTTGTCGCGCGCACTCGGCTCGTTGAGCATGTTCTGATCCGGACGAGGATCGACGAACGTCACGGTCGGCAGGCCGCCCTCCTCGCCCGCCACAGTCGTGGCCACGGCGACGTCCGAGTTGCTGCGGATGTAGTCGGTGGTGGCGTAGTAGGACAGCCCGAAACCGAACTGCCACTTGCCTTTGGTGTCTTCGGCGGCGGAGGGATGGAGCGCCATTGCCGCGCAGAGGATGGCCATGGCCGCATACTGCAGAGTCGATGATCGTCTCATGGTTTCTCGCAGTTTTGTTCCGCGTCGGCGGAAACCCTCCAGAGAGTACGATGAAGCAGAATTCGGATCAAGGGCTTTCTCCGCCGGCCGCTGCGCGTCAACAGCACCGTTTCTCCAGTCACTGGAAGGAGCGTCCCTCCGCCCGGCTCGACGTGCGACGCGCCCCTGCGTCCCTCGGCATGTCGAGCGGAGCGCGGAAGTTAAGGGTAGGGTGGCGGGGAATTGACAACGATCCGGTAAACTCGCAAAGGCGCGGGCGGGACATCATGGTCAAGCCTCACGGCCGATTAGTACCGGTCAGCTGAGCGGGTTGCCCCGCGTACACCTCCGGCCTATCAACCTGGTCATCTCCCAGGGGCCTTCAGTCCGCCCGAAGGCGGAAGGGATACCTCATCTTGGGGAGGGCTTCGCGCTTATATGCTTTCAGCGCTTCTCCTTTCCGGACATAGCTACCCAGCGCTGCTCCTGGCGGAACAACTGGTACACTAGAGGTCCGTCCATCCCGGTCCTCTCGTACTAGGGACAGATCCCCGCAAGTATCCTGCGCCCACACCAGATAGGGACCGAACTGTCTCACGACGTTCTAAACCCAGCTCACGTACCGCTTTAATGGGCGAACAGCCCAACCCTTGGGACCTGCTTCAGCCCCAGGATGCGATGAGCCGACATCGAGGTGCCAA
>Ga0247727_10015774_pt1 | contig 12325 bp, 23 predicted proteins | sample WisWelCaveWW1625_FD_202498 | JGI IMG/M metagenome (GOLD analysis project Ga0247727, IMG submission 202498) | Biofilm microbial communities from Wishing Well Cave, Virginia, United States - WW16-25 | ecosystem: Environmental > Aquatic > Deep subsurface > Groundwater > Cave microbial mat | place... | reverse complement strand
GCCCGGCGCAGCGGCCCGCGCAAAAGCCCGAATGCGCACGCGCATCGACTCCAGCTGCCTTGCCGGACCCGAATGCCGTGCTGCCATCACGATAGTGCCGTGTTCTAACCGACATGCCGGCGCGCGTCAACAATGCAAAAGAGCCTTTTGTACCAGTCATTTGAGCGCTTCTACCACGCCGTCGATTGCCTCGGCGACCTCGTCGATGGAACCCATTCCGTCCACCGTCCTCAAGTTGCCCTTACAAAAGTAGTATCCGATCAGCGGAGCCGTCTCTCGATAGTAAACCATCAATCGGTTGGTTGCTGTTTCGGCATTGTCGTCGGGGCGGCGCGTGAATTCCGTTCCCTCGCACGCGTCGCACACCCCCCTGACGTTCGGCCGCTTGAAGCGATCGTGGTAGCCCTCTCCGCACTTGGAGCAGGTGAAACGGCCAACGATACGTTCAACGAGCTTGCTATCGTCCACCCTGAGCTCGATCACCGCGTGCAGCTTCCTGTTCTTCTTCTGCAGCATCTTGTCGAGCGCCGCCGCCTGCTCGAGGTTGCGCGGGAAGCCGTCCAGAATCACACCGTTCTTGCAATCGGGCTCGTCGATCCGCTCGGATATGATCCCGATGACAATATCGTCGGGGACCAGATCGCCCTTGTCCATGATCGCCTTTGCGCGTCGGCCGACCTCGCTGTCGGCCCGCACGGCGGCGCGCAGCATGTCCCCGGTCGACAGCTGCACGAATCCACCACGGGCTGCGAGCTCCCTGGCCTGGGTTCCCTTGCCCGCCCCCAGCGGCCCCAGCAGAATCAGGTTCATCTGAGCCTCGTCGCGCCTCTCAGCTTCGCCTTCTTGATCAGCCCTTCGTACTGGTGCGCGAGCAGATGGCTCTGGATCTGCGCCACCGTGTCCATGGTCACGCTGACCGCTATCAGCAGCGACGTGCCGCCGAAATAGACGGTCGTCGCCGCGGTCTGCGTGGTCAGCACCTCCGGCAGCACGCAGACGGCGGACAGGTAGATGGCGCCAATGACCGTAATCCGCGTCAGCACATAGTCGATATATTGGGCGGTTTTGGCCCCGGGTCTGATTCCGGGCAGGAAGCCGCCGTACTTGCGCAAGTTGTCGGCCGTCTCCTGCGGGTTGAGCACGATCGAGGTGTAGAAGAACGCGAAGAACACGATGAGCGCGACGTATGTTGCAAGGTAGAGCGGCTGGCCGCGCCCCAGTGCCGCTACAATGGTGCGCAGCCAGTCCCATTCTGTTCCAGTTTGGGAGAAGCCCGCCACCGTCATCGGCAGCAGCAGCAGCGAAGAGGCGAAGATCGGCGGGATCACGCCCGATGCATTGAGCTTGAGCGGCAGGTGCGAAGCGTCGCCCTGAAACATGCGGTTGCCCATCTGGCGCTTCGGATACTGCACCAGCAGGCGCCGTTGCGCGCGCTCGATGAAGACGATCGCCCCAACAACCGCCAGCATCATCGCGGCCAGGGCAAACAGCATCGGCCAGGACAGGACCCCCTGGCGCGACAGCTCGAGCGTTCCCACGATCGCGCTGGGCAAGCCTGCCACAATGCCGGCCATGATGATGAGCGACGTGCCGTTGCCGACCCCGCGCGCAGTGATCTGCTCGCCGAGCCACATCAGGAACATCGTGCCCCCGACGAGCGTCGCCACGGTCGTCAGGACGAAGAACGGCCCGGGTTCGAGCACCACAGGGCCGGATGAACCGGATTGTCCCTGCAGGCCGTAGGCGATACCCAGGGCCTGGAATCCGGCCAACAGCACGGTGAGGTAGCGGGTGTACTGGTTGAGCTGCTTGCGACCCTGCTCACCCTCCTTTTTGAGCGCCTCCAGCGACGGCACCACGCTCTGCATCAACTGCATGATGATGGAGGCCGAGATGTAAGGCATGATGTTGAGGGCAAAGATCGCCATCCGCTCGATGGCACCGCCCGCGAACATGTTGATCATGCCAAGGATGCCGGAGGACTGGGTCCTGAAGGCTTCGGCGAACGCCGTCGGATTGATACCCGGAATCGGAATGTAGGTGCCGAGCCGGTACACCAGCAATGCCGCAAGGGTAAACCAGATTCGCTTCTTGAGTTCCTCGGCCTTGGCGAAGGCGCCGAAGTTGAGATTTGCGGCAAGTTGCTCGGCGGCGGAAGCCATTGACAATTCTCCTTGGGGCCCGCGGGCTATGGCAGTCGGTGTCGAAGCCCCGTCGGCCCTCCGGCGACTGTCCCAAACATGGGGCGCCAGCTGCAGGCACGCAAGCGCTGTCTCCGGACTTCAGCCATCGCTTCCGGCATTACTCCGCGCTCGCTGCGGCCTTCTTCCTGCCGGTCGCACCCTTTTTCGCGGCGGTCTTTGCCCGCTTCTGCTCGTCGGCCGGCAGCACTTTTTTCTCGATCAGGGCAACAGAGCCTCCGGCCTTCTCGACCGCGGTTCTGGCCGCGGCCGTCGCGTGGTCGACCGTCAGCTTGAGGCCGACCAGCAGCTCACCGCCTCCCAGCAGCCGAACGCCGTCCAACCGCCGGCGCACCACGCCGGCTGCGACAAGCGCTGCAACGTCGACCGGCACCGCGGCGTCGAGGCGGCCTGCGTCCACCGCCGCCTGCAGACGGCCGGGGCTCACCTCGTTCCACGCCTTGCGATTGCGCTTGTTGAAGCCGCGCTTGGGCAGGCGGCGATGCAACGGCATCTGCCCGCCTTCGAACCCCCCCAGCCGCACACCTGCGCGCGCGGTCTGGCCCTTGCCGCCGCGACCGCCAGTCTTGCCCATGCCGGAGCCGATGCCACGGCCGATACGCAAGCGGAACTTGCGCGATCCCGGTTTGTCCTTGAGCTCGTTCAGCCGCATCGGATACTCCTGGCTACGCCTTGTCCTCGACCACGCGGACGAGGTGCTGGACCTTGCTGATCATACCGCGCACGGCGGGCGTATCCTCCAGCGTGCGCCTGCGGTGCAGCCTGTTGAGGCCGAGCCCGATCAGGGTCTGCTGCTGGATTTCCGGACGGCGATTGGGGCTTGCAATCTGCTCGACGGTAACGGTCTTGCCGGTGATCGCACGCCGCTCAGATCGGCCCTTTTTGTCCTTCCCATGTGCCATTGCACTCACCCTGACGCCGCTTCGGTCGTATCGGCATCGGCCGCGCCGTCGCGCCGCCGCGCCACGATCTCACTCGGCTTCTTTCCGCGCCGGGCTGCGACCGCGCGCGGGTTCTCCTGCGCCTTGAGCGCAGCGAAAGTCGCCCGCACCATGTTGTAGGGGTTGGTGCTGCCCAGCGACTTGGCGACCACGTCCTGCACGCCCAGCATCTCGCACACAGCGCGCGTGGGACCGCCGGCAATGACGCCGGTGCCGCGTGGCGCCGAGCGCAGCACGACCTTCCCCGCCCCGTGCTTGCCTTCCGAATCGTGGTGCAGCGTGCGGCCTTCGCGCAATGGGACGCGTATGAGACTGCGTCGCGCCTCCTCCGTCGCCTTGCGGATCGCCTCCGGGACCTCGCGCGCCTTGCCGTGGCCGAATCCGACGCGGCCCTTCTGATCGCCAACGACGACGAGCGCGGCAAAGCCGAAGCGCTTGCCGCCCTTCACCACCTTGGCAACGCGGCCGATGTGAACGAGCTTGTCTTTGAACTCGCTGTCCCGCTCCTCGCGGTCACGGGTTCTCTCTCTGTGCGGACGAGCCACGTTGATGCCTTCCTGTTCTAGAACCTCAAACCGCCTTCGCGTGCGCCGTCTGCCAGCGCCTTGATGCGGCCGTGATACCTGTAGGCGCCCCGGTCGAACACCACCTCGTTGACGCCCGCCCCTGCGGCGCGCTCGGCCAGCAGCTTGCCAACTGCCGCAGCAGCCGCCTTGTCGGCCCCGGTCTTGAGCTTGCCCTTCATGTCCTTCTCGATGCTCGAAGCCGCCGCCAGCGTGCGGCCTTCCGCGTCGTCGATGATTTGGGCGTAGATGTGCCGGGAGGAGCGATGCACGGACAAACGCAGCCGCCCGCCCGCGTTGCTCCGCAGCTCGCCGCGAACGCGGCGTTTGCGGCGACCGAACTGATTCAACTTGCGCAACATGGCGCGCGCCTCACTTCTTCTTGCCTTCCTTGCGGTAGATGTACTCGCCTTGATAGCGAACGCCTTTGCCGGCGTAGGGCTCAGGCGGGCGCGAGGCGCGAAGTTCGGCCGCGAACTGGCCAACCTTCTGCTTGTCGATGCCTGACACAGTGATGATCTCCTGCTTGGCGCCGGCCACCTTCACCTCTACCCCGGCGGGCACCTTGTGGACCACGTCGTGGCTGAAGCCGACCTGCAGCTGGACGCTATCCTTGCCCTTCATGGCCGCACGGAAACCGACGCCGTGGATTTCGAGGGTCTGCGAGTATCCCTTGGTGACGCCTTCGATCAGATTGACGATCTGGGTACGGGACATGCCCCACATGGCGCGTGCCGGCTTGGTATCCTGGGCGAGACTGACTTCGATGCCCTCCGCGGTCTTGGCGACCTTGATCAGGTCGGGACAGGTGAAGGACAGCTCGCCCTTCGGCCCCTTCATCGCCACCTTCCGACCCGACACGGTTGCGGTTACGCCCGCAGGGACCGCCACCGGTTTCTTTCCTATCCGCGACATGATCAACCCTTTAGCCTTGCACCAACCCGCGCTCAGAACACGCTGCAAAGAACCTCGCCGCCCACATTCTCCTCGCGCGCGCGCGCGTCCGACATCACGCCCTTGGGCGTCGACAGGATTGCAACGCCGAGGCCGTTGGCAACGGTCCGCAGGTCCCGCACCGCCGAATAGACGCGCCGGCCGGGCTTGGAAATGCGCTTGATGTCGCGAATCGCCGGCTGGCCGTTGGAGTACTTCAGCTCGATCTCCAGTTCGGCCAGGCCGCCCTTGTGCTCGATGCGCGCATAGCCGCGGATGTAGCCCTCTGCCGTCAAGACGTCGAGCACACGGGCCCGCAAGTTGGAAGCTGGCGTCGACACCTTCGGGCGCCGGCGCATCTGCGCGTTGCGGATGCGGGTGAGCAAATCGCCGAGCGGGTCGTTCATGGGCTCGCCTCCTTACCAGCTCGACTTGGTCATGCCCGGGATCAGGCCCTGGCTAGCTAGATCGCGCAGCATGTTGCGGCACACCTTCAGCTTGCGATAGTAGCCGCGCGCCCGCCCGGTAAGCTCGCAGCGGTTGCGCACGCGCGAGGGCGCGGAGTTGCGCGGCAGCTCCGCCAGCTTGAGCCGCGCAGCGAACCGCTCCTCGCTCGGCTTCGTCAAATCGGCTGCCAACGCCTTCAATTTCTTGCGCTTGGTCGCGTATTGGGCGACCAGCTTCTTGCGGCGGTTGTTCTTGTTGACCGAACTCTTTTTGGCCATGCAGTCCTCCACGCGCCTCGCGCTCAGGCTTGGCGAAACGGAAAGTTGAAGGCGCGAAGCAACGCACGCGCCTCGTCATCGGATTTGGCTGTGGTGCACACGATTACGTCCATGCCCCGGACCTCGTCGACCTGGTCGTAGTCGATCTCCGGGAACACGATGTGTTCCTTCAAGCCCATGGCGAAATTCCCGCGCCCGTCGAAGCTCTTGGGGCTCAGGCCGCGGAAATCCCTGACGCGCGGCAGGGCGATCGTCACCAGGCGGTCGACGAACTCGTACATGCGGTCTCCGCGCAGCGTCACCTTGGCGCCGATCGGCATGCCGTCGCGTACCTTGTAGGTGGCGATCGACTTGCGCGCCTTGGTGATCACCGCACGCTGGCCGGCGATCAGGCCGAGGTCCTTGGCAGCAGCGTCGACCTTCTTGCGGTCGTTGACCGCCTCGCCGACACCCATGTTGATGACGACTTTCTCGAGCCGCGGGATCTGCATGGGATTGCCGTAGCCGAATTCCTTCTGCATCGCCTCGCGCACGACCTTCTCGTAGTGCGCCTTCATGCGCGGGCGGTAGTCCTTGGGGCGGGGAGCCGGCGCGGATGCCTTCTCGCCCTTGGGCGCGCGCTTGCCGTCCTTGCCCCGCGCGGCCTTGCCGCCTTGGGCGGCACCCTTGCCTCCGTCGCCTTTCTCGCGCCGGTCGGCCTTGGCGCTCCGCTCGGGCGCTGCCTTGTCCGGTTTCGCCGTCTTCTCGGTGCCGGCCGCCTTGTCCGGCTTCGGCGCCTTCGCCGGCTTTTCGTCCTCCGCCATGGCTACCTGTTCTCCGGGATCTGCTCGCCAGAGCGCTTCGCGACCCTCACCTTGCGTCCGTCAGGCAGACTGATGAAGCCGACGCGCGTCGGCTTGCCGTCCTTGGGGTCTTCCAGAGCAAGGTTCGACAGGTGGATCGACGCCTCCTTGGCAATAATTCCGCCTTCCTGCTGAGCGGTCTGGCGCTGATGGCGGCGCACCATGTTGACGCCGCGCACAAGCGCGCGCCCCTCGTCGGGCATGACCTTGAACACTTCGCCCTTCTTGCCCTTGTCACGGCCGCTGCGCACGACTACGCGATCGCCTTTTCTGATCTTTTGCATCTACAGAACCTCTGGAGCGAGGCTGACGATCTTCATGTGGTTGCGGGTTCTCAGCTCGCGGGTCACGGGCCCGAAGATGCGCGTGCCGATGGGCTCACCCTGCGGGTTGATCAGCACCGCTGCGTTGCGGTCGAAGCGGATCAGCGAGCCGTCGGGACGGCGCACGCCCTTGGCGGTGCGCACCACCACGGCCTTCATCACTTCGCCCTTCTTCACGCGCCCCCGCGGGATCGCCTCCTTGACGGTGACGACGATGGTGTCGCCGATCGTGGCGTACCGCCGCTTCGAGCCGCCCAGCACCTTGATGCACTGCAGGCGACGCGCGCCGGAATTGTCGGCCACGTCGAGGTTGGTCTCCATCTGTATCATCGGCCCGTTCCTCGTCCCGCATTCACCTGTGCGCGTCGCAGCCTTCCGCCAAATCGGCAGGCGTCACGCCTTCCTGTCCTTCAACACGACCCATCGTTTGTTCCTGGAGATCGGTCTGCTCTCCTCGATCCTGACGATGTCGCCAACCTTGAAGGTGTCGTCCTCGTCGTGGGCGTGGAATTTCTTCGAGCGGCGCACCGTCTTCTTGAGCAGCGGATGCGTATAGCGCCGCTCCACCTCCACCACGACAGTTTTGGTGTTCTTGTCGGAAACGACCACACCCTGCAAAACGCGTTTCGGCATGTTCCAAGTCCTAGCTGTTGCTCGCGCCGGTGCGCCGCCGCTGCACCTGCACCGTCTTAATGCGGGCGATGTCGCGCCGCACCGTGCGCACGCGCGAGGTGTTCTCGAGCTGCCCGGTGGCGCGCTGGAAACGCAGGTTGAACTGCTCTTTCTTGAGATTGGCCAGCTGCTCGTCGAGCTGGTCCGGCGTCATGCCCCGCAACGCTTCCGGCTTCATGATGCGCCTACTCCTGCCGCTTCACGATGCGCGTCTTGATCGGCAGCTTGGCCGCGCCGAGACTGAGCGCTTCGCGAGCGGTCGCTTCCGTAACGCCGTCGAGTTCGAACATGATGCGGCCCGGCTTCACCCGCGCCACCCACAGCTCGGGCGCGCCTTTGCCGGAACCCATCCGCACCTCGGCCGGCTTCTTCGTCACCGGCACATCCGGGAAGATGCGGATCCACACCCGTCCTGACCGCTTCATGCCGCGCGTGATGGCACGCCGGGCCGCCTCGATCTGGCGCGCCGTGACGCGTTCGGGCTCAACGGCTTTGAGCCCGAACGAGCCGAAGTTCAGAACGGTTCCGCCCTTGGCATTGCCATGGATGCGGCCCTTGTGGGCCTTTCGGTACTTGGTGCGCGTCGGCTGCAGCATCGTCCTGCCCCATCCCTATTCCTTGGCCGCTTCAGCAGCCCGTTCGCCGGACCACCCGCCGTCGCGGTCGCCGCCGCGGCGCCGGCCGCCGCCTCCCTCCTGCGCCTCGATGGCACGCTTCTCGGCCGCCATCGGATCGTGATCCATGATCTCGCCTTTGAAGATCCATACTTTGACACCGATGACGCCGTAGGCCGTCTTGGCGAGCCCGTAGCCGAAGTCGATGTCGGCGCGCAGGGTGTGCAGCGGCACACGGCCCTCGTGATACTTCTCGCTGCGCGCGATTTCGGCACCGCCGAGCCGGCCCGACACGACGATCTTGATGCCGAGCGCGCCGAGCCTCAGCGCCGACTGCATCGAGCGCTTCATGGCGCGGCGAAACGCGACCCGGCGCTCCAGCTGCTGGGCAACGGTCTCGGCGACCAGGGCGGCGTCGATTTCAGGTTTTCGCACCTCGACGATGTTGAGGTGGACCTCCGACGGGGAAAGCTTGGCCAGCTCGCTCCGGAGCTTTTCGATATCGGCCCCTTTTTTGCCGATCAAGACGCCGGGCCGGGCCGTGTGCACCGTGACCCGGCACTTCTTGTGCGGGCGCTCGATCACCACCTTCGAGATGCCTCCCGCCCGGCGCTGCTTGAGGATGTGGTCACGGATACGCATGTCCTCGTGCAGCAGCCGCCCGTACTCGCCGCGGCTGGCGAACCAGCGGCTTTCCCAGGTGCGGTTGATGCCGATGCGCAGCCCCACCGGGTTGACCTTGTGACCCATTACGCGGTTTCCTTCGCTTGCGCTTCCTCGCCTGCCCCGGCTCTTTCGCTCGCCCTCGCCCCGACGACGGCGTCTTCCGCCACTTCCTCGACCTCTCTGACCACCACCGTCAGCTGGGCGAAGGGCTTCTCGATCGGGCTCATCTTGCCGCGGCCACGCGCATGGAAGCGTCGCATGACGAGGTTCTTGCCGACATGCGCTTCCGTTACCACCAGATCATTGACGTCGAGGTTGTGGTTGTTCTCGGCGTTGGCCACGGCCGACATCACGCACTTCCTCACGTCCCGAGCGATGCGCTTCCTGGAGAATTCCAGGTCGGCCAGCGCCACATCGACCTTCTTACCGCGGATCAATTGCGCGACGAGGTTGAGCTTCTGCGGTGACACCCTGAGGTTTCTCACCACTGCCCGCGCCTCGTACTCGCCGAGCGCCCGTTCCCGCTTTCTCTTGCCCATATCACGCCGCCTTCATCGCTTGCCCGCCTTGCCCTCACGTCGCAGCCGGCGCCCTGGCTCGCACCGCTTTCTTGTCGCCACTGTGGGAGTGGAAAGTGCGCGTCGGCGAGAACTCGCCGAACTTGTGGCCGATCATGTCCTCCGTGACATTGACCGGCACGAACTTCAGCCCGTTGTAGACGCCGAACGTGAGCCCGACGAACTGCGGCAGGATGGTCGAGCGCCTGCTCCAGGTCCTGATGATCTCGCTGCGGCCGCCGGCACGCACTTTCTCCGCCTTCTTGAGCAGATAGCCGTCGACGAATGGCCCCTTCCAGACTGAGCGTCCCATTTGGTCCTAGGTCCTCTACTTGGCCTTGCTGCGCGGGCGGATGATAAACTGGTCGGTCGCCTTGTTCTTGCGAGTCTTGGCGCCCTTGGTCGGCTTGCCCCACGGCGTCGCCCAATGCTTGCCGCCCTTGGTGCGGCCGCCGTTCGGGTGATCGATCGGGTTCATGGCGATCGAGCGCACCGTTGGCCGCGTGCCCTTCCAGCGTGTGCGGCCCGCCTTGCCGATCGACTCGTTCAAGTGATCCGCGTTGGCGACGGCGCCAACCGTTGCCATGCATTCCGCCCGCACCCGCCGCGTCTCCCCCGAGTTGAGCCGCAGGATCGCCCAGCCGGCGTCGCGGCCTACGAGCTGTGCATAGGCGCCAGCCGAGCGCGCAATCTTGCCGCCACCGCCGGCCTTGAGCTCGATGCAGTGAACGAAGGTGCCGACCGGCAAGGAAGCGAGTTGCATGGCATTACCCGGCTTGACGTCCGCCTTGATGCCGGAGACGACGCTATCCCCGACCGCAAGGCGCTGCGGGGCGAGGATGTAGGCGAGCGTGCCGTCCTGGTACTTTATAAGGGCGATGAATGCGGTTCGGTTGGGATCGTATTCGAGGCGCTCGACCTTGGCCGGCATGTCGTGCTTGGTGCGGCGGAAGTCGATGCAGCGGTAGGTTTGCTTGTGCCCGCCGCCGATATGCCGCGTCGTGATGCGGCCGTAGTTGTTGCGCCCGCCCGACTTGGTCTTGCCGTCGGTGAGCATCTTGACCGGGGCGCCCTTCCACAGATGGCTGCGATCGACCAGCACCAGCTGGCGCAGTCCGGGGGTGGTGGGACGGAATGTTCTCAAAGCCATCGCCGCCTCCTTACAGCCCCGTGGTTACATCAATGGTGTGGCCCTCTTCGAGGGTCACGATGGCACGCTTGCTGTCGCTCTGACGGGCGCGGATTTGCCTGAAGGACTTCATCTTGCCCTTGCGCACCTGGGTGTTGACGGCTCTCACCTTTACGTTGAAGAGCTTCTCGACCGCCGCCTTGATCTCCGGCTTGGTGGCAGCGCGCGCCACCTTGAAGACGACTTGGTTGTATTCCGACACCAGGGTCGACTTCTCCGTGATGGCCGGCGCGCGGATGACGTCGTGGGCGTCCATTTTCTTGCTCATTTGAACCGCGCCTCCAGTGCTTCCACCGCCGCCTTGGTCAGCACCAGGCGCTTGCGGCGCAGGATGTCGTAAACGTTGATGCCCTGCACCGGCAGCACATCGATATTGGGGATGTTGCGCGCCGCCCTGGCGAACCCGCTTTCGATCTCGGTGCCGTCGATGATCAGCGCGTTGGTAAGCTCGAGCTTGCCGAAACGCTCCTTCAGTCCCTTGGTCTTGCCGTCGGTCGACTCGGCCTTGTCGAGCACCAGGATCTCCCCGGCCTTCGCCTTGGCAGACAGCGCATGCCGCAATGCCAACGCCCGCACCTTTTTGGGCAGGCCGATGGCGTGGCTGCGCGGCTTCGGGCCGAACGCCTTGCCGCCGCCGCGGAACTGCGGCACGCCCTTGTCGCCGTGGCGGGCGCCGCCGGTGCCCTTCTGCCTGTACATCTTCTTGCCGGTGGTCGTGATCTCGGAGCGGTCCTGGACGTGATGGGTCCCCGCCATGCGCTTCAGCTGCTGATAGCGCACCATGCGATGGATGAGGTCGGTGCGCGGCTCCAGCCCGAAGATGGCGTCGCTCAGCTCGACCTCGCCGGCGCTACCGGCATCCAATGTCCTCACCTCGGCTTTCATGGCTTCTGCTCCGCCTCGGCGGCCTCAGGCGCGGCAGGGGCATCTGCGGCCCCGCCCGGCTTGCGAAAGGATCCGGGCTTGGGCGCACTCTCCGGCAGCCGCCGCTTAACGGCGTCGCGCACCAGCACCCAGTTGCCCTTGTTGCCCGGCACTGCGCCGCGCACCAGGATCAAGCCTTTGTCCTTGTCGGTGCGCACGACCTCGAGGTTCTGCGTCGTCACCTGGACGTTGCCCATGTGGCCGGCCATCTTCTTGCCCTTGAAGACTTTTCCTGGGTCCTGGCGCTGGCCCGTGGAGCCATGGCTGCGGTGGGCGACCGACACGCCGTGGCTGGCTCGCAGACCGGAAAAATTCCAGCGCTTCATGGCACCTTGGAAACCCTTGCCCTGGTTGGTGCCGGTGACATCGACGAGCTGGCCCTTGACGAAATGGTCGGCGGTGATTTCCGCACCCACCTCGATCAGGTTGTCCGGGCTGACGCGGAACTCGGCCACCTTGCGCTTCGGCTCGACCTTGGCGGCGGCGAAGTTCTCCCGCTCCGCGCGCGGGACCCGGCTGGCCTTGCGGCTACCCGCACCGAGCTGGAGCGCGGTATAGCCGTGCTTCTCGTCCGTGCGCTGGGCCAGCACCTGGACGCTTGCAAGCTTCAGCACCGTGACCGGCACGTGTTCGCCGGCCTCGGTAAACACGCGGGTCATCCCCACCTTTTGCGCAATAACCCCGGAGCGCATGGCCGCGCGTTCCTTTCCTACAACTTGATCTCGACGTCGACGCCGGCCGCCAGGTCGAGCTTCATGAGGGCATCGACCGTCTGCGGCGTGGGGTCGACGATGTCGAGCAGACGCTTGTGTGTGCGGATCTCGAACTGTTCGCGGCTCTTCTTGTCGATGTGGGGCGAGCGATTGACCGTGAACCGCTCGATCCGCGTGGGCAGCGGGATCGGCCCGCGCACCTCGGCACCTGTCCGCTTGGCCGTGTTGACGATCTCACGCGTGGACGCATCCAGCACGCGATGATCGAAGGCCTTGAGTCGGATTCTTATGTTTTGGCTTTGCATTTGCAGCCCCGCTCACCCCAAAAGCGAGGAGCGCCCGATTTCTCGAGCGCCCCCTGGTTCTCCTACTCTATGATGCTTGTGACGACGCCGGCACCGACGGTGCGGCCGCCCTCGCGGATGGCAAAGCGCAGCTTCTCCTCCATGGCGATCGGCGTGA
>Ga0247727_10015773_pt1 | contig 12327 bp, 7 predicted proteins | sample WisWelCaveWW1625_FD_202498 | JGI IMG/M metagenome (GOLD analysis project Ga0247727, IMG submission 202498) | Biofilm microbial communities from Wishing Well Cave, Virginia, United States - WW16-25 | ecosystem: Environmental > Aquatic > Deep subsurface > Groundwater > Cave microbial mat | place... | reverse complement strand
TTAGTACCTGGATAAGGAGTACAAATGAAGGGATTGCAAATTATATCATTTTTTATGAAAAACATTACTGTTTCTAAAACATCATTAATATCTTCATTTGGATTTCCAACCATGAATGTCATGGATGGTGAGATTCCGTGTTCCTTAAGACAATCTATTGCTTTTTGATTATGTGCAGAAGTAATACCTTTTTGTATGTCATCCCTCAACACCTTATCGCTACCACTTTCCCCTCCTATTCCTATGAAGGTAAAGCCTGCTTCTTTCATGTGCTTAACCACTTCTGGAGATATACTAGGAGAATCGCCAGATGTTCCCAATCTGATCTTCTTATGTAATCCCTCCTCTACCCAAAGATCGCAGAACTCATGTACTCTCTTAGGATAAGCAGTAAGATTTTCATCAAGGAGACATATGTAATCTACTTTGTAATTTTCATACAAAAATAAAGCTTGGTTTACGACATATCTGGGAGAAAAGAATCTGGTGACTGCTTGAAATCCAGCCTCTTTATCTAATTGTTGTAATCTTTCTTTACCCAGCATAAATTGTAAATCCCATCGATTCATTCCATTATGGGTGCAAAAAGTACATTGCCTTGGGCATCCTCTCTCTGTCGTAAAATTTATTCTCCTTTTGCTTTTCCAAGCGCCATCAAACCACATAGAGCCTGAATATTTGAAATATGAATCAAGATCAATTAATTCGTACGCTGGATATGGAATTACGTCAAGATTTGGAATTAACGGCCTAGGTTCTGTAAATATTAATTCTCCATCTTCTCTATAACAAATTCCTTTAATCTTTTTCCAATTTCCAGACTCAAACTCTCTTAGGATCTCTCTGAAAGTCTCCTCACCTTCTCCAATAGCACCTATATCGATTTCTGGTTCAAATTGCATTATCTTGTCAGGCATGTATGTGATAAAACCTCCCCCACAAATTATCAGAGCATCTGGATTGAGCTTTCTTGAAATATGAATAATTTTTTTGATGTCTTTATACATACTACTTAATCCGCCAATTCCTATAATGTTCCACTTTTCTACTGCAATTTGTTTAGCTGCATCCTGCCATGATGGAATAGGTCTTTTTGCATTCAAATCCATTAGAGCTATTTCATGTCCATCTTCAATGGCAATACTTGATAAAATACCCAAAGCAGCTGGAATGTCTATGGGATCCTGATCTACTCTAACTGGAGGTTGAATTAATAGAGTTTTCATTAGAATTATTTGCCATTCTCTTTATAAAAACATACGTAATAATTTTGATAATGAAACAAAAGAAACAGTAACCTTTGAAGGTAGTAGAGAGCTCTGTGTAAAGCAGATACTCTTAATTTTAATGAGATCTTAAAATATTCGATTTGAATCGTCTTTGTTATGTTGATATTAAATACAAGAGAGAAAAATAGAAGAATGTTAAAAATTCCTGCCGATCAATTGTTTATAATTGCGGAAATAGCAAATGCACACTCTGGTTCTATACAAAAACTTAACAGACTTGTAGATAAGATAATTCAAATAAGACCAGACGCAATAAAATTTCAACTATTTAAGACAGAGGAGCTTTTGGTTAAAAATCACCCCGATTTTCAACTATATAAAAAATTAGAAATACCTGACCATGTTTGGAAACAAACTTTTAGAACCTTGACAAAAACAAACATCAAAATCTTTGCAGACGTTTTCAGTATAGATAGAGCAAAATTTGCTAATTCTCAAGGAGTCGATGGCTTCAAGATTCATTCATCTGATATCAATAACATCAAACTTTTGAATTATGTTGCTTCTACCTCTAAACCGATTCTTTTGTCGTGTTCAGGTTGTACTACAAATGAAATAGATACTGCAATTAATACAATAAGAAAAAAAAGTGGTTCGCAACTGGTGTTAATGCATGGTTTTCAAGGATTTCCTACAAGGATATCTCAAATTAATCTGAAACGAATAAGGAGTCTGAAAAGTCGCTATGATCTACCTATAGGATATATGGATCATATTTCCGGAGATTCTGAGCTAGCTGTGTATATGCCTTTGATTGCAGTTGGCATGGGAGCTACCGTAATAGAAAAACACATAACATTAAATCGTGACCTAAAAGAAGAAGATTACCAGTCTTCGTTAAATCCGAATGAATTTGCAACTATGATCAAACTTTTACAAAATTCACAATCTGCACTGGGTAACGCCTCATTCGAAATAAAAGGTGATGAACTTGTGTATAGAAAAAATATGAAGAAGAAATGGATATCTTCAAGAACGCTCAACAGAGGTTATAAAATTAAAGAGAATGATATAACATTAAAGAGAATACATATACCATATACAGAGATTGAACATGATGCAATAGTTGGTGGCATAGCAAAAAAAACAATTAAGAAAGAAGAACCCTTCAGCAAAAAAAACACCATTCCCAAAATAAAAGTTGCAGCTATTGTGGCATGCAGAGTAGAATCTACTAGACTATTTGCTAAACCACTACAACTTGTAGGTGGTAAAACTATCTTAGAACTAATAATACATCAACTAAGACAATGCAAGCTTATTGATGAGATTGTACTTGCAATAAGTGAAAAACCAGGCAATGAAATATTTGTTGATTTTGCAAAAAAGTACCATCTTAAATTTGTCAGAGGGGATGATAGAGATGTACTCCAAAGAGTTATACTTGCAGCGGAACATGTAAACGCAAACATAGTATTCAGAGTAACTTCTGAAGATCCATACAAATACTGGCAGATGATAGATGATGCAATTAAACAACATATCAAGAGTGGTGTTGAATACACAACCTCTGTTGATGATCTTCCAAAAGGTGCGGGCTTTGAAGTAATTGATTTAGCTGCACTAAAAAAATCTCATAAAAATGGTACAGAAAGAAACAGAAGCGAACTTGTGACATCTTATATTAAGGAGCATAAAAATAAGTTTAAAATTAAAAGATTAGAGATTCCACAAGAACTCCAAACACATTTTGTGCGATTGACGGTTGATTATCCAGAAGATCTAATCCTAGTTAGGACCCTTTGGTCTAAACTATTCAGAAATAAAAAGTTGCCAGACCTTCAAGAAATAATCAAATCAATTGATAATGATTCTGAGATAAATAGACTGCACGAACTAGCAGTAAAAAGAAGTTCTGTAAAGTGAGGATTTTGGGTTGTATGGAAAAAAAAGGATTAGTGTTGTGGTTTACTGGTCTGCCTGGTTCTGGGAAAACAACGATAGTAAAAAATATTGAAACAATACTTAAAAAACAAGAAAAAGTCGAAGTTCTTGACGGCGATGAGCTTCGAAAATGGCTAAGTTCTGATGTTGGTTTTGATAAGGAAGGACGTGAACGTCATATCAAAAGAGTAATCAAAATAAGTGAAATGTTATCTAGAAACGGTGTTACAGTACTAGTTGCATTAATCTCCCCATATAGAAATATAAGAGAAGAAGCAAGACATCTTCTTGGAGAAAGTTTTAAAGAAATATTTGTCAAGTGTTCACTTCAAACCTGTATAAGAAGAGATCCAAAAGGAAATTATGCTAGAGCCTTAAGAGGGGAGATAAAAGAAATGACAGGGATAGATGATTCATACGAAGAACCTCTGAATCCAGATCTTGTGATTAATACAGAAATCCTATCACTACAGGAATCCATAGATCTTGTATTAAATTTTATAAAAAACAATAGAAAATAGTACTTTAAATAGGCTTGAAGATGCCAGAATTGGTTTGTACCAACCTATGCAAATTTATCTAACGTAATTAGCGTATAAAATAAATGGCATCTGATAAATTTGAAGAAAATGCAATTTTCCTATGTGGTCATAGGAAATCTGGTACTACTTTACTACTGAGTTTATTAGATAGTCATACGCAACTTTCGGTCTTTCCTGTGGATAGTGGTTTTTTCTATAAATATTATCCAATATGTGAGACTAAAAAATATTCAACATTACAAAAAACTAGTACCGTAATAAAAGAAATTATAGGAAATTTCGAAAACGAGTTACAAAAATTATCGGAACAAGAAAGACGTGAAATAAACATAGATCTGGAAAAATTCAAAAATGATTTTCTATATCTGGCCAGAAAAACCAATCTTGCACCAAAGGACGTATTAGTTTCGTTATCTGTATCTTATAAAAAGAATTTCAAAAACTCACCTAATCAAATAATGTGGGTTGAGAAGACGAGTTCTACAGAAATTTATGCTATTGATGTTTTTAACTGGTTTCCAAATGCTAAGTTCATTCATGTTATCAGAGATCCAAGAGATAACTGGGCATCACTAAAATCTGGTTGGGAAAAAAGATACAAAAAATTCAATGACTCAAAGAGTAGACTTATTCAAAGTCTTATTGATAGAGGAAAATTAGGCATGGAACTTGCTAGAGATAATGCATCCATATTTGGTAATAACAGGTATAAAATAATCAAATTCGAAGAACTTGTAAATAAACCCGAGAAAACAATGAAAGAAATTTGTGATTTTCTAGGAATCAAATTTGAAGAAATTGTTCTAAAACCTACTATTTGTGGAAAGCCATGGAAAGGTAATAATTTTGATGGAATTGAATTCACGTCCGCATCTTCTATTAACGTGGGTAGATGGAAGGAAAGAATTTCTGAGGATGAAGCAAAATTGATAGAATATTATTTTGCTGACATAATGCAATTTTTTGGTTATACTACAGAATACGATCTTTTAGAAAGAGTAAACGCTGCAAAAGAACACTATAAATGGTATAATTATGCACAATCGTATTCATATTCAACCACTAGACAAAAAAAATGATCCTAAAGTTACTTTATTTCTAGTAATCCTTTTTCTCTTAATATTTTTGCAACTTGATGCAATGTCTCTAATGGAATGTCGGTTTTTTCAGAAATATCAAGAAGTGTATTTTTACCATCACCATAAAATATAAGCCATCGCATAGCATCAAACTCTCTTTCCATTTGTAATCCTGTAATTGTAATATCATATTCACGACTGAATTGTTCCTTGTTTACAGCTTTTTGTTTAAAAGGACCACCAATTTTGGTATATAGATTTCGTTTACCAAACATTGGTTCACCTTTCTGATTGAGTGAAACATAATTTAGATTATTTTCAAGATAATCGATGATTCTCAAGTAAATTCTGAAAGTCTGAATAAGATTTTCAGAGTTAATATAATCTAGATTGTCAAGTGATGTATGATAATAATCATATTCATAATACTTGCCTCTACAAACTGTCCCTATAGGTATTCTGAAATATGGTGAAGAGAATTGCCGTTCATCACTACCGTTAACATCAAAAGGATATGAGATATAATCAATATTTGATTCTCTAAAAACACGATCAACAACTCTGTCAATCTCATGTTCTTTTAAAAATGTGGATTTATAAGAAAATTTTTCTGAACCTGCAACACATGTAAGTATAAAGCCACCATAGATATTTTTCATCTCCTCTTCATTTTGTGAAAGGTAGGTTATTGCCCCTATGGTTTCAGGAGCTATTACAAAACGATATGAATGTCGCGTTTTCCTGAATTTTAACTCTCGTAGCAAAAGAGCCCAAAGAACCATGCCAGATAAATTATCATTTGCTAGTGATGGATGACAACAATATGTCCATATGAGGAATTCTTTTTCGGAACTGCCCTTGATACAATATTCGCCATAAGTTAAACTGCCAGGTTTGAGAGTGGAATCAACAATCACATGATAGCTTTTTTTCTTATCTAACTCATTGAATTCTTTAAAAGATAGACAGAATCCCCATTCTTTATTATAATATGATACCCTATATGGTATTGCATTGGGTAGTTGAGGCAAAGTATGTAAATGCTTCAATAGTTCTTGAAAGGAAATTACTTTATTTACAGGAATACTATAACTTACAAGATGTAGATTATTTTTTTTAAAATCTGCTATCTTCTTACCGGACAAATCTTGTATGTAGGCATCATTTATGTTCCATTCATCAGGAACAACCCAATCATAACAGATTGTGCCGGTTGGGATCTCTTTTACATCAAATTCAACAACTTTTTGTAACCTAGAAAGAGTCTGCCGTACTCCATTTCCTGTAATGCTCCGACATATAGGAAAAAGTTCTCTTAATAGATGTTCAGCTTCTTTTACAAGTCCGTCAGAAGAATTATTACCATCTAGAGACATTTAAAACCATATGTGCGAAAACGATTTCAAATTATTAAAAGTTTCTAGAAAGAAAATGTAGTTTATTTGGTATTGATATATAGTTCATTTAAGAATGTTGTAGTTAAATCAAAAGAATTACCATTACTAATTTGAAATATTACATTTTTGTATCATGTATGAATATCCATAATACATAGATAGTATTACATCATTAAGAATAATAAGCAAGTATTTACAAATGATGAGAATGTCAAGTGATATAATAAATTGAATAAATATCGTTCATTATCAAAACTTTTTAGTTTAAAAAATAGAGTTATTGTTATTACTGGAGCTACCGGTCTTCTTGGTACAGAATTTGCACATATATTAAGTGATGCTGGCGCAAACATAGTACTTGTTGGTCAATCAAAAATTGACAAAAATAAAAAACTAGTTTCAGAATTAAGGAAAAAATACAATACTAATCCAACGTCATATAATATTGACATCACAAAAAAACACGAAGTTGGGCAATTAAAAAACGACGTTTATGAAAAATATGAGAGGATTGATGGATTAGTTAATAATGCACAATTTGTTCCACGTAAACATCCTAATCGAGCTGCTCCTTTTGAAAATTATTCCCTAGAATTATGGGATCAAACATTATGTACAAATCTTACCGGACCTTTTCTATGTTCCCAAGAGATTGGTAAAATAATGTCTATGCGTCAAAATGGTGTAATAGTAAATGTCTCTTCAATTTATGGAATGGTGGGTACTGATCATAGAATTTATGGCAAAAGTCGCTTAAATTCACCGCCTTCTTATGCAGCGACTAAAGGTGCAGTAATAAGCTTAACAAGATATCTTGCTGCTTATTGGCATCGGAAAAACATACGCGTAAATTCTCTTACCCTTGGAGGAGTTTTCCATAATCAAAACAAACGATTTGTAACAAAATATTCAGAAAAAACCATGTTAGGTAGAATGGCAAACAAAGAAGAGTATAATGGAGCATTATTATTTCTGTTGTCTGACGCTTCCTCTTATATGACTGGGGCAAATTTGGTTGTCGATGGGGGATGGACAGCATGGTAGCTCTAAATATTAATAATTAATTTAAAAAATATCCTCTAGTTAGCATTTCAAGATCCTGTAAGAAGCATTTTTGTCATTAAGAAAATTCAAATTCTGATCGAATAATGTTTATTAATTGTTTGTTAAAATATTGAAAATACGATCAGCTGCCTTTCCATCGTTTAAATAATTAAATTCAAATATGAATTCTCGTCTTCCTTTCCCAAGATTTGCCTTAATTATATTATCATTCATTACTGAATCTATATGCTTGAATAACTCTTTTGTATTTTTTGCATGTAATGCTACTTTTTCTTTATGATATTGGATCATCCCATTCTCATTTTTCATACCAATACTTACAGTTATTATTGGTATATCATGCAATATAGCTTCTAATGCAGTAGATGAATGTTCAGTAATGAAGACTTTTGCACGAGGAAATAAACTTCTTAGATCTACATCAAACGATAAGTTGAATTTTAATCCTTTACATCTTTCCATTATTTTTTTAATTTTCTGATCTACTATTTTTTTTTGTTCTTCTACAGCTTTGTATGTAGGATGAAATTTTATTATTATGTCAAAACCTCTCTCATTACAAAAATGAATTAGATCTGACATCCAACCTTCATCGTTTTCATGCATTCGAGACATTGCTACTATTATGAGATTTGTGTTATCTGTTTGGTCTGATTGATCAGAATCTGTACTTATTGCTTGTTTAACATAATCATACTTTGGACTGCCCGTTACCACTATTCTGTTATTATTAATTCCAATTTTCTCTAATCCGCGCTTTAACCTACTCCCTGATACTAATAATTTTGATGCATTATACAGAACACTAAAGATTGGTTGGAATCGATTCAGTTCTGGCAAAATCGTATATGTTTGAATGTTAAAGTCTCTTGCGGTACTACAAACAATATCGTTTGATGGATCGCCATCTGTAGCAACTAATATAGATTTAAAATTAAATTTCTCTAATATCTGTCTAATTACTATTATGGTAGATAGAGTTCTGCTCATGTCTCTCACAATTCTGTCGTTTTTAAAACAGTGTAGATACGACTCAATAACCAGATCAGTATGAAAGAAACGTTTTACATCATTGATGAGTCTTTTATATTTACTCGTAGAATTGTTTACCAATAATTCATTTATCTTATCAAAGACGTCTTGGAACACTTTTTGTTCTTGTTGTAACATCACCGTTTCTAATGGATCTATATAACTAGACAAATCATAGGTTCGTATTTTTTTTCTTTCAAGCTGATTTGATGTGGTATGTGAAAACGTAAAAATTATGAATGACATATCTGTTTCCATAAATTTGTTAATTACGGGATAAACTGGTTTTAGATAGAAATCATCTTCATTAGTAATTAGAAAGAAAGCATATTGTGATATAGGAACAGATTCAAATTTTTTCCTCATCCCCTCTGTAATTTTTATAATTTCACTTTGGTTTCCTTCCAACACCTTTTTAGATTTTTCATAAATGTCTCTATGCTCTATAACAAATGTTTTTTGAAAATCTAAATGAACCAAATGTGAATTTATTATTTTAGCCACTCCGAATTTGGAAATATATCCATTTCTGTCAGCTATTATTGGAATAGAGAAATAGTAATATGTCTGATTATCAAACAGGAAAATTACATTTTTCCCCCCGTTTAAAATCGCATTAATCTTTTCAAGGAAGAGTAAACATTCTAGTATGTTAAGCTTTAAACCATCGATTACACTTATGTTGTAATATTTTATATTCTCTAAAGTATTTTTAATAGAAATCATATTTTTGATGGCATTTCTCTGCAGTGGGAAAATCTTTGAACCCACTTCTCTAAAATACTGATTTATAGTTTGTATACTACTACCGAGTTGACGAATCTTTTCATATATGTTAAGGCTGTTTGTAAAAAAAATTGTATTATCCAATTTAATCTGTTGTTTTAGGATGTCAAAATCATTAATATTAAAATCTGAAATCACTTCACAAAATTTCATCTTCATACTAATAATATGCTCCTATATTTTAACTGATAATAAAATTATGTTTTACATCTTGAATATTGAAACACCGTAGAACTTAGCCATTATTCTACGAATAAATTTTGAATTAGTATAATGTTGGAACATGATTTAAGGAAGTACAATTTACAATTTTATGGATTATCTTAAAGATTACATCATCTAATACATTTCTATCTTATAGCACCTTGCTATCTAGTCGACAATTCTTATGAATTAAATACTGTCATTTCGATTTTGTAATGGTTAGAAATGAAGATATTGGGATTAACACTAGGGCAATGTTCTGGTTCCTCTATTTTTGTCGATGACAAAATTGTGTACTCTTCAAGTGAAGAGAGATACTCACGTAAGAAATCTGATGAATCGTATCCTATTAACTCGATAAATGATGGTCTGAGTTACTGCAATATCAACCCTAAAGATCTTGACAAGGTAATAATTGCTGGTAAGGCAATCACACTTGTTCCTGTCTTGCTTCGAACTTTCAGTAACTTTTCTATCAATGATCACATGAAAGCTATGAAGGAATATTGGTACCCGAAGTTAATCAAGAATGAAGACGTGGATATCTTGAAGCTATTTAAAACAAAGATATCCACAGATCGTTTTCCATTCAACTCAAAAATAGCCTCTAGATTGCAAATAGAAAAAATCAAGTATCCAATTACAAAAGAAAACGAAGAGAAGATCTCGGCCTTTTACAAAATGGCAATTTCGGAACATTTGCAGATAGACGATTCAAAAATTATCCATCTGGACCATCACACATGTCACGCGGCTTACGCATTATACGGCTCTCCTGTCAGAGATGATAGAACGTTAATATTTACAGCAGATGCTTGGGGTGACGACCTTAGTGGTTCAATTTCTATATTTGATAAAAGACAAAATAAAATAATAAAGCTAAAAAAATATCATCATAAAGATTTCCAATTAGCTAGAATTTATAGATATACCACTTTGTATCTGAGAATGTTGCCAAATGAACATGAATACAAAGTCATGGGATTAGCTCCCTACTATGAAGGTGAAAAAATTCAGGAGATTGTGAAGATCTTTGAGTCTATGCAAACTTTAGATAGTTTGGATTTTAAGTTTAATTCGAAAATATACAATATTTATCACTATCTTGAAGAGAATTTAGAACCTTTTAGATTTGACCAGATAGCAGCAGGTCTTCAATCTTTTACTGAAAAAATACTTTCGAACTGGTTTGAAAACGCCTTGTCATATTTTAATTCAAATTCAACTGTATTTTCGGGAGGCGTATCTTTGAACGTTAAAGCAAACATGATAATAAGTCAGCTACCACAAGTCAAAAAATTTTTTCTATGTGGAGGAGGTGGTGATGAATCACTTGGAATGGGTGCGTGTTATGCATATGCTGAATCCAACAACACTAGTCCACAACCCCTTGCTGATCTATATCTAGGCTCGGAACCATATTACCAAGAAAATGAACTTCTTTCTGTTTCAAAAAAATATCATGTTCATAAATATGAAAATGTAGATCAAATAGTCAGTTTTATAATGAATGGTAAAATAATTGCAACCTGCTTTGGACGCATGGAAATGGGACCTCGTGCCTTAGGAAACCGAAGTATTATTGCAGATCCACGGCAAGACCAAAATATAGAAAAAATTAACCGGAAAATTAAAAATAGGGATTTCTGGATGCCATTTGCACCAATAATTATGTACGAGTATCAAGACGAAATCATCAAGAATCCAAAATATCTAGAATCGCCATTTATGACAATAGCTTTTGATACAATTGATGGAAAACAGAAAATACCAGCTGCAGTACATAGATATGATGGTACTGCAAGACCGGCTATTTTAAAAAGGGAAATGAACCCAAGATTATGGGAAACCATAAAAAAATTCTATGATCTAACTGGAATTCCAGCTTTAGTTAATACATCATTTAATCTTCACGGTAAGCCTTTAGTTAATACCTTCAAAGACGCCTTGAACGTATTTGATAATTCGGATTTGGATGTACTCTGGACTGAAGGACATATTATAGAAAAACAAAAATAATCTCCTGTTTGAAGGCATTCCCACAGACTTTAGTATCGTGCTAATATGGATGTAAACTCTTCACTGAATCGATTATCCTCATGCTCATCTACAAGAAAATAAGAATGAGGGAGAGGAGGGTTGTCATCTAGAGTCATGCTGTAGTCACCTAACTTCACAACAGTTTTTTTTGATTTACCAACTATGCAAGCATCGTAATACCGAAAGTTATTCAATAGAACAGTACGTGCTGCTTTCGCACCTATGGTTGGACCAGTTATCTCGATAGTATTGTGTAGATCATAATCAGTCATATGATAAAACTCTTGTAGCTGATATGCATACCACTTGATAAGTGCAGTATGATCATTTTGGCTACCATGGACTAAATATAATATCATATCCTGTAAAGGCCTCAACTTGATAAGTGCAGTATGATCATTTTGGCTACCATGGGGGTTGCCTACGTGAAAACCATTCCATCTACTACCTATCTTGAATGCCATGTAACCATACTTTGTTATCTTGTACGGCACATTTAGGAATTTAAAAAAGTTGGCAAAGTAATCTGCTGTGTGGTTTGCAAAAGAATGAATATCATCTTCAACCTTGCCGGTGCCACTTGACATTTGTATCCAATAGATCGAATTGCATATCTTTAGCATCGTTTTCCAGACATTCACAAAGTCAGGATCGTACCAGTCACTAAGTTTTTGTGATGGAGAGAGATTACGGCAGAATATCAAGTCTATATCCTCAAGTACATCTAAATAATCACCAAGATTGTCCACTTCATCGCAAATGTAGGTAATATTTTTTTCATGTAGGAGCTCGGGTATTCCAGGACGTAGTATATCAAATACAAACGCTTTGCCACCATTTTCAGAAACAAGGTATGAAAACCAGGGGTCATCAGAACCACCTAAATCAAGAACTCGCGGGTGTGGCGGTAATTGTTTGAATAATGCTTTACAGAACAACCTCGAGTTATTCATAATGTTCTGGCTGTAAGTCTCATTTGGATGTTCGCTTGGATCGTATGGCTTGGTTA
>Ga0247727_10015772_pt1 | contig 12327 bp, 10 predicted proteins | sample WisWelCaveWW1625_FD_202498 | JGI IMG/M metagenome (GOLD analysis project Ga0247727, IMG submission 202498) | Biofilm microbial communities from Wishing Well Cave, Virginia, United States - WW16-25 | ecosystem: Environmental > Aquatic > Deep subsurface > Groundwater > Cave microbial mat | place... | reverse complement strand
GAAATATGGAACCCGGTTGTGGTTTTGTTATTGGGCGTTCTCGCCCGAGTACGTTTCGTTTGGGTTGTCTCTGTCTGTTCGCTCATGTCCCAAGTCTACCAGTTATTCGGATAGGCTCTAAGCGCGGTTAATCTCCACCTCGCGCAGGGCCAAATGCAGGCCGATGCCGCCCGCCTCGCTATTCAGCGGCACGAACAAAAGCGGCAGGTCGAGCGTGGACAGCACCGTGCCTTTCCCCATCAGCAGGGTGGGGGGCGAGATTTTGACGGTGTGTCCGGCCTGCGAGAGTTTGACGCTGGCCTGGCCGGTGATGACGTTGCCCAATTCCGCGATGCCGCTCTGAGCCAGGCTGGTAAACTTCTCGGCCGGCTCGCCCATCAACCGCCCCACCAGGTTAAGCGCGACGGCCTCGCTCAGGCTGTACAGCACCGTGCCGTTGACGCTGCCCACCAGGCTGATGAGGATCGCCACCTCGTCGGTGGCGAAGGGTTGATCGAGCAAGGCCATTTCGCCGCGCGTGACGTGCAGGCCCACCTCGGCCAACAGCACCGCCTGGGCCGCTTCGGTAAACGCATTCGCAATTTTGATGTGCATGGTCTGTAGCCCTCTAAGGAGCCGTCCAAGAACAAGCTCCCTGTCACCCTGAGCAAAGCGAAGGGTCTCCCATTTGGCCGGCGAGATGCTTCGCTTCGCTCACGCGAAGTGCGCGTGACAAAAGCTGAAGTTATTTCTGGACAAGCCCTAAACCTTCCGATAGAACGAAATGCCGTGACTGCGGAAGCCGATCTCTGTGGCGTGCGGGATGATCTCGGTACTGCCGACGAACAGCACGCCGCCGGGCTTGAGGGCGGCGTGAAATTTCCGGTAGAGCCGGTCTTTGGCCGTGTTCGTAAAATAGATCACGACGTTCCGGCAAACAATCAGATCGAACTCCCCCTCAAATTCGTCGTCCAGCAGGTTGTGCTCGCGGAACTGAACGTGCCGGGCCAAACTCGGGGTGACGCAACTGGGCGGATTGCCCGGCTCAAAATAGCGGGCGCGCTGAGCTTCGCTCAAGTTCTGCATGTCCTGGGCCGAGTAGGGGCCGCGCGCCCGGGCCTTCGCCAGCGCGCCCCGGTCCAAATCGGTGGCGATGAGGGTATGCCGCCTCAGCGGCGTCATTTCGTCCAATAGCATCGCCAGGCTGTATGGCTCCAGCCCAATTGAGCAGCCGGCGCTCCACACCCGCAGGCGCGGCGCGGCTTTCGATAATTCCGGGATCACATTCTGGCCCAGGTCATGCCAGCGCTCCGGGTCGCGGAAGAAGGCCGAGACGTTGATGGTCAGATAATTCCGCAGGCGTTCGCGCTCCTGGTCGTCGAGGCGCACCCGCCGAAAATAATCAGGCCAGGTGGCCGCGCCCGAACGCACCAGCCACGAATCCAGCCGCCGCCGCATCTGCTCGTCCTTGTAATGATCGAGGTTAATGTCCAGCAGGGTTTTGACCGAGCGTTTAACCTGAGTGTAAAGTTCGAGTTCCATTGAGTGGCCTTGCGTCTCTATATACTGTGCGGGCACAAATTGCGGTTTTTCGCCCGGCGATTAATCGCCGGGCTGAACGTACCAAGCCCCGTAAACAGGGCGGTTGAGCCGGATTTATCCGGCTTGGTTGCTTTCAGCCCGGAGGTTCACCTCCGGGCGAAAAGCGGCCGGCCGGATGCAACGCAGGTTGGGCCGGCACCGCGTGCCGGATGGCGGCGGCGATTTCAGGCAAGGGAACAACCGCGTCGGCCAGCCCGGCCTCCGCTACACTGCGCGGCATCCCCCAGACCACGCAGGACGATTCGGCCTCGGCGATCACCTGGCCGCCGGCGGCGTGAATTAACGCCGAGCCGTGCCGGCCATCGGACCCCATGCCGGTGAGCACCACGCCAATGGCCGCGCCGGGATAGCGTTGGGCGACCGCCGCCATGGTCACGTCCATGGCGGGCCGGACGCCATGCAGAGGGGGATTCTGGTTCAAGGCGATGCGTCCGTGTTCATCCAGCGTCATGTGAAAACCGGCAGGCGCGAGCAGAGCCTGGCCCGCTTCCAGCGCATCGCCCGCCTCGGCTTCTTTGATGGCGAGGGGCGAAATTTTGTTCAGACGGTCGGCCAGCGGGCGGGTGAAGCCGACCGGCATGTGCTGAACAATCAAGATCGCGGCGGGCAAATCGGCCGGGAGCGCGGCTAACACGGTGGTGAGCGCGCGCGGCCCGCCGGTGGAGGCGCCCATGACGATGACTTTGTCCGGGGCGGCGCGGCGGGCGACGGCCGGCGTCAGGGGGCGCTGAATAAAGGGCCTGGTTCTGGCTATGGCGGGGCTGAGTGCAAGCGGCTGAACTTGCGCGCTCGCCGCCAGGCGGACTTTGGCGACGACGTCATTCATCACGGCGGCCACGTTGGCGCGGAGCGAGGGCTTGGCCACAAAGTCCACCGCGCCCCAGGTCAACGCCTGCACGGTTTCGTTCGCGCTCTCTGTGACCAGGCCGCTGAGCATGACGACGGGCCGGGGGAAGTGCGCCATAATCTCGCGCAGAGTCGCCAGGCCGTCCAGGCGCGGCATATCCACGTCCAGCGTGATCACGTCCGGGTCCAGCGCCGGGATCAAATCCAGCGCTTCGCGCCCGTCGCGGGCCGCGCCGACCACGCTGAGGCCGGGCGCGGCGTTTAGATGCTGGCTGATGACGTGCCGCATGTAGGCGGAGTCATCCACGATCAGGACGCGCACGGGGCGCGGGTCGAGAGGGAGCGGGGCGGTCATGGGCGGCGTTACCTTTGCAAGCGCTCAGGCCGGTTCGCGGAGGGCCAACGCCCGGCTGATCACCGCCAACACCCGGACGGGCTCAAACGGCTTGACGGCAAAGTCGAACGCGCCGGAGCGGATCGCTTCCAACACCACCGACTCCTGGCCGAGCGCCGTGAGCATCACCACCCGCGCCCGGGGGTCGAAGGCCCGAATCTCTCTGAGCGCCGTCAGCCCGTCCATCTCCGGCATCGTGACATCCATCAGCACGACGTCGGGCCGCGCAGACTTGTAGACGCTGACCGCGTTCAGGCCGTTGTCGGCCTGGAGCACTTCGTAGCCTTCGCCGGTCAGTATCTTCGAGATGCGCATTCGCAGGAACTCCGCATCGTCCACAATCAGGATTTTAGCCATTCCATCATCTCCTTCGGTGATTCAAATATCTTGCTCGTGGTGGCCCATGCTGCGCACGGTCATCCGCCCATTGGCCACATACACGCGCATGGTGCGGCCAGCCGTCCCGCCTACCGTTTGCGCCTGGGCTCTTAGCCGGTGGGCGGTCAGGAATTCGTGCGCGGCCACAATGTTCCTCTGCCCGATGTTGAAGAGCCGCGCCGGGTCAGACATGCCCAACATGTTGGCACCGCCGGCCATGCGGACGATCAGGCGGCGGCGTTCGGCTCCGGCCTGGGTGAGTTCGTCCAGGAGTTGGGCGAGGCCGGTGTCCACGTATTTGGCCGCGAGCACATCGCCCGTGCCATTGCGCACCGGTAGAACGGCGTGGAGCAGGCCGCCCACCCGGGCCTCCGGGTCGTACATCCCCACGCCCATGCATGATCCCAGGCCGTAGGCGACCAGCACGTCCGCCGGATTGCGGCTGATCTTGATCTCTCCCAGACCGACGGCGACTGAACAAAGTTCGGCCAGCATATCAGCCTCCGTGGGACGCGGCGCGTTTGGCCAGGGCGTCGAGCGTCACGGGATCGGGGATCACCCAGAAATCGGCCTGGATTTCCCGCTCCGTGCCCAAAAGGCCACTTGCAACATCAGCACCTGCTTGCCCACACCCCCGTGCGTGGCGACGATGACATCCAGGATCGCGCCGACCATATCCACCATCACTGCCGGCGGGGTGGGGCGCGCCCCCAAACCGGCAAAGGCGGCCAGAGCGTTGAGGAAGAACGTGCCGGTCAGGTTGCCGAGTTCGGCCAGGGCCGAGCGTTCCATGGCCCCCAGGGTTTGCGTGGTGCCTGGCGTCTGGCTCATCATCATATCGGTCAGTTCCAGGGCTTTGGCATACGCCAGGATGAGCATGATCTGTCCGGATATCTCGCCCTGCGCCCGCAGGTAAATGCCCACCGCTTCGCTCTCCGGGCCGCCCAACAGGTTGGGCACCTCGGCCAACGGGACCAGATGAACTTGCGGCCGCGAAATCGAAAGCGGCGTTCCGACCATGTCGGAGAAGCCGCGCGCCGCGTAAGTGACCCCCTCCTCCACCATGATTTTTAGTAATGTACGAAGCTTTTCATCGAACTCAACGGGTATCTCGGTCAACATAGCTTGGCTCCTCTCCTTATATCCCCATCAGTTTGAACAATCCCGACACATCCACAATCAACGCCACCCGGCCATCGCCCAGGATCGCCGCGCCGGAGACGCCGGGGGTATCGCCGACCAGCGCGCCGAGGGATTTGACGACCAGTTCTTGTTCGCCCACCAGGGTGTCTACCAGCAGGCCCATTTCCAGGGCGCCCCAGCGCACGGCGACGACATACTCGTGCGTGGCCGGGCGAGGCCTGGGCGGCTCGGGCCAGGCCAGGGCGGCGCTCAAGCGCACCAGCGGCAGGACGTGCCCGCGCACGTGGGTCACCGGCTTGCCGCGCACCGTGTGGATCGCAGAGGCGGGGAGGCGCAGGGTTTCCATCACCGCCGCGAGCGGAATGGCTAATGTGCTGGCGTCCACGTCCGGCCGGGGATTCGCGGTGCGCACCAGCAGAGTCGGGATGGTCGCCAGGGTGAGCGGCAGGATGATTTGAAAGCGCGCGCCCCTCCCCGGCCAGGTCTCCACCAGGATATTGCCGTTGAGCCGCTCAATGTTGGTGCGGACGATGTCCATGCCCACGCCGCGCCCGGAGACATCATCCACCGCCTGGGCGGTGGACAGGCCGGGCCGGAAGATGAGGTCAATCACTTCGGAGTAAGTGAGGGCTTCCGCCTCCGGGGCGGTGATCAGCCCTTTTTGCACGGCGCTGGCCTTCACCCGCTCCAGATCAATGCCGCGCCCATCGTCTTCGACGGTCAGGATGATGCGGCTGTCTTCGTGTCGCGCCGTCAGCAGGATGGCGCCGCGCTCCGGCTTGCCCGCCGCCCGCCGCTCGTCGGGCGTTTCCAGCCCGTGCGCCACGGCGTTGCGCAGGAGGTGAATGAGCGGGTCGCCGATCTCTTCAATAACCGAGCGGTCGAGCTCGGTGTCTTCGCCGCGCACGATCAGTTCCACCTGCTTGTCGGCCTTGCGCGCCAGGTCGCGCACCAGGCGCGGGAACTTGTTGAAGACGTTCGCCACCGGCAGAAGGCGGATGCGCATCACTTCGTCTTGCAGTTGATCGGTGATGCGGCTCAGGTGGATCACGGTCTGCGCCAGGTTCTCGGCCAGGGCGTGATTGCCGTTGGTGAACTGGCGCTCGAGGTCGTTGTGAATCTGGCTCAGGCGGTTGCGGTCGGTGATCAGCTCGCCCACCAGGTTCATGAGGTTATCCAACCGCTCCACGCTGGTGCGGACGGTTTTCTCGGCAACGGACAGCGCGCGGCCCGGTTCGCGCGCGGCTTGCAACGCCGATCGCAGTTGCTGGGCTTGTTGAGCAACGGCTTGGTCGAGGGCCTCGGGCGTGAGGGCGCCCATGCGGATGAGCGCGTGGCCCAACAATTCCGTGCGGCCCGGATCAGCCGCCTGCTGTAGCAACGCGGCTTGAAGTTGAGCCTGAGTGATGTAACCGGCTTTAAGCAGGAACCCACCCAGGCGCAACGCTTCTTCATTCGCCGAGTCCGCCGGCAGTGGGTCGGCCTCCGGCGAGGCGCGGAGGGAATTGCCCTGCGAGACGGAAGGGCCGGCGTCATCTGAAATCAGCCGAATCTCCTCCTCGCCAATCACCAGCCGGGCCATCTCCGGCACCGAGGTCAATGTCCGGCGGACGTGATCAATGGATCGGCTGGTTATCAGGCGCGCAGTGACCTGGCGCACAGGGGCGGCGGATTCAATCGCCGACTGCGAGGGTTGGAGGTCGTAGACGTCACCCAAAGCTTGCAGGGCGAATACGAATTGAAGGGCGCGGGCCGCCGGGGCGAGGCTGTCCGCCGCGATGTCAGCGCGGATGAAGAGGCCGGGGGCGGCCGGGCCGTCTGATGGGGTCGGCGCGACGCTGGCCGGGGTTTCCGGCGCGGCGAGTGGGTTGAAGGCGGCCAGGCGCGCCACGATGGGGGCGATGTCCAGCGGCGCGGGGCTGTCGGCCAGGATTTCGTCGCGCAGAAGCTTGAGGGCGTCCAGCGCTTCCAGGCACGCATCCACCAGGGTGGCCGTGATCGGCAAAGCGCCCTTGCGCAGGCTGTCCAGCACGGTTTCCAAAGCGTGCGTCACATCCGCCATACGCCAGTGGTTGATGATGCCGGCCGAGCCTTTCAACGTGTGGGCGGCGCGGAAAATGGTTTGCAGTAACTGCGCGTCGGAACCGGCGCGTTCCAGCCGCACCAGGCCCTCGTCGAGGGTCTGAAGCTGCTCGTCGGCTTCGGCCAGCAGGATGTGCAGTTCGTCTTCGTCAATGTCAAACGCGGGGTTCATGACGCCTTGACCTCATGTGTGCATTATGAAGGTTCCACCTTGTGGCGGCCTCACAAAAAGCCGGATTGACTTTCCAAAACCCTTCCAAAATAAAAGCGCCGCATCCCGGTCTGGGGCGCGGCGCATTGAGCGGGACCACCTCACCCCCGGCCCCGCTTCGCGTCCTGACGACGAAAAGCAAGGGCGTCGTCAGGAGAGGGGAGCCCGGAGGTTCACCTCCGGGCTGAAAGCAACCAAGCCGGATAAATCCGGCTCAACAGCCCCGTTTACGGGGCTTGGTACGTTCAGCCCGGCGATTAATCGCCGGGCGAAAAACCGCAATTTGTGCCCGCACAGTATATATCAGGCGTGCTCCCCTCGCCTGGGCGCGTGAAGCAGTTCCGCTCAGGAGACGTGAAGCGGTTGGGGGGTGAGGCCGGGTAGGCCGAGTGAGTTTTGCGCGACTGCGTTTATTCACCAGGCCGGGCCAGGACGTAGCCAATGCCGGGCTTGTTTTGGATGTACTGCGGGGCACGCGGGTCAGGCTCAATTTTCTGGCGCAGGCGATGGATGGCTTGCCAGACCAGGCGCACCTCCCCGACGTAACCCGCGCCCCACACCTTCTCCAGGAGGTACTCGGGCAGTAAGACCCGCCCGGCCTGGCGGGCCAGCTCACTCAGCAGGCGATATTCGGTCGAGGTCAGGTTGACTTCCTGATCGCCCATAAACACGCGCTGGCGGGCGAAGTCCACCCGCAGGTCGCCCGCCTGGAAGGCCGGCTGGAGGGGCGTCGTTCCGGAAGGGTGCCCCCGGCGCAACGCCGCGCGGACTCGGGCTAACAATTCGTTGGCGCTGAAGGGCTTGGTCACGTAATCATCCGCGCCCAGGTCGAGGCCCTTGACCTTATCGGCGTCTTCGGCCATGGCCGTGAGCATGATGATGGGAGCGGAGGAAAATTGGCGGATGCGGCGGCAGGCTTCGTAGCCGTCGAGGCGCGGCATCCGCACATCCAGCAGGATAAGGTGCGGCTCGTGATCGGCGGCCAGTTCGACGGCCATTTGCCCGTCATGGGCGGTGAGCACTTCGTAGCCGCTGGCTTCCAGGTTAACCTTGATGGCCCGGACGTAGCGCGGCTCGTCGTCCGCCACCAGGATACGCGTTTCTCTCTTGGTCATAGGCTGACTCTTCCTAGGCTGAGTGAGTATAGTCCAAACGTCTCGCGACGGGCAATGTGAAGCTAAAGGTGCTGCCGGCCCCGAGGGTGCTTTCGGCCCAGATGCGCCCGCCGTGCGCCTCGATAATGCCCCGGCAGACTGCCAGCCCAAGGCCGACGCCGGGAATGCTGTGGGTGCGCTCGTCCTCGACACGATAGAAGCGTTCAAACACCCGCTCCAAATCCTCGGCCGGGATGCCGAGGCCCTGGTCGCTCACCTGGACGACCAGCTCGATCTCCGACGCGCGGCCCCGAAGCGTAATCTTGCCCGCCTCCGGCGAGTATTTAATGGCGTTGCTGATCAGGTTGCGCAACACCTGCTCAATCCGTTTGGGGTCGGTCAGCGCCATCAGCGGCTGGGGCGGGAAATCGCACTCCAGGCGGTAGCGCGCGAGTTGGTGGCGCATGGTGTCCAGGGTTTCGGCGGCCAGGCGCCCGAGGTCGGTGGGCTGGCGGTCCAGGCGCATCTGCCCGCTTTGCAGCCGGGACAGGTCCAGCAGATTGCTCACGATCTTTTCGAGTTTGCCCGCCTCTTCTTCGATATCGCGCAGGAACCCGCGCTGGGTCTCGCGGTCAAAGTCCACGTCGTCGCGCAGGAGCGTGCTGGCGGAGATGGTGATCAGGCCCAACGGGGTGCGCAATTCGTGGGAGACGTTGGCGATCAATTCGGCCCGCAGACGATCCAACTCCCGCAGGAGCTCGATCTCGGCGGCTTGCTGGGCCAGCCGCGCGTTGTCTGCGGCAACGCCAAACTGGTGGCCGATGGTCGCGAGCAGTTGCTGTTGCAGGCCGCTGAAGGCGCGCTCGTTGCGCCGGAAGACGCCCAGCATCCCCAGCGCCTGGTCCTTCGACGCAATCAGGGCGCCGGTGAGCGCGGGCCGGGCTTCGGGCTGATCGATCTTCAGGTTAAACTGCACGACGTCGAGGCCGTGGGCCGCGAGGTCCGGCTGGTCGTGGTCCAGCTCGATGCGTTGGATCGCCGCCAAAACAGCCGGCGGAAAACCGCGCTGAGCGGCCAGTTGGAGTGAGCGCTCGTCGCCGGCCCCCTCCACCAGATGAACCCAGCCCCCGTCCAAATCCAGCACTTCGATCAGTTTGTCCAGGATGGCGTGGGCGAGGCGCTCCAGGTCGAAGGGCTGGCCGATGATGGCGGCAATGGCGTTGAGGGCCAGCAGTTCCTCGTTGCGCTGTTTGAGCGCCAGCTCCGCCCGTTTGCGGCCGGTGATGTCCTGCCCGACGGACTGGATTTCGACGAGTTGGCCGGCCCGCGTATAGAGCGCCCGATCCGTCCACTGTTGCCAGCGGATTTCGCCGCTGGGCGCAACGACCCGGTGCCAGTACGTCGTCATCGGATTGCCTGCGCTCAGGGCCGCCCGCTTGCGCTTCACGAAGCCCACATCCTCGGGATGGATCGTCGGCGTGACGTTGCGCCCGATGAGCGTTTCGGCGGTCTGGCCGAGGTAGCGGCAATAGGCGTCGTTGACGAACGTCAGCGCGCCGTCGGCGCGGGCGCGGTAGATCAGGTCGGTCTGGTCTTCGACGATGGCGCGGAAGCGCGCTTCGCTCTCGCGCAGCGCCGCCTCGGCCTGCCGCTGTTCCCGCCGCAGGGCGGCCTCGCGCAGTTCGCGCTCAATGGCCGGGATCAGCCGCGTCAGGTTGTCCTTGAGGATGTAGTCGTGCGCCCCGGCTTTCATCGCGGCCACCGCCGCCGCCTCGCCCATCTGGCCGGAGATGATGATGAAGGGCAAGTCCACCGCGCACTCTTTGAGCAGAGCCAAAGCGGCGGTCGCGCTGAAGTGCGGCATGGCGTGATCGGACAAGACGAGGTCCCAGGTCTGCCGCTCGAGCGCGGCGCGCAGGGCGGCGGGCGTGTCCACTCGCTCCCAGGCCGGGTCAAACCCGCCCTGCCGCAGTTGGCGCAGGAGCAAATCGGTATCGTCGCGGGAATCTTCGACGATGATGACGCGCAAAGGTGTGCCCATTGGCGCTTGCCTTTCTCTCCACTCGCGCGGCGCACTTTCCGCCTGCGGAGCGGCCTGGCTTCACTTCTCCAGCGGAGGCTGGTTAAGCACCAGCCAGTGCAATCCCAATTGCCGCACCGCTTCGACGAACTCGATGAAGTCCACCGGCTTGCGGACGTAGCTGTTCACGCCGAGGCTGTAGCTGTGGAGGATGTCACGCTCTTCGTTGGACGAGGTGAGCATGACGACGGGCAGTGGCCGGGTGCGCGGGTCGGCCCGCACCTGGCGCAGAACCTCCAGGCCGTTCAGCTTGGGGAGTTTCAGGTCCAGCAGAACGATCTGGGGCAGGTCGTGCGGGTCACGGCCGGCGTACGCGCCCACGCCGAAGAGATAGTCCAGCGCCTCCCGCCCATCGCGCGCCACCACCACTTCGTTCAGGATGTGGTTCTTCTGCAGGGCGCGCAGGGTCAGCGCCTCGTCGTCCGGGTTGTCCTCCACGAGCAGGATAATTTTGTTAGACATGTTGCCCGTCTGTCTCCAGGCCCGGCGGTAAGGTGAAATAGAAGGCCGCGCCCTGTTCCACCGCGCCTTCCGCCCACAGGCGGCCGCCGTGCCGGTGAATGATGCGCTGGACGGTCGCCAGGCCGATGCCGGTGCCGGGAAATTCGGCGGTGGAGTGCAGGCGCTGAAACGCGCCAAACAGTTTGTCGGCGTACTCCATGTCGAAGCCCGCACCGTTGTCGCGCACGACGTAGATCGTTTCGCCGTTGCGCCGCGCCGCGCCGAACTCGATGCGCGCCTGCGGGCGTTTGGCGGTGAACTTCCAGGCGTTGCCCAGCAGGTTTTCGAGCGCGATCCTCAGCAGGCGCGCGTCGCCCTCGGCGGTCAGGCCCTCGGCGATGACGAATTCTACCGCGCGCTCCGGATGATTGTGGCGCAGTTCCTCGGCCACGGCCAGCGCCAGCGCGCTGAGAGACACCGGCGCCCAGCGCAGTTCGGCGCGGGTGAGGCGAGACAATTCCAGCAGATCGTCAATCAACTGCGCCATGCGCTGGCTGGCGGCGCGCACGCGCTGGAGGTAGTTCGCCCCCTGCGCGTCGAGCCGGTCGGCGTAGTCTTCCAGCAGGGTGCGGCTGAAGCCGTCAATGCTCCGCAGGGGCGCGCGCAGATCGTGCGAGACGGAGTAGGAGAACGCTTCCAGCTCTTTGTTGGCGGCCTCCAGTTGCGTGGTGCGTTCGATCACGCGCCGCTCCAGATCGGCGTTGAGGTGTTGCAGGGCTTCAACCAGGCGGCTTTGGGTGATTGCGATCGCGACCTGGTTGGCGACCTCGCGGCCGAGATTAATTCTCTCCTCGTCGAAGAAGCCGGAGATTTCAGAAGACAGGCTGATGGACCCGATCAGGTTGCTCTGTGAGAAGAGCGGCAGGAGGCACAGCGAGTGCAAGCCTTCCGTGATGAGGCTTTGAATTTGGGGTGGCGGGTCTGCCAGCGCGCGCAAGTCGTTGATCAGCACGGGTTGATTCTTCGAAAGGGTTTGGAGCATATCCTGAAATAACGCGAGCGGCACCCGCATTCCCTTATGAAATGATATTTCTTTGACCGTCTTCACATCAAAGATCAGCGCTTCGTTTGTTCCCCAATCAATGAGTGTCAGAGAGGCGCGGTGGCAGTCTATCAATTCACGCATGTGACTCAATGCCGCGCCGACAATGCTTTCAATCGAATCAGCCGCCAGGATCGCCGTATCAATTTCACGCAGGGCTTTCAGCCGCTGGTTCTGCCGTTCGATTTTTTCCTCCGCCTGCCTGCGCTCGGTAATGTCCACATCCATGCAGACGAAGCCGATCTGTTCGTCATTCATAGGGATGCTGAATGTTGTGGCTAATACCCAGCCGGTAGTGCCGCCCTGGCGACGGACCCGCGCCTCGTAAGGACCAAATGGTTTTCCAGTCCCTTGAATTTCAGAAAGGATGCGCATGAATTCTGCCTGTTCCTCAGGAGTGTGGATGAGCTGGTCCAGTGTCTTGCCGATCGTCTCCATGGATTTCCAGCCATACAGGGTCTCAGATGCTGGATTCCAGTATAGAACACGGCCGTCTTTGTCATACCATTGGACAGCTACGTTGGGAGAATTGTTCAGGTTTGCAAGGAGTTGTGCCTTACTTACACTCAGCGCTTCTTCGGCTCGCTTGCGTTCTGAAACATCCATCAGTATGCCTTGAACAATGGGTCTGCCCCCGCTTTGCGATGGCAGAATATGCCCTGAGTCGCGTACCCAGATCCAATTGCCGATGCGCGTTAATATCCGATACTCGGATTCAAAAGGCTCGTTGCGTACATAGGCTTCATTTTCCAAAGATAATTGTTCATCACGGTCTTCCGGGTGAACCTGGCGATACCACAGAGTTGGGTCTGCCAGCCATTCTTGCGGAGCGTAGCCGAGCAGTTGTTCAATTTGCGGGCTGACATATGACCAGACGCCGTTTGTGCCTAATTCCGAAGTGTAGACTACTTGAGATAAACGCTCCACCAAGTTGCGATATTTGTTTTCCGCCTCTCGTGATGTCTCCTCCGCCTG
>Ga0247727_10015771_pt1 | contig 12327 bp, 12 predicted proteins | sample WisWelCaveWW1625_FD_202498 | JGI IMG/M metagenome (GOLD analysis project Ga0247727, IMG submission 202498) | Biofilm microbial communities from Wishing Well Cave, Virginia, United States - WW16-25 | ecosystem: Environmental > Aquatic > Deep subsurface > Groundwater > Cave microbial mat | place... | reverse complement strand
AGAACTGCGCCAGGCGGTTGAGACCGTGGCGAAGCAGGCCGGCGTCACCGTGGTGCTCGATCGCGCCGTCGTCCTCTACGGCGGGACGGACCTCACCGACGCGGTCATCCAGCTGATCAAGAAATAAAATGCGGGGCGGTCCGATCGCCGGGCTGCTGGCGATCCTCGTGCTCATCGCGGGGTGTGGGTCGCGCTCCGCCGAGACGCCCGCGCCGTCGCCGGCCGCGCAGCCAACAGCGGTCGCGCCGTACGTGGTCGGTGTCGTGGACATGGCGGTCTTGCTGCGGACCCACCGTCGGTGGCCGGAACTCGAGGGGCTCAACAAGAAGATTGACGCCTTGCAGCTTCGACTGGCGAATCCCCCGCAGCCTCCGGCGTTGCCGCCGCAAAACTTCGACCCACAGCTGCAGGCGGAGGCGGATCGTCTGTCTGCGGCGTACCGAGCCGAGCTGGCCGAGCTCGAGGAGCAGGCGAAGCGCCGTGTAGAAGCGTTCGCGGCGGACGTCAAGGCCGAGGCGGAAGCTAAACTGGCCGACCGCCAGCGCCAGGCCAATGAGGAGTTGCAACGCGCATTCGAGGTCAAGCGAGACGAACTGCAGCGCGATCTCGAGAAGTTCGAGCTTGCCACCATGACCGACTACCGTATTCCGCTCCTGAACCTCCGGCTCAAGGCCGACGTGGTCGGCCTCTCCAACGAGGAGGAGGCCAAGCGGCTCAACGAAGAGGCGGGTCGTCTCCTGCAGGAGCGGGACGGGAAGATCAGGACCAGGGCGCAGACTCTCGACAAGACCATGCAGGAGTTCCAGCAGACGAAGACCGCGGAGGTCGAGACGCGGTTCAAAGCCGGTGTCGCTGCCGTGGAGGAGGAGGCCAACAAACGCATCGCCGCCGAGACCGCGGCGACACGCGCACAGTTCGAGGCGGCGATCAAGGAGCGCGAGGCCCGCCTGCGCAGTGGCGTGGAGCAGCGGCGGCAGATCCTCGTGGGCGGGACCGGAGAACAGGTCCGTGCGGCGGAGGAGCGCTACGCGCGTCAGTTGCGGGCAGAAGGCGGCCGCCTCCAGGCAGAGCTTCAAGCGCTCCACGGCCAGCGTCTGCGGCTCGAGGACGCGATGGTTGCGGAGATCAAGATCGAGATTGCGACGTTGGCCCAAGAGCGCAAGGTCGACGTGGTGCTGGCCCGAACCGTGGCCAACGTCGCGGGTGTCGACCTGACCCAGGCCGTCATCCCTCGACTCAAGCGTCAGTGACGTGGGCACGCAGGACACGACGATGACGGCCACGACACGACGGCCTTGGTGGGGGATCGGGGCGCTCGTGGGGGTCGCGCTCCTGGTCGCTGGCTGCACCGGGGGGCGCGTCGGCTTGGTGGACAGCCGGCGCATCCTGACCGAGAGCGCGAAGGCGCTCCGCTACCAGAAAGAGATCGACGATCGCGAGCGCGCGATGCTCTCCGATCTCCAGTTGCTGGTCAACCAGCTGACCCGCGAGGATCTCGAGGCCCGCCGGCAGCAGTACTTCCGCGAATTGCAGGAACTACGCGCTGACCGACAGGACGCCCTCAACCGTGAAATCCGGGAAGCGATCCAGCAAATTGTCCGGCAAAAGCGCCTACGCGGAGTGATTGTCAAGGGTCCGGTCGTCTACATCCGAGAAGGCGCGACCGTAGACATCACCCAGGAGATCATCGACCGGCTCAAATAGGGCCCGGGGTCAATCGGCATGACGCTCGCGCAGCTCGCCGTCATCGCCCAGGCCGAGCTTGTGGGCGCCGGCGAGGTCGAGATCGACGGTGTCAGCGACCTGGCTCACGCGCATCCCCACGCCCTGGTCATGGTGGCGGATCCGCGGCAGGTGCCGGCGGCCGACGTTTCCGCCGCCGCCGCGCTGCTCGTTGGGACCGGCGCCCCGCCGACTCAGAAACCCACGCTGCGCGCCCGCAACGTGCGCGCGGCGTTCGCACGGGTCCTCGCCGCCTTCGCTCCCGCGCGTCGTGTCCAGGGCGTACACCCCGCGGCCGTCGTCGCCGCCGACGCCCAGATTGGGCCGGGCGTGACCATCGGACCGTGCGCCGTCATCGAGAGCCAAGCCGTCGTCGGGCCCGGAAGCCAGATCCTGGCCGGCGTGACAGTGGGCGCGCGCGCGCGGGTCGGCACCGACTCGACCGTGTATCCCGGTGTCTCAATCTACCCCGATTGCGTGATCGGTGATCGCGTGATCATCCACAGCGGCGCCATCATCGGGAGTGACGGGTTCGGCTATGCGACCGAAGATGGTATCCACGTCAAGATCCCGCATCTTGGGCGCGTCATCATCGAGGATGACGTTGAGATCGGCGCCAATACGACGATCGATCGAGGGACGTTGGGCGAAACTCGCATCGGCCGCGGGACCAAAATCGACAATCTGGTGCAGATTGGCCACAACGTCGTGATCGGCGAGGGCGCGCTGCTCGTCGCGATGGTGGGTATTTCGGGGAGCGTGACGATCGGGTCCGGGGCGGTGCTTGCTGGCCAGGCCGGCGTCGTCGACCACAAGACCGTCGGGGCCCGCGCCATCGTCAGGGCGCGGGCCGTGGTGACCAAGGACGTGCCCGACGGCGCCTCGGTTTCCGGATTCCCGGCGCAGGATCACCGCCAAGAGCTCCGAGTCCAGGCCGCGCTGCGGCGGCTGCCTGACGTGATCACGCGCCTCGAGGCCCTGGAGGCACGCCTTGCCGCGTCCCAGCCGCGAGTGCGCTCGCCCAGGCGTCCCCGTCGGCCGGGTGCCTCATGAGCCCGATCGCGCGGTGCGCGCTGACGGCCCTTCTGCTCATAGCCGTCCTGCCCGTGCCGGCGGCAGCGGCGCCGGGGCTGAAGGAAGTCGTGGCCGTCCGCCTGGTTGACCCCCCTGCCGCCGAGCTCTATGTCCGCAACGTGTTGATCGGCCGGCTCGTCGGTGCCGCGGCCTGGGGACGTGCCAGGACGGCGGTCCGCCGACTCGATCGGCCCTTCGTCGGCCCCGTGGCCGTCAGGGTGGCGGTCCGTCGAAACGCTGCGCACTTGGTGGTCGATGGGGTTGTCGTCCTCACGGCGGACCGCGCCGACGCCGAGCGCGAGGGTACGACCTCAGCCGAGCTCGCCGCGCGGTGGGCCGAGGCGCTCCAGGTCGCGCTGGCGATCCCACCGATCGCTGTCACCCCGCCCCGCGTCCTGCTCTCCCCGGGCTACGGCACGCGAGCCGCCATCTCAACACCGACGCCGGGACGGGTCACGCTGGGAGCCTTTGACCACAGCGTCGTCCACGCCACCGTGACGGCCGGCGCGGTGCGATTGATTGGGCGCCGCCTCGGCCGCACGGTGATTCCCGTGCGCCTCGGACCCTACCGTGCGGACGTGTCGGTTGCGGTACTCAAGCCGGCTGGAATGATCCCACGGGAAGCCAGCGTGACGGTCACGGGTACGCCTGCGTCCCCCGATGTCATTCGAGAAGCTGTGCAGCGACGTGTGCAGCAGGCCGTCGAGCGCGACCGAGGGGCGACGGTCAGCCTGGGACCGGTCGAGATCGATGCACCGCTGCCGCCCGGCGTCTCCATCACGGTACCGGTCGCGGTCGGTATCCGCAGTCCCTTCGCCGGACCGGTTGGGAGTCTGGTCCGCGTGGCCGTCACGAACGCGCCGCTCGCGCTGGGCGACCCCGAGATGCTGCTGATCAGCAACCGTCCCGAGACGATCACCGGCAACGGGCTGCTGTTCCAAGAGACCCTCACCCCGCGTCGCCCCGCGCGTCTGCTCTATCATCACATGAACGGCACGCCGCAGATGCGCATCTTGAAGCTGACGCTCCGCAACGTCGGCGCCGCCCCAGTGCGCGTCCACTACCTGAGCGGGCTCGCGGGGCCCGCGACCGATCCGGTCGTCGTCGGGCATGTGGCCACGCTGCGGTTCCTGGAGGCGCTCACGGGTGGGGTCGGGTACGTCGTGGAAGTCCCGCCAAAGAGTGAGACCACCTTCACCGCCTACACGCTAGCACCGCTGGCCCTGGTCTCGGGCCTGATGCAATTTCAGGTCATCGACGGTGGGCCGGTCGAGCTTACTGTGCACGTCCGGCTTCCCTGGCTGCTCGACCGCACGGTGATGACGGATCTCGGGCCTTGGGCGTTCCCGCATCCCCGCGGCACATTCCCGGGTTCCGTGGTCAACGTGGCGGCCGAGGTGGCGGCGCATCAGGCCGTCCCACTGGTGGATCTCGGCGTCGCCTCCGGCCTGCGCGATGTGAACACCGGGGAGCCGTTGGTCGGGGACTACGGGGTCCTCTACCGCATACGCGTGCGGCTCCAGAATCAGACAGCCCAGGAGCTGACCACCGACCTGGTGGCGTTCGCCGCGGGCGGGGCCGCTCGCGGCCTCTTTCTCGTCGACGGCACGCTCGCCGACATCGGCTACCTCCGCGGCAACGAGGGGCGGGTGATCACATCGTTTACGCTGGCGCCGGGCAGCACGCGCGATGTCACGATCGTGACGATGCCCGTGGCCGGTTCTTTCTATCCGGTCCGGTTGACCGCGCGGCCGCGGGGAGCGCCGTGACCGCGCAACGCACCATCACCCGGGCTGTCCACCTCTCCGGGATCGGGCTCCACACCGGTGGCCCCGTGTCCTTCCGCATGCTCCCGGCGCCGCCGGACCACGGCGTGTCGTTCTCCAGGGTGGACGCCGCGCGGGCGCGGGCGATCCCCGCTCGTCTCAGCGAGGTGGTGGCGACAGATCGCGGGGTTGTCCTCGGCCACGCCATGCGCGTGGCCACGGTCGAGCACCTGCTGGCCGCGGCCCACGGGCTCGGGATCGACAACCTGACGGTCGAGGTCAACGGGGAAGAACTTCCGTGTGGCGATGGCAGCGGGTTGATCTTCACCGATGCCCTGATGCAGGCCGGCGCGGTGGAGCAGGACGCGCCGCGGCACCCCATCGCCATCACCGCGCCCGTGTGGGCCATCCGCGAGCGCAGCCTGGTCGTGGCCATCCCGGCCCCGCAATTGCGGGTCACCGTCTTGGCGACGGTGGAGGGGACCTCGATCCCGGCGCAAGTAGCCGAGTTCGATGCGGGAATCGACGATTTCATCGCCGCCGTGGCGTCGGCGCGCACCTGGGGGTTCGCGGCTGAGGTCGAGGCCCTGCGGGCTCGCGGCCTCGCGCGCGGGGCCTCCCTCGAGAACGTGCTGGTTATCGGCCCCGACGGGTATCTCAACGAACCCCGGTTCTCCAACGAAGTGGCCCGGCACAAGGTGCTGGATCTCATTGGCGACCTGGCGCTCTTGGGACGGCCGCTGCACGCGCACTTTGTGGCGATCCGCTCCGGCCACCATCTGCACATCGCGCTGGCGCGCTCGATCGCCGAGAGCGCGGATGCGGCGCGATGATGTGGGGAGCAGGCGGGGCGTGCATGGAATGACCGATCCGATGGATCGCGTCAGCCGCTCCCGTGGTCCCACGGTCCATCCCACCGCGATCGTGCATCCAACGGCGCACCTTGACGAAGGCGTCGAGGTGGGTCCGTACGCGGTGATCGGCGCCGGCGTCGTCATCGGCGGCGGTACGGTCGTGGGGCCCCATGCGGTGATTAACGACGGCGTGGTGATCGGTGCGCAGAACCAGCTGGCGGCTCACGTGGTGATTGGGACCAGGCCTCAAGATCTGGCGTACCGCGGGGAGCCGACACGCGTCGTGATCGGAGACGGGAACATCTTCGGTGAGTTCGCCAGCGTAGATCGCGCCACCGGCGAGGGCAACGAAACCAGGATCGGCAATGACACGTATGTCATGTCGTACGTGCGGGTCAGTCACAACTGCCAGGTTCGGGATAGCGCCGTCATCGTCAGCGGCACACAGCTTGGGGGGTGGGTCGAGGTCGATGACCGCGCGTATGTGGGCGGGATGAGCGCAGTCCACCAGTTTGTCCATGTTGGTCGCCTGGCCATCGTCGCGGGGTGTTCCGGCCTGAGCCAGGATCTGCCGCCATACGTAATGGCCGGCGGGTTCAGGGCACGCGCGATCGGACTCAACACGATCGGGATGCGGCGGCACGGCGTCTCCCCGGCGGATCGGTTGGCGCTGCGCCGCGCGTTCCGCATCTTTTTCCAGTCCCGTCGCTCGATGGAGGAGGCGCTCGGAGCGCTCGAGGTCGAGGCCGCGCAGAGTGTTCCCGTCCGCCACATGCTCGACTTCATTGAGGCCGCCCGGCGGCGGAAACGAGGGATCGTCCGATGGCAGGCAGAGACAGCGCTGTCGGACTGATTGCCGGCGCCGGGACGTTTCCCGAGATCCTGGGCGGCGCCATCAAGGCAGCAGGCCGTGTTCTGGTTTGCGTGCAGGTCGCGGGCTCGTCGGGTGTGCTGCCGACGATCGCCGACGTCTACCGGCGCCTCCCCATCGGGGCCGAGGCGCTCGAAGCGCTGCGCGCCAGCGCCGTGCGCGAGGTCCTCGTTTCAGGGCGGTTCCCCCGCACCGGTCTCCTGACCGCCGGCGACGCATTTCGACACGCCCTACTCGAAGGGACCCCCGATCGCCGGGACATGGCCCTGTTTGAGCGGTTCGCCGCGCTCCTCGCCACTCTGGGGATGGAGCTGATCGACCAGCCCCGGTTTGTCGGCGATCTACTCGCGCAACCGGGCGTGATCAGCGCCCGCGCGCCTGCACGAGAGGAAGAGGACGACATGGCCCTCGGACGAATGGTTGCGCGGCAGCTGGCAGACCTCGACGTGGGCCAGACCGTGGTCCTCCGACAGGGGATCATCCTGGCCGTTGAGGCGGCGGAGGGGACCGACGCCACGATCCGTCGCGGTGGGGCGATGGCACCCGGCGCCGTCATCGTCAAGGTAAGCCGCAACCACCAGGATCCGAGATTCGACATCCCGGCCGTCGGTCCGGATACAATCGCGGCCATGCGCGAGGTCGGCGCCAGCGCCCTGTGCGTCGACGCCCGGCGCACGCTGCTGCTCCACCGGGCACGCTTGATCCAAGACGCGGACGAGGCGGGCATCGCCGTCGTCGCCGCTGATGCTCCCCCGCTGGGGACGCCGGTCCATGGCGACACGTAGCACACGCGTCTTCCTCGTCGCCGGCGAAGTTTCAGGTGACATCCACGGCGCCGATCTCGCCACCCACCTGGCCAGACTCGACCGCGGCGTGTGCCTGGAGGGCATCGGCGGCCGGCGGATGGCCGCCGCCGGCGTGACGCTGGTAGAGGACAGCAGCGAATGGGGCATTCTGGGCTGGCTCGAGGCCGCGCGGCACCTGCGCCCGTTCCTACGCCGCCTCGCGGTCCTGACCGCACGGCTGCTGGAAGACCCTCCCGACGTCCTCGTGCCCATCGACTTTCCGGGCTTCAACCTGGCTCTGCTGAAGCGCCTCCGCGGCCGGATTCCGGGCGCGTACTACGTGCCCCCGATGGTAGCCGTCCGGAAGGGTCGGCGTGCTGAGCGTGTCGCGGCGTTGGGGGTTCGGCTGCTGGCGATCTTTCCTTTCGAGGCCGAGGCCTACCAGCGCGCCGGGGCCGACGTGAGGTTCGTCGGCCACCCCGCGGTGGACCACATGCGATCCGGCGATCCGCCGGAGGCCATCGGCCGGCGGCTCGGCCTCCCGGCGGGGGCGCGTGTCGTCGGCCTGCTGCCGGGCAGCCGGCGTCAAGAGCTAGATCGGCTGCTGGCCCGCATGCTTGACGCCGCCGGGCGCATCCTTGAGGCGGATCCAGCGGTCCGCGTCTTCCTGGCCCTGGCCTCGCCGATGTTCCGAGAGCGGGTCCAGGCGGCCGTGACGCGGTCCGGCCTACCCGTGGTGATCGTCGACGGCGCGCGCGATGTGATGGCTGTCAGCACCGTCTTGCTGACGGCCTCGGGGACCGCCACCGTCGAGGCCATGATCCTGGGGGCTCCCATGGTCGTCACCTACCGCCTGTCCAGGCTCACATGGCTGATGGCCAACGCGGTGGCGTCGGTGGCGTATGCTGCGATCCCAAACATCATGGCCGGCGAAAGCGTCGTTCCCGAGCTTCTACAAGATAGGGCCACGCCGCAGGCCATGAGCGGCGCTGTGCTGGACCTGCTCCACGACCCGGCGCGGCGCGGTCGAACCAGCGAGCGTCTGCGGCAGTTGTCACGCTCCCTGGGGGCTCCCGGTGCCGCCCTGCGCGCTGCCCAAGAAGTCCTGGCCGCGGCCGGACGGCCGGCCTTGATCGCCGATTCGGCCTTCCAGTAAGATGATGCGGACGCTGGTGGAAGCGTGACGGCCATGGCGCGTAACGGGCGATGGGTCGGCGTAGCGCTTGCGGTCGTGGCGGCGGCGCTCGTCGTGTGGGCGCTTCTGCGGAATCCCAACACGACGCCCAGGCCGGGTGCAGCGGTCCCCACTCCAGCGCTGACGCAGACGCCGGGCCGGCGCCCGCCCGCCTCACCGACTCCGCGTGCCGGAGGCATTCCCCAGGCCGTCATCAAGGGCACGACGATCTCGTCGGTGGACGAGAAGGGCCGCCGGCAGTGGGAGCTGCAGGCGACCTCTGTCGTGGTGGACAGCGCCGCGGGTATGGCGACGTTGACCACCGTTGCGGGAACATACTTCAAGGAGGGCAAGCCGGCGATCAGCTTTACCGCGCCGCGAGGCACATTCTTCATCGTGACGCGCAACGTCACGCTGTCGGAGCGCGTCCAGGCCCGGTCGGTCTCAGGACACACATTGGAAGCGGACCTGATGCGCTGGGTCCACAAGACACAACAGATCGAAGCGTCGGGCGCAATCGTCCTCCACCAGCGCGGTCTGACGATCTATGCGGATCGCCTCACCGCCGATGCTGCGCTCCAGCGGACCAGACTCGAGGGGAGGATTCGTGTCACCGTGGCCGAGTAGCGGGCAGCGGCTAGTGGGATGGGTAGTCCTCCTGGCCGTGCTGTGGGCTGTCGTGTTCCCAGGCGGGGCTGACGCCCAGGCGCCCGCGGTCGTGGAGATCACCGCCGCGTCGCGAGTCGAGTTTGAGGAAGCGACCGGGGTCTGGACCGCTGAGGGACAGCCGGTCACGGTCACCCGCGGGCGGACCCTGCTGCGCGCGCCGCGCATCCGCTACGATCAGCGCGCGAGGGTCGTGACCGCCGAAGGAGGCGTTGAGCTCACGGAGCCGGGGATCAGCCTGGCCGCGGACGCTGCCGAGCTGCGGCTCACCGACGATCGGGTGCGTGCGACCGGCCGGGTCAGGGTGGTCAGCACGCGGGAAGATCTACCGGTCGAGGTACGCGCCCTTGAAATGGATGGGGTCCTGCGCACACGCACGTTCACGGCGACCGGAGACGTGTCGTTGACCCGGGGCGACGCCATGCTGTCCGGCCGGCGTCTCGACTATGATGACACGACGCGGATCGCGGTAGCGACCGGGGAGCCGGCGGCCCGGTTCCGGGAGGCCGTCGTGACCGCCGAGACCATCACCCTGGTCATCGAGCAGGAGACACTCCGCGCGGAAGGCGCCGCAACGGTGCGGCGGGGCGAGCTCACCGGGGGCGCGCGGCGCGTAGAGGTGCGCTCCCGTGAGGGCACGATCCGCCTGGTCGGCGACGCGCAGCTGGCCCGGGGCTCCGATCGGGTGACGGCCGACGAAATCCAGGCCGCGCTCGACGGGTCACGCATCGTGGCGCGGGGCGGCTCGCGGGTCGTAGTCACGCCGCGCTGAAGGAGTATCATCCATGTTGGCGGCAAGAGGCCTGTGCAAACGCTTTGGTGATCGCGCCGTCGTCGATGGCGTCGACCTCAGCGTGGAGCGGGGCGAGATCGTGGGCCTGCTGGGGCCCAACGGCGCCGGGAAGACCACGACGTTTTACATGATGGTCGGCCTCGTGCGCGCCGATGCCGGGGACATCTGGCTTGACGATCAGCTCATTACCCATGTTCCCGTGCATCTCAGGGCGCGGCGTGGCGTCGGCTACCTGGCCCAGGACCCTTCGGTCTTTCGCGGCCTCACGGTGGAGCAGAACATCCAGATGGTCCTCGAGGCCAACGGCACCCCCCGTGAGGAGCGTGTCGAGACGACGGCACGCCTGCTGAAGGAGTTCGATCTCGAGCGCTTGCGCCGCCAGAGTGGCGCCACCCTGTCCGGGGGCGAGCGTCGCCGGGTGGAGATTGCCCGCGTCCTGGCGATGCGCCCAGCGTTCATCCTGCTGGACGAGCCGTTTACCGGGGTCGACCCGAAATCGGTCGCCGAGATTCAAGAGGTCGTGGTGCGACTGCGCGACCGTGGGCTCGGCGTCGTGATCACCGACCACAACGTTCGTGACACGCTCGCGATTACGGATCGCTCTGAAATCATGGACTCCGGCCGGATCCGTTTTGCCGGGACCGCGGAAGAGATCGCGGCCAACGAAGACGTCCGCCGCTTCTATCTCGGGGAGCGTTTTCGCCTCTAGGGCCCATGCGACTGATCGATCGTTACATCGTGCAGCAGGTCAGCGAGTCCTACGTGCTGGGTGTGGGCGCCTTCACGTCCATTCTGCTGCTCACCCACTTGTTCTCCCTCGCACGGCTGGCCTCAGAGGTCCCGGTCCCGATCCAATCGAACCTCGCGCTGTTTCTCCTGCGGGTCCCGTACTTCGCCACCTACAGCCTGCCGTTCGCCACGCTCTTCGCCGTCCTGATGGCCTTTGGCCGTCTCAGTGACTCCAACGAGATCACGGCCATGCGGACGAGTGGGTGGAGCCTGGGGCGTGTCGCCGCCCCGGTGGTCGTGACCGGTCTGGCGGTGACGGTGCTCGCGCTCGCGATGGGCGAGTGGGTCGTGCCCCACGCGGAGGTGCGGTATCGGACGCTCCTCAATGAGATCGTCAGGCGGCCGTCACCCGAGATTCAGTACCAGGTGCAGTTTCGAGAGCTCATCGGCGGAGTCGACTCGGTCTTCTACGCGCACGAGCTGAACAGTCTCACCGGTACCATGCGGCGTGTGACCATCGTTCAGTTCGAGGAGCAGCGGCCCGTCCGGCTCATCGAAGCGGAGGTGGCCAGGTACAGCCCATTCGGATGGATCCTCACCCGCGGCCGGCTCTATCTGTTGAGCGCGGGGGGAGTGGCCACCGACTTCGAGGAGTGGCGGATCGCGCTGTCGAGAACGCCGCGGCAACTGATCGCCGCTCGACGTGACCCGTTTGAGATGACAATCGCCGAACTGCGTCAGCAGATCTCCAAGCTCCGGGCGGCCGGGGAAAGCGTGGCACGCTTCGCCGTGAGCCTCCACGCCAAAGTGGCGCTCCCGGCCAGCAGCGTGATCTTCGCGCTCTTGGCGGTCCCGTTGGGGCTGCGCCCGCTGCGGGCGGGCAAGTCCATCGGCTTTGGGCTGACGGTCCTGGTCCTGGTCACCTACTACTTCCTCCTGTCGGTGACCATCACGCTGGGGGAGCGCGGCCAGATCCCGCCGTTCCTGGCCGCGTGGTCCCCCAACCTGCTCGTGGCCGCCGCGGGCGCCTATCTGCTATGGAGGGCCGTCTAGGCCTCGTGCGCGATCCGGCCTTTGCGTCCAGTGCGCCGCCGTGGCAGGGCGCGGACACGCGGCGCCTGCTGGCGGTGATGATCGCGGCCCTGGTGCTGTTTGCCTACGGGCTCGGTGTCGGCACGCTGTGGGATCAGGATGAAGCGAAGTACACGCAGATGGCCGTTGAGCTCCTGCGGACGCGCGACCCCTTCACCCTCGTCTTCAACGGCAAGCCCTGGTTTGTGCACCCGCCCCCGTATATGTGGCTCCAGGCCGCCACCGGGTGGCTGTTTGGGTTCACGGAGTTCACCGCGCGTATCTGGTCGGCGATCTCCGGTGCCGCGGTGGTTGGCGTGACGTTCCTGCTCGGCCGATTCCTCTATGATTCGCGGACAGGACTGCTGGCGTCGGTCGTACTGGCCACCACGATTCAGGTCGTGGTGCAGTCGCGGCTCGCGGTGTTCGATCCCACACTGCTGGCGTTCATGCTGGCGGCTTTCTACATGTTTCTGGTGGCCGGCGCGTCCGGTTCCCGGCGAGCGTCTCTGTGGGCCTGGGCCTGGGCGGGCCTGGCGACCGCCACGAAGGGTCCGATTGGGCTCCTGCTGCCGGCGATGGTCATCACCGCCGTGGCCCTCGTCCGGGGGCGCTTCGCCCGACCCACGCGGCGCGATCTGCCGCTGCTCGGGCTCGCGCTGTTTGCGGTGATCGGGCTACATTGGTACGTCATCGAGACCGTACGGCATGGCCTGCCCTTTGTGCGGACCGTCGTGGGCCAGTACCTGCTTGGCCGGTTCTTTGGGGTCGTCGACAATCAGGCCGGCCCCTGGTGGTACTACGGCCCGGTCCTCCTGGTTG
>Ga0247727_10015770_pt1 | contig 12327 bp, 13 predicted proteins | sample WisWelCaveWW1625_FD_202498 | JGI IMG/M metagenome (GOLD analysis project Ga0247727, IMG submission 202498) | Biofilm microbial communities from Wishing Well Cave, Virginia, United States - WW16-25 | ecosystem: Environmental > Aquatic > Deep subsurface > Groundwater > Cave microbial mat | place... | reverse complement strand
GGCAGCCCGACAAGCTGTCCCAGGCGTCGCCCGGAGCAAGAAAGATGCACCCCGGTAAATATGGAGAATCGACTCCATCGCGACAACGGTGAAGGGGGAGGCGGAAGTCCTCCCTCTTACCCGCTCAACACTAGAGGCACGAAGTGTAACCTATTTTGTGCTCCGAGTAGTAACTCAACTCTCCGATAGTTTGGGCGGATGGATCAACCACGTTCGTTATGCCAACACCATCGGCTTGCGAAAGAAAGTTTTGCGCTTTAGGTTGCGCCGCTCCACAAGAGATTTTGTTCGCGTTGGGAGCGAGGCGCGTTGCTAGGGAAATCCCTTCGCGGAGATAAAAAACACTTTGCAGAAAGGGATTTTTGTTGCGATCTTATCAACACAATATCGGCGTTCGCCCAACCCTCGTGAGGAGTATAAAATGAACAAGGCCACAGCGGTATTCGCCTCAAAACCCGTCAGCGAGCTTCACGTTGAAGATCTTCAAAAGATCATTCGTGATACTTTTGCCGAGCTGATTCGCGAGATCGTTCGGCAAGAGCAGCGTCCGAGCTATTACCTGGATGACTCCGGCTATAAAATTTTTTTTCAACGAGTACAGCTACAGTCGCTTCGTCGAAAGCCATCCCGACAAGCGGCCAAGTGAATTGCGCGCTTCTTTTATAGATGCGCAAGGCTACCGCTGCCACTACAGTGATTATGAAATGAAGCCTTCTCTACGAGTTCAACGACGTCGTCGCTCCTCCAATAAGACGATTTCATCTGAAGAGATGAAACGGCGTTTGAGAAAGCAAGGGGTCGCGCTTTAGCTTATGTGCTCCGCACACTACGAGCGATCGGCGCAAGCGTGGCTGGAAAAATTTTCAAAAAAGAATCCGGGCTTGGTTGCCAAGGTCGTCAAAAAGATCGATTGGCTGGCCGAAAATGTGGATCACCTCGACCATGAGAAGATGAAAGGCCATCCGGAGTTGAGCTTACATTTTAGCGGATACCGTATCCTCTATCGCCTTGACCGTCTTAATGCCTCAGTCTTTGGTGGAGTCATGCTGAGCGAAGTCGAAGCATTATCACCCTTCGACTCCGCTCAGGGTGACTTCAACGAGCCGTTTCCACCAATAACTGAGGGATTACTGACCGTCTCAAACAAAGCTTGACGATTTGTTTTGTTGATAAACATGACGAAGCCTACCAGAAGCTGAGCCGGAAAAAATAATGTGTGGCGCGCGATCAGAAGCATATCTAAAAATCTCACATTGAGCAATCCCCGGTTGCGCCTCCCCTTCGCCGGCATCCTGCTCCTTTGCTGCATCCTCACCGCGCTGCCTTTATCAATAAATGAAACCATTGAAGACGCGTTCGTCGACGCGCAATTCAAGCTGCGCGGCGAGCGGCGGTTGTCCGAGCAATTCGCCGTCGTGTTCCTCGGCGCGGAGGATATTCGCGCGCTCAACGGCTGGCCGCTCACGCGCGATTACTACGGCTATCTCATGCACATTCTCACCACGCGCGGCGCGAAAGTCATTGGCCTCGATCTCTTGCTCGATGCGCCGCAGTGGCGTTATCCCGAATACGACAGCGTGCTCGCCGGCTTCTTTGCCGGTTTTGATAATGATTGTTTGCCGCTCATGTTTGCCGAATTGACGCCCTCCTCTCATCTATTCAATGGCAATCTTCCGACGCGGTCTTGGGTCGGCTTTCGCAAACATCTCGGCGGCGAGGGCTTCAGCAACTTCGAGCGCGCGACCATGCTGCGCCGCGCGCCGCTGCTCGCGCTTCCGAGCGATAGCCTCATCCCTTCATTCGGGCTGGAATTGGCGCGGCTTTTTTTAGGGGGAAGAAAAGAATTTGCTTTCAACGCGAACGAGCTTGCGCTCGCATTGCCGGAAGATCGCCCGCTCTCTATCCCTCTCGATGCGCGCGGCCGTTTGCGCTTGAATCATTTCGGCGAGGCCGATCATCTCGACGCGATCAGCCTCATCGACCTGCTGCAAACTTTTTCCGCGCAACCGGACTCGCTGGATTTCCGCGGCAAGCTCGTGCTCGTGGCGGTCACCGATCCGAGTTTGTGTACGTTCAAAAGCACGCCGCTCGCCGCAAGCCTGCCTGCCTCTTTCATTCATCTAACCGTCGCAGAGAATCTTATTCAGCAAAATTATTTGCGCGAGCCGGGCATGCTTTGGAAACTGCTCATCATCACTTGCGTCGTCTTCGCGGTGTGGTTCATGAGCAAGATTGAAAAGCCAAAGCTTTTTGTGGTGATGGGCTTCGGCGCGCTTGCGGCGTATTGGGGCTTGGCGCTTGTTTGCTTTCGCGCTGCACATCTGCTCTTGCCGTTATTCTATCCCACGTTGGCCGCGTTGAGCGGCTTTGCTTTTCTGCTCCTCGCGCGTCAACGCGAGCAACACGCGCAGACAATTTCACAGCAACAGCTTTTGCAAAAGCAGATTCTCTCGAAGGAAACACAACTCGAAGCGGCTGAAACCGCAATGGCAAGCTTGCAGCAGAGATTGCAGGGAGAATTACAAGAGCGCGCCTTTTTTTCACAAGCCCGGCAACAGCAAGTAGAAGAGCATCAACAAAAAATTCTCGCGTTAGAAAAACAACTGAGCGATCTGCGCGCGTATGCCGCGCCGCCAACGAAGCCGGCTTCGCATGAGTTTGCCGAGATCGTGCATGCGCCGAGCAGCCCGATGGCACACGTGCTCGAGCTCGTTGCCAAAGTGAGCGGCGACGACATTCCCGTGCTCATTCAAGGCGAAACCGGCACGGGTAAAGAGTTGATTGCGCGCGCGATTCATGAAACCGGCAAGCGCAAAGCCGGCCCGTTCGTCGCGGTGAATTGCGGCGCGTTGCCCGAGACTTTGTTGGAGAGTGAATTGTTCGGCCATGAAAAAGGCAGCTTCACCGGCGCGCATGCGCGCCGGCGCGGCCGTTTCGAGTTGGCCGAGGGCGGAACGATTTTTTTGGACGAGATCAGCGAGACGACTCCCGCGTTCCAAGCGCGGCTGCTGCGCGTTCTGCAAGAAGGCCGGTTTGAAAGAGTGGGCGGCGAAGCGAGCTTGCGCGCGAACGTGCGCGTGCTCGCCGCGAGCAATCGCGATTTGCAGGCCGAAGTGGCGCAGAAAAAATTTCGCGCGGATTTGTTCTATCGCCTCAACGGCTTTATGATGACGCTGCCGCCGTTGCGCGAGCGCGGAGTTGATCTGCCCCTGTTGCTCCAACATTTTCTGCGCAAGCACGGCTACACCACCCTCGCCGGTTTTTCTGAAGAAGCAATGGCTGCATTACAAAGTTATTCATGGCCGGGCAACGTGCGCGAATTGGAAAACAGCGTGCGCCGCGCCGCGCTGCTCGCACAGGGCGCGAGTCGAGCTCTCATTCGACGGGAAGACTTGCCGAATGAAATTCTCTCGCCGCAATCCGCCACGAGCGCGGCACACGTTTATCAATCCCTCCCTGAACAAATTCTGCAAAACTTGCGCGCGCTGAAATTCTCGCGTTCGGCCATCAGTCAAACCGCCAAAGCTTTGGGCAATCGCGATCGCGGCACCGTCACGGAATATTTTCGCGGCATGTGCTTCGAGAGTTTCGTGCAGGCTGATTATGATGTGATTGCGGCAGCAAAAATGCTGGCCGGGAAAGGCGAGGAAGATGCGGTTGAACGCGTGCGAGCGAAAATAGAAGAGTACGTCAAAAACTTACGCACCGCATCAGATGTGCAAACGCAATGCAAAGGCTTGCCGAAGAAGTATCATGAGTATGTGGAGAGAATTGCGGAGCGTTTTGAGAAGTATGCGAGCTAAGGCAGTAAGAGATTGAAGAGAGAAGAAATGTCAAAAGCCAAAGGGCTTGAGCGAAGAGGGCGTGCTTTTGGGCTTCACAAACGAACAGTGATCCATAAGAAGCAAAATCAACATTTGCGTCCTTCGGGTTTTGTGTTATATTAGGTGGTCAAAGTTGCCGTTCAAAATGAAGGCATGCTTGCAATATTCAGCCGGTTGAAAGGAGATAACAAAATGTCTATCACACAAGAAGTGGAAGTTCGGCAAGGCGTTTGGATTGATGAGCAATGGCTGCAATCAGCCGGTTTGGGGGACCGCTTGAAAGTCATCGTTCAGTCCGGTGAAATTCGCATTGTCGCGGCAGCTTTAGAAAATGCAAAAGAACTGTCTTCTAAACAAGGATGGGAAGCCTTCCGCGCATTGGGCCGCAATGCGAGCGCAGGGAAGCTGGCTAACGCCGCGAGGAATCACGATCTTTACTTGTATGGAAAGCAGCGATGAACCAAATTTTGGTCGATACCAGCGCTTGGAGCGCGATTGCCGACCTTAACGACATCGATCATGAATTGGCAATTTTGTATCAGGACGAGGTTGCCGAACGATGCCGCTTGGTTGTGACCAACTACATTCTGGACGAATTGTATACCTTGATGCTTATGAATCAAGGCTATCAAGACACCGTAGCTTTCAAAAACGAACTCGACTTAATGATTCAAACCGGCGTTCTGGAGGAAGTTTGGGTCACGGAGGATACGGCGAAAGAAGCCTGGAATGTATTCGAGAAATTCAATGTGGACAAAGAATGGTCGTTCACGGATTGCGTCTCTTACGTCGTTATGAAGCAGCGTGAAATCGTCGAGGTGTTTACCTTCGACCATCACTTTGAGCAGATGGGGTTTATGAAACGGCCGGGGTGATAGGCATTATAGCCTGCGTGGGAAAGTTTTATTACCAAAAGCCTCTTCACTACTCACCACAAAACATGAGAATGAAGATATAAGTTGACGTCAAGATCTCCACATTCACTCTCTCCCTCCCGCTGGCTTCGCTGCCTAACAAGCAGCGAGCAGCTCGCGCAGTTTGTCCAATTCCTTTTGCGTGGCCGCCGATAGTCTGTTGACAGTTTTAGGCTCTACCGGCTTCATACAACAGCTTGCCTTTCTCCAATACTTCTGCTTTGTATTTGTAACTCTCCCACGGAATCAAATCAATCTCGAAATCACCGGCCAAACGTGAGACGCAAGAAAGCGCTTTGAAGTATGATTGCGGGGCGAGGCCCTCGACGATCAAATCGATATCCGAGTTTAAACGAAATACGTCTTCCGCTAATGAGCCGATCAAAAAAAACGCGCGTGACTTCAAACTCTTTCGCCAGGGTTTTCGCGCAGAGTTGAGCGGCTTCGTAGGCCTTTTGCGCGCGCGCTGCCGTTGCTTTTTCCACACGTTGAGCGCGCTCACGCCAGGCTTTGGTGTAGGTTTGGATTTCAGCCATGTGAAAAGATAACTGCTTTGGCAGGCAAAGGCAAGCTGCGTTTATGACTAACATTCCGCCGCCACAAGGCCACTTATCTTCGATGAAAAGACGCAACGTATCGCAGCTTTACAACTCCTTCAATCGCGCTTTGGCCAGCTCCGCTTCGTTGGTGTTCGGGTATTGCTTGATCAACTTCTCCAACAAGGCGCGCGCTTCGCTCCGTTTTGAAAGCGAGAGCAACGCATACGAGCGTTTCAAGAGCGAAGCTGGAACTTTATCGCCCGCCGGATATTTCTCCGCCACCTCCGCAAATTCCGTGGCCGCGCGAATATACTCGCGCTGCGAATAATAACTCTCGCCGATCCAATATTGCGCATTATCGGCCAGCGCGCTTTCCGGATAGCGCCGCAAAAACTCCGCGAACCCCTGCCGCGACAACTCGAATTTCCCCTGCGTCAAATCTTGATAAGAAGCATCGTACAGCTTGCTCATTTCTGCGAGCGCGTTTTTGTCGATCACCGGCTCGGTGTTCGCGGGTGCAGTCACGGGAGCTTCCGTTGCGTTCATAGATGGAGTCGCGCTCTTATCCGAAGCCATGCGGAATTTGTTCGGCATGTTGGAGACGCGATTATCGAGATCATCCAAACGATCATTGACGACCTGAATCTGCCGCTGAATTTGTTCCAAGCGCACGTCGAGATCGGCCGAAACTCTCGTCGTATGCTCTTTGGAGTTTTGCGATTGTTGTTCGCTGCGGCCGACGAGGCTGCGCAGCTTGTGCATCTCGGCGCGCAAGGAATCAATCTGGCCGCGCAAGCTGGAGTTGTCGCTCTCGATTTGGCGGACTTGCTTGGGTGGAATACAACCGGCGGCAATCAAACCGAGGCACAACAAGAGAGAAAAAAAGATCGGGCGCATAGGGCATCCCAATTGGATTCGGTCATTCATGAGGTTGACGGGCCGCAAACCAAACAAGGTCAACCGCGAATGAACGCGAATTGACGCGAATGGATAATTAGCGGCCATTGGCGTTGATTAGCGGTTTAAAAGCGTTTGGCGAAGAAGCAAAGCATTCACTTTTAATACGCCTAATTCATCACGCGAAACTCCGCGCGGCGATTTTTCGACCACGCGGATTCGCTTTGCCGCGAATCGAGCGGGCGCTCCTTGCCGTAACTGATGGTCGAAAGCTGCGAGCGTCCCACGCCGAGAGAGATGAGATAATTCGCCACGGCTTTCGCGCGCTTATCGCCGAGCGCCAAGTTGTATTCGATGGTGCCGCGCTCGTCACAATGGCCTTCGACTTGAACGTTGACTTCCGGGCGATTGCGCAACACGCGAGCATGCTCGGCAAGGAGGTCGCGCGCAGTCGCAGTCAAATCGAATTTGTCATAATCAAAATTGATGTTGCCCAAAACTACCGGCTCGGGCGGACGCGTTTCTTCACGGCGAACTTCCGGCTCCGGCGGGCGTTCGGGCTGCGCGGCAGGTTCGGGCCGTTCAAAGACCGGCTCCTCGGGTTCCGGCTCAGGCGCGAGCTTCTTCGAACTCGGGCAACCGGATAAGAGCAACCACACACTCGCCAAAACTAACAAAGGGATGGTCATTACCGCGCGACGTTTGCGCAAAGACTCCAACATGTGAACCTCCTATTTGGGTGTTTGTTGTTTGCGAATAGAAAAACACTGCATTCTTATTTTTGAGGATCCTCTAAAAATGTCATCCTGTAAGGAGCTTCCCTCGCACAGGGCACAAATCTCAAAATGAAATTCATCCCGAGAGCTAGGGAAGGTCCCGCCGCGGCGGGATGACATTGAAGAGGGCGTGGTACTCCTCACTCAGCCACTTCTATCAGCGGGATCCATCAAACGATCAAAGTTAATCCAAATGATGCGTGCGTAGCGGCCGATGATGGGCAGCAACGGCAGACAAATCACCAGCGCGGGCATGATCGCTTTATAAGCCGGCCATTGCGGAAACACGGCATACGACCAGATTGCGATCAAACCCGCAAGAATGCTCAAGCCCAAAACATAACCCACGCCCATCGCGCCCAAGAAGTAACCTTGCTCGCGCTCGAATTTCAAATCGCACACCGGACATCTTTCGAACATTGTGAGACGGCGTTGATAAATTTTTCCAACTCGGCAGCGCGGACACAGGCCTTTGAGCAACGCGCGCGCACGCGAGGTTCGAAGCGAGCCGTTGTTGTGAAAGCCATTGCCGAGCATGACTTTGCGATGCGAATTGATTCGTTAATCTGAACTCATCCCCCCGACCCCTTCTCTTGGGAAGAGAAGCGGAGAAAAGCCAGTTCGAAGCTCTGAAAATCCCCTTCTCTTTTAAGAGTAAGGGGATTTAGGGGATGAGCTCGGAGGCGCTCATTACCGATTTTAATCGTCAAATTTCATCGACTTCATTTCTTGCAATCGCCAGCCGCGCCTGGCCGGACGTTGTTCGACCATGCGGGACTCGTACACGTGCCGCGATGCGTGAGGCGACGCAAATTATCGCCGTTCCATTCCATCGTGTAAAGATCGCGCTGCCCGCCGTGCAACGAGCTGAACACGATGCGATAGCCGTCGGGCGACCAACACGGGTCTTCATTGCTGCCGGTCGTGGTCAATTGCTCGACGTTCTCGCCGTTCACGTCGATCGTCAAAATGTTGAATCGGCCTTCGACGCGCGAGACGTATGCAATCTTGTCGCCGCGCGGCGACCACGCGGGCGAATCATTATAATCGCCGTAATAAGTCAAGCGGCGCAGATTGCCGCCCTCGGCGTCCATCACGAACAATTGCGGGCGGCCCAAACGATCCGAGGTGAAAACCAACTCTCGGCCCGTCGGCGACCAGCTTGGCGAAGAATCAACGCTCGGGTGAATCGTGAGACGCTGTACTTTTTTGCTGCTCGCGTTCATGACATAAACTTCGGAGTTGCCCTCGTGCGTGGAAGAGAATGCAAGGTATTTGCCGTCGGGAGACCAAGCGGGCGCGGTTTGCAATCCGGCCTGCTTGTATTGAAAAGTGGCTTTGCCGGAAAGCGCGTCGATCAAAAAAAGATTGGGCGCGCCGGACTGATACGAAGTCATCGCGGCCGCGAGTCCGTCGGGCGACCACGCGGGCGTGATATTCAAACTGCCGTTGCGCGTGAGCTGGCGGATGTTGGTGCCGTCGTAATCCATCACAAAAAGTTCTTTCGCCTTCAACGCCTCGGAGGTGAATAAGATGCGGCTTTGCGCGATGCCGGTTTGGCCGGTGAGCACGTTGACGATGTCATCCGCAAGCGTGTGCACGAGCGCGCGCATGTTCTCGCGGCAGCCGCGATAGTTTTTATCCGCGAGCACGGCGCCGGAGCGGCTGTCGATGAGCTTGGCGTCCAACGTGAGATTGTCCCCCGTCAATGCCACTTGCGGATGAACGGCGAGACGAAAAGGTTCGGTGGGGCCGCGACTCGCCAACTCCAGCCACGGGGAATTGGAATCGCCGAGTCGTTCATCGGAACGAAACGAAGCGACGACGCTGGACATCCAGAGATCGTTATCCAAAATCTCCAAAACTTTTTTCGCGTCCATCACGCTCGCTTGTTGGCGCGGCGCGCAATCTTTCAACTCCACGGGGATGCGCGCGAACGAAGTGGTTTCCACGCGGAGATGAACTTCGCTCTGGCTGAGGGCAAGCTTTGAAAGAGAACTTACAAAGATCGCGGTGAGCATGAAAAGCTTGGTTGTCTTCGACATCACAAATTTTATTCAGAAGAGTTTGGTTACAGATGGTGGATTACAACGCTGCTCCTTTAACTAAAACTGAAACAAAGACGGCCTCACGCGCAAATTAGTTCAAATCACTGGTTGGCGGCGAAATGATAAAAATCATAGCGCACAACGAGCGTTTCATCTTTGAAGCCCTCGGGCAAAGCCGGCAACGGATTCGCGCTTTGCACCGCACGCAAAGCCGCCTGGTCGAACGCAAACACGTCCGAAGATTTTTCTATTTCCGTCGAGAGCACTTTGCCGCTCTTGGAGATCACAAAACGCACCGTCGCCAAATACTCGCCCGGGCTCACATAAGGCGGATGCCATTGACCTTCAATGCGCCGCTGCAAAAGCGGGAGATAGTACGGAAACGGAAACTCGGTGGCCTCGATACGCACACCGCCGCCACCGCCGGTTCCGGTCTTGCTTCCAATCGGCGCGTTGCCGCCGCTGCCACTGCCGGAATTTTTATTCGGCACGGGCTTCGGACTTGTGCCGCCGTCACCTTTGGCAAAAGGATTTTTACTCGGCGTAACGGAAGTATTTTTTGCCGTCGTTGGTGGAGACTTCTCCGGTTTGGTCTTCTTGGCCGGAAGCGTGGGCGCAGTTTGCTGTTTAGGAGTTTTTTTGATCGGAGTTTTTGGGGGAGGCGTCAAGCTCTTTTTCGCCGGTTCAGCCGCTCCTTGGGATGCGTTATTCGATGAGCCGCTTTGCCTCGGCAATCCCATCGGCCCTTTTTGCAGCAACGTCGCCGAGATCGTGCGCGGCAAATTGCGCGGGATCGTTTGCGAATGGCCGAGTTGAAAGAGCGCGATGAGCAAAAATATGTGGCCAATCACGGAAAAAATGACGGCTTTGGATTTGAGCTTGGGCATACGAATAAATCGAGAATCAAACTCGCAACGTGGATAAACCGCAACCAAACAGAAGGCAACCGCAAATGAACGCGAATTGACGCGAATAAAAATTAGCGGCTATTAGCGTTGATTAGCGGTTCAAAGATGTTCGCCAAAAAATCAAAAAATTCACTGGTGATAAGACGTGGCGCGTACTACTTCCCCTCCGGCTCCAAAACCAAACTCACGTTTTGAATGCCGGCTTGCCGCACTAAGTCCATCACCGCCACAATTTTGCCGTACTCGGCCTCGGTATCGCCTTCGATCAATACCGGCAATTCGGGCGCGCGCGCAACCAACGTCGAGACCCGTCCGCCGATTTCACCGAGCGCGACTCTTTCGCCGTTCACGAACGCCTGGCCGCCGCGATCAATCGTGACGAGCACGGCGCGCTGCGGTTGTGATTCGCGCACTGCGGCTTTGGGCAAAGTGACTTTCGTGCCCGAACGCAGGAGCGGCGCGGAGATGATGAAGATGATGAGCAACACCAACATCACGTCAACGAGCGGCGTCACGTTGATTTCCGAGACGAGCTCCGATCTTCGCTTTTTCACGATGCCAATTGTGGGTGAAGTAAATGTTCAATTCGGTATTGAAGCGCGCAAAATTATCTTCCTGCTTCGCGAGGCGCGCGCTGAGAAAGTTATTGCACGCGAGCGCGGGAATCGCCACGGCCAATCCGGCGATCGTTGCAATCAACGCCTCCGCAATGCCGGGCGCGACCACCGTCAATTCCGTGCTGCCCGCTTGGCCGATGCTGAGAAACGTATACATCACGCCCCACACCGTGCCGAGCAAACCGATGAACGGGCTGATGGTGACCGTGGTTGAAAGCACGGACAAGCCGCCCGCGAGCGTGGTCAACTCGCTGTCCGTCGCAGTTTGCAAGCGCAGGTTCACGTCCTTCTCGAATAGGTTGAACGCCGCAGCCGCAGAAATTTCCGGCAGGTGCGCTTTGCCCGGCAGCATGCCTTCGAGGTGCGACTTGAGCGTCAAGTAACCTTCTTCGAAGATCCGGCCAATAGCGCCGCCGACTTCCTTGACCATCTTATTGTACATCAGTTGAAGATCGGCGGTGGGACGCAAAAGATCGAGGGCGCGAAGGTAGGCATCGCCGCACGCGCGCAGTTGCCAATACTTGTTCAATGCGACCGCCCAACTCAAGATCGACAACAACATAAGTGAAAGCAAAATGGCTTTGCTGAAAAAGCCGGCGCGGAGAATCAAACTGAAAACACTGTCTTGCAACAATCTGCTCCATAAATTTATGGTTAAAAAAAGTAGGCAAGCTTAGGCAACATGCTTTTTAAATGCAAGAGGATTTTCCTCGCAAAAATGTTCTAATCTCGCCTTTGCCGGGTTTTACTACTCGGAGCACAAAATAGGTTACACTTCGCACCTCTAGTGCTGTCATTTGAAGGAATCTTTTTAAGCGCTCGGCAGCATCTCGAGCGAGTAAAAAGATTCCTCCAGAATGACAGGCGAGGAAGGAAAGTGTAATCTATATTTCGATCGAAGTAGTAAGGCTCATCCACTACGAGGCTTCATGGGTTTCAATGCCACGGCCAAGCCGTCGCGGAAGCGATACTCTACACGCTACGACCATTCATCCCCTTAATCCTGCCATTCATCGGAATCCGCTCATCTTTTCGCAACCTCTCGCGTATCTTCTCCCGCGCATGCGAAACGACATTCAGCGCTGATGCCGTTTTTTTGAACACCGGGCAGACGAAAGGATCTAAAATGACACTTCTAAGCTTGTTCATCTTGTATGCGATCGCGCTTTCAGCCGCGCTGGCGCGAGCGGGTCAGCGCTCACGCGCTGTGGCCTCAGATGGAGACATTCGCAATTCTCCCAAGCGAATACTAATCGTGGGAGCGACGGGAGGAACTGGCCGCCAACTCGTCGCGCAAGCGTTGGAGCGTGGTTACGCCGTTACAATTCTTGTAAGGGATCCTTCAAAGCTCCAGATCGAACATCCGCACTTGACGGTGATTGAAGGCGACGTGCTTGACCGCGCCTCCGTTGCGGAAGCAATGCGCGGCCAGGATGCAGTAGTTTCCGCGCTCGGTCACAAGCGGTTCTTCTATCCAACTCGCATCCTCTCTGAAGGAACTCGGAACCTCCTGCGAGCCATGGAAGCTCACGGCGTTGCGCGACTCGTCTGCGCAACCTCGCTTGGCCTCGGCGACAGCGCTGGACGCATGGGCTTATACTACACGCTCTTCACCATTCCAATGATTTTGCCATTCTACTTTTGGGACAAGGCACAGCAAGAGCAGATCATCGCGGCGAGTAACGTCGAGTGGGTCATCGTTCGGCCCGGCGTGCTGACGAATGGAGAAAGGCGCGGGGCGTATCATCATGGTTCTGAGATTGGAAGCTTCCTCAAAACCGCGCGCATTTCACGCGCTGATGTA
>Ga0247727_10015769_pt1 | contig 12328 bp, 9 predicted proteins | sample WisWelCaveWW1625_FD_202498 | JGI IMG/M metagenome (GOLD analysis project Ga0247727, IMG submission 202498) | Biofilm microbial communities from Wishing Well Cave, Virginia, United States - WW16-25 | ecosystem: Environmental > Aquatic > Deep subsurface > Groundwater > Cave microbial mat | place... | reverse complement strand
CGCGAAAAAATTTTTGAGAAATTTGAGCGTCTCGACCTGGACGATTCCCGCGCGGTGTATGGGCATGGCCTCGGACTGTATATGTCGCGTAGCCTGCTCCGCGCCCTGGGCGGCGATATTGAAGCCAGCGACGCGCCCGGCGGCGGCGCGCGCTTCACCTTTTGGCTTCCGATAATGGAGGATGAACATGGCGCATAAAATTATGCTGGTGGACGACGACACCACGCTCCTGCGTTTTTTGAGCGAGTATTTGCAGAAACATGATTTCATCGTGACCACGGCGTCCAACGGGGCCGATGGGTTGCGGCAGGCCTATCGCGAACGGCCCGACCTGGTGATTCTCGATGTGATGATTCCGGGCATGGATGGCTGGGAGGTGTGCGCCCGCCTGCGGGAACTTTCGGACTTCCCCATCATCCTGCTCACGGCCAAGACCTCCGAGGCCGATAAACTGCGCGGCTTTCGGATGGGGGTGGACGATTACGTGACCAAGCCGTTTAGTTTTGCCGAACTCACCGCGCGCATTCAGGCGGTGCTGATGCGGAGCCAGGCCGCGCGCCGCTCCGAGCGCCAGCTATATGCCATCCGCGATTTGGTGGTGGACTTGGAAAAACGGCAAGTCTATCTCGGCAATCAATCCATCACGCTCACCCCCACCGAGTTCCGTTTGCTGGAGGTGTTGGCGGCCAAACCCGGCCATGCCGTGTCCGAAGAAAATCTGGCGCAACAAGTATGGGGCAATTACAAGCAAGGGGATACAGCCGTGGTGCGCCGCTACATCTGGCTCTTGCGCCAAAAATTGGAGGATGACCCCTCCAGCCCCAAACGGGTGATTACGGTGCGTGGCTTTGGCTACCGGCTCGGCACGCGCCCATTGGTCCCCGGCGATGAGCCTCCCAGTAGCCCGGCCTCCGGGGGAACCGAGGAGGCGTCCGGCTGATATGGGAACGGTTGCGCTTAAATGGATTGACAGTCAATTGATGCTCGGCACCGACTCGTTTGGTCATCCACTGGTCATCGGCAGTTGGCCGGAGCAATCGCCGGAGTGGGCGGGCCTGAAGCCCAGCGATTTGCTACTGCTCTCGGCGGCCTCCTGCTCGGCTTATGATGTGGTGATGATTCTCAAGAAACAGCGCGAGCCGTTGCAGGGGTTGGAGGTGGCCTGCTCCGGCGCACAACTACCCGACCCGCCCTATACCTTTACCGCGATACATTTGCATTACACCGCGCATGGCCCGGTCAACGAACACAAACTGGCCCGCGCCATTACCCTCTCCGAAGAGAAGTATTGTTCGGTGGTCAGCACCCTCCGCCCCATGGTGACCATCACCAGCGATTACGAAATCCGGTCTTCACTGTGACACCCTCGGCAGGGGTTGGGCCAGCCGCACCACCACAATCTGGGTGGCCGTGCCGTTATCAATCACATTACCATCCGCGTCCAATTCCTCAAAGGCAAAATCATTGTCATTGGAGAAGGCCAGCGTGTGCGAGTCAATGAGGGCCATGCCTTCAATTTTCTTGGTCATGCCCTCCAGCACGCCGACATTCAAAATCAACGTCTTGGGCAAAACCATCACCCCGCTGGCCGCCAAATCGCTGGTGGCTTCCAGGCTGGGTTGGGTGGCGGCGTCATCCCACTGGGTGTTGAGGATGTTGGTCGCCTGCGTCAGATCCACCGCATAGACTTTGGCCGCGTTCCAGGTGTGCTCTTCGATGAGCAGGGTCGTGGCATTCAGCGCCACCGCCGCCGAGAGCTTAATCTCGTCGGGTTCATCTGTTGCTTCCGGGTCAAAGGTGGCCGGGTCGTCCAACCGATAAACATATTCGGCCACCACCTGTTCGGTGGCCAGGTCGAAGGCCAGAATGCGCGCATGGCGCGATACCCAACCGGTGTCGCCATCCGGGTTGCTGAGCGGGCGCTCCATCACAAAATACAATGTCGTTTCATCGGGGCTGAGGGCCAGCGCTTCGCAGCCACGATTGGAGGCGCGCAGGCGCAGAATGGCCGGCAAAACGGAGGCTTGCGGATAATCCGGGTTGTCGAGCGCAAAATTTTTGGGGAGATAGCGTTTCTGCACGCGGCCCGTCGCGTCCACCTGGAGCAGGGAGGGCGCATATTCCTCGCACACCCAAAAACCGCCAGTGGATAAATGCGCCATGCCCTCCGGGTCAACGCCGCTGGGGTTGTAGCCCAGCGTGCCTTCGATGATGGGCAGGCCGGTGATGCCCCGGCCCGATTGTCCGGTGAGCGGCAGGGTTTCCAAAATCTCCGTGGTCTGACCGGTGACGCGCACCCGCAGGAGCAGCGGCGTAAAATCGGGCAGCATGAAAAAGAGCGTGTCGCCGGTTTGGCCGATGGGGCCGCGGTCGGTCATCATCCAAAACTCATTGGCGGGCGCGTTGGGGTCGTGCCACAGCTCACTGCCCTGACTGCCCAGCTTGAGTTGAAAGTCGTTGGCGATAAGGCCCGGCATCGCGGCGTTCACGGCGTCGGCCAGCGCGATGGCAGGAAAGCCATAGCGCGCGCTAACGGCGTCGCTGGTCGGGGGCGGTGTCGGTGTCGGGGTCGGCATGGGCGTGGCTCCGCCGCAGGCGGCCAACAGGGCGAGCGCCAACAGGTTCCAGCCAATCCTAGAAACCCGGTTTCTTTTTGTTGAGACAGCATAGAGCGTGTTCATTCGGTCAAAATCTCCTTCGCCCAATCGCGTTGCGCCTGATACCAGCGCACGGTTTCCTCGATGCCCTGCTCAAAATTATAGTGCGGCTCCCAGCCCAGGAGTTGCCCGGCCTTGCTCACATCGGCCCAGGTCGCGGCCATGTCGGCCCGGTGCGCGGGTTGATGCGCCACCTGCGCCTCCCGGCCCACCGCGCGCTCAATCGTTTGCAAAGCCTGATTCATGGTGATGGGCTGGTCGGAGCCGAGGTTGATGATGTCATAGCCCACCGGCTGCAGGCCGGCGATGGTGCCGCGCGCGATGTCGTCCACGTATGTGAAGTCCCGCGATTGAGAGCCATCGCCATACAGCAACACCGGTCGCCCCTCGCTCACCCATTGCACAAACCGGAATGGGCTCATATCGGGCCGCCCGGCCGGGCCATACACGGTGAAATAACGGAACACCGTCACATCCAATTGATGGAGATGATGATAGGTGTAACACAACACCTCGGCGGCTTTTTTGGAGGCGGCATAGGGCGAGAGCGGGCGGCTGGTGTCGGCGTCTTCCCGAAAGGGCAGGGGGTTGTGCGCGCCATATAAACTGGAGGTGGAAGCCAACACAAATTTCTGCACGTCATGTGTCCGACACAGTTCCAGCAAGTTAAGCGTGCCGGTGGCGTTGGTGTCAAAATAGACCCAGGGATTTTCCACCGAGTAGCGCACGCCCGCGCGGGCCGCCAGATTAATCACCGCGTCAAAGCGTTGGCCCGCCCACACAGCCTCCAGCGCCGCCCGGTCACAAATATCGGCCGGACAGAAGGTAAAGCCGGATCGGTCTTGTAGTTGTTGTAAGCGCCAATGTTTTAGGCGCACATCGTAGGCGGTGTTGACATTATCCACGCCGAAGACGGTGTGGCCCGCGGCTAGCAGGAACTCGGCCACTTTGTTGGCAATAAACCCGGCCACCCCGGTGAGCAAATAGTGACTCATCTTTTTTGACGGAAGCCTCACGTTTCGTATAGAATAGGCGACATTATAGATGCGATTGGCCTGAAAGACACGAAGCCCGATGTGGCGCTTCGTGTCTTGTTAACTGGAAGGGTCATTTCATGCCGACTAATGAAAGAGTTACACACTTGAATGTGGGAGCGGTTTCGCGTAGCGTCGGGCTTACAAAGCCCTCCCACGTTAGCCAGCTGCGTAAGGTTCATAATGGCCGTTGGATTGCCCTTATAATCGGATTGCTTGTGCTGGGCCTCAGCGCCTGTGACCTGGCCCCGGCCATGCCGACGCTGACGGCTACCCGGAGCGTTACCCCTTCACCGACCCAGACACTAACGATGACGCTCACGCCCACCATTACGCTCACCCCCTCCCGCACGCTCGTTCCCACACAAACTCCAACGCCCACCATTCCTTATCATTACACTGGCCCACTCGTTCGGTTGGCCTGGTTCTACAAACCGTCGCCGCGCGCCGATTGGCCGTTTGTGGCCGACCACTTTGATTTTTTTATCCTCACCCACCAGGACGAATCGGAACGCGACGGGTTGCGCGAACATGGCGTGACCGCGCCCATTTTGCAATATCTGCGCTTCGATGCCATTCACGACCCCGGCGCTTGTGCGCTCCGGCCCAACGGCAATCAGGTGGCCTTTGCGCCGGGCGATTTTTGCGACATCAGCCAGACGCACCCGGACTGGTTCTTGTTGGACTCGAACGGCCAGCGGCGGGCGGATGATGACGGCGACTATTATATGGACCCGGGTCACCCCGGTTGGCGCGCCTTTTGGCTGGAGCGGGCGCGGCAATTGCAGACCGATTATGGCTGGAAAGGCGTGTTTTTAGACAACGTGGACGCCAGCCTGGCGAAACACAGCCAGTTGCAGAATTATCCCGACGAAGCCGGTTATCAAGCGGCGGTCGCCGGTTTTCTGGACTATGTCTCGGTCAATTATTTTCAACCGGAGGGCCGCCCACTGTATGCCAACATCATCGGCGTGCGCGATGAGGCGGTGTGGTTCCGGTATCTGGATTTTCTGGATGGGGTGTTCGTTGAAGACTTTGCGGTGAGTTGGACCGACTACTATGGCTGGGCCGTGTGGGAGGCCCAACTCATCCGGGTGGAGCGCGCGGCGGCGCTGGGCAAGCCGGTGATTCTGGTCGGGCAGGGGCCGGTGGCTGACGCCCAACGGCAAACCTTTACTCTGGCGTCTTATTTGCTGATTAGCAACGGCCAGATGCTGTTCCGGTATACGTTGAACGATCACTACGATGAGCCGTGGTGGTATGACAACTATGCCACGACACTGGGCGACCCGCTGGGGCCACGCTATGCCGTGAGCGGGGTTTGGTACCGGGATTTTACCGGCGGGCAAGTGATGGTCAACCCGGTGAAGTTGACGGCCAGCATTACCACGCGTTAGCGGCGCACCAGTGGCAAAAAGAGTTTGCGTAAGGCGGGTGTCGCCGTCGCGGTCGCCGTCGCGGTGCGGGTCGCGCTAGCGGTCGGCGTTTGAGTCCGCGTGGCTGTCCGGGTGACGGTGGGAGTCATAGTGCGGGTGGGAGTGTTGGTGCGGGTCGTTGTCCGGGTCGGCGTCGCGCTGGCGGTTGGCGTGCGGGTGATGGTGTGAGTGGGCGACGGCGTTTGCGTCAGCGTGGAGGTGCTAGTCGGCGTCGGCGTAGAGGTCTGGGTGGATGTCGCGCTAGCGGTTGGCGTTAAGGTGCTGGTGGGCGTTGGGGTCGGCGGCGGATCCACCACAAACACATTGGTCGCAAACTCGGAGGTGTTGCCATTGGCGTCGGTGCTGGTGGCCGTCATCAGTTGCAACACCGCCACCGTGCCGGTGACGTTGATCGTGAAGAGGCCAGCGCCATCGGCCAGCCCACTGCCCACAAAGGTCTTGCCCTCACCCGCTGGTTCCGAGCCGCCCAACAGCAACTTGTCAGCGATAAAGAGTTCGACGAGGCAGTCGGCGCAGGCGGTGCCGGTGGCCCACACCGGGTTGGCCTGAGTCAGCACCGGCATGCTAATACCCTGATTGGGCACGCCCAGAATCGCATCCGGGTTGAGGTGAATGCCCAAAGCTGGTATGTCTGGGTCATCATTCGTGTTGTTGTAGATGCTGTTCTGGCTGATAGTGTTGAAGTTGCTAAGGGAGATGCCGTAGATGGGTTCGTCAATGTTCTGGAGTTCGACGCCCTCGGCCGGGTGGTTAGCGATGATGTTGTGGTGGATGTTGTTGTAGGAAGCGCCTTCAATCTTGATACCATATCGTCCTTTGGAATTGGAAGGGGTCGAGTTGGTGCCGTTGCCCATGGCGGTCACGCCATCCGGTCCCACGCCCACATAGTTGTGATGCACCTCATTGTAGTTCGACTCACGGTAGAGGCGGATGCCGTTGCTGTTATTGTTGCCAACCACGTTGTAGGCGATTTCGTTATAACTGGCGGAATCCTCCAACGTTATCCCCATCTTGCGGTTACTGGTCAACGGCGTGTGCTGGCCCAGGGCATTGATGCCGATGTAATTGTTCAGGACGTGATTGTACTGGGGCGGCGTGGTGCTGTTGTGCGAAATCTCAACGCCGTCACTGCCTCTGGGGCCTGGGGCCGGTTTGTTGCCTCCGATGACGTTGCGGTCAGCGGCTGTCGGACCTCCAATCCAGTTGAACTGCGCGCCGTCGTTGATGTCTACGTTGTCGCCGCCATTTGCCACGACGGTGACACCATCTTGTGCGAAACCAATGTAATTACCGATGACGTAGTTATACTGGGCGCTCACACCCTCAATCCACAGAGCGTCGCTGGCGTTGCCGGAGATGATGTTGCGATCGGCTGGGCTGGCGCCACCCACAATGTTGTAGGAGCCGTTGAAAATCTTCAAGCCGTGGTTGGCACCAGCGTCGCTCAGAAAGGTCTGAGCGGCATTGGTGCCAAGAAAGTTGCCTACGACCAGATTATTGTTGGCTCCCACGCCATTCAGGTTGATCTGCCGGTTCCAGTTGTAGATGGCCAGGCCCTTAATGATGTTGTTGGATGAGTTCACGTCAATGCCATAAATCCCGTCCTGGGCATTGCCCTTGATTTCAATTTTGATGATGGCGGTGCCGGTGATAGCGCCGGTGTTCATCACCGCGCCGCACTGGCTGTAACCGTTGATAGTCATGCCTGCATCATCGAAGTCGTCAATGTTGAAGTAGAAACCTAGGGGAGGCTGTATCGTTGTGGATAAGATATTGGTCGGGCACACCCCGCCGGGGCGAATGTCAAAGTTAATCGTTTCCGCGCCGAGCCGGGTGTTGGCCTGCTCGATGGCGGCGCGCAGGGTGCACTCGCCCAGGCTGGTGTTACAAAGCCCATCGAGTGTGTCGGCATCGGCTTCGTTGGTGGTGACGGTGACGGTGTAGGTGGCGGTGGTGGTCGGGGCGTCCAGCGCCGCCCAGGCTTGGGTGGTGGTGGCCTCGCCCCAGTGCGCGAGAATGGCCTGCGCGTCGCTCACATCCACACAACCACTGCTGTCCACATCGTGGTTGGGGCGGGCCGGGGCGGCCTCCGCGCAACCACCTCGCTCTTGCAGGTTGCGCCAGGTGGTAATGACCTGGGTGGCATCGCGGCCATTCACCAGTTGATTGCCACTCACGTCAAGGCGGGCCTCGGCCGGGCCAAAGGATTGCGCCTGACCGGGGCGGGTGGCGAGGCCCAACAGGATGAGGGCCAGGAGCGCCGCCGCCCAGAGCCAGCCCTGCCGGCGCGTCCATGTTTTGGGATTAAGTGAAAACGGAAAAGTCATCATCGCCAATCACTCTCTATGAATAAACCAGCACACACTATTTAACCGTGAGCGACAACGAAGTAAGGGTGGTATCGAGCGGCGTCCCCAGCGGGTCCACCAGTTTCACGTTGGATAATTCGACGCGGTATTGACCGGGCTGGCTGGCCAGCACATGAATCAGGGCTAACTCCACCCGGCCCGACACGCCGTCGGTGAGCAGACGGGCCGTGCGGGCATCGCCCGCCACCGAGCAATCGGCTACCGGGCAGGTGGCCGCGCCCAGCGCGACCCAACCCGGGGCCGCATCCGAATCTTCTTCGTCATCGGGCCAGACCGGGCCCAGGGCCAGCAGGTCGCGCCCGGTGCGCGAGAGGTCGGGCAAGGCCGCCGCGCCGGTCAGCCGGAGTTGGGCCGGGTCTACTGAAACCGTTGCTTGAAACCCCGCCAGATTGCGGACATTATTCACCACCAGTTTTAATGAGATAAGCTCGCCCACCGTGGCCGAGCGGGGGGCGACGAGTGAAATGGCGGTGGGGCCGGAGGTCGCGCTCAGGCCGGTCTGTGGATTAAAGAGGGCGTAGGCCAGAGAAGCCAGCGCCCCCAAAAGCGCCAGGCCCAGCGCCGGGGCCCGAACATTGAATTTGAGAGTGGATAAAAACATACGACAACTCCTAAACGCAACTTATCTGCGGATCAGGGGCAGATACAACTTGTGCGTGGTGGGTGTGAGGTGGATGGAAGGGCTAAATGTTATCTGGAAGGTTACAGGGATTTCAGGCCAGATGTAGGAAGATGATAACACGCCCGCCCGGATTATGGGCATAATCCGGGAATACTATTATGGGGCTGTCACGGGGTTGTAACGGGGCTGACACTGGGGGATAACGGAAGCATCAAACTTCGACCCTGACTTAGAACCGATTTCGCCCGGAAAGAACACGGATGGCAATGTGCCATCCGTGTTTCATTTCTATCCGTGATTCTCTTTCGTCATCCACCCCTCAACCCTCTTCCTCACCTCCGCCCCAACCACCGCCACCGGCTGGGTCGCATCGAGAATGTGGCCATTGGGCAAAGGCTTCACCAATTGGAGATAAGCCTCGCGTTGGCGCACAATCTCTTGCGCGGACACCTCCTGCTTGCGGGCCAGCAAAATTTCGGCGGGCGCGTCCAGCAATAGAATCAAATCAGGCTTGGGCATCCAATCAGCCATTTGGCGCACCAGGGGCAGGGGGCCGCCATAGCGATAGCGCAGTGGGTCAACGTATAAATCAAATAGATAGTAGCGGTCTAGGAAAACCAGATAACCCTGCGCGCGCTGTTCGGCCACCCGACCGTGATAGAGCGCGCGCCACTCCCAGGCCCGCACCAGTAGTTTGCCAATGGAGCGCACCGGGTCATAGGCCGGTTTGGCGTAGTGGGTGATTTCGCCGGGCGGGTCGGCGCTGGTCCGCAGAAGATCGCCGCGATGGATGGTCTTAATCCCGGCCACGCCCGGCAGGGTCAGATTCGATTCAAGATATTGGAGAACGGTGGTCTTGCCGCTCCCATCCGGGCCGAGCAGGGCGACGCAGGGGAGGAGAGGTGTAGTGGGCATGAAACGGGAGGCAATACACGGATTTGCGCGGACGAGCACGGATTCTTATTTAGATTCCGTGCGCGCAGCGTCCGTATATAGTTCTCCAGAAAAGTCTTTTCTATCCGCGGCCTACACCTGACACGCTTCGCGTCCAAAAAACCTGTCAGGTGTAGGCCGGGTTGGTTATCTTCCCTGCCGGGCGGCGCGGCGCTGGCGCAGGCCGGAGAAGATGACAAAGCCGATGATGCCCAACATCGCCACCAACGATATACCCATGGCCGGGAGAAGCCAGGCTTCACGCTCGACGTTGGTTGCGGGAACGGTGGGCGGTTCTGAGGTTCCGCCCGGCACAGCGGTGGCTACCAGACTGCCATTGGGCGAGACCAGCCGCGTGTCGGTCGCATATAGTTGCGCGCCATTGATCACCACAAAATTTCCGGCCAGACGACCCACCAGCGCGGAGGTCGTTACGGCGGCCCCGGCCCAACCCAGCGCTTCATCCGTATTGCCAAGCACTGTGAGGATGGTGCGTTGCGCGTTCCATGGCGCGGCCATCAATTGCAGATAGGCCACGCTGGCCCCGTCCGGCAGGCGATAGACCACCAGCGAATTTTTCTCGATGGCAATATCACTGCCCGGCTCAAACGGACTGGGCAGGACCTCGCTGAGTTCCGTGAGGAGGGGCAGCTGGCTGGGGCGGCCAATCACAATGAGATCGCGCTCCTGCCGCAGGGCCTCCGGCACCGCGTCGGCAAAGGCCACCGCAAAATCGGCCAGGCGGGCATCGCTCTGGTCGCCGAGATAAAACGCCAGCCGCGCGGCCACACGCCACGCCGCCGCATCATCTTCCGGCATCACAAACGCCACCGTCGCCAGATTGGGATCTACCGTGAATGGCTCAGGATAACGGTCAAGATTTAGTTCGGCGGCCGGCTGGCCGGTGGCCGGGCCAAGGGGCAGATGCAACAGGCTGGCCGAACTCAACGTCGCCCACAACTGGTTGCCGAGTGGGTTGGTGCAGGCTGAACTGGAGATAAGTTCGCCCTGCACCGTAATCCGGTTGGCACCCGATCGAAGCAGGCCGGGTGGGAGGCCGACTTTGAGATGACCATCACCGGCCGTGGCCTCGCTAAACAAAATACTTCCAATGGGAGCGTCGTTAAGACTCACCAGCAAACCCGATTGGGTGTAATCTGCCAACGTCGAATGGCCAAAGGCTAAATCAAAATAGGCCTCGGCGGTGGTCACTTGCCCTGCTGGCACAAAGAAACGATAGTCGGTGGAATTGGAGCCGAGGCGCGAGAACGTCACATCCTGATACCCAAAGTCGGCCAGAGTCTGATCAACGGCGCTGACGATAAAGGGCGCATTGGGCTGGACGCGGTCAACGATGACCAGGTTGGGTTGGGGGCCGGGGCGGAGCGGCGTGACGCTGAGGGCCTGCGCGGCTTTGATGACAGCGGCATCCGAGTCGCCGCCAATGAGAAGCGCCACGCGGGCCGGATTCCAGGGCGAACCCACCATTTGAATCACGCCATCGCCCGGAAGCGCGCCGGGCGCGTTGAAGCCGTTGCCCGTAATCGGCGCGGGCAAGTCGCGCAGTATGTCCAGTTCGGTAAATGAGGCCGGGTTGCCCACAAAAATCAAATGTTGAGTGTCGCGTTCGGCGGTGAGGAGTTGGCCCTCGCGCACAAAGCCCAGGGCCAATCGGCCACTGGTGAGGCGGCCAAAGGTGGCGGCCACGGTGAGGGCGGCTTGCAATTCGCCAGGCGTGGGCTGGTCGGGCACCACCAGCATGGCGGCATCGGGCGTCAGGCTTTGTTGGAAGATGGGCCAGGGCAGGCGGATCAGGTCGGTGGTGGGAGTGGTCGGGCGATGCGGCAGGAAGAAGAGTGTTGACTTGAAAACCGTTACACTCGGTTGAGCCAAATCGGAGTCGCAATCCAGCGCGCTGTTTAGGAAGAGGTCGAGTTGGTGCCGGCCATCTTCGCGTGTGGGGGTCAGCACATCGGTGGGCATGGGGATGACGACGGTGCGGCGGCCCACCTGGTCGAGCCGGATGTTTTCCAGCAATGAGCCGTTGAATGACACTTCCAAATTACCGAGCAACGTATTGCTAAACACCGAGCCGGTGCCGAGGCCGCTAAAGGTTTCCAAATCAATCCACAATTCTGCGCCGGGTTCCAGTTGCCAGTCAGCCGGCATGGAAAACACCACCCGCTTGGTTTCAAACGGGCCGCGTAGGGTGTCGTCGCCCAAACCCAGATCGGGGAAGGCAATCACATCGTCGCCGCTTGGCAGGGCTATAGGTGTCGCCGTCGCCGTGGGAGTTTCGGTAGCGGTGGGGACGGGTGTGCCTTCCTGGGCAAAACCGGGCCCCGCGCTCAGGCTAATCAGCCCGACCAGCAGGGATAAAAATAATAGAGAACGGAAGAGGAACTTCATCATTCGTCTAACTCCACAACTTGCTTTTTGGATATGCGCTTTTGGGATTCACGTCCGGCGCGCTCATTTTTGACAGGCGGCTTCAATGATCGGCGCAAGTTGTTCGACAATGCGCGCCCAAGTATACTGCCTCTCAACTTTTTTCCGGGCGGCCTGGCCCAACTGCTCACGCAATGGCGCATTGGTGAGCAACGCCATCAACGCCTTTGCCAGGGCCCCCGCGTCGTCGGCGGGTGTGACGAGGCCGGTGCGCTCATGTTCAATGATTTCTTCCATCGCCTGCCCGGCCACGCCGACACACGGCAGACGGTATGCCATCGCTTCCAGCAGAACATCGCCCCAGGTTTCGAGGCGTGAGGGCAGAACAAACACATTGGCACGGCGATACAGGTCGGCGATGGCGGCGCGCTCCCAGGTGGGCGCAATGACTTCGACTCCGGCTTGTGGTAGTTCGGCCGGGAGCGGGCCGGCGGTGACCATCAGCAACTTGGCGGATGGGCAATGCGCGCGCGCGCGCGCGAAGGCGTGTAATAAAACATCGCCGCCTTTGCGATAAAGTTCCTTGCCAATGAACAGCACGGTCGGTCCATCACGTCCGTTACGCTCTGGCACCTCGGGCAGTGGCTCAAAATTCACGCCGCCGCCAATGGCCGTCACCCGGTCGGGCGACAGGCCATAGTCATTCACAATCGAGTCGCGCACAAACTGGCCGCGGGCGCACACGTGCGCGGCGCGGGCGAAGGCTTGCCGTTCCAGTTCAATCCAGCGCTCCCGTTGCGCGGACGTAAACGGGGAACGGCCCTGCCAGCGATTGTGGGCGGCGAGGCGCGCGGTGTAGTCGGTGTAGATGACGCTCGGCCACGGCGAC
>Ga0247727_10015768_pt1 | contig 12329 bp, 8 predicted proteins | sample WisWelCaveWW1625_FD_202498 | JGI IMG/M metagenome (GOLD analysis project Ga0247727, IMG submission 202498) | Biofilm microbial communities from Wishing Well Cave, Virginia, United States - WW16-25 | ecosystem: Environmental > Aquatic > Deep subsurface > Groundwater > Cave microbial mat | place... | reverse complement strand
ATGCTAAGTACAATTCCGGCAAGACTAAGCATAGCCATTGCAGTAAGCGATGTTCCAAATATTCCGTAAATTGTTGATTGTGAAGGATCTGGTGCGGCAGATGAAGCTATTGCAAATGACAATGCTAATGCAACAACAATTGCAATCATAAATGGTCCAGTCGAACGCATTCCTTGTATGATTCCCATTAATGTCAACGAGGCATATCCCCACTTTGCGGATTCAGAAATTTCTTTTACTGGTCTGAATCTGTAGCTTGTAAAATAGTCAGTAATTCTTTGTATTACTGGAACAAGAATTACTCCAATTACAGTAGTGCCAAAAAGAGCGTATGCGAGTGTAGTTTGACCAAGAAACAACTGCGTGAAAACAAAATTGAGTGCTATTGCTATTGCAGCAGAAACATAAAATGCGCGATTCAGAGGCTTCATAACGTCGGTCATCTTTCTTGGGCCGATTGTTGCAGTGCCAATTATTGATGCAATCAATCCTGATGCACCAATTAAGATTGGATAAAGCAAGTTTTCTGGAGTACCAATTAATGCACCAAGAAGTAATGATGCAAGCATAGTAACAATATATGACTCATAAATGTCAGAACCCATTCCAGCTGCATCTCCTACATTGTCACCAACGTTGTCTGCAATTGTTGCTGGATTTCTTGGATCATCTTCTGGGATGTTTGCTTCAACTTTTCCAACCAAGTCTGCGCCCATGTCTGCAGCCTTTGTAAAGATTCCTCCACCGACTCTGATAAACAGAGCAATGAGACTAGCACCGATGCCAACACCAGCTATTGTGATTGGATCCGGAAATACGAAATAAAGTAAGGTGATTGCTAATAGCGCCATCGCAGGAACCGCAAGACCAACAGTTGCTCCACCTCTAAACGCTAAAGCAAATGTGTGTCCTAGTCCTTTTCCTGAGGCATTTGCCGCACGAACAGCAGCCTTTACTGTAATCTTTAATGAAATCAATCCTGCAACTGCAGATAATCCAGCTCCTACTGCAAATGCAATACCATTTGAAAATCCAATCGCTGCACCAATGATGACAGCTAAACCTATCGCAACAGGAATTACAATTTTAAACTCTCTTCGCAAAAACGCCATGGCTCCGACCTTTACTGCATTTGAAATGTCAAGCATCTGCTGAGTTCCTGGCTGTTGTTTTGAAACCCAGAGAGCAAAGACTGCCGCGACTATAAATGAGACAATAGCCGCGCCTACAGGTATCATTAGATCTTGAAGGAGCATTTGTTAAATTTGCCTATTTGTGGTAAATATAAACCATCTCTGGTTGATTTTTATTTTCTTTTCTTGTAAGGTGCGAAAGTTTTTCCTGCCAGTCCCCTTCGTACTAGTTTATTGAATCGTTTTCCATGACTAAGATATGGAAATCTTTGGTGGATAAGTTCATGAACTATAGTGTTTTCCAAAGCTTTTTCATCTGGGAGTTTTCTTATGTTTAGAAAGATCATATTGTGTTGCATGTAGGAGACTCCATAGTACTTGTAAGCTGATGTCCTTCTGCCCTCTGTCATTTCTTTTGGCATCTCAAGGACCTCTCTTGTAGTAAAAAGTATCTTTGGTTCTTGAATTCCAAATCTGTTTGAGTATATACCAGTCTTTTCAAGAATTCTAAATTTTAGATCTTCATCAAGCTTCATTGTATTTTATCATCTAAAAATGGTTTAATCATAAATGTCAATTGTTGTATCTATACTTGTTTACTTTAGCTATTTGTGATTCAATAGGTGAAATTTTTGAGGTCTAAGAAAAAATTTTAAAATGAATTAATTTACCATTCTAACATGTATGCATCAAATGCCAATACGTTTTTTTGTTCCCAGGATACTATAGTTTTACCATTTCTATATCTTATAACTGGCGGTGTCGACGCGTATTCCCTTTGTCCTAACTCTGGAACGATCTTGAGAACTCTTTGCTTTAGTTCAACCTTATTGGAAATGTTAAGTAGGTATCTGAATTTCTTGCAATCTGAAGAAAATTTGTATACATAATTCCTATATGGTTCTTCCCAGTCCCACTCTAATTTTAGAAATTTAGTACCTCCGGGTTTAATAGGTTTGTCAAGCTTGACGTTGAATTCCTTATGTTTTGGATCTCTGGCATTCATATCTTGTATTTTGAGTTTCTTTCCTTTTGTATCAGTTATACTTACATGCAGGTCTGCAAAGTTCCTTGGAATATCACCATCAATGTTATAGTGGATTAGGTCCCTTGATTCCTTTGAAACATTAATCAGAATCCAATTTTGAGTATGATGTGTCATCATTGTCCTTGGATTCTTTACATCAAGAATTAATTCGACTTTCTCAAATTCAAAATACTTTGGAACAACAGTAGGTTTAGTGGGAGGATTTCGATTTCCAAACTTTCCTTCTTCATAAATATTGAATAGCTCAATTTCTCCTTCCCATTTTACTTGATATTTTCCAACAGGGTGTAGTATTGCTTTATACTCAGGAGTTAATCTTCCAAGCACTTTAGCAGCGTTGTCAGAAGTAAGAATATGCATTTTTTCCCCAAGATCCATTATGCGCCTAGCCATTATGATCCCTGGACCCCAAACGGTATGATTTCCATTGAGGTCTTTCATAAAATATACAATGCCAGATTCAATTCCGCTTCTAACATAAACTCTGTTTTTTTGTGACTGTGATTGGTTGTATTTGTTCAAAAGAGAATGAAGTTCTAATGCGATTGTTAACGGGCTTACTATAGAATCTTCAAAGCCTATTGCATAGCCATCGCCAGATGGTAGAACCACTAGAGATTTAGGATCTTGTTTTTTAAAATATTCTGTTTTAGAAATTAATTCATTTAAAACAATTATTTTGTGGACTTGTTCTCTTGTCGTAACTTTTGGGTTTGAGCTTGCTACTACATCGGTGTAAAACCAGTGTAAATGTTTTAAAGGGGGTAAATTTGATGGCCTAGGATTAGGCTCAGAAGAATCGGTAATGGAATTATAAATATATGAAATGAATCTCATAGGACATTTCTTTAGGATCTCGATAGTGGTCATAACTGGCCTGATTCCGCCAATGTGTTTCCTTTTCACTTCTTGCCGGATCCAATCCTTTCCTACGTTTTGTTCATCCATGTATTCTAAAATTGCTAAAATCTTGGATGGTCTGTCTTGGTTTCTAATCTTGTGTCCCAAATTCTTTCTAGACAATTACGGGATTATGGAAATAGTATGTTATAAGGAATTTTCAAAAGAACATTGAAAAATAAAAGATGTGCAGCAAAAAAGTAGATTCATTTTTTCAATTAATACATAAGATAACTCTTAACCATAATGGCTCTTTCTTTGCAGTTTCAGGTGTGCAATGTGGTTTGTGAAAATCTTGTAATTATATTCTACTGCTGTCTTATTATTTCAAGAAATTCTTTTATGCCGTCTTCTTTTGCAAATCTCTCTAAATTTTTCATTAAAGACTCGGTAAGTACATTGTAAGAACCGTCAAAAACATATCTTAACACATCAACCAAGTATTCGGGCCTTTCAAAGCATTCTGAAATTTCACAGCGATATTTTTCATATAGGCTGCGGTTGACCATATCATACGCTTCAGGTCCTGATTCAAGGATTGTTCTATTTAGAACATAAAGGACCACTGCTTTTTTCAATTTATATCCACTGAATTCGAGTTGTTTAGATGATGGAAGATTCTCTTGTACTTTCTTCTTATCATTATCTAAGATAATTCCTCTTTGCATCCTAATTCAATCTTTTATTTGCGTGATAAACAGAAAAGAAATGCTTTCAAAAAATGCAAATATTTAGCTTTTTTAGAAATTGAATTATTATCTAGCTCTGATCATATTTTTATCATGATAAAAGGCGGTGAAATTAGCTAAATGGAACATGCTCATGGTGGTAGCGGTGGTACTATTTTATAGAATTAACCAAGATTTTCTAATAATTGTTTAAATTTTAAAATCAAAATTTTTATGAAATTCAGAACCTTTTGGCTTCTAAAGTTAAACGCTAAAATCTTTCGATTCTATTTGTTTCTGAACGAATCTTCTATCTGGGACCTTGATTTTTTTCCAAAAAGTGCAGGACTATCTTCATCCCAGGCAAGGTACTCCCACTTCCAAAGTTCGTGGTTATTATCACTTTCAGCCATTGCATGATTTGATGTATTTATGAAAACTATGGGACTTTTTTTGTTACCAAAATAGTGTTTTATTTTACGTTTGGGAACTGTTCCTGAAGGTGTCCTTTTATCTTCGTGAACGGTGTCATGTTCTAAGGTATACTTGGCACTGTAAATTCCTTCGAAGATGAAATTTTCTGGTTCATTATCCTTCAGAAGAATTCTGAATGTTTCTACATCCTCAAGCCTTTTGTATATCCTAGATCTCATCCATCTGTAGATCGAGTCAAAAAAAGCATTTGCCCTTAGTGATTCATCATTAAAAATGAGAGTTACTTCATACTCGTTTTCGCTGATTTTAAAACAATTAATCTCTCTCAAAAAATTTTTCCAAGAATCAATTGCAGGTTGGTATATCACTGGTAATACAGAAATTTCGGTCTGACCTATCGTATTAAAGATACTGCTTTCAGTGTAGACGTCTGATTGCTTGCTTTTTAACATTAGATAAATATTGTAAATATTACTATCCTCAATGAGACCATTTTCGGCCCATTGCCATAACCAATGCTTATCATCAAGCTTTATTGCCCATCTCGGCCTTGAAGGTCCATACTCTTTGTGTTTTGAATTGTGTTCTGGTGGTTGGTGATAATCTTCAGTTATTGGTTTTGGTATTTCTTTGTCAAGATCGAATCCTAACATGTATTTTAGTTTTATATCACGTTTTCTAAAGTTGCTATAAATTACTTTCTCGCTTCTTATTATAACTCGTAATTTGTTTTCAGCAATTTTGACAGCAGCGACAGTGCAGTTCTTATAATCCCAAACTTGAAGTTCTTCACTCCAATCAAATCTTTTTTTAGAAAAAATTTTTGCAATCCATTTATGTGAATTATACACTCTTTCTTTATATGAAAGCCAAATAGTAGAATTTTCCATGAAATCACTAAGAAATTCGCTTTAGCAAATATGAAAGGCCAATCCTTGTTCCCATTTTTTTATCATTTTCAATGTTTAGAAAACTAACACCAGCTTCTTGTGGTAAGGGCATGCCCCGTACATTCAAGTTGTTTGCTATCTTATCAAAGAATCCGCCAACGTCTCTTGCAATTGGAATTGGCAATATGCGCTTGAAATCTTCAACGAATGGTTTTAGTGCATTTTCTGAAGACCAATCTGTAATCCATCGTCCAACAATTAGATCTGGCGTGACCATCCTTATCTCATCATGAAATGGTGTGGGATCATCAAATCTGAATATTTGATTGGTTACACTAGTATCAGATATTCCACGAAGCATATTTGCAAACGAATACCGCATGTCGATCTCGCCATCCTCATGATCAAAACGAAAGAGCTGGGTTCTTGGTGTGACGGCAGAATCTGAGACAAGCATGCCTTCCCAAGCACCTGCTATCTCTTTTCCTGAAGGGGTAAAGGACAACTTGGAATCATTAAAAATAGCTAGAAGGTCTTGCTCTGTCATAAAATCAACGTCGTAAACACGTGACATACTAAAGTTGAAAAGCTCCCTTCCTCTACCAAATCTTCCAAGAAATGCCTTGCCAATAATTGTATTCTCGTCTACCATCTTTAGAATGTCATATGCATTGGAGAAAGGAAAGTCTTCGTACTCTAGGTGAATCACCTTGCCATGTCCTGGGAGCTCTTTTTCTTTTGCGATGCTTTTTGCATTAACAACCTGTGTTTCAAATGGATGGGTTATTCCTTTGAAGGTTGTATTGTCAACTCTCCAGAATCTCTTGTAGAATCCTCCAAAATATCGCAGGATGTTTGTTATGATGTCAGGATCTCTTCCGTAAAATCCCTTCCAGTAAAGATCGTTATAGATTAAAAGCTTGTCAGGATCAAATCTCCAGTTCTTACCTGGATAAATTTTTTCTTCAGGAGAATTTCCAAGCTTTGCAAACAGATTAGAGTTATGCTCTGTGACTGCAAACATCTCTCCAATTGTTTCTTCTTTGCAAAATCTAGGCTGGGTAATATTGCAAGTGTTTCCAAGTGATTCTTTTGCAGAAGGAAAACTAGCCCAGTTTTTAATAATCTTGTTTGCAGTTATTGTAGCAAGAGCCATTATAGTCTGCTGTGGATTTACACCAAGTGCAGTTGGAAAGACACTGGCATCACAAACATAGAGGTTCTTAAAACCAAATACCTTGCAATCAGAATCAACAATGCAATCTGATTTGTCCTTTCCCATCTTGTTTCCACCCTGAGGATGAGCAGAGCCAAGCCTTAGGTTGTCAGGATCGTTTCTTACGGCCTCGCGCAATCTTGGAATATCAGCTCTAGTATTTATTTCCGGAACAGTGCTATGTGGGGTAATGACTGAAGTCGCACCAACATTGAACCACATCTTTGCAAGAATTCCAATCCCTCTTGCCAAGTCATTTATCGTGGACTCGGCTGGATTGTACTTTACCTTTGGTTTTCCACTATAGGTCATAGAAATAGAACCTGATGACTCGTCCCGCACCATGATTCCAGCCATTGTATGATGGTTGAAATCCTTTATCCCAAAATGCTCCATCATTGTGGGAAATGCAACTGATGTTTGAAAAAGTGGCAAGAAGATGCTTTCTATCAAAAATCCACCATTTTCTATCTTGTTTGTGATACCAAATTCGTGACATGTGTATGACATTGGTATGCCACGGTTTCCATGAATCTCTTTATCAAATCGTCCCATAACAAATGCTGCAGGATGCAACGCCAGTCCCTTTCCAACACTTGGTCCTCCAATCATAGATCTTTGTAAAAGATTTGATGATGCAATAGCACCAGCAGCAACAATGACAACTTTGGCGTTTACTCGAATTCTGTATTTTTCTTGACCTGTGACATCAAGAAATATTCCATCTACTCCTGTTGCCACTCCATTTTTAAAAGTGATCCTTTGTGCCTCACAATTGCAATATGGTGTAAAGTCTGCCTTTGGATTTCTAAGAGTGTCATGGATGTATGTAACTAACATGCTCTGCTTTGTATCGTAATGACATCCGAGGTGACAAAAACCACACTTTACACAGGAACTCAGTTCTTTATCGGTAAATGACTGACCGCAGTTTCTCATGTTTTTAGAGTGTTTGATTGGTTTTCCTTCCATCTTGAAACTCTCGCATGCCTTTCTTAACATTCTAGCATTCTCGTTTAGCTCATCTTCTGTTACTTCGGTGACATGAATTCTTTTTTCAACCTCTTTGTTTGCATTATCCCACTGGGTCTTTGTAATTGATACGCCTTTTTTCTTCCACTGCTCTATGACAAGATCTGGAATTCTAAAACAGACTGCATCGTTAATCACTGTAGAGCCTCCAAGACATGAACCCTGGGCAACTGCAATTCTCAAGCTAGAAGTAAAATTGGCACCGCCATTTTTCCATAAAAGCGGGAGCATGTCTGCCTCTCTCTGGTTCATAGACTCGCCGTCATAGTATCCGCCTCTCTCTAGGATGACAACAGACTTACCAGCCTCTGCAAGCTTTGCAGCTATCACTGCACCACCGGCGCCGGAACCAATAACACAGACGTCAACGTTTGGTATGACAACGTCACTTGTTACAACTCTGCACTTTTCTGCGCGTTTTTCAAAACTTTCTGTGCCGTAAATACAGTTTTCCATCATTTCTGCATGAAACGCCTATTAGGTTGATTCATAGAATTTCTCATGATTCCTTGTGAACGTAATCTCGCTTCGGTTTCCCATTTCAGTTCATGCGAATGACTTTCCTTCCATGGATATCGTGGTACTTGAGGGCCATCAAAGTCCAATCGTGTTATATCTTGTGTGTATAAAAGCCAGTCACTAATTGTTCGCAGTAAAAGAGTAGAGATTCTTGCAACATCATTGTTTGTAAGGTCAACTGCTTCTCCTATCGTTTGAAAAGCTGACATGACTCGTTGGTTGTTTTGTGCATAGGGATCGTTTGAAGGTTCCACCTTTTTTTCTAGAGAATCAAGCACAATATCAAATGTTAGACTTTTTGCATCTTTTACTCCCCTTCTTACTTCAGAAGTATAGATTATTTCTCCAAGTGAATTTCTAACAATTAAATAAACATCAGGGTTTCTTTCCAGAGTATTTTCTTTGAAGCTTTCTTCTCCAAAAGAAATTTTAAAAGAACCATCTTCTTTGACCCAAGTACTTCCAAGAATGTCGTCATTTCGATCCTCAAACCATTCTGTATCATTATCCAAGGCCTGAACCATGAGATTTGTTAGCTTCTTTCCATTTGTATCTTTAATACTTCCTCCAACGAAACCAGTTGACATAATGTTCTAACTGAAATGATAATAATAGAAAAACGTTGTTGTGTTCAGAAATATTACACGATTCTAATACAAGTTATAGAATCAAAACAGTGTTTCATTTTATTTATCCTTATGAATGATGTTTACTTTCATGTGGGCTCCATATACTAACAAGAGAAAATTTTAATTCATTCTCAAATTATCAAAGCTTATTTTTTTAATTGTGATTGACTATCTTCTGCGAGTCTTCTATTAACTGACATTTTTCTAGTTTTCTTCAGGTTTGTAACACTCCATACTCCAATTCCAATAATGATTATTGCCAACCCAATAGCACCTAAGACCCACGGTCCATAATCCGTGAGTATAGTGGTGTAGTCAGGTGAACTCTTTTTTTCTCCTACAGAGGGTGTTGTAGACATGATAAATGCAGAAAGTCTTTCGTCTACCACAGGCAAAACCTTTCCTTGTGAACCTTCTATAATCTCATCATCATCAGGAATACCACCTGTTGAACCATCCATCTGTTCTTTTACCGTGAGTAATTTGTGGTATGCAGTATAGAAACCTCCTTGCTTTACAAGATCGTTTATCTCATTCATCTCTGTCTTTAGAGTCTCTCTTGAAGTAGGATGAGTAAATTCGTCATCTCCAAGACTTTGAATTGTACTGTTTAATTGAAGTATACCATAAGAATGCATATCCAAATAAGTCTCAGCTGACAATTCTTCTTCGGGGACTGTGAATTCTGAGGCTTCCTCTGCAAACACATGGATGGTCATCACGCTTGTCATTAAGATAAACATCATGTTTGTTAATACAATAGTTTTTACAGTCTTATTCAATTCCTAAAATCCTCTTTAAGGCTCTGCTATCCATCAATATTATTACTATTAAAATCACAATTACGACCAGTACGGCTATCAGGATCATGAAATAATATGTATCATAATTGGTTATAGGCATTGCATTCTCTTCTTCATTATATTGCCCATAACCGTCAGCAAAAGAACCTGAGTTTATCATTTTGTATTTTAGATTCGACCAATCAACATAAGATGTAAGATTTGTAAGACCGTCAGCAGAACAACCCCACGCAGGTATATCATTGATGTCTTGGGATAAATCATTATCCGTCGTGTCAGCTTCCGTGGGATAATCGTAATTAATACTAGATCCTACAAAATCTTGTTGTGGGTTACCATTATAATCGCCATAAAATATTTTCCTCGGAGTACCGTCGGCGTAATTATAGGTACCGGTAATCCCATTTCCTTCATGAAGTGATTGTCCAGAAGCAACCTCATTAAGTGAATCTAGGGCAGTTGTTGAATAATCTAGGGGTCTATTAATGTCTGCAACAGCAAACTGGAAAGTATATGACATTATACTAAGGTAATTTGGTTTACAATTGGTTGTGTTAGATGCACTACCTCCGTGATTCAGTCCTAAGTTATGGCCTAATTCATGCATCAGAGTTGCTGCTTGTTCAGCCCTTGTTCCTACTCCTCCGGCCCATCCGCCTAGGCTTGTTCTCAGATCATTTGCAGCGTTAGTTCCTCCCGTGTCAATTTCCGCTCTGCCTGATGGACTAGGCGAACTTGTATAGTTATGGGTAAGAAGTGCATAGTGGAAAACCTGCCTTTTTGCCGTCAAGCGATCTTTTACATTTGCATCGGTACCGGTATTTCTTTCATTATATGTTCCAAATTGTGCTTTCTTTACCTTTGTGAAATCAGTTAAATCTGCATTTTGGTCTGGTCCTGAATCACTCACAGAGTGATAAAGTACTTCCTCATCCACTAAAAAGTGTAATCTGATCCCATTTTGTTCAAATGCTATCTTGATATCATTAAGTGCATTCAGGTCAGGTCCATGCTCTTTATACCAATCGATTTCTACAAAGACGTCTTTGTTATCAGAACCCATACACTGTGTGATGGAACCTGAATAAAGACATGATTGAGTGTAGGTAATACCATTAAGTGTTATAGATAAGGGTCCACCAGCTGGTTCCCAAGCATCACATACTCCATCATTGTCAACATCTGGACCGGCAGTACATAATTTAGTGGTGTAGTTTGGTTGCTTTGCAAGAACGTATCCTGGTATACTTCTAAATTCTGGATTTACTATCCATACTTCGGCAAAAACCCAATCAGTTGCCTCTGCTTTTACCTTATTTCCATTCATCACTTGCAGTTTTAGTAAAGAGTCATCACCTGTTGTGGTAACAAAATTAATGTATGCATTCGGGCTCAAATAATAATCGTTAGTCCCGGAAACTCTTACAAGAGTTAATGGAATATTGTCTAACGGAGTTAATCCGTTATACGAAGTTACAGTAACATTAATACTTGCAGGTGGTGAACCTCCACCAGTATAAACACCCTTCAATGTTCCTCCATGACCACTAAAATACCAATAAAGAAGAGGACTTTCTGGAGAAATGGGCGGCATTGCATCCTGCCAAAGCAATGTACCTTGGATTGCATAGGCTGATTGAGATGTAACAAAACCCATAACAAATATCACAGTTGAGCCAAGAAATAATTTTGTTAAGACTTTAATCATTTTATTTTCCTCATGCAAAATAAACCTGTCACTAATATCACCAATATCTATCATTCAACTTGATTATGGTATTTAAGAATTTTGAGGATGACAAGATTTCTTTTGCAAAATTTTCCAAAATAATGTTATGAATTAGTTGTTTCTCACAAATATCGAGACCGAAATTCAAACCGAAAATCTAATCCTTACTTTCAAGGTTTGAGAATAATTTATTAAAAATCTCTGTAGCTCTTTGATTTTCTCTTATCATTTTTTCATGCATCAAATCATCCATTCTATTTTTGTAAGGATATATGCTATTTATTACATTAAACTCGAAAGTATCAAAAAGACTCTCTCCATAAACGTTCCTTGCAATATCAAGTGAAACTAGTTTCTGTTTTTCCACGGATTTTTCAAACTCATTACCATGTCTTTCTGCTCTTCCAACCACATCTGGATAAATCATTGGTTCATGATACGGATGCACTACTTTTTCCTCCAATCCTCCAAACGAATTGTAATAAACCAGATTTCCGTTGGAATCAGCTAAAGGAATCTCATAGTGAGGCAATTTGTAATATGGAATGACAATCTCTGCCGAGTCTGGAATGATCAGATTATTTGTATCAGGGTTTACCAGCGGCTCTCCTTCTATCTTTATTGCATCAAACACTTTGATGTCACCAGAGTTTAGAAGCTCATCCCATGTTCGTATTATAACATCAGATGTATCCATGGGTTTTGCAAACGTCATATTAAATACACCACTGTATTTTCCATTGTATTCAGATTCTGTGAAATTTACATTAGAAAAGAAACCATTAGGATCTGATATCTCGAGTGGTTTATCTTCATGGTATATGACGAAAGTATCACTGTCTGAAATCTCTCTATGGTCTCCTCGTAGGTTAGTATACAATCCAATGTGTTCTACTCCAGTTGCATCAAATAGTGTCATCTTAAATGATATCGGTTCTCCAGTTTTTCCTGTGTATGTCTGGATAGTGTTGGCGTACTGTGTTAGCAGATATCCATTACCGTTTATCGACAGTGGATAGTCAATTGATGGATCCTCAAGCGGTGCTATGGGTGTGAATGGGTCTGCATTTGTAATGAAACTCAAAATGTCTCCAACCAACGGAAGACTGGATAGGTTCAACTTTGGTAGGATAAGTTGTGGTGGAGCAAAATCTCCTCCTGAAGCACCTCCAGCTAGGACATCCAGAACAAATCCAGGGCGTAGTAATCCGCCACCACTCCCTCCAGACGGAGCTTCTCCAAAACCGTCATCTTCAACTATTGTTGTGGCGCTTAACAAGCCGTAAGTCGCGGTGATAGTTTCGGTAAGATGTGTGCGAATGGCACC
>Ga0247727_10015767_pt1 | contig 12331 bp, 10 predicted proteins | sample WisWelCaveWW1625_FD_202498 | JGI IMG/M metagenome (GOLD analysis project Ga0247727, IMG submission 202498) | Biofilm microbial communities from Wishing Well Cave, Virginia, United States - WW16-25 | ecosystem: Environmental > Aquatic > Deep subsurface > Groundwater > Cave microbial mat | place... | reverse complement strand
AGACGATACTCATAAAGAATGTCGATTTTAAATTACAAGCTAAAATTTCTGTCACATCCTCGATTATATCAGGCGCGGTAGGCATAGGCATGGCCGTTTGGGGTTGGGGCGTCTGGAGCTTGGTATGGAAAACGATCGTTCAGAATCTTTGCATGTGCGGCTCATTATGGTTTTGCAGTAAATGGAAACCTCAAATTATTTTTAATGTTAAATCATTCAAAGAGTTGTTCGGTTTTGGGTCGAGGCTAATGATATCCGGATTAATCGATACGATTTACAATAATATTTACTATTTAGTCATAGGAAAGTTTTTTTCCGCGAAGGAACTGGGATATTACACTCGGGCCAATAATTTTTCTATGTTGCCCGCGCAAACTTTGACGCAAGTTATCCAGCGCGTAAGCTATCCCGTTTTGTCAACGTTACAGGGCGATCATGAAAGGCTCAGAGCCGGATATAAAAAACTCATTAAAAGCGCGATGCTCATCTCATTTGTTTTGATGGCCGGATTGGCTGCGGTTGCCAAACCGCTGGTGATTACTTTAGTTGGAGAAAAATGGGCGCCTTCCGTCATATATCTTCAATTACTTTGCTTTACGGCGATGCTGTACCCCTTGCACGCGCTTAATTTAAATATGTTGTTGGTGAAAGGGAGGTCCGATCTCTTCTTAAGGCTGGAAATTATTAAAAAAATACTCGTCATTCCTACAATTATTGCCGGCATATTTTATGGGGTAAAGGTCATGATTTGTGGAATGATTATAAATTCAATCATCGCGTTTTTTTTAAATAGCCACTGGTCGGGAAAAATGGCGCGATATTCCTCAATGGAACAAATATCGGATATTGCGCCCCAGTTCGTGATTGCCTTATTTATGGGATTAAGTGTTTATTTTGCTGGTCTCTTCATGCCGCTTAAGCCGTTTATCGTATTATTTATTCAAATTTTGTTAGGATTGGCCCTATTTCTTGGCATTACAAGGATCGTGAAATTGGACGCCTATTTTGAAATGAAAGGAATTTTTAAGGAAAAACTTGGTAAGGCTATGTTAGGAGGACTTCCTGGTGGAACCGTCTAAAAAGAACATTTATGTCACAGAGCCATTTTTACCCCCACTCGAAGAATTTCAAGGCTATTTAAAGGATATTTGGCAAAGTAAATGGCTCACCAATAACGGCAAATATCACCAGCTTTTGGAAAAAGCGCTATGTGATTACCTGGGAGTAAAGCATATTTCCCTGTTTTCCAACGGGACCTTGGCGTTGGTCACGGCCCTGCAGGTTCTCAGGATTACAGGAGAGGTGATCACGACTCCCTATAGTTTTGTCGCCACTACCCATGCTCTTTGGTGGAATAATATCAAGCCCGTTTTTGTGGATATTGAGCCAGGCTCTTTTAATCTGGATCCAAAAAAGATCGAAGCGGCGATAACCCCAAAAACAACCGCAGTGTTGCCGGTGCATGTTTATGGCAATCCGTGCAACGTGAAAGCGATTCAGGAAATCGCGGATACGTACGGGTTAAAGCTCATATATGATGCTGCACACGCTTTTGGCGTCAAACTTAACGGGACATCTGTGGCGAATTTCGGCGATCTTTCCGTCTTAAGTTTTCACGCGACGAAGATATTTAACACGTTTGAGGGGGGAGCCATTGTTTGTCACGATGAAAAAATAAAAAAGCGCATCGATTATCTTAAAAACTTCGGTTTCGCCGGAGAAACGACCGTGGTTGAGCCCGGAATCAACGCAAAAATGAATGAATTTCAAGCAGCTTTGGGATTATTGCAATTGAAGCATATTGATCAATCCATAGAGAAAAACAAACAGATTGCTTTAATTTATCGGAAACATCTTGGCGACGTGAATGGTATCAAAATATTCCACGATATCAAAAATGTCCAACACAATTACTCTTATTTTCCTTTATTAATAGATAAAGAGAAATATGGAAAATCCCGAGACGATATTTACGACGCTTTAAAGAAAAGCAATATTTATACACGAAGATATTTTTACCCGTTAATCAGCCAGTTTCCGGCATACAGGGGGCTCGAATCTGCAAAGGATGGGCTAATGCCTGTCGCAGAAAAGACAACCCAGGAAGTTCTGTGCCTACCGATTTATCCCGATTTAGACAAAGAGACCGTTCGTAAAATTACAGATTTTATTATCGATTCAAGACGACAATGACTCTTTTAGTAATTTTTTCAGGATTCAATCAACGCGCCGTTATTTCATTTATCCGTGTTATCAGTAAATATCGGAATATTCAGTTTGTCATCGTCGCCTCCGGTCCCGAAGATACGATTTATGATTCAATTTATAAAGATAAGGTCGGTTATGAAAGAAAGAACAAGTCGCTTGGAAAAGAATCTTTTGAGCCGATTATAAAATGGGTACACGCCAAATATCCGTCATACGATTATGTTATTGTCCCATCCGCAGAAGCCCTTAACAGGGCGCTTCTATCAAATGCAAAATACTTTAATGATAACAATGTGTCCATACCTTTGGTCGAGAGAGATATCTACGAGTCAGTTTCGGACAAGCATTCTTTCAAGATCATCTGCGAAGAGGCCGGAATAAAGACGCCAGGACTATACAACTCAATCCATAAATTTCCCACTGTAGCAAAACCCAAGAGATATTTTTCATCCGACAATAAAAGTTTATACCCTTACCTGATTTATAATGAGGAGCAGAAATCAGAATTTATCAAGGCCGAAACCTACGACGATTACTACTTTGAAGAATTTATCGACGGAGAATCTTACTACCTTTTTTACTATGTAGCTAAAGCAGGTGACGTCTTATCTTATTCCCAAAAGAACCTTTTACAACAGCCCGCTGGAAAATCCATAATCGCAGCTGAACCGGCCTTTATTCATCGCGAAGAAATCAGTAAAATATTTATTCATCTGTTCAAAAAGATCTGCTTTTGGGGTCTTGTCATGGTTGAAGTGAGGTTTGATGGCGTAGATTATTATATGATTGAGGCAAACCCAAGGCTGTGGGGTCCCTCTCAGCTTTTTGTAGACGCGGGCATCGGGTTTTTTGAAAAGTACTTGGTCGATTTGGGATTTGAGGTTCGCGTAGCCGTCGAGACGGAACGAATGGACAAGGAATTACGTTATTTTTGGCATGGGGGATTTGTCGGCTCAATCAGGGGAAATGAAAAGCCGACCTATCATAAAGGGACAACGGAAGAAGAGTTTAAAAAAAATCTTGGATTATTTCTAAAAAATGAAATTTACAAGCGAGAAGACACAATGCAAATTTACTTAAGAGAATTGCAATGACCAAGGAAGCGCTGAGGAGGAATTTACACTATCTGTACAGCGACAATTCGAAGCATGCCGTTTATCAAAATATCCCTATGTTTGTGAGAGAGGAACTCGATTATCATGAGTCGATCAACGAGGAATGGCGCGGTGATACGGCACGGTACAAATTACTAAAGGAAACTATCAATTTTAGGAAAAAGGTAGTTGGAGATTTTGGTGCCAACACAGGTTTCTTTTCTCTAAGTCTCGCTTTTGAGAACCCCGATTCAACGTTTATTGCTTATGAAATGAACGTAAACCACGTTAAATTTATGACGAGCATCAAGTCTTATTTTGGTCTTAAAAATCTGTTTATCGAGAGCGTTAATTTAAACATGAGCGGTATCGATAAACTCCCAAAGCACGATTTAGTACTAAATTTCAACGTGTTGCATCATGGCGGTGTTGATTTTGATAGCGATATCATAAATGATGCGACTAAGTTTCATGACTATGCAAGCGAGTATTTAAAAAAATTGCACAGTAAAACTGATCAAATGGTTTTTCAAATGGGTTATAACTGGGGCGGAAACAAACAAAAGCCTATTGTAAGTCCCGAAAAGCCCGTTGAATTTATACTTTATTTGAAGAAATTATTTTTAGCCTCAGACTGGCTTGTCAACGGGATATTTTTGCACGACAATAATGAGAGGAAATATTCAGGAATAAATCTTATAGATAACCTAGACCCTGAGAAATTAAAAACCTTGACCAACGAACTTGATAGGATGGATTTTTTCAGAAATAGCGAGTTTTATAAGAGACCCATAGTAATGTCAAGCAGAAAGGATAATTTATGAAGTGGATAAAGAAAGGATTGATTTATTCGGTTTCTAAATTTAATGATTTAGCTTATAGCCACACCCATAAGCCTAAACCACTTTTAATTAATGAAAACATTTTAAGGATTTATTTTGGTATTAGAGACAAACAGAGCCGAACACGGACTACATTTATTGATGTAGATCCAAATGATCTTAAAAAAATCATCTACGAGCACCCCAAACCTGTTTTAGATTTGGGCCCTATTGGCGCATTTGATGATTCCGGAGCTAATGTTTCTTGTGTCCTAAAGAATGGTTCAGATATTTATATGTACTATATCGGGTGGAATCCAAGCACAACAGTTCATACAAGAAATTCAATTGGTTTAGTTATTAGTCATGATAAAGGTATTACGTTCAAAAGGCAGTGGTATGGTCCAATTTTAGATAGGAATATGGAGGAGCCTTTTTATACGGGTGCAGTTTTTGTTATGAAGGAAGGCGAGATTTGGAAGATGTGGTATACCTCTGGAACTGAATGGAAGGAGATCAGCAATAAACTAGAAATATGCTATCGCATTAAATATGTTGAATCCTCGGATGGAATACATTGGAACAGGAAAAATGTAAGTTGTATAAATCCCAAACATGATTTAGAGGCAATAGCTAGTCCAGCTGTTATCAAAGTAAATAGAATCTATAAAATGTGGTATTGTTATCGAAATATTGACAATTTTCGAAATGATAAGGAGAAGGGGTACAAGATTGGATACGCGGAATCCAAGGACGGCATAAAATGGAACCGCTTAGATCAAGAAATGGATTTAAAGCCATCCAATTATGGATGGGATTCAAAAATGGTTGCTTACCCGGCTGTGTTCGAGCTCAAGGGCACGCTCTATATGATTTACAACGGCAACGATTTCGGTGCATCAGGTTTCGGGTATGCAGTTCTCGAAAAATAAATCAAGAAATATTTTAAATTGAATAACAATCCGTTAGTAAGTATAGCATGCCTGACTTATAATCACGAAAAATATATCAGAGATGCAATTAATGGGTTCTTAATTCAAAAAACAGATTTTCAAATCGAAATTATTATTCATGATGATGCTTCAACAGACAACACAGCTAATATTATTAGGGAGTACGAAAAAAAATATCCTGAATTAATAAAACCAATATATCAAAATGAAAACAAATACTCCAAAGGAATCAAACCATCGCCTAACTATGTTTGGCCTAAATGTTCTGGAAAATATATTGCTCTCTGCGAAGGAGATGACTACTGGTTAGATCCCTTCAAGCTCCAAAAGCAAGTTAATTTTTTAGAAGTAAACAATGATTTTATGCTTTGTTTTACAAATGCCAGAGTTATTGACAAAGAAGGAAATATTGAACGGAATTATCTTTCGGGTGGTTGCATAGAACAAACTTACACCCATTTGGATATGCCAATTTCTGCGCCGACCCAAACAGTTTTATTTCGAAATAGCGAGATACGCTCAATACCAAAATCGTTCCAAAGTGCCCTTGGGGGTGATACCTATTTATTAGTGTGGTTATCAAAATTTGGAAAAATTAAATATCATAATTACGTTTCCGCGGTATACCGAGATACGGGCATGGGTACTTGGACTAGCAGAAGTAACTTTCAAAAGGAAAGGCATTTATTTCAAACTTACTACGCGATTTTAGATATTGCTGAAAAAAATGCAAAAGAAGGATTTATTTATCGTATATTTATAAGGCTTGTTGTAATGAAAAAATATGCAAGTACAAATTCGGACAAGTTGTTAATTTTAGACCTTTATAATCAGATAAGTGATTACTTAAAAATTGAAAAGAATTCAGGTAGAGTCAGTTCGTCCTCATATTTTCGATATAAAATAATCCTCAAATTCTACTTTTATATTTACAGTCAGTTTGTTCAGCTAAAATTAAAATTTCTAAATTTATAAAATATTTTAGGTCGATCAATGAATCTAAACGGAAGCAATACGGCCTGAGAATGCATCAAATGAATTTACTGTGTTTAAGCGAAATGGGATGGTCTCCCATGCGACAACGGAGCCAAAATGTTGTTGAGATTCTTGAAAATGAGGGCTTTATACAAAAATTTATCTTTATTAACTCCGATGTGAAAGCGTCGGATTTACTTTTAAAATTACATGAGCAGCTAAAAAACAAAAAAAAAATATATAGATGGAAATATGTTATTCCTAAAAAAGTCTGCAAAGCAGGTCTAACATTTACACCTATGGTAGCGGGTCCGGATAAGTTTTTTTTCTGGATAAATAGGCTGATTTATTGGATTTATTTTTCATGGATAACGGCGCATCTAGAAAAAAAAACCATCTGTCTTTACATTAATGATTTTGCTGCCGAAAGAATTTTTCTTCACGAACTATTGCTGCCGATAGCAAACAAGATTATCGTGGATCTTTCTGACGATTTTTTAAGTTTTGAGGGAAGACCCTCAAACTTAGAGAGGATAAAAAAAAATATTGAATTATGCGTGGCAAAAGCCGATTTAGTACTTTGCATTAACGACCATGTTTTAAAAAAGTATTCGGATGGAACTGATAAGTTTGTTGTTCTAAAAAATGCGGTGGAACTAGACCCCTTTATTAAGGCAATTGGCCCCGATCCATTTTCAAGACATAAAATTCCCCATCCTATTTTAGGGTACATAGGCACGGTTACTCCGTCACGCATGGATACTGAAATTTTAATGGCTATCTTGTCTAGGTTTAGCCATTGCTCAGTTGTTTTTTTAGGTATTGATGTGCGGAGATTCTGCGAGAAATTGCAAAAAAAGCACAAAAACTTTTTTTTTATTGAATCAGTGCCATTTGAGCAAATGTGTTTGTATGTGAAGAACTTTGACGTTGGGATAATCCCGCATCTTGATAATGAACATACAAAAGGGAACGACTTGTTAAAGATTTATAATTTTATGGCAGCAAAGATCCCTATTGTTGCAACCAATGTTTCTGGTTTGCACAAGTTCCATGAGTACATTGACATTGCCTTGAATCCCGAAGACTTCTGTAAAAATATTGAGCTACATTTAAATACGAGGGATGAGAGGCGATTGGACGCTGGCTTTGAGATTGCCAAGGAAAACACATGGGAAACAAAGGTGCTGCCTCTATTTAAAGGCCTTCATAAACGAGGATTTTTTGATAAAAGCAACAATGATTAATCAATCACAAATTTCATTCTCAGTTATCATGCCTTTATATAACAAAGCCAAGTATGTTGAAAGATCAATAACATCCGTTTTGAAACAAAGTTACGATCATTACGAGATCGTCATCGTAAACGACGGTTCGACGGATTCAAGTTTGGAAATTGCTCGAAAATATGAGAGTGGGAAGGTCCGTGTTCTGGATCAGTCCAATAGAGGCGTGTCATCCGCCAGAAACGTCGGGATTGAAAACTCAAGCCATGAGTATTTATGCTTTTTAGACGCAGATGATAGTTGGAAGCCGAATTTTTTGGAGGTGCTCCGTGGCATGATAAACGCCTACCCTGATGCTGGTTTATACGCAACCTCTTATCAAATATTTGAATATGGCAAGAAAACGAGAAATGCAATGGTTAACACGAACATCGCCGGAGAAAAGATGGGAATCCTCCCGGATTTTTTTAAGGCTTATACAATTGGTGATTCGCCATTACATATGAGTTCCCTGTGTATTCCAAGGCGGGTATTCAATGATATTGATGGATTTCCGGAAGGCGAAAGATGGGGAGAAGACCTTGATGTGTTTGGCCGGGTGGCATTTCGATACCCCATTATTTTTAGCAAAGAAGTATGCACTGATTGTCGGAGGGACGCGGAGGGCAGGGCCTGCAACTCTTATGACCGTCATTCTGACTGGGTATTCTTTAAAAATGCCATGGACGAACTTAAAGGAAACCATCTCGCGGAACGAACTAAAGCTGAATTGAAGGACTACCTGAATTATAAAAGGATGGAAATCGTTGTCAGGTCGGTCAAAGCCGGAAATTATGAGCATGCGTGGCGCATGCTTTATGGGATCGATCCGGATAAGCTGTTTCGAGGTAAAAGCTTATATTTTTTATTTGAAAAAGTACAAAGAAAACTTACCAATTTTTTAAAAAAAGCGTAAAGGGTAAATGGACATGAAAATCTTTCTCGATACTTTGTCAAAAACACCGACGGTCAGTTTAGGATCTCAAGCGCTTGCCGTTGAAAGCATGCATGTAATGAGCAGGGTTATTCCTGGCGTTCAATTTGTGATGCTTAGCCCTTGCCCTGAAGTGGACAGGCATTATTTGAAGAATGAGCCCTATAACGTGGAATTGGTCCAGCGTAGCAAATCCCAAATCGGGACCGTAGCGAATATGCTCACTATCATAAAAGGAGTGGATGCAGTTTTATCTGTGTTGGGCGATGGCTATATTACGACTCATCCGCATAAACTGATTCAAAAATCTTTTTTCTTTAAGAAACCCGCAGTGCTGTTTCCCTCATCCATGGGTCCTTTTCCGGGCGGATTCAAACGTAATCTATCCCTGTTGGGTTTGTCAAAATTTGACGTGGTTATGGCGCGCGACACGGTTACTTACCAGTATTTTCAGGACCTAAAAATAAAAAATATCAAGTTGCTTCCGGATATCGCGTTTGCTCTTGACCCGGCGCCAGAATCGAGGATATCCGAAATTCTTTCAATCGAAAAATTGCCGGTTGGAAGACAATATATCGGCCTCAATGTCAGCCAGTTATTAAATCGGCTGTTTCGAGAAAAAGGATTAAATTATATTGATTTCATGAAAAATCTTATTATTAGTTTGAAGCAATACGATTGCCATATTATTTTGATCCCTCATCAAATCTACCCAGCCTTTTTAAAAAATGAAAGTTTAGAAGGGCAAATGTTTGGCGGAGACGACCGGATCGCAGTCCAGGAAATTTTAAAGAACTTCAATGGTCTTCAGAACTGCTCCCCGATTTTAGGAGATTATAATGCCCGAGAAATGAAAGGGATTATCGGAAAATGTGAAATTATGATTAACGGGCGATTACATTCAACTGTCGGCGCTTTGTCGATGTGTGTGCCATCGGTCATTATGCAGTATAGCCACAAGGCGGGAGGCGTCATGGACCACTTGGGGATGAAGAACTGCGTCTGGGACATAAATGACTCTGTTGAGAGCTTATTGAAGATCATTGACATGATTTGGCGTGACAGGTCTGAGATAAAGAATAGGTTGTCGCAACAAATGGTAGAAGTTCGTCGAGATGTCTACAAGACGGGGGAGATATTCCTGGACGTCATCAAGAGTTATGGGAAAAGCATCTGAAGCGGTCTAAAATAGATGAATGCAATAGTTAAGACCATTGTTGTCGTAGCGGCCGCTTTGATATTGACTCTTTTGGTGTTGAAGGGTGATCGCTCGGGGTTTGCCGCTGCCAGCTTCCTAATTTTGTTACCAATTTTTTTTGCTAGACCCTATTATTACTTTATTTTTTTTATTTTGGTTCGGCCTATTGTGGATCTTACCATACGCGGAAACTTGCCTGGAGCGAACCTGTCTTCTTTGATGGCAGTTCCTCTTATATTCTTGTGTACCAAAGATATTCTGCTGAATAAAAGTTATCTACAAATCGTTGCACACAGCGGTGTTCTTAAAAAAATAAACTTTATTTTTGGTCTTTTATTTATGACGTTCATTATGTCATTTGCTTTCACAAAACATCCGCTGGTTTCGCTCACGGATCTGATGCGTTTTATCGCTACGATTGTTTCCGTCAATTATGGTGTGGTCCATTTTTCTTCCTCTAATAAAAAGAAAGATGAGCTAATCAAGCTGGTTTTATTGTCTTCGTTAGTGCCTTTGGCGTTCGGTTTTAAACAATTAATAACTTACACGGGCATACAAGAGACCGGATATAACAGACTTTACGGCACGTTTGGCCATTGCAATGTGTATGCTCAGTATCTGGCGATGACGATATTTCTCGCTTTTCACATATTTTCTGGTGCACCAAAAAAAATATTTCTCAGGCGCGCAACAGCCCTTTTGATTATGTTAAGCGTAGTTTCCTTTTACTTTACTTACACGCGCACTCTTTGGATTGCTTTTACGATGGCGGTCTTGGTTTACATTTTTATGAAACCGGGATTTGCCAAGAAAGCGCTTTACTTGGGGATAACCTTGGCAGTGCTTGGCGCATTTTACTCGCAAATAAAAGAACGCTTTACTAGCGAGGCGGACAAGCAGTCTGGGCGGACAAATTCTTGGGAATGGAGGATGGAGGTGTGGCGAGACTCCATCAAAGATCTCGAAAAGCACCCAATCCTTGGAAATGGTTTGGGAATGTTTCAGTATGATACAGGAGTTATGGCACATAATGATTTCATACGTACCGCGTATGAGAGCGGCATTCCATCAGCTTTAATATTTTTCGTATTTTTTGTATTTCTTTTTTTATACTCTGTAGGCGTTTCTAGGAAAGCGCCCGAAACAGACAAAGCATATTTTCATCTCGCCGCGTCTTTAGTAACAGTCCTTTTTATATCGAGCCTTGCGGTGAATACATTGAGAGGCACAGTTATTATCTTTTACTATTTTTCGATTATTGCGGTACTTATTCATGATACAAGGAAAAGAACCGCATGAAAATATTGTTAGCCAATAAATATTTTTTTTTAAAAGGAGGCGCCGAGAACTCTTTTTTTGAGACAGCGTCGCTTTTAGAAAAAAAGGGACATAAAGTTATCTTTTTTTCAATGAAACATCCACGCAATCTACCCGGCGCCGTTGAGGAAGATTTTGTTACGAATGTCGATTATGACAGACCCGGCTTTCGAGAGAATTTCAAAGCGGCCGGGCGGCTGTTATATTCGTTTGAAGCACGACGCAAAATCGAGGCTTTGATACGCCGTGAGAAACCAGACATTGCTCACCTGAATAATATTTATCATCAGATATCCCCATCCATTTTGCATTCTTTGCGTAAATATGGCGTGCCCGCGGTGATGACCTTGCGGGACTACAAAGTGGTATGCGCATCATATTCTATGGTGGCTGACAATAAGATATGTGAGGCATGCAAGGGTGGAGCCCATTACCAGTGTTTATTGAAGGCTTGCGTAAAGGGCTCGCGCAGCAAAAGTTTTCTGAACACGATAGAAATGTATTTACACCATAATATTTTGAATCTTTATGGATTGGTGCATACATTCATCTCGCCCAGCCGCTTTTTAGCCGAAAAAGTACGAGACATGGGATTCAAAGGGCGTGTTGAATATGTGCCTAACTTTACGAGCCTATCTCAATATGAACCGAGTTATGGTTCGACGGAGAGGCGTGCACTTTACTTCGGGCGCTTATCAAAAGAAAAGGGTCTATTAACGCTGATCAAAGCGGCGCAAAATGTGCAGGTTCCAGGGTTTTCATTGGATATTCTTGGGGAAGGTCCGTTTCAAGAAGAACTGGAGGCCAAGGTCCGCGAGCACAGAATGACAAAGATCAGATTTCTGGGTTACAAGAAACCTACGGAACTTGCAGAAGACATTCGGCGTGCGGCGGTTCTTGTGTTGCCCTCGGAATGGTATGAGAACAATCCACGTATGATCATAGAAGGATTTGCCTTGGGCAAGCCAGCGGTAGGCGCGAGGATCGGTGGTATTCCGGAACTTGTGCGTGACGGTTTGACGGGGTTCACATTTACGCCCGGAGACGCTATTGATTTGGCTGATAAGATGACCCGTTTGCTGAGCGACTCCGATGGAATTGTTCAAATGGGACAAAATGCGCGGCGTTTGGTCGAAGCAGAGTTGAATGCAGAAGCCCATTATCGAAAACTGATGGAAATCTACGAAAAAGCCATTTCGAATAGGGCAGGATGAAGCAAAGCCACAAGCTAGCCATTCTTGGCGGGATGCTAGCGACCCTTCTTTTTATGGGGGGTTACTGGCTTAAATGCCAATATGGAATCGACTTCTTTCATTCGTTTCATACCGCCGATTATTTGCCTGTTGAAGCGCTTCAAAAGCATTCCAAATTAATTCGGAGATCGGAGTATAGCTTAGATAAGGCATTTGTGCTTGAAGAGTCTTTTGAAGGCCCATTTTATCGGCAACATTGGGGAAATGCATGGGCGCGGCAGGGAAGCGCTGCGTTTAAGCAAGCTACCGGCGGACCAAACGAGTCTTCAGTTCTTTTGATTCGAAATGAAATGAAAACCGACTGGGCACTTCC
>Ga0247727_10015766_pt1 | contig 12331 bp, 12 predicted proteins | sample WisWelCaveWW1625_FD_202498 | JGI IMG/M metagenome (GOLD analysis project Ga0247727, IMG submission 202498) | Biofilm microbial communities from Wishing Well Cave, Virginia, United States - WW16-25 | ecosystem: Environmental > Aquatic > Deep subsurface > Groundwater > Cave microbial mat | place... | reverse complement strand
AACAGATCATGTTTTTGACACAGTTGAATACCAAAATAAGGCCGGTAAAAGTTTTGCATAGAGCAAGCTATTGTGTTTTAAGGGCCAAAAGCGGCCAGGGGTCAAAATAAACTCCAGGCGAGATACTTCCAAGTAACAACTTGTTACTTGGAGTACGAACTTCCACCATTGGAAGTCCTCGCTGGATTGCGACAATTGATGTTGCCATTCGGCGCTGTTGCCGACTCGGGTCAAAATAAACTCCAGGCGAGATACTTCCAAGTAACAACTTGTTACTTGGAGTACGAACTTCCACCATTGGAAGTCCTCGCTGGATTGCGACCCACAATGAGTCTTGCCCAACCGCCAACTCTTCAATTAAGTCAAAATAAACTCCAGGCGAGATACTGGATTGCGACGATGGTGGTGACCACTGTTGCGCTGTCATTGATGCTCAGTCAAAATAAACTCCAGGCGAGATACTTCCAAGTAACAACTTGTTACTTGGAGTACGAACTTCCACCATTGGAAGTCCTCGCTGGATTGCGACTGTGTTATGGCTAGGTAACCGACAAGTCGTCTTGCAGACAGGTCAAAATAAACTCCAGGCGAGATACTGGATTGAGACGCTCTTTTTGGTGGGCTTCTTGCGCTTTGACAATCAAGTCAAAAAAAACTCCAGGCGAGATACTGGATTGAGACCCTGAATCGTAAATTTTCTGCGCGGCTGCTTCTGCGTCGTGTCAAAAAAAACTCCAGGCGAGATACTTCCAAGTAACAACTTGTTACTTGGAGTACGAACTTCCACCATTGGAAGTCCTCGCTGGATTGAGACACTTCCAAGTAACAACTTGTTACTTGGAGTACGAACTTCCACCATTGGAAGTCCTCGCTGGATTGAGACACTTCCGTCGGTTGGGCGTTGACCTACGATGTTTCGATTCGGGTCAAAAAAAACTCCAGGCGAGATACTGGATTGAGACTTGTAGGTGCGCGTCGCTGTCTTGCCAACTTCAACAGTCACGGTCAAAAAAAACTCCAGGCGAGATACTTCCAAGTAACAACTTGTTACTTGGAGTACGAACTTCCACCATTGGAAGTCCTCGCTGGATTGAGACATGGGTTGCTCACACTCACTAATCTCATATGGGGCTGGGGCATGTGTGTCAAGCTAAGAGCAAAGCCGAGTCCCCAACGGGGACAAATATGATAGCCGAGGGCAACGCCTTGCGGATGATATCATAATATTGAATTGAAAAGCCCCAACGGGGCGCAGTACATTGGCGCGCCGAGATCAAAATCAATTCGGCGAATCATCCAAACCTCACCCCAGGTGCCAGCGGCAAGATTTTGATTTTGCCCCGTTGGGGCGCTGGGATGGTTGGTTTGAATTCCGCTTCACAGGGCGTTGCCCTATGCTGTCATATTATGCCCCTTTGGGGCAAACGGGGTTCGTTATCATGAAGATCAAGATCGTTAGCTTGACACGTATGGGGGCCGGGGGTCGTCAAAATGAACTCCAGGCGAGATACTTCCAAGTAACAACTTGTTACTTGGAGTACGAACTTCCACCATTGGAAGTCCTCGCTGGATTGCGACATCTAGTCGTCGAACGTCCTCCGGTGGAAATGACAGTGTCAAAATGAACTCCAGGCGAGATACTTCCAAGTAACAACTTGTTACTTGGAGTACGAACTTCCACCATTGGAAGTCCTCGCTGGATTGCGACGGGGGAAAGGCAAAGAGCAAAGAGCAAGAAAAGCGCGGTTGGATTTAATCGCGACGAAAAGCGCAATAGAAGGGTCAAAGGTTGCCGTTTGCCTTTTGCTTTTCCGAAGGCAGGATGACTGTTAAGGCCGGCATAAAACTCCCCACCTGGGCCGGATGAGAATTCCCCGCCTACATCTAAAAAAAATTCAAGCGAGAAATAAGAATTGCATCATTCGAAATTTGTGTTATATTCAAGATGAATATTCATCGAAGGCGGATATAGATCCTGATTGAAACCGGCACGAATTTCACTTCAGTATTTGATTTGAGTCCAACCGAATTAAGAACAATGTGTCGAACCGTGTTTGTCCGAAGATTTTTGGGAATTGTCGCGCTCTTGCTGATCTCCAATCTTTGGAGCCAGGAGCTGACGCCGGAGCAGCAAGCCGAGAGCGTGCTCAGTTTCGCGCGCCGCTTGCTTGCGCGGCAAGAGGTGCAACTCGCGGTTTCGGTTCTCGAAAAATTGCCGCAATATTTTCCCGGAACGCCGGCGGCGCAAAAAGCTCAGGCGCTGCGCGACAGCCTCATGACGTTGCCGCCCGCGCAGGATCGAAGCGGGCGTGTTGGCGTCGTGGTGTTCAGCACGTTGTACGGCACCTGGCTCGGCGTTGCGCTTCCCGTCATTGCCGAAGCTGACGATCCGAAAGCGTTTGTCGCGAGCATGATGGCCGGCTCCATCACCGGATTGTTGGTTTCATTGAATGCAACCAGAAATCATCCGGTCTCCGACGGCCGCGCCTCGCTGATTAATTTTGGCGGCTGGTTTGGCACCTGGCAGGGCATCGCCTGGAGCAATGCTTTCGGCGCGGAAGGCGGGCGCAATATCGTGACCGGCGCCGTCATCGGCGGCCTTGCCGGAATCGGCGCTGCCGCGATCTTGACGACTAATAAAAATATTCGCCCGGGCTACGCGACCTTGATCAATTTCGGCGGCATCTGGGGCACGTGGTTCGCGCTCTGCGCCGCGGAAATTGGCGAGGTGCAAAGCGAGGAAACCGAATTTGGCGTTATTGCCGCCGGCGGCGATATCGGCATTCTCACGACGGCCATCGCGGCGAAGAACACGCCAATGAGCCGAGGCCGGGCGCGCCTGATCAATATTGCCGGCGTCGTGGGAACGGTGTTCGGACTTGGCGCTGCCGTTCTTGCCGAGGTGGACAATGAGCAAGCGGCTTTTGTCTTAATGGGCGGCGGCAGCATCGCGGGATTGCTTATCGGCAGCTCCGCGACGAAGAATTATGATCGCGCTTTACGTTTTGATAAAGAAGAACGTTTTGGTGTTTTAGGCCAGCCGTACTGGCAAACGAACTTCGAAGCGCGTTGGACGAAACCCGTGCGTATGATTAAAATGCCGTTGGTTTCGGTGACTTTTTAAAATCAGCTTGACTTTTTCGCCGGAAAAATTAAATTGAACAACTGCCGCCGAAGAGTAAACTGTTCATTTACATCACAAGGAGGTTTTCATGCCAAGGAAGCTGTTTTTAAATTACTGTGGATTCATCGTTACTCTTTTCTTGCTCTGGTCGACGGGGGCGCGGGCGCAGATCACCATCACTTCCGGCAATATTCTCGGCTTAATTGGAAAATCGCAAACCGTCGAAAGTGACACGACGGACGCCATCACCGTCAATCTCGGCACGGCCGGGACCAATCGGACGTGGGATTTTCGCACGCTGGTTTTAAGGGCGGAAAGATTTACCTATCAGTTTATCGCGCCGTCAGGGACGCCGTTTGCTGCGCGTGTGCCGCAGGCGAATTTTGTGCAAAGAGCCACTATCCCGTCACAGCCGAGCTCGGCATTCTACGTGTATTCTCTGGTCAGCGCCACTGGATTCCGAAGTTTAGGTGTAGGAGTGGTTAGCCCGCAGGGTAATTTTTTTAGTTTCGCCAATGCGCAGGATCTCGCGCCGCTGCCGCTGGCTTTTAATTCCACGTGGACCTCGGTGGAGTCGGATACGACGGGCAATATCCAAACCGGCGCGAGTATTTCCACCAGCACCACGGTTAACACCGTTGATGCCTGGGGCGTCGTTCGTCTTTCCATCGGCGATTTTAATTGTTTGCGCATTCGCGAAAACAATACGACCATCTCAAAAATCGTGGTCGGCAATATCACCCTTAACCCGGATACCAGCAAGACGATCGATTATTCGTGGGTCTCCCAAACCGATTTTCTGGTCGCCAGTGTTTCCAGCCGGGACGGTGAAACGAATCCGAATTACACCACCGCGACGAGTTTCACCCGGCTTTTTTCCCGGGCCACTTCGGTAGCGTCGCCGCACGCCGCTGAAAATATCCCCACGGATTTTGCGCTGGCGCAGAATTTTCCGAATCCGTTCAATCCCGCCACGGAAATTGCATTTCAAATCGCCCGCGCCGGCCATGCGGAATTGTCGATCTACAATATCGCCGGTGAAAAAGTGCGGACGTTGATTTCGGGGAACGTTGCGCCGGGAAACCATTCCGTTAAATGGGATGGCAAAAATGAAGGCGGCCGGCGCCTGGCGAGCGGCACGTATGTGTATCGGTTGAAAGCGGGAAATTTTAGCGAGGCGAAAAAATGTTGTTGTTACAGTAAACGCGCATTGGGGAAGCCGCTGACCGGTCACTTTGAGGCGTTTAACGCCGTCATTTCAACAGCTTTAAGTGACCGGTCAGCAACTCACTGCTGTTGCGCCTCCCGCCAGCCTTTTGTTTTTAAAAGCAACTTGATTTTCTGCGATAATTTGTTAAATTGAATGTTGGCGTGATGCCGGATGGTGCTCGTTGTCTCTGAAATTATTTTTGCATTCCATCCTTCACGAGGTTTAAAATGGTTGAAACCAGCGCTCCCGCGACCGTGAGCAAACGCGGCAAAGCCCCCAAGCGAGTAGAGATTAAGCTTTCTCCAAAGGAACAAATTGCCGCGCAGCTCAAAAAAAGGGTAAAGCCCATTGCCGGCATTGAATCGGCCTGGTTGGAAGATTTGGGCCAGACGATTTATGTTTATGTCATGGTTAATAGTTTTCGTAATGCAACATTACATCCAATTTTTAATGCGCAGTATGAAGTTGAAGCTGAGTTTATGCACATTACTTTTCATTTTGATATAAATCCGATTGAGATGGAATGCAAAGCAACCTATTTTTAAAATCAACTTGACTTTTCCGCCGGAAAAATTAAATTGCAGGATATATCGTTTCTCCTGTTAAAAGGCGCAAATCGTTATCGTAGTTGACTTCTTTACGAGGTTTCAAATGATCGACATCAGCCCCCAAACCGCCGCGATCAAGTTTGGCGAGTCTCACAAGCTTAGAGATATCAAACTTTCGCAAACCGAGCAAATTGCCGCGCAGCTCCGAGAACGCTTGAGGCTTATTGCCGGCGTTGAAGCGGCATGGTTGGAAGATTTAGGCGAAACGATTTATGTTTATGTCATGGTTAATAGTTTTCGTAATGCAACATTACATCCAATTTTTGATGCGCAGTATGAAGTTGAAGCTGAGTTTATGCACGTTACTTTTCATTTTGATATAAATCCGATTGATTTGGAACAGATGAAAGCTGCCAATCGAATTCAACGTCTCCTCTAAATGCCGAATGTCAATCAGCATCTTGCCAAAGTTCGCAGCAATAAAGAAATGCTGAACCATCTTGGGGATGCTAAAAGCACGAAATTTCCCGATTGGTTTTCGACGGTTTCATTTTATATCGCCGTGCATGGTGTTGAAGCGATTCTGTGTCAGGAAGCCGGGTTGCACACAAAAACGCACGTTGAACGTGATGAAAAATTACGAAAACGCTTGCCAGCCATGACGCAAGAATTCTTAACAGCTTATCGAACATTATACGCACGGTCGCGTCAGGCTCGTTATATGCTTGATAATAAATTTGAAATGACAAATCATGACAGTGAAGAAGCGCTTGCCGACCTCAAAGTTATTGAGACCGAATGCAAAGAAACATACTTCGATAATTATCCGAACCCATAATTGATTTTCAAAACGGCCCCCACTGGATCGCATGCGCGATTAACAGCGCCGCCAGCCCGATTCCCCACCAGATACACAGCAACGGCAAGAGCCACCGCGCCCAGATATTCCATGGAATTTTGAGCAGAGCCAGGCCCGCCATGAAGTAGCCCTGCGTCGGCGTGAAAATATTCGTGAAGCCGTCGCCGAATTGATACGCCAGCACCATCGTCTGTTTCGTCACGCCGAGCAAATCCGACAACGGCGCGAGAATTGGAATCGACAGCGCCGCCTGCCCGCCGCCGGAAGGCACGATGATGCTCAACAGAACCTGCGCGAGGTAAATTCCAATCACGCTCACTTCCGCGGGCAGATGTTTCACTAAATTGGCCAGCGTCATCATGATGGTATCGATAACGCGCGCATTCGACAACACCACCAATGTGCCCCGCGCCAATCCCACCACCAGCGCACCGCCGGTGAGCGAGGCCGCACCTTCGATAAATTTCTCTGCGGTGGCGTTCAACGAAAGTCCGCCTATCGGCCCGGCCAAAATCGCCAACGCTAAAAAGAGCCCGGAGAGCTCGTTGATGCCCCAGTCCCACTTCATCGCGCCCCAAATAAGAAAACCAAATGCCAGAGCGGAAAACAGCAACACCATCGCCTGCCGGCGGGATAAGCGCGCTTGCGTGAAATCCGTTTGTACCGGCGTTCTTTGCCGATCAATTTCATAAACCGGACTGCGCTCCGGAAAATTTTTTATCTGCGCCGCATAACGCGAAACATAAATCACGGTAACGGCGGTGATGATGATCCAGACCGCGAAGCGAAATTCGAAGCCGGAAAATAACGGCAAGCCGGCAATGCCCTGCGCCACACCGATGGTAAAAGGATTGAGCACGGCCGCGCCAAATCCGGCATTGGCGCCGGCGAGCGCGATGGCGCCCGCCGTCAACGAATCATAACCGAGCGAGCGGCTGAGCACGACGAGCGCCGGCAAAAATGGCAGCGTTTCTTCGGCCATGCCGAACGAGCCGCCGCCAATCGCAAACACCAGCGTGAGCACCGGCACCACCGCGCCGCGATATTGCCCGACGCGCCGCACAACGAGATTGATGCCCGCTTCGATGGCGCCGGTTGCCGTAATCACGCCGAAGGCGCCGCCGACAATGAAAATATAAAAAACGATGTGCGCGACTTCCATTAACCCGTTCGGAAACGCCATGAACACCTCGTCAATTCCCGCCGGATTCGGCGCGACGAGATGATAAGAATTGGGATCGACGAGCTTGCGGCCGTCTTTTTCAAAACGATCGTATGCGCCGGCGGGAATGAAATGCGTGGAAACCGCGGCGATGATGAGCAGGGAAAAAAGCAGAACGTAGGTATGAGGGACGCGAAGTTTCATGAGGTGTTAATTTGGCGTGAGCAAATGTGACGACGAAAACCCAATGCGCACGAGCCGAAACAAAGCAAGTTTTTAAAAACTACCCCAACGGCTAGAAACAACCTAACGGATGTTATAGCTTTTATCAGTTGGGTTGTTTCTAGCCGTTGGGAAAATTGTTTTACAAAGATTTAAAGTTTAACAGATTAGCGTCTTCCCGCAATCGGCACCTGAAAAACATAAATCCGTTTGCCATCCTGCTCAACATACGGCGTATCAATAATCGGTGCCGGCTTCTGGCGATTGTCGAAATAAACAAGATGACCTTCGTTTAAGCCTTCGCTCGCCGCATAATCGGCGATTTGTTTTTTATCCTGTTGCGCAAACGCGGCCGGGCCCTGCCACATTTTCATTTCCAAACAAAATTTTTGGCCGCGATAAAGCAGCTTGATATCGGCGTAACCGTTGCCGGTGAGCACTTCGGCATTGCTGTCGCCGTTACTGGCGGCAACGATCAAATCTACATAGGCAAGCAGCAGGTACTGGCCAATCACTTCGCGCGGGGCGCCGGGAAATGCCTCGAACAAATTGACGCCGAGCCGTTTGATAAACGCTGTGAAAGCATTGAGCACGGCGATCATGTCCAGGCTGCCGTCCGGCCGCAAATAATCAGCAAGAGCAAACTCCGGCTTGATTTGTTTTTGCGCTTTTTCAAGCTCAAAGACCTCCAGAAAAATTCTTTGGTAGATCGGGTTGGTCGCTTCGGCCGTTTCCTGTGGCCCCGGCTTGATCAGGCCAAACTGCTCGAGAAAAGCCAAATCTTCTTGCTGTGGATTGTAGCGCACATCGCCGGCAAGCACGATTTGAGCCAACGTATGGCGATATTGACGGGCCTTATCCACAATGTTTGCGAAGTGGTCATTTTTATCGAAATGCAAAATTTTTAAAGCCCGCTCGACGTCCGCCTCAGTGATCGGCTCTATGCCTTCCGGCTTTACGTTATAAGTTAAAATCTGGCCGAGGCGATTACACAAAAACGGCTGGCCGCCGGTTTCTTCGTGAATTCGCCGGCAAGCTTCGGGTGTGAAAGGCTGCCCGGTCTCCTCCGTGTATTGGCCGTACAAATTCTCGATCTCAGCAAATGTAAACGGCGGAATTCGCACTTGATCGGCGATATTGAAGGGAGAAATTTTTCCGCTGATGTTCAGTTGCGCGATATTGCGAACACCGACCAGGCTGATGGAATGAATGGCGTGCGTTGGAATACGCTTGTTGGCCAAATATATCTCTCGTAGCGTATTCAGAAAATTCGCCAGCTCACGCTCGGGAATGCCGTCGAATTCGTCGATGAAAATAATAATTTTTTTGCGTTGGATGATTTTATTCAGCTCGCCGAAAAACTTTTTAAAGCTCTTATGGTTCGTCATGTGGAGCTTTTGAGAAAGAGCCGCCACCCTGGCCAACTTTTTGCATTTGACCTCTTTGAGGCGTTGCAGCAATTGAGCAACAAAGTCTTGTTGAAATTCTCTGTAAAAATCGGAGGTGTCAAAACTATTGACAATTTGAAAGCTCAAAAGAACCGGTGCGTAGAGCGGATCTTGGCGCAACTCACGCGCAAACTCCACAAAGAACGTCGTCTTCCCCATTTGCCGTGGCGCAAAAATAGTGAAGTAGCGGCCTTGATCGACCAACCGGCGGATGGGAGTTCCGCTCTGGTTGACAATGTGGCGATTCTCAACCAGATAATGTTGGCCGGGAATGGGATTGCCTTGCGTCTCAAACTGGCGCTTTTGCGGCCGGCGTTTTGTTGATGTGCTCATGGGTGCTCCACATTTTGGCCTATCGTCTTCCCGCAATCGGCACTTGAAAAACATAAACCTGTTTGCCGTCCTGCTCAACATACGGCGTATCGATAATCGGCGACGGTTTTTGGCGATTGTCGAAATAGACGAGATAGCCTTCGTTTAAGCCCTCGCTGGCCGCATAATCGGTGATTTGTTTTTTATCCTGTTGCGCAAACGCGGCCGGGCCCTGCCACATTTTCATTTCCAAACAAAATTTTTGGCCGCGATAAAGCAGCTTGATGTCGGCGTAACCGTTGCCGGTGAGCACTTCGGCGTTGCTGTCGCCGTTGGCCGATTTGACGATGAGATCGACGTACGCCAGCAGCAAATATTGGCCGATGGCTTCCTGCGGCGCGCCGGGAAAAATCGCGAAGAGATTCACGCCCAGCCGCTGAATGAAGGCGCTAAAAGAATTCAACACCGCGACCATGTCGAGACGGCCGTCATCAAGAATATAATCGGCCACGACAAATTCCGGCCGAATATTTTGTTGCGTTTTGTCCAGCTCAAAAACGTCGAGGAAAATGCGCTGATAAATCGGATTCGCCGCCTGCGCCACGCCCTGCGGCCCGGCCTTGATCAGGCCGAAAAGATCGAGTTCGGCGACGTCTTCTCGCCGCACATTATAATTCACGTCACCAGTCAGCACGAGGCGCGCCAACGTTTGATGATAGCGCCGCGCCTTGTCGACGATGTTGGCGAAATGGGCATTGTTTTCATAGTGCAAAATTTTCAGCGCCTTTTGCACGTCCGGCTCATCAATCGGATCAACCACACCGGGCTTGACGTCATTGGTTAAAATCTGGCCGAGACGGTTGCACAGGAACGGTTGGCCGCCGGTCTCCTCTTGAACGCGCCGGCAGGCTTCCGGCGTGAACGGTTGGCCGGTTTCCGCCGTGAACTGGCCGTACAAATTTTCAATCTCGGCGAGAGTAAACGGCGGAATGCGCACCTGATCGGCAATATTGAAAGGAGAAATCGTTCCGGTAATATTGAGCTGCGCAAAATTGCGGATACCGACCAGCCCGATGGAATGAAGCGAGAAAGTCGTGGCGCGTTTATTGGACAGATACATTTCTCGCAACGCATTCAGAAACTTGCCCAGTTCGTGTTCGGGAATCCCGTCGAATTCGTCGATAAAAACGACGATTTTTTTTTCCGGTATGATTTTATGTAGTCCGGCAAAAAAAAGTTGCAAGCTTTCATCATCGACCATCACGTATTGCCGGCAAAATGCGGCCGCCTCACCCGCTCCGGCGTAATTGACCTTCTCGAGGCGTGTTTGCAGTTGCGGCGCAAACTCCCGCTGAATCGTTCTGTAAAAACGCGGCGTGTCGAAATCCTTCACCGTTTGAAAACTCAAAAAAATCGGCGCATAAAGCGGATTTTTCGCCAGCTCGCGCGAGAATTCCACAAAGAATGTCGTCTTCCCCATCTGGCGCGGCGCAAAGATGGTAAAATAACGCCCCTGCCCAATGAGTTGCTCAATGGGAACGCCGTCCTGGTTGACGATGTGCCGATTCTCCACCAGATAATGTTGGCTGGGAATCGGGTTGCCCTGCGTTTCAAAACGGCGCTTTTGCGGGCGGCGTTTTGTCGATGGGTTCATTTGAACTCCACATTTTACATACTCGGTGACCGACGTCGAAACCAACAGAAAAAGTTTCTGTATCCGGCGGCTTGACTCTCGTTGGCCTATCGCCTTCCCATAATCGGCGCTTGAAAAACGTAAACGCGTTTTCCCTCGTGCTCAAAATATGGCGCTTCGAAAATCGGCGTGGGATTCTGGCGATTGTCGAAATAGACGAGATAGCCTTCGGTCAAGCCTTCGCTGGTCACATAATCTAAAATTTGTTTTTTGTCCTGTTGCGCAAATGCGGCCGGGCCGCCCCACATTTTCATTTCCAAACAAAATTTTTGGCCGCGAAACAGCAACTTGATATCGGCGTAACCGTTGCCGGTGAGCACTTCGGCGTTGCTGTCGCCGTTAGCCGATTTGACGATGAGATCGACGTAGGCCAGCAGCAAATATTGGCCGATGGCTTCCCGCGGCGCATCGGGGAAAAGTGCAAAGAGGTTTACGCCCAGCCGTTGAATGAAGGCGCTGAAAGAATTCAACACCGCAACCATGTCGAGACGGCCGTCATCAAGTATATAATCGGCCACGGCAAATTCCGGCCGAATGTTTTGTTGCGTTTTGTCCAGCTCAAAAATGTCGAGGAAAATGCGCTGGTAAATCGGATTCGCCGCCTGCGCCACGTCTTGCGGCCCGGCCTTGATCAGGCCGAATTGATTGAGATCGGCCAAATCTTCCAATCGCAGGTTGAAATTCACATCGCCCGTCAGCACCACACGCGCCAAGGTTTGGCGATATTGTCGCGCTTTATTGACAATGTTGGCAAAATGGGCGTTATCCTCGTGGTGCAAAATTTTGAGCGCCTTTTCGACGTCCGGCTCGTCAATCGGATCAACCACGTTGGGCTTGACGTTATTCGTCAGAATTTGGCCGAGACGATTGCACAAAAACGGCTGGCCGCCGGTCTCTTCGTGAATTCGCCGGCAGGCTTCCGGCGCGAAAGACTGGCCGGTTTCTTCCGTGTATTGGCCATACAAGTTCTCGATCTCGAAGAGGGTAAACGGCGGGATTGTCACCTGATCGGCAATATTAAAGGGAGAAATTTTCCCGGCAATATCGAGTTGGGCAATGTTGCGGATGCCCACGAGAGCAATGGAATAAATTGAATATATTTGGCCAAGCTTGTTGGTGAGATACATTTCGCGCAGTGTGTTCAGAAAACTTTCAAGCTCGTGTTCCGGAATGGCATCGAATTCGTCGATGAAGATGACGAGCCTTTTTTGTTGGATGATTTGGTTCAACGCGGCGAAGAAATTCTGAAAGCTCTCGTGATCCACGATGGCGAGCTTTTGACATAGCTCGGAGGCCTCGGTCATTTTTTCAAATTTAACTTCCTGAAGGCGTGCCTGCAGTTGTGGAGCGAAATCCCGTTGAATTTTTCTATAAAATCTGGGGGTGTCAAAATTCCTGACAATTTGAAAGCTCAAGAGAATCGGCACATAAATCGGATCGCGACGCAACTCACGCGCAAACTCCACAAAGAACGTGGTCTTGCCCATTTGCCGTGGCGCAAAAATGGTGAAGTAGCGGCCTTGATCGACCAACTGGCGGAGGGGAGTTCCGCTCTGGTTGACAATGTGCCGATCCTCCACCAAATAATGTTGGCCGGGAATCGGATTGCCTTGCGTTTCAAACTGACGCTTTTGCAGCCGGCGTTTGGGTGATGTGTTCATGGGCGCTCCACAATTTACCTAAACCAACTTACCATTTTCTTGAGTAAAAATCAAGCCAAGAAATACATCGCCGTGAGCACATACAATTTCAC
>Ga0247727_10015765_pt1 | contig 12332 bp, 12 predicted proteins | sample WisWelCaveWW1625_FD_202498 | JGI IMG/M metagenome (GOLD analysis project Ga0247727, IMG submission 202498) | Biofilm microbial communities from Wishing Well Cave, Virginia, United States - WW16-25 | ecosystem: Environmental > Aquatic > Deep subsurface > Groundwater > Cave microbial mat | place... | reverse complement strand
AAGAGAGGGACTTAGGGTGAGTTCACTGTTAGGACATGCAAGATGCCTGAGACAATAACCCGCAGAGAACTTGAGGTCGCTTCCGGCTCGCCCGAAGGGCGTGTACCTCCACAAGCGATCGACATCGAAGCACAGGTCATCGGCGCGATGCTGCTTGAACGCGAGGCAATCGCGAAGGTGATCGAAGTCCTTGACGAGGACGCGTTCCATGCCGACTACCACCGCAAAATCTTTCAGGCAATTCTTGCGATGTTCGACCGGAGCGAGCCGGTCGATATTATCACTCTTTCCGAAGAACTCAGGCGGCGCGGACATCTTGATCGGGTTGGCGGTGAGACATATCTCGTTGACCTGACCACAAAGGTTTCATCGGGGGCGAATGTCGAATATCACGCACGAATCGTGCTGGAAAAGTCGCTGCTGAGAAGCCTCATCGCAGCTTCCTCGAGCATCGCAGCACGCGGCTATAGTCCGACCGAAGATGCATTCGATCTCCTGGACGAAGCCGAACAGACTGTTTTCCAGATTTCGGAGAAGCGCCTCAAGAAGAGCTTCACCTCTATGCACAAGGCGGTGCATGATACGCTCGAAATGTTAGAGAGCATTCATGGGAAACACGGGGGCGTTACCGGTGTTCCAACCGGCTTTCCGGGATTGGATGATCGAACTGGCGGGTGGCAGAACTCCGATCTAATCATCATTGCCGGACGACCAAGCTCTGGGAAGACCGCGTTAGCGCTTGCCCTCTCAAGAAACGCCGCTCTTCATTCTGAGAGGCCAACGGGTGTTGGTATCTTTTCCCTTGAAATGTCCATGCAGCAACTTATCATGCGTTTGCTCTGTGCCGAAGCGAGAACGGACGCCCATGCGGTTCGTACCGGAAGGCTGCCGGATGATCAATGGAAGCGACTCAGTCTCGCTGCCGGAAAGCTGAGCAAGGCACAGATTTTCATCGATGATTCGCCAAGCCTCGGTGTTTTGGAGCTACGGGCAAAGGCTAGGCGCTTGAAAGCAGAACGTAACGTTGGTCTGGTCATCGTTGACTATCTCCAACTCATGCAGGGGCCAAAGAATTCGGAGAACAGAGAGAAAGAGATTTCCGCGATCTCTCGATCATTGAAGGCGCTTGCAAAGGAACTGGCTATTCCTGTTATCGCTCTCTCTCAACTGAGTCGTGCTATTGAAAGCAGGGCCGACAGACGTCCAATTCTTTCGGACCTTCGCGAGTCGGGTGCTATAGAACAAGATGCAGATGTTGTGGCGTTCGTCCATAGACCTGAGATCTACGAGGATCCAAAATCAGATCAGTTCCGAGAAGCTTCGGGAAAGGCGGAGATAATCATTGGAAAACAGCGTAACGGACCCATTGGTGAAGTAGAACTCACATTTTTGAAGAATTATGCCCGATTCGAAACTCCCCCCCTGCAGGGGATAGAAATAATTCGCGGTGAGCAGGATGAAGAAACGCCGTTTTGACGGTGAGATGGCTCGCTCCAGACGAGGGTTCTTGAAGCAAGTCGGCTTTCTTGCTGGCGCGACCGTCGTTCCGCAACAGAGCTTCTCGCGCTTTTCGTCCCTCCTCCAATCAACCTCCAGCGATACTGAAATGTTTGCAGAAAAGATGGAAATCACGATCCGTGAATCCCTGGCAGATCGTCCAATCGGAGAAATTGTTGTGGCCATCGGCTCATCATTCCTTGGAACTCCGTACGCGGCGCACACCCTTGAACTGCCAGGTCCGGAAGCCCTGGTCGTCAACCTTCGCGGACTCGACTGTGTGACATTTGTCGAAAATTCCCTTGCACTCGCTCGCTGTGTCAAACTCAGGCAACACGACTTTCAGGAGTACACGAAGCAGTTACAGCTGATCAGGTACAGAGGCGGGACGATTGATGGCTATCCCAGTCGACTCCATTATTTTTCCGACTGGATCTATGATAATGTCATAAAGGGGATCGTACGGGATATTACGAAGGAGATCGGTGGAGTTCCATATCAGAAGATGATCGATTTCATGTCGGCCCACCGGGAGGCATACCGACAGCTTGAAGATGATGCAGCCGTCGAGGCCATCCGTCAGCAGGAAACCGAGCTCAACTCGAGACAGAGACGCTACATTCCAAAAGAAGAGATCGAGTCTCATCCCCGGAATATCGAACCGGGTGATATCATTGCAATGACAACGTCGATTGAAGGGTTGGACATCTCTCATACGGGCATTGCTGTCCACATGAATGGTGTCGTGAAGTATTTGCACGCGCCGTTGGCTGCCGGGGTTGTTCAGATATCTCAACACTCCCTTGCAGAGTATCTGCTGTTGCACAAGAAGAACACAGGCATCATCATTGCTCGGCCCCTCGAGCCTCAAGAAAAGAATTGAACCGCTCCAGGAAAGTTTCCGACCAGCGTTTCCCGGAGAAGTGGCCTGTTTATTCATTCAAGGTTATTCCCGAGACACGACAATGGATTAAATACCGCTCACAACCACTAGAAGGAAAACATAATGAAGACAAACATCCAACGCGCTATTGTTCTCTTCCACACCCTCTGCCTGATTGGAATCAATGCTTTTGCCCAAGGTGTCTACTGGGAGAGCAAAATCTCATCGAGCAATACGGAGAAGGAACGGACCGACAAAGCTTACTACATGCCCAAAATGCTGAAGGTGGTTCATGGAGAGGACGGAACATCAGCCATCATCCGGCTTGACAAAGAAATGATGATGATGATTGATCCAAGTGAGAAATCGTACTGGGAGGTAACATTCGCGGAAATGGAGCGCTTCATGAAGGGAGCTTCTGCAGAGATGGAGGCGCAGATGGAGCAGATGCCGGAGGAGCAGCGCAAAATGGTGGAGCAAATGATGGGATCGAGAATGAAGAAGGAACCGAAGGTCGAGACGGTGAAAACGGGAGAGTCCAAAACCATCAGCGGCTTTTCCTGTACGAAGTACCTCGTGAAGCAGGACGGGAAAGAGGAGGCGACCGTATGGGCAACTACAGACATAAGAAAGTTTGAGGTGATGCAAAAGGATATAGAGGAATTTGCCCGCCGTATGAAAGCGATGATGCCGCCCGGAGCAACAGATGCAACGGGGTTGGTCGGAGGCATCGACGGATTTCCGATTCAGACTGAGACAAGTGGTGGATGGAAGAATGTTGTGACAAAGATTGAAGAGCGGTCTACCCCTGCGAACGAATTCGAGCCTCCGAGTGGTTATAGGAAAACTGATCCGCCGATGATGAGATGAATGAAGAGGAATAGGTCGACGACTCCCGACGGGTCTATTCGACCAACCGACGGTCCGTCGAACCGTCGGTCGACCCATCGGGTCGTAGACGATTCGTCGAGGAACAAGGAGCGCGGAACACGGAACAAGAAAGGGAACAGTAGGAAAGAAAAATGAAGGTTGGTGTCCCTCAGTTGCATGAATATTGAGGAACGAAGAGAAGAATACTGATTAACAACCTGTCGAGCTCACCGCTTTGTTGCCACAAAGGTGCCTTTTGCAGTAACACCTGGGAACGAAACCCAGGTCCATTCCCCCGAATATCTCTCCTGTTGAAACTTCCCGACAAGGATTATGTTATGGTCAACGTACCCGGGATGTAGATTGACCCAAATACTATCCCCTGTAATCGTTCCCGCAAGTGACCCACTGCCATTCTGCGGACCAATGTTATCCGGGTTGCCAACCGGTTCGAGAGACCATTGGCCGATAACCTAATCTGGACTTGTCACATCCAAACTCACCCATCCTACCGCTGCTGGCTCTCCTGATTGCTGATAGCTATTGTAGAGATAAGCGTCAGCAGGTATGGGGACAGATGGCTCTTGTTCCGTGCATGCACTGAACAGGATGAGAACAATGGCAAGCTGTGTCTGCAACGATTCCATTCTCGCCTTGTCAACTCCACACACCGGGGATTTCAGATTTGCATTTCGGGCAAGCGCCATTCAGTAGATGATTCTCCAACACCCTGAATCCGAACCGTTCGATCAGCAATTCATTGCACGAGGGACAGTAGGTGTTCTCATACTTACCGAGCATGCCAGGCAGATTTCCTGCATACACGAAATGGAGCCCCGCCTTGTACCCGATCTCTGCGGCGTGAATCAGAGTTGCGGGCGGAGTGTTATCGGGATCGGTCATCTTGTAGTCCTGATGAAACGCCGTCACATGCCAGGGAATATCGGGTGAAACACTCACGAGGAAGTTGGCTATGTCCTTGAGCTCTTCGTCCGAGTCGTTGAAGCCCGGTATCACAAGTGTGACGATTTCCAGCCAGATCCCGAATTCCTTCAATCTCCGTATCGTGTCGAGTACAGCATCAAGTCTCCCTCCGAGCTCCCGGTAATTCTTCTGCCTGAAGCTCTTCAGGTCGATTTTGTACAGGTCAATGTACGGGCGGATGTACTCGAGCACTTCCGGAGTACCGTTGCCGTTCGAGACGTACGAACATTTGATCTTGTACTTCCGTGCGACCTTGAAAATCTCCACCGCCCACTCGCTTGTGATCAGCGGCTCGTTGTATGTGCTCGTGAGGACGGGAGTGTGGTGCTCGAGTGCAAGCCCGACAAGCTGTCCCGCGGAGACGTATTGAGGTTCTGCGGTTGCGTTTGGATCTCGAATGGCTTGTGAGGTGAACCAGTTCTGACAGTACCCGCAGTGGTAATCACAGCCGAGCATGCCGAAGCTCAGCGCATTTGATCCGGGAAGTGCATGGAAGAACGGCTTCTTCTCAATCGGGTCGATTTGGATGCCGCCGACGTATCCGTGCGGGACGTAGAGAACGCCGTCCTTGTTGAACCGTACTTTGCAGATTCCGTCGCGACCCGGTGGAATCTTGCACCGGTGGCCGCACGCCAGGCACCGGATCCAATTGTCCGGCATCTTCTCGAAAATCTCTCCCTCCTTAACATACTTGGCCAGGAGGTCATGAAGAGAGTATGTTTCCGCCTCGATCATTCGTGCATTCCTCATTCAATATACAACGGGATGCCTCGCTGTGCAAGGTGTGGTAATCAGTTGATATGATTGGAGATGGGGGGGTGCTTTTGTTGATTTTTCCCTTGCAATGCACTAGTTCCCACCGTAGATTTAGCCATCAAACCTACCGGAGGAGATTTTATGGGGGAGCAGGTCCTCAATCATTGTGCATCATGCGGGAAGCCGATCGAGCCGGAAGAGCAGTTCTGTCCTGAATGTGCCACACACCAGGAAGCATGCGCCGTGTGCGGTAAGGTGATTTGCGAGTGTGAGGTTCCCGGCGGTGACTGACATGAACAGTAAGCCTCGTTCAAACCACGGGGTCTATATCCGCGTTCTTCGATCGTTGTCCCCCGAGCAGCGTCTGCTGAAGGCTCTGGAGCTGTCGGATATGACTCGCCAGCTTTTTCGCCAGGGCCTGAGTGAGCGATTCCCGCAGTTATCCGATGGACAGTTCCAACAACTCTACCTCGAACGGCTCGAGAAGTGTCACAACAGGAATTACTAGGGCTTCTCTCTTTTTTTGCAACGTCCTTCTCAGCGTCCTCTGCGACTTCTCTGCGACCTCTGCCCGTGGCGCAGATGCGCCACGAGGCCTCGTCACTCTTTTTTCGATTATGAGTATAGAGTGACGGGCGTTTTTCTTCTCATCATCTTGGCTATTTCAGTCCCGAAGGCAATCTTGGCGAAGAGAGCAACTTCCCGAATTCTTCCCACCGCTTTTGTTGATTTGTTGCGGCACCCCCGCGTGATTCAATGAAGTTCCGCACCAGATCCTTCCCGAGATTGTAGTTGATCACATAGCTCCTGTAGGTTTCGATAAACCTTACGCGTTGCTCCGCACGCTCCCGTGTCATCAAACGATACTCCATCATCCACTTGACCGCATCCTCTCGACTAATCTCTCCGTCCGAGTATTTTCGCGCGGCTTCGTTATCGGCGTACGCAAGCTTCTCTGTCAGACCGAATACTCTGTAGTATTGCTCAGTCTGCGATCTATCCAATCCGGCCAGTGGGAAGAGAACGTCACGCTCAAAGGCAATCCGCTCTTCACGCGAAAACGCGACATCGATTCCGTAGTTGGCGCTTCCTTCGGCAATCAGTGATTGCGGACTGAACAACGGGTAGACGCTGAACTCGACCCATCCCTGTTTCTTCAGAAAGTTTTCTTCAAGCAGCGCGTTGTAAACATGGTGGCCGGGGTATCCTTCGTGCGCCGCCAGATCAATCGCTCGATCGATCGAAATCGGAAGGTCAGTGTTCACCTGAATCAGGCTGTGACTGTTTCCCTTATACCAATTGTATGCGCTCCACGGTTTTCCCGTGACGTACTCTACGGTGAAGCTCTCGTTTTCGGGAAGAGCGATCTGCTTTTTTGTCCGCGACCGGCATTCGTCGATTGCTGCCTTGAAAACAGGGTCGAGTTTGTCCTTTGGGATTATGAAAGCCGAACGGAACGCTTCGTATCGCTGCTGCAAGGTTGAACCCGCTTCTTCTTTTGGAAGAACTTTGTCAAGCTCGGCGAGAGCTTCCTTGAGTTGGCTTTCGTTGTAGACGGGAGCTACTGCATCGTAGAGCGCTTCTGACTCCGCATCGAACGAAAACCTCTTCCCTTCCAGCATCTCTACGCGTGACTTCAGTGATGCGAGCTGTTTCGTGAGATATTGGTGGCGGAGGTAGCCCATCTCGTCAAAACGCGATATCATTCCGATCTGCTCGAGATTTGCAAGAAGCCCTTCCGCTTCCTGACGAATATCCGCCAACGACTTCCTATTGTTCTTGGCTTCTGTTCTCCATTCCTCTGGTCCGTAGTACGCGTCAACATAGTTCTCATCGTGCTCACCAACGGCGAGGACGAGCTTGACGTAGGATTCAGCGATCTGGCTCATAGGCATTGATGGCTGCTGAGGTTGTGAATATGCTTCTGGATAGAATGTTGCAAGTACCAGCACGATGAATAGTGTATGAAGGGAGCGTTCCATTGGATGATACAGTAATGTGGTTGTTAGTTGATTACTTGTCGGTGATATATGCCTCACGAAGATGAACCGGTCGAATCGCCCGCGCACGAACCCGGATGTTCAGCATCTCGACAAAGACAGAGAACGCCATGGCGAAGTAAATGTATCCTTTGGAAACATGTTGGTCAAACCCCTCGGCGATGAGTGTAACGCCGATCAGCAATAGAAAACTGAGCGCAAGCATCTTTATGGTTGGATGCTTGTGAACGAAATTGTTCAGGGGCCCGGCGAACAACATCATACAAATCACTGCTATAATGACGGCAGCGATCATTACACCCAGCTGGTTCGTCATCCCGACAGCGGTAATGACAGAATCGAGCGAGAACACGACGTCAAGAAGTATGATCTGAATTATGACGCTCGTAAATGACGCTGCGACTTTCCGCGATGATTCTCCCTCTTCTCCTTCCAGCTTGTTGTGAATCTCATGTGTGCTCTTGGCAAGGAGGAACAACCCTCCTAAGATGAGAATAAGATCGCGACCGGAAATCTCATGTCCGAGAACCGTGAACAGCGGCTCGGTCAGTCGAAGGATGATGGACAGAGAAAACAGCAGCGCGATCCGTGTAATCATGGCGAGTGCAAGTCCGGTGGTTCGTGCCTTTGCCTGGAGCTCGCTCGGCAGCTTCCCGGCAAGAATGCTGATGAAGATGATATTGTCGATGCCGAGGACAATTTCGAGGAGCGTGAGGGTGACGAGAGCGATCCAGAGCTCGGGGGTGAAAAGCGTTTCCATCTTCGGAATCTTTGCTAGTGGTTGAAATGATGTTGGAAGCGGCAGAAATGTACGGAAGATTCAAGTGGGTTGCTAAACCATGAGACCTGCACGGTTGCAGAATGAGAATCGATTCAATCCTCAAGTCGAAGTAGGGTGTATCAGTTGCCTCTCAAGGTTGCTCTTCTCAGCCTAAATTACTAACATTTCCCAGATACTTCTTCACTCAAACCAACGGAGACCTCCCATGCGACTCGCAATTTTCTTAGCACTCTTTTTCCTTGGTTCGTTCTCCCTTCGCGCCGGTCTGGAGACCAAGACAATCGAGTACACGGCCAACGGCGTCACCATGAAGGGCTACCTCGCGTACGAAAAGCATAGCAACGCGAAACGGCCGGGCGTTCTGGTTGTACACGAGTGGTGGGGACATAACGAGTATGCTCGCAGGCGAGCAGAGATGCTTGCGGAGCTGGGCTACGTGGCGCTTGCTGTGGATATGTACGGCGACGGCAAGAATGCGGAACATCCTGATGATGCCGGTAAATTTGCCGGCGGGGTTTCACGGAACATGCCGGTTATGAAAGCCCGCTTTCTGGCCGCGCTCGAAGTATTGAAGAACGATCCGCACGTCGATCGTGCGAACATTGCAGCAATCGGTTACTGCTTTGGCGGCGGGGTTGCGCTCCACATGGCGCGTGCTGGTGTGGACATGAAAGGCGTCGTCAGCTTCCATGGGAGCTTAGCGACTTCGACCCCGGCGGAAAAAGGGGACGTTAAAGCAAAGGTCCTTGTCTGTAACGGCGCCGAGGACAAATTCATTTCCGATGAGGACATCAAGAAATTCAAAGAGGAGATGGAGACTTCAGGCGTGGATTACAGATTCATTTCTTACGAGGGAGCCATCCACGGATTCACCAATCCTGCGGCTACGGAAAAAGGAAAGAAGTTTGGTCTTGCAATCGCATACAATGAAGCTGCCGACAAGAAATCGTGGAAGGACATGCAGGAGTTCTTCAATGAAATATTCAAGAAAATAGAGTATTAATGGAGAACGTTATTCGCACGAATCTCATAGGACTGGAAAGAAAATTCCGGAGACGATCATTCATAACCAGGAGGATACCATGAAGACTCTAGTTGTTGGTGGTACTGGAACCGTGGGCAGCGAGGTTGTTCGCAAGCTGCTCGAACGGAAGGCCGATGTACGCGTCATGACGAGTACACAGGAGAAAGTGAACAAGCTCCCCGCAGATGTAGAGGGTGTTGTGGGGAACCTTAGAGATGGAGGATCGCTGCAGAATGTCTTGAGAGGGGTCGACCGTCTCTTCCTTCTGACGCCGTTGAGTGAAACGGAAACTGAGGAAGGACTGAATGCTGTTAACACAGCAAGGACGGCAGGCATCGCAAGGATCGTGTACATGTCGGTACACCGAGCGGAAGATATCCTGATGCGCCCCATTTCTCAGCGAAGATTCCGATTGAGAATGGTGTCAAGCAATCAGGGATTCCGTACACAGTGTTACGCCCGAACAATTTCTTTCAGAACGACGAGTGGTTAAGGCAGCCGCTCTTAGAATATGGGGTCTATCCCCAGCCGATCGGGAATAAGGGATTACACAGGGTTGATGTGCGTGATATCGCGGATGCCGTGGTGAACGCTTTGTTGACCGGTGAACATACCAACAAGGCCTATAACCTTGTTGGTCCCCATCTCCTCACGGGAGAGAGCATAGCAAAAACATACACAAAATACATTGGCAAGAACGTCGTGTACGCAGGTGATGATCTGGACAGGTGGGCGGAGCAGGCCGGGAAGATGATGCCCACCTGGATGGTGAAGGATCTCGTGATAATGTTCAGGCATTTCCAGAATCACGGCTTGGTCGCAACTCCTGATCACCACCTCGAGACTGAGCGGATTCTCGGAAAGAAGCCGCGTACCTTTGATGCGTTTGTGGTCGAAACAGTGGGTGCCTGGAAGCAACAAGCTGCCGTGACTGCAACACAGAAGGAGACGACGTAGGGCGGTTCTTATCCTACATACATATCGCTTGGCAAGAACCTTCCCCTAATGATTCGACCAGCTATGGTCGGACGAGAATACTTCCATTTTCCGTGCCGGAGATTTCTTCTTCCGTCCTGGTTCGAAAGCTCGTTCCTTCCTGTTCTGGCCGTGGACGCGTTTGTTTCCCTTCTGTTTATCTGGGAATGTTGAATGGCCGTGCACATGTATCGGCTTCTCCCTCGTTGCTGCGTGAGGCTTTCGCTGTGTAAAGCCGGGATACGTCTTCACGAGGACCTTCTTCCCGGTGAACCGCTCGATTTTCCTCAGATGCTGCAGCTCATTGTGTGCGACAAATGTGATTGCATCTCCAGATGCACCCATCCTTCCTGTACGACCGATTCGATGGATGTAGTCTTCGGCATACTGAGGGATGTCATAGTTGATGACGTGAGAGATACCGTCGACATCGATGCCACGCGCGGCAAGGTCTGTTGCGACAAGCACTCGGAACCGTCCCTGTTTGAACCCGTCAAACGCACGTTGGCGTTGTGCCTGCGTACGATTTGAATGAATTGCGACGGATGCGATTCCTTTCCGCTCAAGATGCCTTGAGATCTTATCGGCCCCGTGTTTCGTCCTTGAAAACACAAGCACGCTTTTCATTCCCTCTGCCTCCAGCGCATGGAGAAGAAGGTCTATCTTGTTCGACGATTGAGCGAAGTAGAAATGTTGTGTGATGCTCTCAACGGGAATGTGACGCTCTCCCACCTCAACCTTGTGGGGATCGCGCAGGATGCTTGCAGCAAGCTGGTTGATTTCATCAGAGAGAGTGGCCGAGAACATCATTGTCTGTCGCTCTGCGGGGACGGCGCGGATAATTTTTCGGACATCGTTGATAAACCCCATGTCAAGCATCCTGTCCGCTTCATCAAGCACAAGGACCTGGATACCTCTGAGGTCGATAGTCCCCCGCTGCATGTGGTCGAGTAGTCTGCCTGGCGTTGCGATGACGATGTCAGTGCCTCGGCGAAGCACTTTCACCTGGTTGTCCATGTTCACACCTCCATAGATTGCCACGGAACGCAGAGGAAGGAAGCGACCGTACGTCGCTGCTGCATCCCGTACCTGGTGAGCAAGCTCCCGCGTTGGTGTGAGGACGAGAGCGCGCGGAGTTCGTTCCCGTTTTTGTGAAGCGTGTGTAGCTGCGAGCCGGTGAAGCAATGGCAACACGAAGGCTGCCGTCTTTCCTGTACCGGTTTGCGCACAGCCGATAATGTCGCCTCCCTCAAGCGCTGGCGATATGGTAAGCGACTGGATGGGAGTTGGTGACGTGTATCCCGCTGCACGAACCCCCTGCATGACATTGTCTGAGAGACCGAATGAAGTAAAGCCCATAAGAGAAACCTTTAGATTTGATAAATACTTTTCCGCTGTTGGCGGAATGATCTTGTTGACCGAAAACTGTTGAAGAGAGGCTCAACGGCATCACCCTAAGGGATGTCTAAAGTACTCTTCCCGATCAGAAATGAAATCGGGCGTTGTCCACCCTTTCATTCTCGGTGGCTGCAAGAGAAAGTTCTTTTCTGGATGGATTTCTGTGGAGTCGTTACTCGCTGGAGTTCAGCGGACGGTGGTCAACGAAGTCCTTCCCGACACCTTCACCATCGTCATGGGAGTGCTATCTCTGACGCCGCTCCCGATACCGAATCTCGTGACCGTTTGCGGAATCCCACATTGACATGAGTGGGAAGTTGGTTTGCAGTGAGAACATGATACGGTTTTTGGAGGAGAATTCCTAATCTGCAGAGCAATAGGTCATTGCCAGTGTTCAAAAAAATAACCACGGAGAACATGGAGCAAGGATTATGCAATGGACACAGAGATCACGGAGAGTTTTTGTTTCCGTGACCTTTGTGGTTGAACAGTCAGGCCTTTTCGCAAAACTGGCCACTACCGAGCAACTGAGTTCTACTCCTTTGTCAATTCCTCCATTCTTGCATCACCTCTCAATACATCAAGGTCGCTGTCGCCCCGGGCCTGTGATTTCAGTTTTGGGTTAAGTTTGACCGCGAGTCTAAGCGCTTCGATTGGTTCCGATCGCTTGCCGGCAGCCAATCGGATAACGGCAAGGTCGTACAGGACTTCGGGATTCTCGGGAGTCATATGCGCCGTGCGTTCCATCAGCGGCAATGCTTCGGTTCCCTTTTCTTGTTTGAAGAGTGTCCAGGCCTCGTTCCACGAATAGTTCATCAGCGCATAGTTCAAGAGTCGGCCCAATTCAACGAACGGCTCCGGATGATCATCCACGCGGATATCAATTGCCCGGTCTGTAAAGCCGCCGTATCCGGCGTTTTTCTTCACCACAAGCAGCGAAGCTGACTGCTTTCCTCGTGCATCGCCCCCCATTCGGTCTCCAGCCACAAGGGCTGCAAAAAGTCGCTCGGCAAAGGCACCGCGCGTGTGGATAAACGTGCTCTCCATTGAAGCAACAACAGATTCGCCGGTCAGGATGTTTCCCTGGACTGCGTAATGGTTGCCGTGCCTTCCCCCGGCCCATGCGATGCAATCGCTTCCGGTGTAAGTGGCCGATTTCCCATT
>Ga0247727_10015764_pt1 | contig 12332 bp, 19 predicted proteins | sample WisWelCaveWW1625_FD_202498 | JGI IMG/M metagenome (GOLD analysis project Ga0247727, IMG submission 202498) | Biofilm microbial communities from Wishing Well Cave, Virginia, United States - WW16-25 | ecosystem: Environmental > Aquatic > Deep subsurface > Groundwater > Cave microbial mat | place... | reverse complement strand
CAATCTAAGTAACTTCCTCCTCGTCTGTTGGGTAAGGGGCGTTCTGCCCCTTACCCGCAGATATTTATGTATATAAACATAAAATTTTAAAATTAATTATGTATAAATACATAATTATTCAATTCATTTGAATAAAAGGTAGATATGAATAACTTCGTTACTGGAAACATTCAATTTTTGTCAAGTTCTTGTCATGGATGCAGTGGGCGAGGTTGGGTTGAGACTTCTGATTATAAGGCGCATAAGTGTCCTGTCTGTGATGGACAAGGTATTTATTCAAAGCCTAATGAAGTAACTCCATTATATCCTCCAATGTATCCGTCAGTCCCAGTGCAGCCTACTTTTCCTTGGCAACCTCAGTATCCTTATGGAACTATTATTGTTTCCTCAAGTGGTACTAAGTTTGACCCTAATCTTTTTGGAGCATCTGATAGTAAGATTATGCTTAATGGGAATAGTAATCAAATGACCATTGCAAGTTCAAAACTATTGGAGAACATTTTACATGGGAGCAGATAGATATTCAAGTGATCCAAAATCTTGGAAAAAGATTAAGTGGCGTCATGATAATAAAGCAGAGTATACTGATCCACATGGTAAACCTGCACCAGAACCAGCAATTAACTATAAAAGTTTAAGATATAAAAACTTCCCTGATAAAGTGAAACTTGGTATCTACTTTGATGAGAATCGTCTTCCAAAAGAAGCGACTCCTCCACCAAAGAAAAAATATGATGCTAAAGGACGATACATTAAAGAGAAGCAGTTTGTAGAAGTTAAAAAAGAATCTAAGAGCGAGAAGAAGAAACCACGATACTCATTAGGACAACTGATGAGGGATAGTGATATCAATAACCCCAATAACCAAACGGATTTCAATGTCGGAAGAAAAAAGTAAATTAACATTAGTTAAAACTGAAGACGACAAGAATGCAGTCTTACGAAAAAAGCTTGCAACGATGGGAACAGGGGAATGGAGTTTTGCAGAAGATCTAATGCAAGAAATTATGGCAATAGATTTAATTATGTGTGGTAGTGATCCAACTAAACTAACGTCTATAAAGGAAATAGCTTTAAGCTTACGCGCTTCTATTTCTGAAGAATTAAAGGACGACGAAGAACTTAAAGAATTTGTTCTAAGTACGCTTCCAATTGCAGACGAAACATTTCGTAGATGGACTAAAAAAAGAGGATGGAATGAGGCTTTAGTTTCTAAAGTTCGTTCTCATCACAGTTTTAGCCCTCTTAAAAAATTAGCAGTGCTAGACGCATTGTATGATAAAGCAAAAGTAAAAGGAGACGTGAGGGCGATGGAGCTTTACTTTAAACTCTCTGGTGATTTGACTACTGAGAAAAAAGGAAGCAAAGAATACGAAGACTATAAAGAGTACAATCGTATTATCAATACCCCCCATAAGTAATTGTGTATGGTTGAATATGGAGAGCCATTAAAACTACACGAATTAAATATCGAAGGATTAGTAGAGCAGTTTTATAAACAAGGTAAGAGAACTGATACATCAAAGATTCAGCCTCTTCATCCTGCTCAGTTAGAAATTGTACATGATCCTGGTCGGTTTAAGGTCGTAGCATGTGGACGGAGATTCGGGAAATCTCTGTTGTGCGCTTTCATCGCATCGACAGTTGTGATGCAACCAGGCCGGAAAGTATGGATCGTTAGTGCGACATATAAACTAACGGACAAAGTTTTCAATTCCCTATATCATTTATTTGTAAACGAATTAAAATTAGCTATTCCTTCCAAAGGCGGAAGGGCGAACAGAGTAGAACGGCTTATTCAACTTCCTAATGGAAGTACAATAGAAGGTAAGTCTTGTGAACGAAGAGATCAGTTGGTCGGTGACGCAATTGATCTTTTAATTTTTGATGAGTATGCTCTTGTTCCAAATGGTAAAGATATTTTTGACCAGGAACTACGTCCTACCCTAATGGATAGGGAAGGTTCAGCTGTTTTTATTTCAACACCACGAGGAAGAAACCATTTTTATAGTGCGTACCTTCGTGGACAAGAAGGAATGCGTCTTAGAGAAGAAAGAGCCAATGGCGTTGTTCTTACTAAGGAGCAAGTAGAAGAAAGTAGCTGGTCAAGTTTTAGATTTGATTCATATGCTAACACCACAGTAAATGGTGGGTATTTGAAGAAGTCTGAAGTTGATTCAATGATGTTAACCATGCCTGGGATAATGTTTCGCCAGGAATGTTTGGCAGATTTTACAGCTATCGCAGATACAGCATTTCCAGAATTTGAATCAAAAGAGCAAGTAACCGATTGGGATTTTCAACCACAACTCCCAGTTGATGTGGGTATGGATTTCAACTATCAGACTCCTTGTACCACTTTATATTTGCAAATTGATCCTAATATGAATATTCTAGTATTTGATGAATATCATCCACTAGAAGCGCATAAGTCAGTGCATGAACAAGCACAGCAAATGCTTCATATGGATCATCAATTTAAAAAAGCAATCCGATTTGTTGCTGCTGATAAATCAGGAGAACAAAAAGCTCTTGATGGTAGAAGTGCCTGGTTAGATTTAGAAGACTATGATATCTTCGCTGTCGGCAAAAAACAAAAGATTGAAACAGGATGCGATCTAATCCGTTTATGGTGTAAGTATCCAAAAACTGATGAACTAGGAAATGTAATCTTTCAACCAGACGGCATAACTCCTGTAACATACCCTAAGTTATTTATACATAAGCGTTGTAAAAACTTAATATTTGCTTTGGAGACAGCTCGTGCTCCTGAAAATCAACAAGGTATGTTGAAGGAAGGGTATCAAAAGGACAACATTGTAGATGGTCCACTTGATGCTCTAAGATATATTTTAGTCTATTTACTACAAGATTCTGGCTATGTTAAAACTATGCCAGTAGTTTAAGAAAAGAAAAAGAAAAGGATAAACAATGGCAGATCCAATCATTGATAATCGAAGACAAGTAAGAGAGAGACTAGACCTTACAGCACTTCACAAAACTCCGCTATTAGATGCTACGACAACTGTAGCTTCTGTACGACTGGACATTGTGGCGCAAAAGCTATCTATTCAATTAGATAGCGGTTTGACTGCAACTGCTGAAGGTTCTATTGACGGTTCGCAATTTTTCTCACTAGGCGCATTTGCTGCTGGTAAGTTATCTTACGGCGCAGTTGCTGCTGATTTTTTAGTTAAGTGGGTAAAAGTTACGAGATCTGCTGGGTCTGGCAAAGCAACAATTATAGCTGTTTAAGGATAACCAATGCCTAATGCTCCACGTTTAATAAAGTATTGGGGCGGAAGATTCAGGCCCCAGTTAGAAAATTGGCCTGAAGCTATCAGGCAAGATGCCGAACTTCAGACAAAGGTTTTGCTTCTCGTGTACAAAAAATACGCGAACTATTCTTGGGGGCAGATGCTTCCAACACAGCGGATTGAAACTATGAATCAATATGCATTTGGTCTTCTTGAAGAATATTTTGAATAATCGAGGTTAATATAATGGCAAGTAATGAATCATGGAAATCTAACGCAAAGAAAGCAAGCGGCGGGCATACTCTGCAAAATAGAGGTATCAGTAAAAAGGGCAAAGCTTTAAAAGATAGCGATGAACTTTATGATAGTCCCTCTAAGAGTTATAAAGCAGAAAATATGCAAAAAGCCAATCCTCGCATGGGAGATAGAGGACCAGGCAGTTCTGCTGCTTATGCACTTCTAAGAGAAGAAGCTATGCGTCTAAGAGCACAAAGAAAGATTCCTGGCAACTTAGGATACCAGCAACCAGTTGATGTTTCGAGGTATGGTAAGTATAGTTGCTCGGAGAAAAAGGGGAAGAAATAATGTCAAGCAAAGAACAGAAAAAACCTCTCAGTTCAATGAAAAACCAATATCAAAAAATGTTGGATATCAATGCAATTAAATATAGAGAAGGTAGAAATTTAGTTCAGAGCTTGATAAAGTTGAAGTCAATATCGAAACAAAAATCATTAAGGAGTAACAAAAATGGGGCTTAATTTAAGAAAAGTACAAAGATTACACAAGCTCCGCGATGACGTTACGGATAACGTTCCTAATAGGGAACGAGTTGAGCAAAATGACAAAAAGCTCAATGCTTCTAATGGAGCGTATGATGTAATGCGTGGTATACGAAGCCGTCAAGGTAGAAACTTTGGTTTTGACTCTTTGGACAGAAAAATTGAGCTTGCATGGGAAGTCGAAGCAGTCGTTGATCGTTTCGATTTTGGTGGTGCTGATTTCGGTTTACGAATCACACTTCCTTCCAGTGCTCAAGGTGATGACCGAGGATTTAAAAACGGCGATGAAATCAGAATTATGCAAAAGAATTCAGTTCTAGCAGCATTACGCTTTAGAGCTGTTGAAGAAGCCAACTCTGGAGACGTTGCGGCAAATAAAGTCCGCCTCGTTAGCAACACTGTTTGGCGTCTAAAGGACATAAACCCCTTTACAACCGAAAGTAACGTTACCATTCGAGTGGAGTTAGATGCTGGTCCAAGGACCGCACTTTAACAAATTAATTAATTAATTAAGGAGCAACAAATGGCTGAAATGAAATCAAATGCCAAAAAGGTTTCTGAAGACGTTCCTTCTCTCAAGTCTCGCGGCATGAGAATGAAGAATGATAAAGCTGCTGGTTCCCGTGAAAGCGGAACGCCAAACGAAGCTTGGTCTATCAAGAAATCGTATAAAGGCAAGGATAAGTAAACTAATTTAAATTAGTAAACATAAGGCGGGAGGGTTTAAAACACCCTCCTGCTTTGTGTATTTGAGAGGAAGTATAACAGTGTCGTTTAATTTAGGCATTAAAAATTATCCAGGTGGGTATTTTGGTGGAATAGGCTTCGGTGCTATCGGGGTCTATCTCTATGAAAATATTTTTTACCGTAGATGGATAACAGAAATTGCGCTTGCATTTTATGAAGGTCGCCAAGATGAATTTGTCTGGCTCGACCTCCTAAAGCAATTCCGCAACCCTGAAAAACAACAGATACTGCCATTGAACTTAACAAGAGAGATTATTGACGAAACTTCTATTTTATATAGAGAATCACCTATTTATAAGGTTGTAGATGAGGACGGAAAGGCTCTACCCAAAGATCAAAAACTATGGGAAGAGATTCAAAAATCTTCTAGATATCTTCAACTTATGGATAAGATTGATAGATGGTGCAGACTTTTAGGTACTATTTTAGTTAAGGTTTCTTTTATAAATGAAAAAGGGGAGCTAGTTGAGGAAACAGACGAAGGTTCAGTAAGACTGGATGTTTTACATGGTGGGGTATATGATGTTAAGTATATTGATAGTCCTTACTATATTTCAGAACTTCTTATTGGATTTGGTCATGGTTTTTCAGGATTTACAGACGGAAGCACAGGAATCGGTAACCCACGTAATTCAGGCTTATCACAAGCTATGGGTCTTAAACCAGATTCCGCTGGTCGTCAGAAAGTAACAACTATCTATTGGTCTTTAGAAGATCATAGAGTTTCTGAGATTGGTGAAAAAGGAGAAGAGAAGATTAACTATGAGGGTGAGAATCCTTATGGTATAGTTCCTGCTGTTCCTTTCTTCAACCAAGAACCGGCACACTATTATTTCTTGCCTGTCAATGAACCTCTGCTTTACGCTAATCATGCGATAAACATGAGATTGACAGACCTAAATCATATCGCTAAGTTCCAGTCTTTTGGTATTCCTGTTATTACAGGAGTTGAACGTGGAACGTCTATCCGTAGAGGTAGACCTGTCGATGATTTTAATATGTTTAGAGCTGGTTCTGCAACACGCTCGCACGCGGGAGCATTCTCTAGACTTGGATCAGGGCTTCCTTATAGAAGTTTCGATTCTGCATTTAATTTTTTAGCCGATGGAAATGCTGACGCAAATTCAGTCGGGATGAGCATTGGTCCAGATACAGCCATTGCTGTTGGGGAAAAGGGAGACTTTAAGTTTGCCCATCCTCAAGCTGATATTCAAGGATTAGCTAAGACTATTCAGCAGCTACAGGACTGGATTCGTGTTAATCACGGTCTAATGCCTAAAGGTGCTTCTGATAAGCCTTCACAAGATTCTGGATTTAGTAAAATGATGACTAAGATTGGTGTTATTGAAGAGAATATCAGACGCCAAAAAGTCTTCATGGAAAGAGAAAAACAGTTATTCCAGGTTATTAAAAAGCTATGGAATGTACATTATGCTGAGAAAGGTGCTAGTCAGTTTAGTGAAGACGCTGTTATTCAGATCACTTATGTTGAACCAAATTTCCCTGTTGATCCGTTAACTAAGATTAACCTGCTTGAAGGTCAGATGAAGATTATTCAATCTGGCGATACGCGGGCAATTAAAGAAATGTTTCCTTATATGGATGATGCTCAAATTGAAGAACTACTTCAAAAGCATCATGATGATAGGGTTGCACAAGCGGAAAGAGAAGCAGAGTTATTTGATTCTGCAGCTAGTACAATGAAGAAACATGGGGTTATGCCAGATGGAAAAAGCTTAATCCCAACTGCTGGTGGTGCTGATAAAGCAGTATCTGGAAAAGACAATAAGTTTAAAGATTCCGAGGAAAAGTCCAAGCAAAAAGGTAAAAATATGGACACAAGACCTCAGAAAAAAGAGGAGAGAGCTGCAAAGCCTCAAGGTAAGAGTAAATAAGAGGATTAATGCTAAAGGGAGAGTAGCATGAAACAAACGGAAAGACAGACTACTGCACCAACTCATGCTTTAGTTATGGACACAATTAATGTTCCATTCAGTGTATTTGAAGGCTCTGAGCCTGATTGCAAGAAGGAACATAAAAAGTGGATGACTAAGATTAGAAGAAACAATTGGATAACAATTCCTGGGCCATACCCATCGGAATTAAACGTTGTCCATATTGTAGCTTTAAGAGTTGTTGCAATGCCGCCCCTAATGCAAAGGGCGAAGGAATTAGAACAAGATCCAAGAAATGCTACATTTATTGAGCGTGCAGGCCAAATGGCCGATACAGCCGCTAAGTCAATGTCAGATAATCAGGACTTGGGCTACAAATAACATAGGTAGAACCTATTAATATAAACATTATACCAGGGTGGAACCCAGAGGTAACAATGCAAAAAGGTACAAAATTAAACTCCCTTTTTGGTACTAAAGACAAAAAAGGAGAAGCTCAGGCTGCTGCAGGTGCTGCTGCCGATGCGGACAAGAAAGAGGATGAAACCAAAGTGGCTCCCGTAGAAGGAGAAGGTGCTTCTGATAAGGTAATTGACCCAGAAGTAGACCCAACCGACGAGGGAAAAGCCGTAAGTGGTGATAAAGAGGGAGAGGGAAAACCAGCCGATCCGTATGCCGATTGGACTAAAGAAGATATCATCAAAGAGATGAAGAGTGCTCGTGATGAAGCGGCAAAGAATCGTGTTGAGAAGAAAGCGTTAGAAGAGAATCTAACTAGTGAGTATGATCGACGGCTTAAAGAGATTGAAGCTAAGTTTGCTCCTATTGCTGATAAAGCAAAAGAGCTAGATAGTCTTAAAGACAAAGAAGCCGACAGGAAGCGTACTCTAGAAGAGAAACTCTCCCACAGAGAAACTGCAATCGAGGAACTTCAAGGTAAATTAACAGAAATTGAAGACAAATACCGAGAAGAGAAGGTTCAGTTACAGTCCGAAAAGGAAAAAGCACAAGCCGAGTTAACAGCTTATGAAACCTACTGGAAAGATCAACTTGATAAAGAACTTAAAGATATTCCAGAAAAGTTTAGTAAGACAGCAGAATTAATCGTCAAAGGCGCGGGTAAAACCCGTGAAGCCTTAGAAGAAATTAGAACTGCTAAAAAAGAAGGAATGTTTAGCACGAAATCAGTTAAAGTCTTCAATGCCACCCCAGGTGCCAAAGATGGTGCTCGGATAGATTCAGAAAAAGAAAAAGAAGCCAAAAAGAAGGGTCTTTCTTCAATGAAGAAGATCGGAGAAGGCTTAAAGCAGTGGCGAAATGCTAAACGATCATAACAAAACAACAATCAAAATGGAGATAACATAAAATGGCCGAACAAGTAATTACACTTGCAGAAGCTGCTAATATATCCAACGATTTGCTTGTTGAAGGTGTTATTGAAGACATTATTACAGTCGATGAGTGGTATCAATACCTCCCATTCGTAATGTTTGAAGGTCTTTCATACTCTTTCACAAGAGAAAAGCGTTTGGCTAAATCAGCTTTCGCGGCTCCTGGAACGAACCTCAATGATCCAAAATATCAAAGAGGCGCTACGTTCATGCCCGTCGCCGTTCATCTCTCAGCTATTATCGGTGAGATTATAATGGACGGTCAGATCGAGGATCAGTTATCCGACCATAATGACCAGCTTCAAGTACAGATTTCTTCCAAAGCGAAGGATATTGCTCGTACTTATATGAACGCTATCATTAACTTGCGTCGGGTTCCTGGTGGACCGCTCACCCAAACAACTCACGGACTTCTAGGTATCGAATCTAAGTTTTCTGGAATGAAAGAAATTCTAGACGGCGAAGCCGGTAACTTGGATGACGTGAATCACCCGTTCTACAACAACGGCGCTTCAACACAGACATCAGCTCTAGTTGAAGATGATCCTGCTTCACCCCGAAATGGGCGTCCAGGTCGTGTATACAGTCTTGAAGATCTCGATGCTCTCGTAGATCGAATCACAACTGGGAAACCAGACTTCTTGATGATGCACTCCAGAGACATCCGTACACTACGTACTTTGCTACGTAATACTGGTGGTGGAACAGATGCCAACCAAATCCAGCAAGCTGGACTAGGCAACATGAAACCCCGCTTAATGTATCAAGAAGTTCCTGTATTCAGAAATGACTTCGTGTCACGTTTTGAGCCAGTTAACTTGATCGACAGTGGAATCACTGGTGTCGTTGGCGCAACATCAATCACAACTGCAGAAGACTATTCTGTAGCAGTACCTGCTGCACTTCTAGCTGGCATCGCCGCTGGAAAAGCAGAAGTTCATATTCGAGACAACGATGGAATTCTTCGTCGGTGGCTCATTACCGCAGCTTCTATGGCGAACCCTTCGGTTCTAACCGTAGCTGTGGCCGGTTCCTTCATGGATACCGAGAATAATGAACCTGAGACGGTACTAGCACCAAACGATGCACTTCTATCTCTTCCTGGCGAAAGCTACAAGATTTATGAGCGCAACGATGGTTCAGAAGTCTATGCCGGACGTTGGGGACAGTACGTTGGTCTTTGCGGATTTACCTCTGCAAATGACGCAGGAGTCGTGTTCGAGTATGTGGGTCCTCGTGAAAGCGAGAACGCACATCAGTACCGCTTAAAGTGGTATTGCGGATTCGACCTCTACAACAGACTATCCTTGGCCCGCATGAAGGATGTTCTACCGTTAGGGGCTTAATCAATAAGCTAAATAAATAACAAGGGTTGGGGGGAGATTGATTCTCCCCCCTTCTCTTAACTTTGTACTGGAGGAACCATGTACTGGGATACAAGAAGTAGATCTTTCTATGGAAAGACAGAACGGCAATATATTGTAGTAAGGCATCCATTACGCTTTTCTGGCAATAACTATGTAAATGGTATTAAATTTTGTAATGGCTATGGAGTCGTAGAAAAAGATTCTAAAGCGCACAGAGATCTCAAAAGAAATACTGTATTTAAAAAAATGCAAGAATTTGAATTGTCATTTTTACAAAAAGCAGGATTTCGTACAAGAGATGTAGAAATGATCTTTGGGAAAGACATATTCTATAACTATCTAGATGCGATTGGTTTAGATAAAAATCTTAAACCAATTAACCCATTAGTCGCTGAAACACCAGTAGTACAAGAAACTGTTCCTATAGCAGAAACTATTGAAGAGGTTGCAGCAATAGCAGAAAGTGAGGAAATCGCTAACGAACAGCAAATTCCGCAACTAACTGCAGAGGAGATATCAGATGCCCATAGGGAATTGGGTCTCTGTCCGCATATTAAACCAGACGGTGAAGTATGTGAAAGTAAGTCGTCCAAAGGAAGTCCAAGTGGATATTGCTTTGGTCACATTAAATATGATGCACAATTGAAAGAGGAGGAATAACCAATGGCACTTATTAATTTTGATGCAGATCAATTATCCTTGCGAGTAGTTGCAGGGGCGTTGGAAAAGTATGAACCAACTGAGAGAGTTAAAGCTCTTTCAGCTAAAGTTGATGAACTTAGAAAAGTTGTCAAAGCCGAACAAGAGAAGCACGCTAATGAATATCGGGAATTCTTGAAAGCCAAGGTAACCCCTGTGGTTGAAGAATTTCGCGCAGAAGTAGAAGCACTAAATAAAGAAGCATATCCAGAGTTAGAAAAGCTAAGGGCTGGTCAGGTAGAAACGGCAACACCTAAAGCCTAAGAAATAAGGGGCGCTCATGGGCACGAAGAATAACTCGTCAGGCTCTCAATTTACACCGAGGGGCGTGAATCAAGGCATCTCTTTGGTGGCCCATGAAAGTGGTTTACCAATCGACAGCGTTGTCGATGCTGGTGGTATACGAAGGCTTGCAGTTGATTCTAATGTCACTATAGACAATGCCGTAGTAAATGTAGACTTAGAATCTGATACAGATAACGTTGCCATACGTAATACTGCTAATGATAATGAACTACTAATCGAATCTGATGGTAGTATCACTATCCGTCTAAAAGATGAAGCAGGAGTCGCCTTTTCAGCAGCTAATCCATTACCAGTTCAAATTATTTCTGGTACAGGCATAGATGTTGAAGTAGATGCAGCAGATGGCGATAACATTGCTATTCACGATAATGAAGGCCATGAATTAGAAATTAACCCTGATGGTTCGATAAATGTAGTTTTTACGGCTGGAGCAGGCGGAACCCCATTTTCCTTTTTTGATGAAGTAACTGGAGTCGCTGCTGCAACTTTAACTACAATAGCTACTTTTACAGTACCTGCGCTAACAACTTTAAAACTCTATAGAATTGAAGTAAGTGGATCTAACGTAGCAACTTACGAAATTTACGTAAATACGGTTATTCAAGGAAGACGTAGAACTTGGTTTAATGGCAATATGTCAGAAGAATTTGAATTTCCAGTAAGTGGACTTGTTTTAGCTGCAACAGATACTATAGATGTAAAAGTTATACATAGCCGCCCAACCACTGGAGATTTTGAAGCCAGATTACATGGGGAGACATTGTAATGGCTGGGCTAGAGATTAAGAGACTCAAACTTGAACTTACAAGAGTTCGCGCATCTAAAGCTGAAATGGAATTTCAAATCGAAGAACGCTTAGATGAGATTGATCGAGTAAGAAAAAATATACAAATTCAAGTACAGAGAGAACAAGAACTAGTCAAGTTAATTCAAGACGTAGAAGCAAAAGAGGGAAAATAAATGGCTGACCAAAATACAGCACTCCCAACTCGTACACAGGCCGATGGTACTGATGAGAGAATGCACGTTAAAATCGTTGATGGTACAAATCCTGCCGTCAATCAGATGACTGTCGATGCAGATAAGAATGCACACGTAGAAGCACATGGCAATGATCCTACTGGAACAGATAGGGTTTTACGAGTTAGTGAACAAGGCGCAGTAACACCAGATGGTGTTTATAACGCAGCAACTAACACTAAACCTGGAAATACTGGGCTTGTTGGACATTCTAGAGCCGCATCTCCTGGTGATTCTGACCAAGGAAATAGACTAACATCTGTTACTTCTGGTACAGTTCACGCATTGGATATGGCGCTACATGATGAAAGTGGTGTTCCATTTTCAGCAACTAACCCTTTACCTACAACATCAGTTGATAGCGAGGGCGCAGAAGTAAATGATTATAATACGGTTGCGGCAGTAGCTGCAGGTGCATCAAGTAACCATGATTATACTGTAACAGCTTTACTTACTCTTAAACTTTCACAAATTGAGTCATCTGCTTCAGGAAAGTTAAAGATAGAAGTTCAAATTGAAACTGGTGTAGCAACTGGAGTATTTACTTCTAAATGGGTACTTTTTAACTCAACAGCAAATCCTAATATTCAACTTCCTATAAAAGAACAGATATCAGTGGCTGCTGGCGTTAGAGTACGACTAATTAGAACAAACAAAGATAACCAACCACAAGACGTATATTCGACAATATCAGGTCACGAAATCGTATAATTAGGATGGGCCAATGGCTGATTTAACAGAAGGGCAATCTGCTCAGACTATAAAAGTAGTGGGTGCCACAGGTGCCGTCGAGAGTGCTAACTTTCTTATAGTTAATGCTGATGGTTCAATCAATACTACTGCTTCTGTTACTAGTAGCGGGGTAGAGCAA
>Ga0247727_10015763_pt1 | contig 12333 bp, 11 predicted proteins | sample WisWelCaveWW1625_FD_202498 | JGI IMG/M metagenome (GOLD analysis project Ga0247727, IMG submission 202498) | Biofilm microbial communities from Wishing Well Cave, Virginia, United States - WW16-25 | ecosystem: Environmental > Aquatic > Deep subsurface > Groundwater > Cave microbial mat | place... | reverse complement strand
AAATCGGTATACCAATCGTAAAGCCCTTATTCATCTCCCTAGTCATGGCCGGGGTTGTTCTAGCGCTAAAAGAAATCGGTGTGCCGCTGTACGCGAATATCGCCGTCGGCGCAGCCGTCTACGGCCTCTTAATACGCAAAGTTTTCCACCAAACAATTACTGCTTCCCCTTAGCTTTCTCAATCAGCCACGAACTTGATTGCACCTTCCCTCCTTTCCCGACGTTAAAAACTAACTGACAGTTAATTTTTTTACAAACTGCCACTTCCGGGATATTGTCTTTAGTTCGGTCTCCGCCATTGGCAAAAATATCCGGTTTCAATTCTCGCAATTCCATAGCCACACTCATGTCGGTCGGATTCTTCGGATGCTTGGTTAAAATTACCCGGTCAACATAACGAATCGCCTCAATCACCTCTTTGCGTTCTGTTTCCGGCATAAATACGGAACCTTTTTTTGCCATCAGCCAATTGTCATTATTTAAAATAACCACCAGCTCATCACCGAGAGCTTTGGCTTCTTGAAACAAGCGAATGTGTCCGACGTGAATCGGGTCAAAGCCGCCGCTCACCGCCACTATAATTTCCTTATTCTTGCCGGGCATACCTTATACCTAACCTATTTTTTCTGAAGCTGCAAGATGCTCTCATATCCTGACTTGTACTCATCCGGATCAATTTCAGCCGCGCGCTGAGCCGCTACCGCCGCCTTATCCAATTGCTTTAACTGCACATACACGTCCGCCAATTGCGCAAAAAAAGGAGCGGACCTCGGATTACGCTGGGTCATTTTTTCATAAATAACCCTGGCTAAATCCCACTTTTGTAATCGGAGATAAGTAACACCGATTTTTTCCATATTGTCGCCGAACAAAAGAATAAAAGCGCCTGTTTTCTCCGGATCCGGGGTAGTAATAACAATACGTTCCAACTCTTTTATAGCGAGTTCCACTATATCATCCCGACCAACCAATGCCCCCATCCGGCCCAGAACTCCGTAAGCATTGGCGTTGTCTTTATTAAACGCAATGGCTTTTTGCAAAGCGTCAAACCCCGTCTGCGTATCATTACCCAAAAACGCGTTGTCAGCCAAAAGGAAATACAAATCTTGCCGCTTCGGCGAAAGTTTAATCGTAACATCAATATGTTCGCGGGCTTTGACCAGATAAGAACCGTTCAGCAAGGCCATCCGATTGTATAAATTGGCCAGGAATAAATGCATCCGAATATCGTTCGGGAATCTAGCCATATACCGCTCGGCGGCCTGCGATGATTCTATAAGAAATGCCCCCTTCTGATTTTGGTCTACGTTCTGAGTCGCCAGCATTGTCGCAGTTCGCAAATATTGCTCCAGCGTTTCCGTCTCGCCGATACCGGCCAGTCCCAGCGTATAATTAAATTGTTTGCGCGTGTTGTTGATAGTGTCCCCCGGCACAGCGGTGGCTTTCAAGGCGTCCAAAATGCCTTTCGCCTGGGCCATAGGCCGTACGTTCACGAAATAAACCAGTGGGATAACAGCCGTCAACGCCAGCACAACCGCAATCAACTGTTTTTCCGAGAGCGCCGGCTCCGGCAAAGCATCATTATGCTGGAAAAACTTATTGACGTAAGCCAATAACGCGAAGAAAATCACATAAGTATTAAAATTATCAAACACGAATAAATTAGCCACGAAATACGCAGTAATGCCGGAGACTATAATAATCGCTTCCAGCGCCGATATAAACTTTTGCCTCACTGCCCGGCGCAACAGATAAAACATCGCGCCGAACATGCTGAGATAAGCAATCAAACCGAGCACGCCGGCGTTAATAAGCCAATCCAACACAATGTTATGAGAGCGGTCAAACCACGGCTCCTGGTCGTACATCCGCGGGTCATAGTGCTTGGCGAACACCGTCAAGTAAGATTCCTGTCCCCAACCGAGAATCGGACGCTCGGCCACGCCTTTAAGCGTCATGCGCCACAAAAGCGAACGTGCCTGCAGTGTTTTGGACTGCAAGGAAAGCGAGGTCAAACGCTGCAGCGCAAAACTATTTTGGACAAAGCTAGTATTCCTAAGCAACCAGACCCCAAATACTAAAACCAACAAACCGGCTGTGCCGCCGATAATAATTTTCCTAAATAATTGCTCACGGCCGGTTTGCGGCTTAACGAACAGCAAATACATAGCGGTAAAAGTGATGACTCCGGCCAATAAACCAAACACTGCTCCGCGGCTGGCGCTGTAATAAATCATTAATAAAAAGAAAGCGGCGGCGGCCCCGTACAAATACTTCTGCCAGACACGCTTAGACCAATAAAAAAGCAACGCCGTTAAAACCAGCACCAACGACAGATAGGCGGCTAAGTACGTTGGGTTGCCGATGGTGCCGTCAATGCGCAAGCCGCCCTGAATCGCCGGCTTAATACCGAGTTTCTGAAGTACCGCGTACCCGCTCACTAAAGTTCCGGTAATAACAAAAAAATTAAAAAGGGTAGCCCAGTCCTTTTTCTTGAACATCGTTGTCAATATCAAAAAGTACGGAACAAGATGCAAAAACATCAAATAACCCTCCATCCGCTCAAACCGAGACCAAAAACTGTGATAGGGGTCAATGCCAAAGGCGTCCGCCAAACCAACGATAGCCAGGAAAATAAAAATAGCCCAAACCAACGGGGTGGTTTTCGGACGATACTCTTTGTAAAACAGTATCAACCCAAGCCACAAAGCAAAAACAAGTTCAACAATAATCCGGAACAAAAAATTGCGGCCGGTGATGTAAGGAAAGAAAAAAGGCAGGGCTATCCACAAAGACAAAAATGGGACTACCATCAGCAATCCCTTCACTACCCAGGTGTAGAGCGCTTTCATAATCAGTATTACCCTAGTTTATCACGGGTCCTTCGAAAACAACAAAGCGGCCGCCCGAACGACTCTATTTCTTTTTCTTTGCTTTCAATTTCTTTTCCACCAATTCCATTTCCGTAATATGCCGACTGACATCATCAACCGTCAATCCCTGCTCGGCCAATAAATCAGCGTTAAACTTCCAGTCTGAGGCCAGCAACGCATGCACATCCGTCAAACCATTCTTCTGAGCAAATGTCATAAAAGCGGCCGTGTCTTTCGGAAAACAATAGCCACCAAATCCTTTGTATCCGCCGTGATTGACGTCCAAATGAGAATCGCCGATACGATGGTCCGCCGCCATGCCCTTCCGGATATTTTCGTACTCAACGCCGAGCTTATCCGCGGCTTTGGCCAGCGCGTTCGCCCAATTCACTTTGCGGGAAAAATACACATTACCGGCGTATTTGATAAACTCCGCTTCCGTGGCGGTAATCCGCGTCTGCTTGTAAGTACCCACTCCCCATGGCGACATAAACGGCGCCTTCGGAAGCAAAGACAAAACCAAATGAGAAGCGTCCAAGCTTTGTTTAGTAAATCCGACAATCTGCCGGTCCGGCCGGAGCATATCCTCCCAGGCGCGGCTTTCCGTCAAAAATTCCGGATTGAATAAAATTTTGTGCTGCGGATTGGCTTTCTGGATTCTTTCCGTGGTTCCCGGCGGAACCGTAGACTTAAGAACTATGACCTTACTGCCAGAAATTTTCTTTATCGCTTCTTCAATAATGGAGGTATCGCACGAACCGTCTTTCGGATTGCGCGGACTCGGCAAGGAAATAAAAATGATGTCTGCCTTGCTGATGTCATCAATATAATTTTTCTTTACGTCAATATCATAAACAAACAAATCCTTACCGCGGACAAAACCCTGCGCTTCTTCAAACCAGCGCTTGAGCGGCGTCCCAACCATGCCCACGCCGATAATACCAATCTTCGGCCCTTCAGTTGCTTTAGGTTTTGACATATCCGGTGCTACAACTTGATAGTATTTACCTTCACGACGATTTTATTTATATAATTCATATTTTTATATTTCATATATCTCCGGAAACCAGACTCATCGCCTACGGCGAAATCAAGTTGGTAGCAACCGGACATATGAAATATAATAACTTTTTCCTGTATAAAAGTAAACCCTAGACGAACCATCCGTCTAGGGTTTAGAAACTTGTTAATTCGGCTTCGGAACCAGCATGTCGATGACATGCAGAATTGCCTGCTCGACCCGCTTCTTCGGGTCCGCAGGCGGAGGGTACACGATGGACTGCTGCTTGGCCAAAGCCTCAACACCCGAACCATCGCAGAGCACGCCGAGCGCCAATGCCATGATTTCCTCATCGGTCGCCTTGAGTGCCACGCCCGCTTCCACCGGAAACCACAGCGGCTCGCCGGTCTGCTCAATCATCCGGTTCCGCACGGCGTCATCTTCATAGTAGATGACCGGCCGCCGACGGTGCGCCGCCTCGATTAGGCTGGTCGCCCCGCACGTGAAAACCGAAATTTCGGCGAAATCAATGAGTCCCGAACTACTGCAGGGAAAATTCGGAGCATGAACCGACTGTAGCATCGCTGACCGAACCTGCGCATCCTCCGGCATGAGCTTTTCGTTCGGATGCGGATTGAACGCCAGCGTCCAATCTTGCCTGAACGCCTCCAGTCCGGCGGCAATCACCGTCCGCAAAAGCGAATTGGTAATACCGCTGTGCTTGATGCCCCCGACATGGATAATCGGACGTCGTCCCGATGTCCGAATCGCACTCAACTGATCAGGAGTGCCCTTAAAAATCCAGAACTCCTGCCAGAGTGGCGGCCCGCCGATGTACATGGTCCGCTCGTAGCCGAACGCCTTAGCGGCAGCCAATTCCTCCGGGTGCGCCGCCAGCAAAATCGCGTTATCGATTTTGCCCTTGGCATTCTGCCTGCCCCAGCTACCATGCGTGTCCGAGAGCATCACCCATGGAATACCATGTTCGCGACACTCCTCTCCCAAACGAAGCTCGCTCTTGTTGACGACCGACGACAAGCCGGTCACCACCGCGTCCACCCCGCTGGTCAACGGCGTCCAAACAGACTCGTCATTGCCCGCGAAATGCACGCGATGACCGGCCTGAATGGCCGCCTCAGCAACCATGCCGAGATTCTTCGCCGGCCCCAGGTCAAACCCGTGAAACCGAATTCGGAGAGTCGCCATATATTCCCCCTTATTATTCCAAAGAACTATTGCCAAGCACCAAGCTCGGCATCTGAAAATAAAATACCATAAAAATATGCTTTAAGCAAATACTTGCCACTCAATCGGGTCAAACTTTTTCAACGCAATCTTTATTTTCTTGCCCAAAACTTTTTCGTAGTTTTCGCTCGGTAATCCCCCGACCGTCTGCGGCCGCATCGCGTAAATCATTTCTTCAGTCAAAACCGTGCCGGCCGGAATATCCTGCCCGGCCCGCAATGCCTTCCGGAACAATGGCCGGAATACTTTCTCCCCTTCCTGTAAAAACTTTTCTTTTCTGCCCATCGCGATTCTCGCGAATTCTGTCTGCAAGATTTTTTGCTGTTCTTCTTTCGACAACTTCTGAAATACTTTCGCGTCTTGAACCATTTCAGTTAATTCCGCCGGCGTCATAGACACCTTATGGTCCGGCCCCCATATGTCCCGTCCCAAAGAAAAATGTTTTTCCAAAATCGTCGCGCCCATCGCAATCGCCACCCCGTCCACGTCGGTGCCCACCGAATGGTCGGAAAGCCCGACTGGGGTTCCCGGAAACTCTTCCCGGAACAATTCCATTGTTTTCAAATTCAAATCTTCAGTCGGCGTCGGATACTTGGATACGCAATGCAACAGCGCCACCCGCTTATTTTTTGCCGTCAAAAAATTAAACGATTGCTTCACCTCTTCCAACGTACTCATCCCGGATGACAAAATAATTGGCAACGTCGTGTTCCGCATGTAATCCAACGTTTTAAAATCTAGAATATCACCGGAACCAATTTTCCAAAGCGGCTGACCGATTTCTTCATGAATCCGCTTGGCTGCGCCATAACTCATCGGCGTGGAGAAAAATAAAATACCCCGCGTTTCCGCATACGCTTTGAGCGGCAACCAAAACTCTTTCACCGGCGTCCCATTGGTATTCCGGGATACCCAGCCATAGCGCCCGCCCCGCTTCCAATTCGGAAAATGCGGCGAATCAATCGGCACATTTAAAATCTCGTCCTCTACCGTGTGCGTCTGGAACTTAATCGCATCCGCTCCGGCTTTGGCCGCCTCATCCACCAACTGCATCGCATTTTTCAAATACACTTCCGGCGTCTGGTCCGCTTCGGTCTGAATAAAATTCTTCCCGGCTTCGGCAATAATAAAAACTCCTTTTTGTAATTTTTCCCAAATCTGATCCGGAGTATATTTCATATCCGTAATCTACCATACCACCCTTAAAATAAAAACAGCTTGTGCGCACAAGCGACAAGCTGTTCCTTAACTTCTTCTCCCCCAAAGAATAATCACAATCATCCCGGCAATCATCAACAAAATTCCCGGAATCCGATAACGAAGCTCTTCTCGCTCTTTCTGAAAATCCTGACGCTTCGCCACAAACCCAAGAAAAACCCCGAAAGCAACGGCGGAAAAAATCGCACCGCATCGCTTGCCGGCAATCACATAAGAAACTATCGGAATCCAACGAAATGCCAGCAGATGCAGAATGACTGAAGCCGCCAACACCAAGCCGTACCCTGCCAGCGGCCGGACAATCCCCCGATGAAAAAACTCCTGTCGCGGTACCTTGCCGAATACCATATACATTCCGGCCACCGCCATGGTCACCACCATAATTAATCCATGGTCCACCAACAAAAAGAATGGACCGTTGGAATTAATCAGGGCGAGATAATCAAGGTTAGAGGTAGCGCCAAGAATGAAAGTCGCGGCAATGATGAATCGGGCACCGACATCTTTCCAGGCAGCCTTAAACGGAGCCGCCCAGCCGACGTGCTCGGTACGCACATTCAGCACATACACACCACACACAATCACCCCGACGCCAATATATCCCCACAAAGTCGGCCTGCCGCCTACCCATGGCGAATAAAGCAGACTAAACGCCGGAACAAAGCTCATGTAAGCGGAAACCACAATCAACGAAGACCGCCGATGTGCTTCCACAAAGAGCACGTTGGCAAAAGTCAGGAGAGGAACATGAATCACAATCGTTTTCCAAAACGCCAAATTCGTTTCCGGAATCCCCTCCCACATGAGCCAAGCCACATAAAACGGCAAAGCGAACAGGTACCCGCCGGCAATCAACGTCAAACGATGAATCTTGCTCGTCTTAATGAATACTCGGCACAGCGCATCGGCTGCGCCAGACAACAGCGGCAACAGCCAAATGAACCAATGCATCGCGTACCTCCATCATAAAAATCAAAGAATACTGGCTATAGAATACAATAAAAAATCAGATTAGGCAAGTATGCTTTTATGAAAACAAAATAGCAATCACGCCTGCCACCGCCACCGCCGCGCCAAAAAATTTCCGGCTAATATTTTTCTCATGAAAAAACAACCAACCCCATACCACTCCAAACAAGACGCCAAGCCGCTTCACCGCAATCGTATATGAAGCAAAGCCCAACAGTAAGGCCGAGGAATGAAAAATACCGTTCAGCGCCATCAAGCAACCTAGAACAAATAAAATCAGAATGTTTGAAAAAGCCAAATGATGAGGAACTGTTTCTGCTCCGACTCCGGTTGTCTGAACAATTAACCTCCGATGACGGACTAACAAATACGCCCCCATAATAACGGCCGCTACCGCGCTGATAGCGCCGAAACCAAGAAAACGGTCGGAGTGCACTGCGGCCAATTTATCGTAATTCACCGAAATGGAAAAAATAAACGCCGCTCCCACGCCAAGCCAATTACCAAGCCGGGCATCCGGCACCTTCACAGCCTCTTCTTTCCCCCGCGCCACAATAACCAATCCGACTACTGTTAAAATCACGCCAATAACACCTGTTAACGTCGGCGCTTCGCCCAGCGTAAAAAAAGAAGTTATCAATAAAAATACCGGCGTCAGTAAAATCATGGAATACACCGAGGAAAACTCGCCTACTTCGTACGCCTTAAGCATCACCGGAAACGCAACCGCATTCAGGAGACCGGAAATAAAAACCGCTTTCCAAAATTCAGGGCCAACCGTAGGCATTCCATGTATGATATACGAAAGCAAAATTAAAATAGTTGCCGCCGTTGCCGTCATCACAAAACTAAGCGTAAATTTAGAATAACGGCCAACCAATACCACCAACTTCTGCGCCGCCTGACTCAACGAATTTAAAATAGCCGACCCTAAAGCCACCAAAAACCAAATAAGCATCTTTTCATTCTAAGTCATTTACAATAAAAAATCCCTCCGACGTACTCCGTCGGAGGGATACTTTACTTGATGCTCAAGAGCGCCGCGCCGATTGCCATGAGCGCCGCGCCCGGCCACCGCTTCTTGACGTTCTGTTCCCGAAGAATCAGCCACGCCAAGAACAGTGTCACCGGCACGTTGAAACGCTTAAGCGCTCCAACATACGCGGCGTTGCCGTACTTGAAGGCCAGCCAGAATCCAATCAGCGTCACCGCGTAGATGAACGGATTGGAAATGAGGTTGGCCCGATGCTCGCGCGTCACCTTCAACCATTCGTTGGTCGCAACTGTCTTTACCAACCCGACCACGCCGCAGAAAAGCAAGATAAGCGCCGGCGGGAAAATGAACGAGTCGGCACGCGCGGTGGTCAATTTATCAAAGTTGACCGACACCGCCCCGCACGCGGCCACCACCAGCGCGATTTTCACGCCCCGGTTCTTCAACAACATCTGCCACGGCGCCATGTAACGTGCCCTACGGCCCATCCAGCGAAGCCAGGCCGGACACTCCCAGCCCTTCACCTCTTCACCGAAGTTAATGAAGTACGTGCCCAGAGCCAGCAACGCCAATCCGGTATACCCCCAGCGATTCGGCGTCTCACCCAGAATCAGCATTGAGGGCACAAGCACCAACAACGGCTGCGTAGCCCCGATTGGCTGAATGAGCGACGCATCTCCGTACTTCAAAGCCCGCACATTGCCGAACAAAATAATAATGTTCAGCAATGCGGTCGCCACGAGCGGCCACGCCAGACCGCCCGGCCACGAAACCCAATCGGCGACCTGCGGCGGATTCCACAACAGCGAAACCGCCAAGAGGAGCGCGCCCCCGCCGAGAAAATTCACGGTGGAAACGCAATCCGCCGGCGCCGCTTTCACCAAAAGCTTCTTGTTGGTCACCTGGTAGAACGCGCTCGCAAAGCACGCTCCGATGACGAGCGCGAATCCCTGCCATTCCATCCCTATCTCCCTAAATTTTTAAAGTTCAATTAAAAAGAATCGTAGATATAGTACAACAAAAATTACCAAAAGTCAATTATTACTTAACTTCCTTAGAAACCAAATCAGCAATAAACTCCTCCGTTACTTGCATCGCTTCATAAGTCGCCCCGCCGGTGTGCGGAACAATAATTATATTATCCTTGCCTTTATTAACTTGGTTTCTTGCGTATTTAAGTAATCGACTATTCTCAAGCACATTGCTCTCAAACCGGCTACCGCCTTGTTCTCCCCACATCACATCCACACCCGCACCAGCAATCCACTTTTCTTCCAAAGCTTTCTCCAAAGCGTTTTCAGCAATAATTTCCGCACGCGCAGTATTAATCAAATACGCCGATTCTTTCATCATTCTTAAATGTGACTCTTGTACAAGCCCCTTGGTCTCTTCAGTCAACAAAACATGGATAGAAACCACGTCAGCCTGTTTAAATAAATCCTCTATAGAAACCTTAGTCGCGCCCGCACTACTCATCTCGCTTTCGGAAATATGTGGGTCAGTAGCAATCACTTTCATACCAAGCGCTTTTCCATAGCTAGCCATTATTTTACCCAACCGCCCCAAACCAAGAATGCCTAGTGTTTTACCGGCGAGTTGGTGGCCTTTAAATTTGTCGCGATTCCATTTGCCCGCCTTTACGTCATCAAAAGAAGCTGGAATTCTACGTACTAAAACTAGCAACAAACCAAGCGCCAACTCCGCAGTGGACGTAATTTTTTCCAAAAAACTGGTGTGGCCGCGCAACGAAATAATTTTAATTTTTCGCTTTTTAATTTCTTCTAAATCCAGGTGATTATAACCAGTCGTTGGAGTAGCGATAATTTTTAAATCCGGCATATTCTTCAACCAAGATGAATCAATCGTATATTTTAAACGTACCACTAAAATTGTAGTGGCTTTAAAATCCGGGTGTTCTTTCCTAACATTTTCTTGTTCAGATGCCTCATGAACATTGCCCAAACCACGATAAAACTCCAAGGCTTTTGGTGAGTAATCTTCGGGCTCGGCTATCCAAATAAAATGTTTCATAAAAGAGTCTAACCCAACACTATCCCCAAACCGCGTTGCGCGGAATTCGTTTGGAGCGCAAGGCGCGACGAGGAGACGGAGTGGATGCTCCGTCGACGAGGAGCAACGATGCGATACAAAGGAATAACAGCAACCCTTAGGGCTATGGCCAATTGTTCCAAGAAACTGCGTCGTTCCTCCTCAGAGTACGTCCAGTACACTTGCGTCGTCTCTCCTTGTTTTTGTAACAATTGGCTCATAGCGCGGTGGGGAATAGTATTGGGTTAGACTCTACTCAACACCGGTCTTTTTTAATTTTTCCATCGCCTTTTCCGCCGCTTCCCAGTCTTCAGGAATATTAATATCTACCACATATTTTTGGTCAATGATGTACGGCGCGGTCTTTTCGCCGTAAAAATTCGGATTGGCTTTATGAAACAGCAGTTCGGTTTTAAACAAATAAATGGAACCGACGCTCCAATAAATTTTCGGCAGGTCCTGCCGCCGGGCAATCCGCTGATGCACCGGCTTATCGTTTAAAAGCTTCAGCATGCCGGCCATATCCAGCTTCATAGACTTGTGGGGATTAAATTGTTCCGGAACTTCTGCCACGCTTAAGACTGAATCCGCGCCGGTCTTTAAAATCAGTTCTGCCGCCTCTTTAATATGTTGAGTTTGGCGGAGCGGCGAGGTCGGCTGGAGAATCATCACGTAATCCGGTTGATACCCCTCATTGTCTTTGAGCCATTGAACCGCGTGCTGCATCACCGGCAAATGAGAACTGGCATCATCAGCCAATTCCTTCGGACGCATAAAAGGAACCTCGCACCCATGTTTTTTCGCCACCGCCGCGATTTCCGGGTCATCAGTGGATAAAATAATCCGGTCCAACACGCCGGACTTTTTGGCCGCTTCAATGGTATAAACGATTAACGGCTTCCCGGAAAGCGGTTTGATGTTTTTTCCCGGAATGCTTTTGGAGCCGCCGCGAGCCGTAATTACGCCCAATATCTTAGCCATTAGTGTTAGTTTGAATGATTTTATCCAGAAAATCCACGCTCCGCTTGTAAGACAAGCCATCGGTAAATCCGACGTAACGCTCCACGATTTTCTTTCTATTCTCACTGTCAATCGTCGGGTCAGCCGCGTATAAATTAATCAGCTTCGGCAAATCATAATCAGTCTTCGCTACCTTCACCGCGCCGCTGTCCACAATCGGCTTGTAATGATTAAAATCGTACGCGAGCTTGTAGTGGTCAATCCAACCGATGTTCACCACGGGTTTATCAAAAATACAGGCTTCAATGGAAATCGTAGAAGCATAATTAATATTGATATCGGTGTAGGCCAGCGAGTAGCGCAAGTTAAGCAAATCAGCATAACTCATTTCCACCCGCGCGCCCCGTTCGGTCTGAATCGCGGCGCCGGCATTCTCAATGGCAAAATCTTTAATGTCTTTAAATTCTTCGTAATTCTTCGGTTCATCCAACGGATGCAATCGCACAAAAATATTCATGTACGGAATGGAACCGTTGTCACGAAGCTGAAGCAAATCGTGAATATATTTTTTCTGGAACGGATACGCCTTGGTCACGGTGGTATGAAAAATAGTTTTATATTTCGGATTCAAACCCTTAGAACGCAAAAATTCTTCGCGTGAAAGCGGCTTAACTGTTTTATCAAAATACGGGTCAAAACGCGGCGTACCCGATACAAAAAGCCGCTCTTTCGGATAGCCATGAATAGTCATCGCCTCCTCTTTCATCACCTCGTTCCACGGAATCAAATAATCGGTTTTACGGATATGCTTGCAATTCATGGTCAGATTATCCCAGCTGAAATTCGCCGCCACCGTCGGCAACCCGCGAACGGAGAGAGCGGAGCTGTCGTCGTATGACGGCAACCCGCGAACGGAGAGAGCGGAGCTGTCGTCGTATGACGGCAACCCGCGAACGGAGAGAGCGGAGCTGTCGTCGTATGACGGCAACCCGCGAACGGAGAGAGCGGAGCTGTCGTCGTATGAC
>Ga0247727_10015762_pt1 | contig 12333 bp, 11 predicted proteins | sample WisWelCaveWW1625_FD_202498 | JGI IMG/M metagenome (GOLD analysis project Ga0247727, IMG submission 202498) | Biofilm microbial communities from Wishing Well Cave, Virginia, United States - WW16-25 | ecosystem: Environmental > Aquatic > Deep subsurface > Groundwater > Cave microbial mat | place... | reverse complement strand
TGCCACCCCGCCGCACTGCCCGGTCTGTGGACAGAAACTCACGCGCAAGGAACGCGGCCACCCGCGCACAGTGCAGACGCGCTTTGGGCCGGTGACGATCCGGCGCACGCGCGGTTGGTGTGCGCGCGGCGGCACAGGCACCGGCACAGGCGCCGACCCCGGCGGCGCAGGGTTGGCCGCTGGGATCGGGGGCGATGGAATCGAGTTGTCGGCAATATCAATGTCGGTTCAAACGGCCGGGCCAATTCTGGAGCACGGGCGGTGACGAAGCACTGCTGGCACTCCACGATTACTGGCGCAACGGTCGCTGGCGGCGTCTGTTCCCCCACGTGGGCTGTGCGAACTTTTCCCGCAATTGAGCAAGACTGGATGAACACCCCCCGAAAAGCTGAGATGCGCCCACTTACAAGACTGGCAGCACGGTTGACCGGATCGTCACCTACTTCTATGATGCTGCCGGCAATCGAACCAATTTAGTCGAGAAAATCGGCAATGCCACGAACACGACCAGTTACGTAGCGAACAGCGACAATCAATTAACGAGTGCCACGCCCACCCGGCAAGGGCTAACCTTGATCGGCTACGTCGAGCCGGGGACGGCGAGTAACAAGTGGTACGCAAGCACCGCAACATCGCGCGGCGTGAATGGAGCGGTAAGTCAAACAAACGGCACGTTCTCCATCCCCGGCGTGCCGGTGACGGGTGGAGCAAACGCACTTACCGTGACCGTAACAGACGTGAGTGGCAATATCGCGACACAAGTGGTCAGTGTCACCGTCGCGACCAATGCGACAGCACTTGCTTACGATGCCAACGGCAATCAGACGAACGATGCGGTATGGAGTTACACTTACGACCGGGAGAATCGGCTGATCTCCGCGACCTCCGCGTCTCTTGCAGTGAACTACAGTTACGACGCGCTCGGTCGCTTGATCGAGCGAAGGACGAGCGGGGCAGCCATTACGACCAACCGGATGTATTACACCGGTTGGCAACTCGTCGCGGAATACAACGGAACCGGTACGCTTCAAAAGAAGTATGTGTACGGGCCGGAGATTGATGAACCAGTGCGGATTACAGTGAGCGCCACGAACTACTATTACCATGTGGATGGATTGGGGAGCGTGACGGAGATAACTGATAGTGTCGGAACGAAGGCCGAGAGTTGCACTTACGATGTCTAGGGTGTACCCGCATTCTACAATAGTGGCGGCGCGGTGACGAACGTGTCCCAAATCTCCAACCGGCTTCTATTCACAGGACGAGACAGAGATTCTGATACCGGCTGGTATAACTACCGGAATCGATATTACAACCCCGGACTGGGCAGGTTTGTCCAACCGGATCCAATTGGCATCTTCGGTGGGGATGTGAATCTATACGGATACTGTCTTAACTCTTCGCTCAATTTTACTGACCCGAATGGACTTGCGGTTGGCGAATTCAACAGATACCGAGAGATGCTGGGTGGTGCGGTCGCAGTTGGCCCGCTTGACGCTTGGGACGTCGGGCCCGGGGAAATCGGCTCACGGGCGTTCTTGTTATCCAACACGTTTGCAGCTATGCAGCCGCGATTACCGTGTGAGTCAGAGCGTAAGTATGCACAGAGGAGAAGTCGGATCGCGAATGCACTTAGACACGTGATTTGGCAGGCCATGCTCACACAGGAATTCGGTGCTGGCAAAGCCAAACGAATCGGCAATCTCCACGAACTTGGTGAGGAAAGCACTTACGACAGCCAAGTCGATCAGTACCATAACGCACTCGGTCGTCGGCTCGGTGAAACCACATCCCAGCTTGATGATGTATTTCACGGAGCCATACAGTTGTACAAGAATGGTAAACTTATCTACCAACACAAAGGACCGCAACAAATGGGAACCCAAGACTCTTCTTACCATCTTCAAGAGAATCGAGGACGGGATAATATACCGGTGCTTTACCATTGATCATTATTAGTATTCCAAATCGAAGAAAAATTGGATTCGCAGGTGTGTTGGTGCTCGTATCAGTCTGTCTCATCAGCATAGGCGTGGGCTGTGGAAAAAGGTCTTGGTCGTCGAAGAATGTGGAAGAGAGCAAGAAGCGCGGGGGAATCATTGTAGTCGCCTTGGACAATTACAAACAGAGTAAAGGTGCATATCCCAAGTCTTTGGACGAACTTGTCCCGGCGTATTTGGCCAGCATCCCTCAACCTGCTGCCGGGAATACAAACTGGACTTACATCGGTGGTCCTCCAGACAGCGATTTCATGTTGGAATTTTCAGGACCGACTGATCGCGATCCACAATACTGGTTTGACTCAGAGACTAGGCATTGGGAATGGGACACGAAATGACTCGTCGCTTGTTCACCACCTACGAATACGATGCCGCCGGCCGGCGCACCAAGCGCACGCTGGAGAACAACACCTTCACCGTGTATGACTACGACAATGCTGATCAGTTAACGAACATCTGGCACCGGCAGACCAGCGGCGGAGTGACGAACACCGTGAGTCAGTATCAGTACGGCTATGATGACGCCGGCAACCGCACGAACATGGTAGGGATGAGCGGCTCGCTCGTCCGTTCCGAATCCTATAACTACGATGCGATGGATCAACTCACCGGCGTTACCTACAAGACTGGCGGCGTGACCAACCGCACGGTCAGCTATCAATACGATGCCGCTGGCAATCGCACAAACCTCGTTGAGAAGATCGGCAACGCGACGAACACGACCAGCTACGCGGCGAATAGCGATAACCAGCTGACGAGCGCGAGCGCAACCCGGCAAGGCCTGACCGTTACCGGCGTCGTCGATCCGGGCGAGAGCAGCAACAAATGGTACAACAGCACCGCAGCCTCGCGCGGCGTGAGTGCCGGGGTGAGTCAAACCAATGGCACGTTCTCCATCCCCGGTGTGCCGGTAACGGGTGGAGCGAATGCGTTGACGGTTACAGTGACCGACGTGTCCGGCAATATCGCGACGCAAGTGGTGAGCGTAACCGTTGCGACCAACGCGACCGCGCTTGCCTATGACGGCAACGGCAACCAGACCAACGACGCGGTGTGGTCTTACAGTTACGACCGGGAGAATCGGCTCGTCTCTGCGACCTCAGCGTCTCTGGCGGTGAATTACAGCTACGATTCTTTGGGGCGGCTTATTGAGCGACGGACGAGTGGCGCAACGACTACAACCAACCGGCTCTACTACGCCGGTTGGCAACTCGTTGCGGAGTATAACGGTGCCGATACGCTTCAAAGGAAATACGTTTACGGGCCGGGAATTGATGAACCGATCCGCATGACGACCGGCAGCACGAACTACTATTACCATGCTGATGGCTTGGGGAGCGTGGCTCAAATCTCAGATGCAACGGGCGCACTGGTGGAGCAGTACACCTACGACGTGTACGGCACATCCACCATTTATAGCGGCAGCGGTGTAGTGACCAACAGTTCCGCCATTGGCAACCGGCTCATGTTCACTGCGCGCGACCACGACCCGGACACTGGCTGGTACAACTACCGGCGCCGTTATTACAATCCCAGCACAGGACGGTTTGTTCAGCCGGATCCGATTGGAATGTTTGGCGGAGATGTGAATTTGTACCGATACTGCCTTAACTCCTGTCCCAATTTCACTGATCCGGATGGACTGGTAAGGGGTGAGGTCAACAGCTATCGACAGATGATAGGTGGTGGGATTGCGGTCGGCTTTTGGGACGCTTGGCGTACTGGCCCTGGGGAAATCGGGCAACAAGCGTTCCTATTGTCGAATTCGTTTGCCCTCACACAACCAAGGTTGCCCTGCGAGTCGTTGGGGTCGTTGGGGTCATCGTTGGGGTCGTTGGGGTCGTTGGGGTCAACTCTCCATGGGGTCGTTGGGGTCATCGTTGGGGTCGTTGGGGTCAACTCTCCATGGGGTCGTTGGGGTCATCGTTGGGGTCGTTGGGGTCAACTCTCCAGGTCGTTGGGGTCAACTCTCTCGTTGGTCGTCGTTGGGGTCAACTCTCCACAGTCGTTGGGGCACAGTCGTTGGGGTCACAGTCGTTGGGGTCAACTCTCCACAGTTGACAGACAAGCGGCGGTGGCGGTAGGCTGCGACTGATGGCACGACCAATTCGGGTAGAGTTTGCGGGGGCGGTGTATCATGTGATGGCGCGCGGGAATGAACGGCGCGAGATCTTCCGCGACGATCAGGATCGCCGGTGTTTCCTCTACAGACCTGTCCAAAATAGGTTTTTGAAAAGATAGAAAAAGACCTCCGTTTCGGGTGATAACGGTCGTTGGAAAAGTCGAGCCATCAACCACCATCCACGGAGGTCATCGTATGCTACGCTGCGCCAGTCTGTTCAGCCAAGTCTTATCCTTAATCAATCGTCATCGATTTGCGGCGGCCGCCAAGCGCTACGGCGCCGAGCGGGGGGCGAAGGGTTTTAGTTGCTGGGATCAATTCGTCGCGATGTTGTTCTGCCAACTCGCCCAGGCCGAGAGTTTGCGGGAGATCGTGCAAGGTCTGCTTTGCTGCGAGGGCAAGCTGCCGCATCTGGGAGTGCGCGCCGCCCCCAAGCGTTCCACCTTAAGCTATGCCAACGCGCATCGGCCCTGGAAACTGTTCGAGGCGGTGTTCAATGAATTGCTGGAGCAGTGCCGGCAAGCCGCGCCGCCGCGCACCAAGTTTCGATTCAAGAACAAACTGTTGTTACTGGATGCGACCGTCGTTGAGTTGTGCGTGACGATGTTTGATTGGGCGCGGTTTCGCACCACCAAGGGCGCGATCAAGCTGCATCTGCTGCTGGATCACGACGGGTATCTGCCGGTCTTCGCCCACCTCAGCGAAGGCCGCCAACATGAGATGAAACTCGCGCGGGGCTTGTGTTTGCCGCGCGGCAGCGTGGTGGCGATGGATCGGGCGTACGTGGATTATCGGCTGTTTCAGAACTGGACGGAGCGGGGCATTTACTTCGTCACCCGGCTGAAGCGGAAAGCCAACTACTGGGCGTGGAGCCAGCGGCGTGTGCGTCCCAAGAGCGTGATCCGCCGGGACGAAATCATTGGGCTGACTCCACTGGCCGCCGGCCGGGTTTGCAAGGTGGATCTGCGCCGCATCGAAGTGTGGGTGCCTGAGAAAAAGGAAACACTGGTGCTGGTGAGCAATCAGCTGGCGTGGAGCGCCGAGACCATCGCGGCGATCTACAAGGAGCGCTGGCAGATCGAGTTGTTCTTCAAGGCCCTCAAACAGTACTTGAAGATCAAGAGTTTCGTCGGCACCAGTGCCAACGCCGTGCACATCCAGATTTGGACAGCATTGATTGCGATGCTGCTGGTGAAATATCTGCAACTGCGCTCGAAGCTGGGGTGGGCGCTGAGCAATCTGATCGCGCTGTTGCGCTGGAATCTGTTCACTTACCGTGATCTGTGGCGGTGGATCGACGCGCCCTTCGACACACCGGCGGGCTCGGAAGTGGCGGTGCAAACCTGGCTGATGTTGGACAGCATCCAACCGCCACAGTGGGCAACCTCAACCTGAGCCGCAACCGGAAACTATGAAAACAGGCTGAAACCCGATTAGAATCTGTCCTAAATCAGATTATTTTGGACAGCAGTGTTTCCTCTAGTCTATAGGGTCAACGCTTTACATTTTACATCACCATCACAATCAATCTCCGTCGAGGCGTGTGAGTCAACTCCTTTAGGGCGGTTGCCCAAATGACTTCTCCGGTTGTAACTGCGCATCTGCGAAGCGCGGGCCGTTCAGTTGTCGAGGAAACGCGGCACTTCACAGGAGCGCCGCGACACCCAAACCGCCGGATTTCGATTTGGGCAACACGGCTTTGAAACTTGAAAATGTTCTCGGCGGTCTATCGTGTGGTCGCTCGCCGCACGGTCCCGCGAACGGCTGGCCTTTGGCCTGCCCTGCGATGATGCGCATGGGCTATTTGAACAACTTCTCCAGTCCTTTTTGGAGTAGTTGATCCGTTGCGCCTTTGACGAGCCGCTCTTTGAGGTCGGTCTTCGGCGCGTCGTACGGGCCGTAAACACGGAAATCGAGCGTGAAGAAACCGTCGCCGCGGTCGGTGAACACGGCACGGACTTCTTTTGGCACATTACCGAGCAAACCGGCCGCGAGCGCGAGGGTGAGATGGTGGTCGAGCGAGTAATCCGCCAGCGAGACCGTCCCCTTGCCGGTAATCTGCACCTGCGGCGCGACCAGCCGGATGACCGGCGTCTGCATCTGGTTGTTGGCAACGGTGAACTCCATCAGACACTCGTCGAACTTCAAGTCCCGCAATTCGGAAACCTGTAACAACGCCGCCAACAGGTTCAGCGTCGGAATATCGACGAGTTGCCCGCCGGTAATCTCGGCCTTGCCGTTGCCGGACAGAGTCGGCACGCCGCCCGTGCCTTCGAGTTTGCAGGTCAGTTGCAGTTTACCATTCAATACCTTCTTCGAGACGCCGGCCTCCTGAAGCAAGGTGGAAAGATCGCTGTCAGCGAGTTTCACGTCGGCGGTGTACTTGAAGGCCGGGGTGAGCACCAGACCGGCCTCGCCGGAAATCGTGCCGCCGGCGCACGCACCCGACAACGGATTGAGCCGGATGGCGTCGGTGGCAATGGTCACGGGTGTTGCGACCTGTTTGACGAAGAGCGAGTTGGCAACATTGATGGTGGCGATGCGGGCGTTACCGCTGCCAGTGAGTTTACCGGCGGTCATATTCACGGCGCTGGAGAAGGCGATGCCCCGGATTTCCAGAAGCGATTTGCTGCCGCTGCGCACGAGCACATCACCGTTGTTCAGCGCCAACGATGACAGCGTCACGTCCAGTGGCATGCTCCCGCTGCTGGTGGAGGGAGCCGTGCCACCGTCGCTCGACGGTGCACCGCCCAGTTTCTCGTAATTCCACTCTTCCTGCTCGTTGCGGACGAGGGTGAGGACGGGTTTTTCGAGGGCGAGTTCTTCGATTTCGATCCGTTTCTGGAGCAGCGGCATCAGCCGGTAGCGCAGCACAAACGCGTCGGCGCTCAACAGATCGCCGTCGAAACCGGCCGGGTTGGCCAGCTTCACGCCGCGCAGGGTGACGCCGCTCAGGAGCGAGACCTGCATCTCCGTGAGTGCGACCTCCGCGCCGAGCGATTCTTTGGCGGTGGCCAGCACCGTCTCCTTGAAGGCCGGCGATTGAACGTAATGGTTGAGATACACCGCGCCGGCGACAAGGACAATGACGACGACCAGGACGAGCACGAGCAGAATCTTCAATGCTTTCATATTGGCTACGCTCCTCCATCGGTTACAATAGCAGACCTCGACGGCATGACCAAACTGTTCGTCATCTTCAACCCCGCCGCGCGCGGCGACAAAGCCCGGCGCGTCCGCCATCTGCTCGAGGCGCGCACCAACCGCCACGTCACGCTCGCGCCGACCGAACAAACGGGCGATGCCACGCGCCTGGCGGCGCAGGCGGCGCGCGACGGCTATGGCGCGGTCATCGCCGCCGGCGGCGACGGCACGATCAACGAAGTCGTCAGCGGCCTCGGCGGCGCCGACGTCGCGCTCGGCGTGTTGCCGGCAGGGACCGTCAACGTGTTCGCGCGCGAGCTGGGCATTCCGTTGAAACTGGAGGCGGCCTGGGCCGTGGTGGAACGCGGTGGCACCCGTCAGATCGATTTGGGCGTGGCCACCAAAGTAGGACAGGCATCCTGCCTGTCCTCCGTTCCGCTTCCCGATGCAAACCGCCTCGCCAGAGGAGACAGGCAGGATGCCTGTCCTACTATGGCGAACGGCGCGCGCTATTTCGTCCAACTGGCGGGTGCCGGGTTCGATGCGCGGGCGGTCGAGCGAGCCAACTGGGAATTGAAGAAGAAAATCGGCCCGCTCAGTTACGTCTGGGCCGGCCTCGAAGCGATGGCGCGGCCGGGACCGATGATCGAGACCGACAACGGCGCGCGCGGCGCGGCGGTGTTGATCGGCAACGGCCGATATTACGGCGGATCGTTCAGCGTGTTCCCGCGCGCCCGGCTCGACGACGGGCTGCTGGATGTGTGCGTGTTCGAACGCGTCCGTTGGCGCGATCTGCTGCGGTTCGGGCCGGCGGTTCTCCGTGGCCGGCATACGACGTTGCCGGGCGTGACCTATTTTCAGACCCGCGAGTTCCACTGCCACGCGGCCGGGCCGGTGCCGTTCGAGGTGGACGGCGAGCTGGCCGGGCGCATCCCGGTGAGATTTTCCGTTTCTCCCCGCGCCCTCCGCGTTATCGTGCCCTGAAAGGATCAGCCTATGTTGAACGAGTTCATGCAGTCCCCGGCCTACCAGATGGCCTGTCAACAATACGACCGCGTCGCCGACCTCCTCAACATCGGACAGAGCGAACGGGTCCGCATCAAAGCGCCGCGCCGCGCCATCATCGTGACCGTGCCGGTGCGGATGGACGACGGGCGCACCGAGGTGTTTTACGGCTACCGCGTCCAGCATCATCTGTCCGTCGGCCCCACCAAGGGCGGCTTGCGATATCACCCCGACGTCACACTGGGCGAAGTGGCCGCGCTGGCCATGTGGATGAGTTGGAAATGCGGGTTGAGCGGCCTGCCCTACGGCGGCGCCAAAGGCGGCGTCGCCTGCGACCCTCACAATCTCAGCCGCGGCGAACTCGAACGGCTGACCCGACGTTTCACCCAGGAGATGATCCCCTTCATCGGCCCGCACGTGGACGTGATGGCGCCCGACCTCGGTACCAACGAACAGGTCATGGCCTGGATGATGGACACCTACTCGATGCACGTCGGCAATCCCGTCCCGCAGATCGTCACCGGCAAACCCGTCGGCCTCGGCGGCTCGGCCGGCCGCCGCGAAGCCACTGGCCGCGGCGTCGCCTACCTCGTCAACCGCACCCTCGAAAACCTCGGCATCCGCTCCGACGCCACCCGGGTGGTCGTGCAAGGCTTCGGCAACGTCGGCTCCATCGCCGCCCAACAACTCGCTCGCTTCGGCGCGCGCATCATCGCCGTCAGCGATCACACCGGCGGCGTTTATAACCCGAAGGGGCTTGACGTCGAAAAGCTCCTCACCTACGCGGCCCAGCGCGGGCATCTGGGAGAGTACCGGGACGACTGCGAACGGATCACCAACGACCAGTTGCTCGCGCTCGAATGCGACGTGTTAATCCCCGCCGCCCTCGAACGCCAGATCACGGAGAAAAACGTCGGCCAACTCCGCTGCCGGGTCCTCGCTGAAGCCGCCAACGGCCCCACCACGCCCGAGGCCGACGCCGTCCTACGCGGGCGCGACGATCTCTTCGTCATTCCCGACATCCTCTGCAACGCCGGCGGCGTCATCGTCAGCTACTTCGAATGGGTGCAGGATTTACAGAGCTTTTTCTGGAGCGAAGCCGAAGTGAACGACAAACTCTACCGGCAACTGGAACAGGCCTATCAGCAGGTCCTGCAGTTCGCGAAGAAACAAAAGCTCTACACCCGCGACGCCGCCCTCGCCCTCGGCATCCAGCGCATCGCGCATGCGAAACAATTGCGGGGGTTGTTTCCGTAGGTTGCCAAGATGTTCGGTGGAAAGCGCGAAACCTTTGAACAGGTTCCTGATCATTCTCGGAAGCTCGGTGGCTATCATCGGATGGCAAGCGTGGCTTCTGATGGGACGATTCAGCTATTTCTACTACCTGTATGCTCTCTGGTCGGGGCTTCTCCTCGCGCTGGCGTATCTGTTGTTGTCAGCAAGGAAAGGCACGGCGATACCCATGCGCGTGTTTGCCGGTACGGCCTTGCTGATTCTTCTGCTTGCGCGATTCCGGTATCCGTTCGGCAAGTTGGATGTTCGATCGCTATTCCTAGCATTGCCGCCGCTTTGCGCCATTCTTGTAGGGTCTTACAGGGCTTGGCACACGCGGAAGGACCTTGATCTACGAAGCGCATTCAAGAGCGGGATGCAAAACGTCTCTGGTGTTCTCTTGATCGAAATCGCTGTCCTGTTCGGCCCATCGTTGCGGTTTCACACGCGGTGGCTCTGTGTCTCCGTCGGTGATGATGTGGATCGGGTCACCGCTCGGCTCGGCACACCTGACACCACTGGCGCGTCATCCCAAGGTCTATACTACGCATGGCGGCGGGGATTCATGGTGTACGGTATTGTTTGTGACTCAGGCGAGGAGAGTTGGAAGCCCACACAAGTGGCAGAAAAGCAATTATCTTCGATCCTCCTCGAAGTCCCCTAATTGAGTCAACGCCGTGGGAGCGGCGTCCCCGCCGCGTTCGAACGCCAGATCACGCCCAGTGGGATTGGTCCCATGAGCCTGAAGGTCTGCCGAAAACCGATCGCGACGTGATTCATCGACTGCCGTTCATGGCGAACCCCTCAGCATGACGATGGCAATGACCTTGTTGTCGTGAGTCAGGAAATCCCAAGTACTGGGTTTCTGGGTATTGATGAACACCCCGGGTTTGTCCTTCGATACGGTGAGAGCGCGCCCGTCGAAGAGCGCCTCAATCGTGTCGCGCTCCCAAGCGGAAGGGAAATCCGTCAGGAACTGGCGTTCCAGAAACAGCCTCGATCCCTCTTGTGGGTAATTTCGCTTCTCCGACACCGCGGTAATCGTACAGTACCTGTACGGGGCATTCGCGCGCACCATGAGATCAACCTCGGGATCGAACGGCGTTGACAAGCGAACTGCATTGAGAAGGCGTGCGAGCGATTCGTCTCCCGCATCCGGGACATTGCGCAGGAGGGACTGCCGAGTCTCGGCGGAGAACAGGGCCGCTATGCCCTTCATCCGCCCTTGCAGGTCTCGCTGAATCTCACTGTATCTGGCCAATACCCGCTCCTGTTCTTGCTGTTGTCGCTTGCTCGCACGGTGCTGATCGATCTTGTGCAGACAAAACATCGACACGAGGAACAACAGAATCCCCAATGTGATCAACCTACGTGCGCGTCGCGATGGCGGGGGACTTGAAAGCCCGGCCTTTTCGGCGGCTGATTCCGCCAGAACCGCGATGCTGCACATCACGCTGATGACAACTGCGAAGCCTGCCAAAATCGAGAGGATGATCAAAAGCAACTGCGCATACTTGTCTACCCAATCTGGCAAAATGTTCCAGTTCAAGACCTCGTCACTCGTCCACAGGATCACACCGACGATCATGATCAGAAAGATCGTTAGTCCCGCGTCAGTGGCGGCCCGGAGCGCTCGTCGATGGTTCATTGTTTCTCCTCGTGCCGGCCACGCAGTGTAGGTCGCGACGGCGGAGAGAGTCAACGGGGTTGTGGCGGGGAAATCGGCGTTGCAAAAGACCCTGAGTGGCGCCAGAGTATGTTCGCCATGACATACATCGGGACAGTCACCAAGAAAGGCACGGTTGCCCTTCCGCCTGAGGCAGAGCTACCCGAGGGCACGCGGGTGGAGGTGCGGCCGGTGGAAACCGGCACGCGCTCCGGTGATGCGGGCAAGTGGCTGCTACAATTTGCCGGCATCGTCAAGGACCTGCCACCCGATTTCGCCGTGCAGCACGACCACTATATCCACGGCACCGCCAAGCGATGAAGGTGGTCTTCGCCGATTCTTTTTCTTCATCGCCCTGCTCAGTGAAACAGATTTGGCTCACGCCAATGCGGTCGCCTTCTGCCAGCAACCCAACCTGCAAATCGTCACCACCGAATGGGTCATCACGGAGGTGGCCGACGGAATGGCCCGTTCACGCGACCGGGCGCGGTTCACCCAGTTCGCGCAACAGCTTCCCGACGCGCCCAACATCCGGATTATCACCGCCAATACGGAGGCATTCCACCGTGGCCTGAAAGATTACTGCCGGCATGCAGACAAAGAATGGTCACTCACCGATTGCATCTCGTTCGCCGTGATGCGCGATGAAGGCTTGACCGATGCTCTAAGGCGGCAAAGCCGCAACCGAACCCGGAACATTTTTTTTGCGACCTTGCACGCGTTGTAAATACTGGCACGCAGAGGTGCCTCAAAAAGATATACGGGCACCTCCGGTAACTCAGCAAAAAATGACGGAGAAGAACGAAACCAGGCGCCTGGGAAAAAGGTGCTGATAGAATTTGCCGCATGAAGACCTGTCAAGCCTCCCAAACTCCCGATTTCTTTGACGTGGAACTGCGCGTCCAATGGCTCCTGGCCAAGGCGCACCCGTTGCGCCGCTTGGATGCGGCGATCGACTGGGAGAGCTTCCGCCCGCTGCTGGAAGCGGCGCTGGCCCAACCCGCCCAAGGCCCCGGCGGGCCGCGCCCCAACGATCCGTTGAAAATGTTCAAGGCGCGGCTGGTCCAGCGCTTCTACAATCTGTCCGACGAACAGACCGAATATCAGATCAATGACCGCTTGAG
>Ga0247727_10015761_pt1 | contig 12334 bp, 10 predicted proteins | sample WisWelCaveWW1625_FD_202498 | JGI IMG/M metagenome (GOLD analysis project Ga0247727, IMG submission 202498) | Biofilm microbial communities from Wishing Well Cave, Virginia, United States - WW16-25 | ecosystem: Environmental > Aquatic > Deep subsurface > Groundwater > Cave microbial mat | place... | reverse complement strand
CGGCGCGCGTCATCGACGGCTTCCTCGAGCAGGTCTCGCGCGCCCTCAAGAAGGGCGACCGCGCGAGCCTGGTCGGGTTCGGAACCTTCACGGTGGCGAGACGCCGCGCCCGCCGCGGCCGCAACCCGCAGACCGGAACGCCCATCACGATTCCGGCACGCCGGGTGGTCCGATTCACCGCCGGCAAGACGCTGCGGATCGAGGTTCGCTGAGAGGTTGTTGCCCGGCCCGATGCAGGGCCTATATTGGGTTGTGCCACGAGCCGGGCGATCGGCGCGGGGAACGGCCGGGACCGCCGTTCCCAATCGGTTGTGCACGGAGGGATGCCGCTTCATGGACATGTTCCTGCTGTTCGCCGTCATTTTCCTGTCCGTCATGATCGCCGTCGGACTCGGCGCCCTGATGCTGTCGCTGCTCTTCCGGCTCGTCCTGCGGTTTTCGCGCACCCACCCGGCGCGCGCCATGACGCCTGCGCCGGCCGCTCCGCAGGCCCCTCCAGCGATCTGAAGCAGAGTCCGGAAAGCCGTTCGCCGCGCGCGCGTCTAGCGCGCCGCGGCGGCGCGCGCCGGCGGCGTCAGGCGACCGGCGGTGCCCCGGGAGGTTCCCTGCAGCAGGACGTGCAGGAGGTTGTCCTGGAAGCCGGGGTTGGCCGGCAGGAGCCCGTGGGATTCGCACACGAAGAAGGATGACTGAAAGCGCGCTGTGTCGGCCTCCGCGCCGGCTTCGGTCTCGGCCGGTGTCGATCCGAGCAGCGATGCGGCCGTGACCGTTCCGTCCCCGGGCGCCATCATGAGCCGCTCGACCCGCCGGGCGGCCCGGTCGGGGGTGCCCTCGTCGTCGAACTGCAGGACCGGTCCCGCCGCGGTCGGCCTGACGACCGCCTTGTCGAGGGTCGGGACGCAGGCCGAGCCGAACAGGTAGACCGGGATCGGCGGCTCGGCGGCGGCGGCGCGGTGCAGCGCCGCACGGAAGCCGCGGGCGCGGTCGAGCGCCGTCTGCAGGAACCGCAGCCGGGTCGCGCGGTCATCGGCAGCCTCCTGGCGCCCGGCGCCACGGCCGCGCTCCGGGCCGCCGACGAAGACCGACCACCGCTGGCGTTCCCAGGTCGCCGCGTCGTACAGGTCGAGGTCGAGCGGCTCGCCCTCCGGGCCGACGAAATGCGGCTCCTCGGCGCCCGGCAACAGCTGGTAGACCGACGGCATGGTGAACACCGCCTCCGGCGACATGGTGCGCGAGAAGCCGGTGTGCAGCAGGCGGAAGGCGGCCATCGTGCCGCGCAGCGGCGTGCCCACCAGGATGACCCGGCCGAGATCCCCGGCCCCGGCCCACGTCACCGGGTGCGGCCGCCCGTCGGAGACCACATCCTCGGTGCCGTACATGAGGTAGTAGAGCGCCACGAAGCCACCCATCGAGTGCGCCACGATGTCGAAGCGCAGGCCGGGGTCGCCGAAACGCTCCTTCACCTCGCGGATGGCGGCCCCCAGCCGCCGGGCCGACTCGACGTTGTCGCGGCGCCAGTCGTAGACGAACACGAAGCCGTTGTCGTCCGGACGCGGCGCGGCCATGTCGCCGATGCGGTAGCCGCCGACGTTGCGCAAGGTATCGAGCATGGCGCCGTAGAACTTGACGCCGGCGACGCTCTCGTAGAGGGCGTAGGGGATCAGGTGGTCGCGGTTGGCCGCCAGCGTCGGCGCGCCGATGGGGAGCGCCAGGTCGTCATGCTCGGGGACGGTGATGGCGTCGATGAACCGCCCCCAGGCCGATTCGTGAGTGCGCTCGTCGCGCAGCTTGGCGCCGAGCAGGCCGTGAATGACGATGACCGGGTGGCGTGCCTCGCGCGCCGCCGAGGTCTCGTGGATGCGCGCCATGTCGTAGCGGTGCGACAGCGCGCACCCGGTGAAGCAGGCGACGGCGGCGACGGCGATGGTCGCGTGAATCCAGAGTTGCGGGCGGCGGTGCAGGCGGCGGATGGGCAAGGATTCCTCCCGGCCCCGAACGGGCCGCGGGGGAATATAGGGTGGCGATCCCCGGCGGGCAATCGAAGCCGCCCGGCGGGGCGTCACGAGGGCCGCCGGCGACGGCCCGTCGGCGCGCCGGCGGCTTCGGTGTGCGGAATCAATGCGCCGCCGTCTCGGCCGGCAGCTTCCCCGAGTAGCGCAGCATCTGGAGGGTGAAGTCGGCGATCGGCCCGATGCGGGCATCGACCACCTCGCCCGCGCCGTCGCGCACCGGAATCACATCGGCCATCACGCATGCAACCCGGGAGCATATACCTGCGCGGGCCGCGCGCCTAGCGATTTCCGCCCGGCGGGCCGGATCCGCGCGGCTCGCGAACCGCTCGACGAAGCCGCGCGCCTCCCGCCCGTCGCCGCCGGCGAGCAGCCGTTCGACCTCTCCGAGAAGCGCGCCGACGTCCCGCCGCGCCGCCTCCAGGTCGGTCACGCGGAGCCAGGTGCGTCCGTCGCTCCGGGTCTCCTCGACCCCCGCGCCGCGCTCCCGCAGCCCGGCGGCGACCAGGTGCGCGGCGCGCGGCTCGTCGCCCGCCAGCCGCCCGTCGGCGCCGGCCGTGCGCAAGAGCGCCAGCGCGCGGACCAGGTAGAGGCGCAGGGCGGCGCCGGCGTCGTCGGGCGCGGCGAGGAAGCCGGCGGCGACCAGGCGCGCGTCGAAAAGATGATGCAGCGCGACGAGGTCGGCGCGCGCCTCCTCGAGCACCCCCCGGGCGTCGTCGGGCCGGCGATCCGGCGGGGCGGCGGCGGGCCGCCGGGCCGCCGGCGCGACGTGGCCGAGAACGGCGTGCAGCGCCGCCAGCGCGAACGAGGCCGCGCGCCCGCGCTCCAGCAGCAGCGGCCGATCCTCGGGCGCGGCGAACTCCCGGACGATCGGCTCGAGCAGGGCGCGGTCCCCGGCCTCGAGGACATTGCCGAGGACCAGGCAGCGCCGGCCGGCCGCTCCCGCCGCGCCCGCGTCGTCGGGCACGGTGAGCGTCCGGGGTGCCTCCGGCCCGGCCGCGCCGATGGCGACCAGCACGGTCGCCGAGACCGCGTCAATCGTTGCGGCGCCTGTCGTGGCGACGCCGGCCGCGGCCGCGGCGGTGTGATCGGACCCGAGCAGCCGCGGCGCCTCGGCGGCGAGGGCCCGCAGGCGCCGCGTCCCCTCCGGTTCGCTCATCCAGACCAGGCCACGCCAGGAACCGTCGCGGCCGTGCGCCGATCGGCAGCCGGTCACCGCGCCCGCCGCGGTGTCGACCGCCGGATCGAGCCGCAGCCAGCCCTCGAGCCGGGCGGCCGCGGTGCCATCGAGCACCGCCGCGGAGAGACGAAGCAGGTCGGCGCGCTGCGCCGCGCCGGCGAAGGCCGCCGCCTTGGCGAGGAACCCGGTCATGGTGCGCAACGCGGCGGCATGCCGGGCCGGGCGCGGCGCCGCGGACGGTGACGCGGGATCGCCGCCGCAGCCGCCCACCGGCTCGACGGCGGCGTCGAAGATCGCCGGTCGCAGTCGCTCGAGTTTCGCCGGCAGGGATTCGCCGACCGCCAGGCGGATCCCGGCCCCCTCGATCCGGGCGGCGCGCGCGCCGGCGCGCAGCTCGTCGTAGGCGAAGGCCGGGACGAACTTCACGCCGGTGACGCGGTCGTGGTTGCCGTTGTTGATCCAGAAGGCTTTCAGATATGCGAGGAGCCGGTCGCGGAAGGCCGGGTCGAGCTGCTTTGGATGGGTGAGGATCTCCTCCAGCAGGTCGCGGATCTCGAGGTTCGCGGGGCCGCCCTCGTCGTAGGCGATGTCGCGTCCGGCGAGCGCCGCGCGGGCGAGGTAGTACGCCATCGCCCGGTCGGCCGGCGCGAGCCGGTCGAAGCCGCGGACCTCGAGGGGAACCACGCCGACGTCCCCGACCATCTCGATGACGGCGGGGCGCGGCGGCGCCGGCGCGGCGTCCGGCGCGCGCCGCGCCCCGCCGCCGCAGGCCAGGGCCGCGCACGCGGCCAGCGCGGCCAGCGCGACCCGCGCATCTCCGCCGATCTCCGTCAAACCCGGGACCCCCGTGCCGTCGCGGCGCGCCGCAGGAAGTGCCGGTGCCCTGGCGCCCGGCGGCGCAATCCGGCGGCGACATTATAAGGATGCGGCGCCGGCCTGCGGTGCCGCCGCCGTCCGCGCTCCGCGCGTTGACACCCCCGGGGGGGTGCGATAGAGTCCGCGCCATTGCAGCGCTGGACCCCGCGCGCCGCGCGGCGCGCCGTGCGAACCTCGTGGAGTGAACCGGCATGCAGACGGCATCCCATCCGGGCGGCAGCGGCGGCAAGGGCGCGACGGAGTTCCGGCCGTTCGTCCACGACACGGCGAACGTCGCGGAGTTCACCCCGAAGGCGGTGATCCTGGGCGCCTTCTTCGCGGTCCTGTTCGGCGCCGCGACCGTCTACCTGGCGCTCCGGGCCGGTGTCACGGTGAGCGCGTCGATCCCGATCGCGGTGCTGGCGATCGCCGTCTTCAAGAAGGTCGGATCGACGATACTCGAGAACAACATCGTCCAGACGATCGGCTCGGCGGGCGAGTCGGTCGCCGCCGGGGTCGCGTTCACGGTGCCGGCGTTCCTCTTCCTGTCGGCGGCGGCGGGTGGCGATCGGTTCTTCAGCTACTGGCCGATCATGATGCTGTCGATGGCCGGCGGCTTCCTCGGCGTCCTGATGATGATCCCGCTGCGGCGCGCGCTCATCGTCCAGGAGCACCTCAATCTGCCTTATCCAGAAGGGACCGCCTGCGCCGAGGTGCTGGTGGCCGGCGAGAAGGGCGGCGCCATGGCCGCCCTGGTATTCAACGGCCTCTGGGTCGCGATGGGGTACAAGGTCTTCAACACGGTGCTCGGATTCTTCAAGGAAGTGCCCGCCTACGTCACCAGCAGGACGGCGGTGCTGCGGAACTTCACCGTCAACTGCGAGATCACGCCCGAGTACCTCGGCGTCGGTTACATCATCGGACCGCGTGTCGCCGGGATCATGGTCTCCGGCAGCATCCTCGGCTGGATGGCGCTGACGCCGCTCCTGTCGATGTTCGTCGATGACGCGACGCTGCACGCGCAGTTGCGGTCGCTCGGGTTCTCGGACAACTGGATCGACACCCATGGCCCGGCGGATCAGTTCTACCGCGGCTACGTCCGGCTCATCGGCGCGGGCGCGGTGGCGATGGCCGGCCTGATGTCGCTCGCGCGTTCGATGCCGACCATCTGGGGCGCGTTCGCGGGCAGCGTCCGGAGCCTGAAGGGGGGCCTCGGCCACCAGGGCGCTCTCAAGCGCACCGAGCATGACCTGCCGATCGGCGTGGTCGCGATCGGGTCGGTCGTCCTGGCCCTGCTCATCGCCTTCGGCATGCCCGGCCTGCCGACGCGCGGTCTCGGCTCCCTCGGCCTCGCGATCCTCATCATCGCCTTCGGGTTCTTCTTCGTCACCGTATCGTCGCGCATCGTCGGTCTCATCGGCACGACGAGCAATCCGATCTCGGGGATGACGATCGCGACCCTGATGGGGACCTGTCTCTTCTTCATCATGGCCGGCTGGACCGGCGACCCGTACCAGACCGCGGCGGTCATCGTCGGCGCCATCGTCGCCATCTCGGCCGCCAACGCCGGCGCCACTTCGCAGGACCTCAAGACCGGATACATCGTCGGCGCGACCCCGCGGCTGCAGCAGATCGGTCTCATGATCGGCGTCTTCGCGTCGGTCTTCGCCATCGGCGGCACGCTGTTTCTGCTGCACAACTCCGGCTACGGCCCCATCGGATCCGACAAGCTGCCGGCGCCGCAGCCGACCTTGATCGCGACCATCGTCAAGGGAATCCTCGGCGGCAATCTCCAGTGGGCCTTCGTGCTCATCGGCGCCGCCATGGCGGTCATGATCCAGGTGATGGGGATCTCGGCGCTCGCCTGGGCGGTCGGCGCCTACCTGCCGCTGTCGACCACCATGCCGATCTTCATCGGGGGCCTGATGCGCCTCATCGCCGAGAAGATGACCGGCGAGAAGGAGGAGTCGGAGATCTCCTCCGGCATGCTGTACAGCACGGGGCTCGTCGCCGGTGGCTCGATCGGCGGCGTGCTGATCGCGGCGCTGTCGGCGATCATCTGGAAGGCCGCCGACGGATCCGAGACGAACCTGCTGGCGAGCCTCCAGGTCGGACTGGGGATCGAGTTCCTGCACCACGGCTGGCCGGCCGACGTCATCGCCGTCCTGTGCTTCGCGACGCTCGGGTGGCTCCTGGTGCGCGCCGCCCGCCGGAAGATCGAGGCCTGATGTCCGCCCCGGGCGCGCCGGCCGGGGCCGGTCCGCCCGCCGGGGCCGCCGGCGGCCTGCGGCGCGAGCTGGGGCTCTGGGACCTCGTTCTCCTCAACGTCGTCGCGATCACCGGCCTGCGCTGGTGGCTCACCGCCGCCGGCGGCTACGGCTGGTCGGCGCTGCCGCTCTGGATCCTGGCGAACGTCCTGTTCTTCATCCCATCGGCCCTCGCGGTCATCGACCTGACGACGCGCTTTCCCGAGCAGGGGGGGATCTACGTCTGGACCAAGCGCGCCTTCGGCGACCTGCACGGGTTCATCTGCGGCTGGACCTACTGGACCAACAACCTGATCTTCTTCCCGACCATCCTGCTGTTCGCGGTCGCCAACTTCGTCTACATGCTCGGCCCCGACCTCGCCTGGCTCGAGAAGAACAACCTGTTCGCGGCCGCGGCATCCCTCGTCATCTTCTGGGTGGCGGTTCTGGCGAACGTGCGCGGGCTGCGCTACGGCCGCCTGGTCAACGCGATCGGCGCCTACGGCACGTGGATCCCTGCGATGCTCCTGATCGCGCTCGGAGGCATCGCCCTGCTGCGCGGCGGCGCCGCCACGCCGATCACGCCTGGCGCCTTCATGCCGGCGTTCTCGGTCGGCACGGTCGCCTTCTTCGCGCAGATCTGCTTCGCCTACTCGGGCTTCGAGCTGGGATCGGTGATGGGCGGCGAGATCATCGACCCGCGCCGCAACGTCCCGCGCGCCATCCTCATCGCCGGGGCGATCATCACCGGCATCTACATCCTCGGGACCGGGGCGCTCCTCGTCGCCCTGCCGCGCGGCGAGATCGGCGTCCTCAACGGCGTCGGCTACGCCATCGCCGCGGCGCAGTCGAGGATGGGCATCGGGCTCCTGGCCGCCGGCAGCGCCTTGCTCATCGCGCTCGGGGCGGTCGGCCAGACCAGCGCCTGGATCGGCGGCTCGTCGCGCATCCCGTTTCTCGCCGGCATCGACCGCTACCTGCCCTCGACCTTCGGCCGGCTGCACCCGCGCTACGCCACGCCGCACGTCGCGATCCTGTGGATGGGGGCGATATCGAGCCTGCTCATCGTCATGAGCCTCGCGGGCGGCCCGGTCCGCGACGCGTATCTCGTGCTCGCCAACTTCACCATCATCGTCTACTTCATCCCGTACCTGTACCTGTTCGCCGCGCTCGTGCGTCTGGCCGGGGGCCCGCCGCCGCCGGGCTCGATCCCGGTGCCGGGCGGCCGTCCCGGCATCCTGGCGGTCGCCGTGGTCGGGTTCCTGACCACCCTCGTGGCCTGCATCTTCGCGCTCATGCCGCCGGAGGGGACGGGAAGCGTCTGGCTCTACGAGGCGCAGATCCTCGGCGGCTGCGCGCTCCTGATCGTCTTCGGCCTGCTCCTGTACCGCCGCGGTCGCCGCCTGGCGCTGATGGCGCCGGACGCGGCCGGGCCGCGTCCGGGAGCGCGCTGAGCACGAGGTGCCCGCCATGGGGCGCGATCGCTTTCCGACCACCCATCTCTCGGCCGTTCTCGGGGTCGGCAGTCCCGAGCCCGAGATCCGCCGCCGATCGCTCGAGACCCTCGTCGGCGCCTACTGGCGGCCGGTCTATGCCCACGTGCGCCTCAAGTGGCGGTGCTGTGCCGCCGACGCCGAGGACATGACCCAGTCGTTCTTCGCCCGCGCCCTCGAGAAGGATTTCTTCGCCGGCTACGATCCGGCCAGGGGGCGGTTCCGCACCTTCCTGCGCACCTGTCTCGACCGTTTCGTGGCCAACGAGGCAAAGGCGGCCGCGCGCCTGAAGCGCGGGGGCGCTGTCGAGGTGCTGCCGCTCGACTTCTCCCTGGCCGAGGCCGATCTCGCGACGGCCGGCGCCCACCCCGAGGAGGCTTTCGACGCCGCCTGGGTGCGGGCCCTGTTCGGGCTCGCGGTCGAGCGGCTGCGGCGGCTGTGCGAAGCCGAAGGGCGTGGCGGCGATTTCCGGCTGTTCGCCCGCTACGACCTCGACGACGCCGGTCGCGGCGCCCTGACCTACGAAGCGCTCGCCGCCGAGACCGGGCTGACACCGAGCCTGGTCACCAACCGGCTGGCGCGCGCCCGGCGCGAGTTCCGCACAGCGCTCCTCGCGGCGCTGCGGGAGATCACCGGGAGCGACGAGGAGTACCGCCTCGAGGCGCGCCTGCTGCTCGGTCGCGAGCCGGCGCGCGAAGAGGATCCCCACGGGACGAGCGATGCTGAGCGATGAGCGTCTGGAGCACCTGCGCGCCGTCGCCGACCTCCCGGATCTCACCGGGACGCGCTACCGCCTGATCCGCCGTCTCGGACGCGGCGGCATGGCGACGGTCTACCTGGTCGAGGACGCGGCGCTCGGGCGCGAGGCGGCGCTCAAGGTGCTCTCCGACCCCGATCCCTCGGGGGCGCTCGGCGGGCGCCTGGCCGGCGAGGCGCGGCTCCTCGCCCGGCTCGAGCACCCGAACCTGGTGCCGGTGCACGACGTCGGCACCCTCCCCGATGGCCGAGTCTACTACGTCATGAAGTACGTGCGCGGCGAGCGGCTCGATGCCTGGGTCGCCCGGCGGCCGCCGCGCGCCACGGCGCTGCGTCTGTTCACGAAGGTGTGCGAAGCGGTGGCGTTCGCGCACGCGCAGGGGATTGTCCATCGCGACCTGAAACCCGAGAACATCATGGTGGGGGAGTTCGGCGAGGCTCTTGTGATGGACTGGGGCGTCGCCAAGCGCCTGGCGCCGGCGACCGGGACGCCGACCCTGGCGCTCGACACCGCCGCCGGATTGCCCGCTGCCGGATTGCCCGCCGGCGCGGCGACCGCCGCCGGCGCCATCATCGGCACCCCCGCCTGGATGGCCCCCGAGCAGGCGCGCGGTGAGACCGGGCGCATCGACGCGCGCACCGATGTGCACGCCCTGGGGGCGCTGCTGCACTACCTGCTCGCCGGCAGCCCGCCCTTTTCGGGGACCGGCGAGGCGGCGCTGGCCCGGGTCATCGGCGACCCGCCGCCGCGGCTCGCCGACCTCGTGCCCGGTTTGCCGAAGCCGCTCGCGGCGATCGCCGCCCGGGGGATGGCGAAGGAGCCGCAAGGGCGCTATGCCTCGGCGCGCGAGGTGGGGGCCGACGTCGAGCGGTTCGTCGACGGCCTCCCGGTCGACGCCTATCGCGAGTCCATCTTCGAGCGCGGGGCGCGCGTTTTCGCCCGCACCCGCATGCTCGTCGGCCTGATCCTGGTCTACATGCTGGTGCGCGTGCTGATCCTGCTGTTCGCGGGGCGGTAGGAGCGCGCCGGCGGTCCGCGCCCGCAAAGGACTCGGCGCCGGCGTGTAATACAAGTGGGAAGAGGAGGGACGACGATGTCGAAACCGGTTCTCGGAATGCTGATCGGGGCGGTCCTGGGGCTCATCGACGGGCTCAGCGCCTACGCCTACCCGGGGGTGGCGTCGATGATGACCGGGATCATCATCGGGTCGACCGGCAAGGGGCTCATCACCGGCCTGGCGACCGGGTTTTTCGCCAACCGGCTGCGCTCCCTGCCCCTTGGCATCGCCTGCGGCCTCGCGATCGGGTTCGTCCTGAGCCTGCTGGTCGCCGCCACCAGCCCCGACCCGGAGGGGCGCTACTATTACCTCGAGATCATCCTGCCCGGCAGCCTGGTGGGCGCGATCGTCGGCTATGCCTGCTACCGCTTCGGCCGGCCGCCGCGGCAGACAACCGCCTGAGGAGGACGATTCAATGATGCCGATGCCGCCACCCACCGCCGAACACAATCGACTCAAAGCCCTTGCCGGTTCATGGACCGCCGAGGAAACCCTGCACCCCTCCCCGTGGGATCCAAAAGGGTGCACGGCCACCGGGGCCGCCACCTCGCGCATGGACATGAATGGCTTCTGGCTGCTGACCGACTACACCCAGACGTGCGGCGGCCAGGTCAGCTGCCGGGGCCACGGCGTGTTCGGCTGGGACCCGGCGGCCAACTGCTACCTGATGTACTGGTTCGACTCGATGGGGTCGATCTCGCCGTCGCCGGCGAAGGGGCGCCTCGACGGTAACCGCCTCGTCTTCGCCCAGGAAGGGCCGATGGGGCACAGCCGTTACGTCTACGATCTGCAGGCGGACGGCCGGTACCACTTCACGATCGAAAACTCCCCCGACGGCAAGGCCTGGTCGAAGTTCATGGAGGGGACCTACCGCCGCGCCTAGGAGCGCAGGCCCCCCCGATCGCCCCGACCCTCATTCCGGCCGGGACGGCGGCGCGGCGTCCGCCGCGCCGCCGTCCCGAACCCGGGATTGACGATCCCACCCCCGGACAGCGCCCCGCCATTCCGCGACATCACGCAACCCGCGAGGCCCGCGCGTCGTAGGACCTTGCGCACGGACCGGCCGGCTGGCATGCGAGTCGCAATCGGGCCGCACGCGGGCCCCGATCGGGCCCGCCACTCGCCTACGGAGAATGCGCCTTGGACATCGCCCGACCCTCGCAGGCCGGACGCAAACGCCGACTGCGGATCGTCTATGCCGCCGCCGGCGTCGCGGTCCTGCTGTCGGTCACCATCGGGCTGGCGCGCCTCAAGCCGGCGGCGCCGACGGTCGAGCGATCGGCCGTCTGGATCGACACGGTGCGGCGCGGCCCGATGCTGCGGCAGGTGCGCGGGCTCGGCACCCTCGTCCCCGAGGAGGTCCGCTGGATCCCGGCGCTGTCGGAAGGGCGGGTCGAGCGCATCCTGGTGCAGCCCGGCACGCCGGTCGAGGCCGACAGCGTCATCCTCGAGCTGAGCAACCCGCAGCTCGACCTCGATGCCCTCGACGCCGCCTGGCAGCTCAAGGCGGCCGAGGCCGAATACGTCAATCTCAAGGTGCGCCTCGAGAGCCAGCGGCTCGACCAGGTGGCGGCCGCCGCCACGGTCGAGGCCGGCCAGAAGCAGGCGCGCCTGCAGGCGGACGCCGACGAGGAGCTGTCGCGGCAGGGCCTGGTCAGCGACCTGACCCTCAAGATCTCGCAGTCGCGCGCCGATGAGATGACCACCCGCCTCGAGATCGAGAAGCAGCGCCTGGCGATCAACAACGAGTCGATCGAGGCGCAGATGCACGTGCAGGAGGCGCGCCTCGAGCAGCTGCGGGCCCTCGCGGCGCTGCGGCGGCGCCAGGTGGGCGCCCTCCGCGTGCGCGCCGGCATCGCCGGCGTCCTGCAGCAGCTCCCGGTCGAGGTCGGGCAGCAGATCGCCCCTGGCGCGACGCTCGCCAAGGTCACGGTTCCCGGCCGTCTCAAGGCCGAGCTCCGGATCGCCGAGACCCAGGCGAAGGACATCCTGCTCGACCAGAAGGCCGCCGTCGATACGCGCAACGGCATCGTGCCGGGGCGCGTGAGCCGCATCGACCCGGCGGTGCAGAACGGCACCGTCAAGGTCGACGTCGCCCTCGAGGGGGCGCTGCCGAAGGGGGCGCGCCCCGACCTGAGCGTCGACGGCACCATCGAGCTGGAGCGGCTGGCCGAGGTCCTCCAGGTCGGGCGGCCGGCCTTCGGGCAGGAGCAGAGCACGGTCGGCCTTTTCAGGCTGCAGCCGGGAGGGAGCGAGGCGAGCCGCGTGCAGGTGAAGCTCGGACGCAGCTCGGTGAACCTGATCGAGATCGTCGAGGGGCTCGCGGAGGGGGACCAGGTGATCCTGTCCGACACCTCCGCCTGGGACGCCTTCGACCGCATCAAGCTCGACTGACGTCGGGCGGACTTTCGAGACGAGGAGAACCGGGATGACCAAGGCAGGGACGGAAGCGTTGATCAGTCTGGACGGGGTGACCAAGGTCTTCTACACCGACGAGGTCGAGACCCATGCGCTGTCGAACATCCAGCTCGAGATAAAGAAGGGGGAGTACGTCTCGATCGCCGGCCCCTCCGGGTGCGGCAAGTCGACCCTCCTGTCGCTCCTGGGACTGCTCGACTCGCCGACCTCGGGGGCGTACGCGCTCGACGGCAAGCCGGTGGCGAATCTGTCTCCCGGCGATCGGGCCCGCATCCGCAACCGCGAGATCGGCTTCATCTTCCAGTCGTTCAACCTCATC
>Ga0247727_10015760_pt1 | contig 12335 bp, 10 predicted proteins | sample WisWelCaveWW1625_FD_202498 | JGI IMG/M metagenome (GOLD analysis project Ga0247727, IMG submission 202498) | Biofilm microbial communities from Wishing Well Cave, Virginia, United States - WW16-25 | ecosystem: Environmental > Aquatic > Deep subsurface > Groundwater > Cave microbial mat | place... | reverse complement strand
AATGGCGGACTTGTTGGACGCCAATTCCGAGCAGACGTTTCAGGTGCAAAGCCATCTCGGCAATTACGCGCTGTTTGTGACCGGCATTTTTCCGGATCACGTTTATCATCGCGCCAAATATCATCCGCCGTCGCCGGATTTCAGCTATTACGAGCAGGTCGGCAGCGCCAATTATCAACGCGCTTCGCAGCATCGCATCGCGGAGAAGTATCGGTTGTCGGATATTTTGTATGTCCTCGGCCAGCAGTTCCGGCAGGTGCGACTGGCGTTGAATCACGTTGCGGATTCGTTTTTAAATCTTGATCGCCGCCCCGGCGCGACGGACCGCGTGATCAGAAGGTTGGAGAATTTTCGCGAAAAGCGGGAACTGGATTTGGAATAATTTAAAGCTTTGAACGCGGATTGGGCGGATTTACGCGGATTAAAATCTAAAATAAAATTCGGGAAAATCCGCGTTATCCGCGCTCAAAAAACATTACTGTCATGTCCCTTCTTGCCACATGCCAAAACTCATCGCTGCCGGGGACAGCGCAGCAAGTCATTTCTTCAACCCCGAACTTGCGCTCGTATCTGCCCTCATCTGCGTCAGCACCATCGCCGCGTATTGATTGATCTCCTTCGCCAGCGCTTCCGCGATCTGGCGCAACTCATCCGCCGAGGCGGCGCGCGCGTGCGTTGCGGCAATCGCTTCGCCGGTCTCCACGTTTAAAATTCTCGCATCGGCTTCCACCGCGTTTGCCAGCGTGCTGATGCTGCCGACGACGATGGCGTCGATGCGCATAATTTTTCCAACCACCACCGCGGTTTCGGAATCCAACGCGCCGCTTTGGCCGAGCGCCTGTTCTTCCAAAACTTTTTGCAATTGTTTGCGCTCGATGAGGCGATAACTTCCCGAACTGATCAATGCCGTGCTGAGCATTTCCGCCAGCGATGCGCCGAGACCTTGCTCTGGTTGTGGCGGCGAAATCTCGTCAAAAGTAAACACGGCTAAATTGGGGCGCAGGTTATTGGCCGGTAATTTGGAAGGCGTTGCATTCGGCGCCGGTTTCGCGGTGTTGGTCGCTGGTAGATTGGATGATACAGTTATTTTGACGTTCCCAAACCAAGTTGGATGCTTATCGCGCAGCCGCGCCAACAATTTGCCCAACTCGCGTTGGTCTTGTTCATCCACCGCCTTCGCCGAGGCTTTGCGCCAATGATCATAAGCGGCCAAACTTTTGCCTTCGCTAAAAAGAATTTGTCCGGCCAGCAAATGCGCCCGCACATTTCCCGAATTATACTTCAGCGCTTCGTTAAGGTGAATTTTCGCGATCCCAACATGCTGATCGTTCCACGCCACTTGTGCGAGATAAACATGCGCCTGATCATTTTGCGGATTAAGCTGCAGCGCGCGGTTAAATTTTTCCACGGCCAATATTTTCTTGCCGGCTTTCAATAATTTCGCCCCGTCCTCAACCAACAGCTCGGCCTGCCTTCTCTCCCGCCTTTGCTGCACCGCCGTCTGCACGCGGTTTTGCCCAAGGCGTTTTTGTCCCAACGCCGCCTCTCCAAGCCAGCTCAAGCCCAAAGTTAAAATAAAAACCAGCGATAACTGCGTCATGAAAACTCCTTAACAGTTTGGTGGTTAGCCAGTTTGTCGATTTGCCGGTTTTTCGAGTTGTTTGTTAACTGGCTAACCGGCAAACAGGTCAACTGGCAAACGTTTATCAATTTCGCCATGCCGCGCGAGAAACGCAAGCAAAAATTTACGTTTTAAAATTACAAATTACAACTTGACTTCACCGCAACAATTTCGCATATTGGTAAAATTTTATTCGCGCGATGAACCGCGCCTTTTTCGAAGCCGGCGGTTGCTCGCGCTGAACTCAATATCGAAGCCCGGCTTGGGCAGACGACCTGACGAATTTTTTAAAATCCTATTGGACTTCGCGAATGCTACCACGAGCAGGAACAATGGCAAACACCAACGACTCCTTGAAAAAAATGGCGGTGAAACCGGTGTAAATAAAATTCTCGCCCGCCGCAATAAAAATTTCTACGCAAGTGCAGATTCAATTTTCAGCGGAATTTCTTTTTTGCGGGCGAGGGTAGAAAACGCGGTAAACACATTCGGCTTATTTGCAGTCTCTGGAGTTATGGAATTTTCAACTTCTTCCCTGCTCGTCGTCTGCGGGCTTTTTTTCGCTGTCGCGCTGCTTTATGCTTCCGTCGGTCATGGCGGCGCGTCGGGTTATCTGGCAATTCTGTCGTTCTTTGCGATCATGCCGAAAACAATGTCAACCACGGCGTTGATCTTAACTTTACTCGTTTCCGCCCTCGCGTTTATTTCGTTCTATCGCGCCGGACATTTCTCTGCGGCACTTGCCTATCCATTCCTTTGGGCTTCCGTACCGGCGGCGTTTTTAGGCGGCATGATTCACGTGCCGACCACGACCTATGCGTTGCTGCTGGCGGGCGCATTATGTTTTGCCGCGTTTCGCCTCATCATCGAATTTCGCCCGGCCCCGGCAAATACGGCGTTAAAAACTCCCGGTTTATTGGTGACGCTGCCGATTGGCGCTGTGATTGGCCTGCTCTCCGGCATCGTCGGCGTCGGCGGCGGTATTTTTTTAAGCCCGCTTATTTTGCTCATGCGCTGGGCCGGCCCTAAAAAAACTTCCGCGATTTCGGCCTGCTTTATTTTTGTCAACGCGTTGGCCGGATTGGCCGGACGTTTCCTGCGCGGTAATTTTGAGATCGGGATGCTGACGCCGTTTCTCCTCGCCGCCTTTCTCGGGGGAATGGTCGGCTCGCATCTTGGCGCGAATTTTCTTTCGGGCCGGACGCTGCAACGCGTGCTCGGTGTGGTGCTGATCATTGCAGCGTATAAATTGATTGTGGTGGTGCTATAAATTTCGTAAATTTTATATTGCCTGGTTTTAACTTTGCGGAGGATGCTATGTCCGTTATGACAACCGAACTCGAGCAAGTTTTTCAAACCGTCGACCGGTTGAATGATGCCGAGCTCGAGCTGCTGCGGAGGCGAATCGAACGCTCGCACTCCCAAAAATCAGTGATGCACTCGCGCGGTTATCCGGAAGAGGCCGGAGAGCTTTTTGCCATTCCGTTTGACACGTATCGTGTCATGTCTCAAGATGATCGTGATGCGGTCGCTTTTCGGGCTTACAAAATATTGGATCGCTGGATTGATCGGGAACTCAAAAGTCGCCATGCCAAATGGATGCTCGTTTGCGGCGGGGAAATTCTTGAATCATCACCTGAGTTTCTCGAATACCCTTCATCCGACAAACTTATAATGGTCGGAAAAGAGCGCGGGCTAATACCTTTTGTTTTTATCTATACACCATTGATCGAAGAATCAAGTTGGTCCATCCTTTCAAAGGCCGACTATTATCCAACTTTGCCATTAATCATTGGCAAGTTTGGAACACCTGCGGAAAAACTCGCTTCAGAAGGAGTTGCGATTAAGGCCGATTTTGATACCGGTTCACCCGACTTGCTTTTAGACTACGATCAGATGGTGTCAAACGGCGTCATTCGCACCATGCCGATTGAACATGCTCATTATCGCCCTCATCTTGGGGAATATTTTCGTGCTTATCTCTTGCCCGTCGTAATTGGAGTCAACGATCATCGCGGCAAAACTGTAACAATAGAATTCGGCGCAATATTTGTTCGTAATTGGCGGCAAAGCCCGCTCTGCTTTGTGAATCCTGCACGGGAAGCATTAGCCGGCCGCAACCTGATACTCAAGTTTCCTCTCAAAATCGAATTGGATGGCGAAAAGAAAACGACCAAAGTAATCGGCAAGAAGTCCGCCAGCAAAAAGTCGAAGAAGAGCAAATAAATCAACCGAGGTTGAAAACCATGCCCAGCATCACCGGCGTTTTGGAAACCGCGTTGTACGTGGAGGATTTGTCGCGTTCGATGGAATTTTATCAGCGTCTTTTTCACTTCGAAATACTTTTCTCCGATGCGCGCGCCGGCGCGCTGAGCGTCGCCGGCAAACAGGTTCTTCTTCTTTTTAAAAAAGGCGCCTCGCTGAAACCGCATCAAGCCTGGGGCGGCGTCATCCCGCCGCACGATGGCGCGGGCAATTTACACATGGCGTTTTCCATTGCCGCCGCCGAATTTGACGCGTGGGAAACGTGGCTCGCGCAAAATCATGTCGCGATTGAAAGCAAGGTCAAATGGCAGGAAGGCGGACAAAGTTTGTATTTCCGCGATCCCGACAATCACGCCATTGAGCTGGCAACGCCGGGGACATGGACGATTTATTGAGATTACTTGGTTCACGGTTAGCCGCAAGATAGCATGTCATCCCGAAGGGATCTTGTTAATATTGAGCAACGTGCTTGAGATGAACAGTTCCCTTCGAGATGACATGGGATTGATAAATGTCTTATTAAAGAAAACGTCGGTTTGGACGCAAACGCAAACCGGCCAACCGACAAACAAAACATTTTCATTACGAGTGACGCATGCCCTTCAAAGAACTCATTGCCTATTTATTCGGCCTCGGACTTCTCGTCAATGCCGCGATCTTCGTGCCGCAGGCGATCAAAATTTTCAAAGCCAAAAGCGCGCAGGGCGTTTCGGTGCTGACTTTTGGCGGGTTCAACATTTTGCAATTCATCGGCATTCTGCACGGTTATTTTCAAAATGACATGTCGATCTTGATCGGCATGGCGGCCAGCTTTCTCTGCTGCGGTGCGGTGACGGTGGGGGCGATGATTTATCGCAATAAGTAAGCGCATAACGCACGGCGCAACGCGTGGACAGCTTTTGCTCTCTCCCGCTATGCCCTCTGCAAAAAATATCGCTTGCAAATATTTGCCAAAACGATTATACTAAACACGTATGGCAGGAAAACGGCGCGGGAACAAACAATTCGAAGCGCGTCAGATCCAATTGCTCCGCTGGCGCTTCGAAAAGGCAAGACACGAGGTCGACGATCATTTCAAAGTCGGCAAGCTGCCGCTGGAGATTGATTTGATCGTCATTCGCCGCGCGCGTAAAAAGAAGCGCGCTTCCGCCCGTGTTCCCCGGCTCTTTGCATATTTCAAGCGTTACAACGTGATGGAAATAAAAACCGCGCGAAATCCGTTGGTTCGCGGTGATTTGCTCAAGCTGCAGGCATATGCTTGGTTATATATGCAGAAGCGCGCAATTTATTCAGTTACCGAGATCACGGCAACGGCGGTTGTCCACCACCTGACGCTGGCTTTGCAGAAAGCGTTGCCGGCGCTTGGATACCGGCCCGTCAGCCCGGGAATATTCCGGTGTGATTCGGTTTTCCCGTCGTATCTTATTTCTCTCGAGGATTTACCCGACGAGTTAGTGCCGGAAGAATTACAACTATTTTCCAACTCGGCGCGTCGCAAACGCGTTTTTCTTTCCTGTTTTGGGAAAAAGAGAAAAAACCGATAATGGATACCATGTTGGATCTTTATGAAAGCGAGGTGAAAAAACTTATGGCTCTGTACAATATTAAACAAAAATCGATGCGAAAATATGTTGAGGCTCTTGGAAAAGAAAAGGTCATTGCTGCCATTCGAAAGAATGAGCATCTGTCCGCCGTGAGCAAAAAAGACATGATCGCCGCTATGGGCGGGAAAAAACGTTTAATAAAATCTCTCCTCACCGATTTGGCGCCGGCGCAACGTCAAAAGCTTTTAACGCAACTCAATGGGAATGGCGCCTCGAAGCGGCAAAGCTCGAAATCAAAGGCTGCTTGAAAGACAAAAAACGTATATTTAAATCATCGCCGGCCGATTTGAATCCGGACGATTTCAAGAAACCCCGACTCAAATCTGCCGGCCGCGATTCACCTTCGCATACATTTTACCGGCTTCCATCCAATGCCAATCCCGCCTTTGCACGGTTTGACTTTCCAGAATCGAATGCGGCTATTTTTGTTTTTGAAAAAATATGCTCGACCGCATCTGAATCGCCTAACTTTTTCTAGAGGAGGAGTAATGACTCACTTCAATTTTATCCATCGTCGCCGCGTTTCTTGGCTCGGCGTTTTCTTCATTCTGCTCTGGGGCGCGACTTTCACATTCGCCCAAACCAGCCCCACCGAAGGCATCCGCGACAACACGCCGAAAGTGCATGCGCTCGTCAATGCGCGAGTTGTGGTGGCGCCCGGGCAGGTCATTGAGAAAGGCACGGTTGTTGTCCGCAACGGCGTCATTGAAGCGGTGGGCGCAGCGATCTCCCTTCCCGCCGATGCGCGGGTGTGGGATTTGAGCGGCCTCACCATTTATCCCGGTTTAATTGAAACGTATTCCAACCTCGGTTTGCCGAAAGAAGAAAAAAGGCCACGGGCGTTCGGTCAACCGGCGACCGAGCAACCACAACAGCGAGCCGAAGCGCCGCGCGGGGCGGATAACTGGAACAAACTCGTGCATCCGCAAAACCATGCGGCAGAGCTTTTCGTTCCGAATAATGAAGAAGCGAAAAAATTGCGCGAGTTGGGTTTCACGGTGGCGTTAATTGCGCCGACGAAAGGCCTCTTTCGCGGCAGCAGCGCGCTCGTCACACTCGGTGATGATTCTCCCAACAAAGGGATTATCAAAAATCGCGTCGGACAACATTTTACGTTTGAAACCTCCGGCAGTTTCGATGATCCGACTTATCCCAACTCGTTGCTCGGCGCCATTACGGTGGTGCGGCAAAGTATTCTCGATGCGCGCTGGTATGAGCAGGCGCAAAATGCCTATCGCAAAAATTCCGGCCAAACGAAACCGGAGGAGGACGAAGCGCTGGCCGCATTGCTCGCGGCGGCAAACGGCGGCGAGCCGCTCATCTTCGAATCTGCCGACGAGCAAAATTTTCTGCGCGCCGTCAATATCGCGAAAGAATTTAATTTAAAATTGTGGGCGCGCGGCAGCGGCCATGAATATCGCCGCCTCGATCTCATCCGCGCCGCGAATGTGCCGGTGATTCTTCCATTAAATTTTCCTGAAGCGCCCAATGTTGAAACGCCCGAAGACGCACTGAATATCGAACTTGCGGAACTGCAGCATTGGAACGCGGCGCCGGAAAATCCCAAACGTTTGCAGGATGCCGGCGTGATGTTCACGCTCACCACTGCGACCTTGAAAAATGTTTCCGATTTTCCCGCGCGTCTGCGCACGGCTATTGAGCGCGGCTTCACCAAAGATGCAGCGTTGGCCGCATTGACCACGACTCCCGCAAAATTAGTTGGCATGGAAAATCGACTCGGCACGGTGGCTGCCGGTAAATTCGCCAATCTCGTCGTCACCGATGGCGATCTCTTCGACGAGAAAACGCAAATTCTCGATACATGGGTGGCGGGCGGGCGTTATGAAAATAAAAAACGCCCCGAAGTTGACCTGCGCGGCAAATGGGATATCACCCTCGATCTCGGCGGCGGCAAGAGTGAAACCCTCACGCTCGATATTAAAGGTGAGCCGGCAAGCCTGAATGGTGAAATTGGCAAAGGAAATAAAAAAGCGAAGCTCACCAAAGTTGCGGTGGAGAATAAACGGCTCGCCATTCTCTTTACGGGTGATTCAATCGGTTACACCGGCGTGACGCGTCTCTCCGGCGCCGCGGAAAAAGAATCCGCGATGGGCGCCGGCATTTTGGGCAATGGCGCTGAATTTAAATGGACTTCGAAACGCACGGCGGCTTTTACGCCCGAGGCCAAAAAAGACGTGCCGAAAAAATCCGAAGCGCCGGCGATGGCCGCGAAATCGGTTTATCCGACCGGCGGTTATGGCCGCGCGACGCCGCCGGAGCAACCGAAAAATTTGCTCGTGCGCGGCGCCACGATTTGGACGAGCGGCCCGCAGGGAAAATTGGAAAACGCCGCTCTGTTAATTAGCGCGGGCAAGATCGTGCGCGTCGGACAAAATCTTTCCGCGCCGGCTGATGCCGTGATTATCGACGCAAAAGGCAAGCACGTCACGCCCGGCTTGATTGACGCGCATTCGCATTCCGCCGCGGCCGCCATCAACGAAGGCGCGCAGGCGGTCACCTCCGAAGTTCGCATCAGCGATGTGATCGATCCCGACGATATTTCGATTTATCGCCAGCTCGCTGGCGGAACCACAGTTGCACACGTTATGCACGGTTCGGCAAATCCGATTGGCGGCCAAAATCAAACGATGAAATGGCGTTGGGGCGCCAGTGCGGACGAGCTGCGCTTTGTCGAAACGCCGCCGACCATCAAATTCGCGCTCGGTGAAAACGTCAAGCAAAGCAATTCCCAACGACCGACCGATCGCTATCCGCAAACGCGCATGGGCGTCGATCAGCTCATTCGCGACCGTTTCAAAGCCGCGCACGATTATAAAAAAGCGTGGGCCGATTACGAGGCGAAAAAGCAAGCTACGCCAGTGGCGCAACGCGATGCTATTATCCCGCCGCGGCGCGATCTCGAGTTGGACGCGCTCGTGGAAATTTTAGACGGCAAGCGTTTCATTCATTGCCACTCGTACGTGCAAAGCGAAATTCTCATGATGACGCGCATCGCGCGCGATTTCGGTTTCAAACTCGGAACGTTCCAACACGTGCTCGAAGGCTATAAAGTCGCCGATGACATTGCGCAATATGCCGGCGGCGGCTCGTGTTTCAGCGATTGGTGGGCGTATAAATTTGAAGTGTACGACGCGATCCCCTACAACGGCGCGTTGATGCGCAATGCCGGTGTTCTCGTCTCGTTTAACTCCGACAGTGATGAGTTGGCGCGCCGCATGAATTGGGAAGCGGCGAAAGCGGTGAAATACGGCAACGTGCCGGAGCAGGAAGCGCTGAAATTCGTCACGCTGAATCCGGCCAAACAATTAAAGATCGATCAATATGTCGGCTCATTGGAATCCGGCAAACACGCCGATTTCACCATCTGGAGCGGCGACCCGCTTTCGACGTACAGCGTGTGCGAGCAAACCTGGATCGAAGGCCGCAAATATTTTGATCGCGCCGAAGATCTCAAAATGCGCGAGGAAGTCATTAAAGAGCGGGAGACGCTCATCCAAAAAGTGCTGGCCGCAAATAAGGATGGCAAAAAAGAAATGGGCGGTGGGAAAAGGCCAACAAGCGGGCATTCGCTTGACATGCCGTCATTTAGCGAACGGCGCGGGCAGGATGAGTGCGAGAAGCCGTGAGGTTGCCAGCAACCAGTAAACAGTTGTCCGTGAAAGTTAAATGGTTCTAACGAGCTACTCCACTTCGGTCAAAAATTGCGCTTGGTGCATCACGCGCAAAATAAATACTGTACGGTGCTGAACGCGATAACTGTACGGTGCTGAACGCGATAAATGATGCGATATGGATAAAAAAGGATGTGACGATATGTTCGACGGTTGGAAAAACGCTCGCGAATCTTTGGATATCTTGCCGGCAACCAGCCAAGACTTTGAATACGTTCTTCAAATATCAAGACAAATTTGGCCGCCGCCGATGGCCGTTCGCGCGAAAGGTAGGCAAAAATATTTTCAAAATCTCGCTGCGCCCAGTCCAGAATTTGCAGGCTATAAGTTATGCGCATTGCGGAAACGCTTCATATATTGGTCGAAGTCTTCATATCGACCGGCAGCAATATCGGCTTCGGCTTCTTCGATCAAACGCTGCAAGATTTTGGCATCGCCTTTTTTTTCAGCTTTTCGCGCATCCAGCACAACAAATTCTGGTTTGCCGTTTTTAGTAAGCAATACCGGCCTACCAATACGCCGCATGTATGAAAGTATCTTGTCGGGGTTAGTTCTAAATTCATTGAGCATGCGTGTACCGTGCAAGGTGTCTTCCATGTTTTTTTCCTTTAAAGCGTTTTTTACTGTTGTTAATGGAATTTGTTGTAATCTAAAACAGTTTAACGAAAATTGCAATCAAATTCTTCAATAGAAAGGAGCAAAAATGTTTCAGCATTTCTTATTGTAAACTCAAATCTCTCATCGCAAAATATTACAATTTGCGTTTCTGATCGTCCTGCTTTTCGCCATTTCAACCGCCTACCCGCAAAACTACGGCCAGGTTCCCGCGCCGCCGCAGGATCGCGCCATCGCGCTGGTCAACGGCACGGTGCATACGGTGAGCGGCGCAGTGATTGAAAACGCCACTGTTTTGTTTGAGAACGGCAAAATTACTGGTCTCGGCAAAGAGGTGCGCGTCGCGCCGGGCGTCGAACGTATCGACGTTGCCGGCAAGCATGTTTATCCATCGCTGATTGATGCCAACACAACGTTGGGTTTGGTAGAAATCAGTTCCGTGCGTGCGACTCGCGATATGGTTGAAACCGGTAGCATCAATCCGAACGTTCGCGCTGAGGCCGCCATCAATCCCGATAGTGAGTTGCTGCCGGTGGCGCGCGCGAATGGCGTGGCGCTGGCGTTGAGCGTGCCGCAGGGCGGCGTCATCTCCGGCACTTCGGCGTTCATCATGCTCGACGGTTGGACGTACGAGCAGCTTACGTTGAAAGCGCCGGTCGGTTTGCATATCAATTGGCCGTCGATGACGATTCGCCAGAACAATCCATTTTTTCAACAGAGCGAGGAAGAGCAGCGCAAACAGATGAACGAAAATCTGCAAAAAATCCGCAATGCGTTTGCCGAAGCGCGGGCCTACAAAAAAGCGAAGGAAGCCGAGCAGCAGAAAGGCGTGCCCTATCACGCCACCGACTCGCGTTGGGAAGCGATGCTGCCCGTGCTCGAAAAGACCGTGCCGGTTTTTGTGAACGCCGGCGAGATTAAACAAATTCAAGCCGCGGCGCAATGGGCGACGGATGAAGACGTGAAGCTCGTCATTGTCGGCGGCAGCGATTCATGGCGCGTCGCTGATCTGCTCAAGGCGAAGGATATTTCCGTGGTTTATGGCCCGATTCACGATACGCCCAACCGGCGCTGGGAAGCTTACGACACGCCGTTCACGGGGCCGATGAAATTGCATCAGGCCGGCGTGCGTTTTTGTATTGCGGATTTCGACAACTCCAATGTGCGCAATTTGCCGTATCAAGCCGCGACTGCCGCGGCGTATGGCTTGCCGAAAGACGAAGCGCTGAAAGCCATCACGCTTTATCCGGCGCAAATGCTCGGCGTCGCCGATCGCGTCGGCTCGCTGGAAGTCGGCAAAGATGCGACACTCTTTGTCAGCACCGGCGATCCGTTGGAAATCAAAACCCAAGTGGAGCAACTTTTTATACAAGGCCGCAAAATTGATCTCGGCAATAAGCATCGCGCCCTGTACGAAAAGTATTCAAAGAAGTATCAGCAAAAAACCGGATCGGCGAGCAATTGAGCCGCGGGCTGAGTAGTCGCGAGCTGTGAAATTACCGATCGCTTCATTGCAACGAAATCGCTTTACCAATCCAACAGCCGGGCGGCATCGATCACGGATGCGCTCGGCTGTCTTTTAATTCAACAAAATTGTTATGAAGAAACAACTCCTCCTGTGCATCTGGATTCTGCTTTTAGCAACGGCGCTTTTCGCCGGCGACAATGAACACGCCATTGTGGCAACGCGCACGACCACGCCGCCGCAAATTGACGGTTTTCTTAACGAGGCGGTTTGGCAGCTCGCGCCGGCGGCAACGGGTTTTCTGCAACGCGATCCCGACGAAGGACAACCCCCAACCGAAGCGACCGAAGTTCGCGTGCTCTACGATGACACCGCCTTGTATTTCGGCTGCATGATGTTTGACCGCGAGCCGGATAAAATCCTGGCGCGCCTTACGCGGCGCGATAATGAAATCGAGTCCGATGTGATTTCCGTTCGCATCGATAGCTATCACGATCACAAAACCGCTTATGAATTTACGATTCTCGCCTCCGGCGTCAAAGTGGATATTTTGCAATTCAACGATGCGCGCGATGAGGATGATTCATGGGATGCCGTGTGGGAGGTGGAAACACAAATTCTGCACGGTGAGGGGAAAGCGCCGCGCGGGTGGGCCGCGGAAATAAAAATTCCCTTCACGGTTTTGCGTTATACCCCTACGACCGACGGCAAAAATATTTGGGGCATTAATTTTATGCGCCGTCTCAGCCGCAAACAGGAACGCACCCACTGGGCGCTCATTCGCAAAAGCGTGAGCGGCTCCATTTCTCATTTCGGCCATCTGCTCATCAACGATCATTTGCCAAATCCCCGGCGTTTTGAATTGCTTCCTTATGCCGTTGGCAAAAACAAATTCGTCAACCCCGCGCTGCCGCAGCCCCCGCGCGATTTTAATGCCAATGCCGGCTTTGATTTGAAATACGGCTTGAGCAGCAATCTCACGCTCGACCTCACGATGAACCCGGATTTCGGGCAAGTCGAGGCCGATCCTGAGGTGTTGAATCTCTCCACCTTCGAAACGTTTTATCCGGAAA